>WNGB01009280.1_pt1 | contig 18641 bp, 12 predicted proteins | sample 5400681 | NCBI WGS metagenome assembly WNGB01 (sample SAMN13153367, study PRJNA577476) | soil metagenome | isolation source: 115 cm soil or saprolite under grassland replicate 2 | place: USA:California | collected 2016-06-15 | reverse complement strand
GCCTTGTCGAGGATGTCCTTACGGTAGAACAGCAGGCCACCGTTGGTGTCGTAGGGAATCGCCCACAGCTTGCCCTCGAACCTGCCGGTGTCGACAGCCGGCTTGAGCATCTCGTTGACCGGGAACTGGCCCTCGTCGAGCTCCTTGAGCCAGCCCGACTTGGCGAACTCCGCCGTCCAGACCACGTCGATGCCAAGGACGTCGTAGCGGTCGCTCTTGGCCTGCAGGTTGGTGACGAACTGCGAGCGCTGGGCGTCCGCCGCCTCGGGCAGCTCGATCATCGAGACCTTCTGGTCGGGGTGCGCTGAGTTCCACTTGTTGATCACGGCCGGGTACTTGCCGCTGGTGTCCTTGCCGGCCACGAAGGTGATCGGCCCGGTCCCTTCGGCTCCCCCACCGCCGCCACCCTCGTCCGAGCCGCCGCAGGCGCTGAGGACGACTGCGACGATCGCGCCGATGATCACGAACTTGCCTAACCTGCGTGGCATGCGTTCCCTCCTGACCCTGACGTCTGCTCCCACCGGGTCAGCCGCCCTCCCCAGCGGCCGCCCACGTTGCCGGCGCTTCAGGTTACCCACGCGTTACACGCGTGACCCCGTCCACCTCCCCAGCTTGGGCTGTTCTGAAACGCTCGCTGCCTGCATATTCGCAGACCGTGGCCGCGTGTGACTTGGCCACGGCGCTGCGGCACAGCTCCATCCTGCCTGTCGTGACCGCAAACATATGATTTCAGCGGTCCGCCGTCCAGAGGTCACCGCGCCGCAGCGGATCAGCTAGCGGGCTGGTCGGGGGGGCCGGCCGCGCCCGCGGGACTCGGCCAGGGGGTCCGGCTCGTACTCGAAGGCGGCATCGCCGACCAGCACCTCGTCGCCCGGTCGCGCGCCCGCCTTGGTCAGCAACTCCTCCACCCCGGCCCGGCGCAGACGTTGCTGCAGGTAGGCGACCGCCTGCGGGTTGTCGAGGTCGGTCATGGCCACCCAGCGCCGCGGGCGGTCGCCGAGCACCCTGAAACCGGCCCCCTCGCGCACGACCCCGATGGGCACCTCCGGCTCGGTCGGAGGTTGGCCGGCCCCGGGGCCTGCCGCAGCGGCCCGGGCAGGCACGGCGGCCCTGGCGGCGCGGGCCTCCGTGACGGCCTCGCCGAGGGCGTACAGGAACGCCGGCATGCCCTCCCCGGTGGCGGCCGAGACCCCGAAGCAGGCCAGCCCCCGCCGGCGCGCGGCCGCCTGCGCCTCGGGCAGCCGGGCACGACCGTCCGGCAGGTCGAGCTTGTTGGCCACCACCATCGCCGGGCGGGCGGCCAGCGCCGGGTCGTAGGCGGCCAGCTCCGCCTCGAGGGCGGCAAGATCGGCCTCAGGGTCGCGGCCGGGCTCCGCCGGGGCGAGGTCGACGACGTGGACCAGCACCGCAGAGCGGGTCACGTGGCGCAGGAAGCGGTGGCCGAGTCCCTTGCCGGCGGCGGCGCCGGGAAGCAGTCCGGGCACGTCGGCCATGACGAAATCGTGGTCCCCCGCCCGGACCACGCCGAGGACCGGCTCCAGGGTGGTGAACGGGTAGTCGGCCACCTTGGGCCTCGCCGCCGACGCCCTGGCGACGATGCTCGACTTGCCGGCGTTGGGGAAGCCCACCAGGGCGGCGTCGGCAAGCAGCCGCAGCTCGAGGGTCAGTCGGCGACGCCGGCCCGGCTCGCCCTTCTCGTGGAAGTGGGCCACCTTGCGGCCGGGCCCGGAGAGGGTGGCGTTGCCGCGGCCGCCGCGGCCGCCGCGGGCCGCCACGAAGCGTGTCCCTGGCCGGTCCAGGTCGGCGAGCAGCTTGCCGTCCTGCTCCCGGACCAGGGTGCCGACCGGCACGGGCAGGACGCGGCCGGCACCGTCGGCGCCCTTCTTGTTGCTGCCCTGCCCGTGGCCGCCGCCGCCTGCCCGCTGGTGGGGATGGAAGTGGTACTCGACCAGGGTGCCGACACCGGGTTCGGCGACCAGCACGACGTCGCCGCCGCGGCCGCCGTCGCCGCCGTCCGGCCCGCCCCGAGGGCGGTACTTCTCTCGGTGGAAGGAGGTCGCGCCGTCGCCGCCGCGGCCGGCGGCCACCTCGATCGCGGTCTCGTCGACGAACATCAATCGGCCTCACGTGCCGCAATGCAGCGGCAGCCACGAAGGGATCCGGGCGGACATTGGGCGGCGCGTGAGGCCGATTGCGAGGGGGCCCCTGCCGGGGCGCGCCTCAGGCCCTTGCGCCTGGCTGGATGCTGGCCAGCTTGCGGCCGCGCACCATGTGGTAGACGACGTGGCCGTCGACCTTGGCGAACAGGGTGTCGTCGCCGCCGCGGCCGACCCCCTCGCCCGGGTGGATGCGGGTCCCCCGCTGGCGCACCAGGATCGTGCCGGCGGTCACCACCTGGCCGCCGTGGCGCTTGACGCCGAGCCGCTTGCCGGCCGAGTCGCGGCCGTTGCGGCTGGAGGAGGCGCCCTTCTTGTGAGCCATCTCAAGTCTCCTGCTGCTCTTCGTTGCTCTGCTTGCTGCGCGCACCGGCCTTGGCCGCCCGCTTGCGTCCTGGCAGGTCGATCCGGTCGACCTTGAGCCTGGTGAGGGACTGGCGGTGGCCGAGGGTGCGGCGCTGGCGGGACTTGTTCTTGTAGGTGAAGACGCGAAGCTTCGGCCCGCGGTGCTGGTCGACCACGCTGGCGGTGACCTTCGCCTTGGCGAGGTCGGCGGCGGCCGAGGTCACCTTGCCGTCGTCGTCGACCACCAGCAGCGGCTCCAGCTCCAGGCTGGCGCCGTCCTCACCGGCGAGCCGCTCGACGTCGATGACGTCGCCGACCTCCACCTTGTACTGCTTCCCGCCGGTCCGGATGACGGCGTACACGTCAGATCGTCCTTTCACCATGGGAGCGGGATGCCGGCGGGATCGCCGGCACACCGGCCGCAAACAGTACTAGATCTCATGCGTGATCACCACGCCGCGGCCGTCGCAGGTGGGGCAGGTCTCCGAGAAGCTGTCGAGCAGGCCGCCGGAGACGCGTTTGCGGGTCATCTGCACCAGGCCGAGGGAGGAGACCTCCATCACCTGGCTCTTGGTCTTGTCCCTTGCAAGGGCGGCCCGCAGGCGGTCGACCACCGCCTGCTGGTTGCGCTCGAACAGCATGTCGATGAAGTCGATGATGATGATGCCGCCGATGTCGCGCAGGCGCAGCTGGCGCACGATCTCCTCGGCCGCCTCGAGGTTGTTGGCGACCACCGTCTCCTCGAGGTTGGCCCGGCCGACGAACTTGCCGGTGTTGACGTCCACCACGGTCATGGCCTCGGTGCGGTCGATCACGATCGAGCCACCGGACGGCAGCCAGACCTTGCGTTCCAGCGCCTTGTGGATCTGCTCGACCACCCGGTAGTGCTCGAACAGCGGCAGGCCGTTGTCGTGCCTGCGGAGCTTCGGCAGCAGGTCGGGCGCGACCTCCTGCAGGTACTCCTCGACCCGCTGGTACAGCTCGCCGTCGTCGACCACCAGCTCGGTGAAGTCGGGCGAGAAGATGTCGCGGATGACCCGCACGACCAGCTCCGGCTCGGAGTAGATGACGGCCGGGGCGCTGGCCTTCTTGGCCTTGCGCTCGACCGCCTCCCAGCGGGCCTGCAGGCGGGCCAGGTCGGCGCGGAGGTCGTCGGCGCTGGCGCCCTCGGCGGCGGTGCGGACGATCAGCCCGAGGCCCTTTGGCCGCACCTCCCTGAGGATGTCGCGCAGGCGCGAGCGCTCCGCCTCAGGCAGCCGCCTGGAGATGCCGAAGGTGTTGTCCTCCGGCTGCAGCACCAGGTAGCGGCCGGCCAGGGACACCTGGGCGGTGAGCCGCGCGCCTTTGGCGCCGATCGGGTCCTTGGTGACCTGGACGAGCACGGACTGGCCGGGCTTGAGCACCTTCTCGATGCGCGGGGCCTCGCCGTCGAGGTCCTCCTCGTCGTAGTTGACCTCGCCGGCGTACAGCACCGCGTTGCGGCCACGGCCGATGTCGATGAAGGCGGCCTCCATGCCCGGCAGGACGTTCTGGACCCTTCCCAGGTAGACGTTGCCGACCAGGGAGCGGCCGGACTTGCGGGTCACGTAGTGCTCGACCAGCGTGGGGCCTTCGAGCACGCCGATCTGGGTCCGCTCGGCACCCTCGGTGACCAGCATGCGCTTCTCGGGGCCCTCCTCGCGCATGACGCGCTTCTGCTCCTCGGTGAGGCCGGAGGGACGGCGGCGGCGGCCGCGGTCGGCCTGACGCGCGCCCCGGTCGCGGGTCCGTGTCTCCAGCCTGGTCGAGCGCTCGCTGCCGCGCTGGCCGGCAGGGGCCTCGGTGGCGGCCTCGTCCCTCGGCTCGGCAGCGGACCGGCCGCGTCCGCGGCGCCGCGCCCGGCCGGTGCCGCCCTCTGCCGGCGCCGCGCCCGTCTGCGCCTCTCCGGCGCGGGAGGTCTGCGCCTCCGCCGCGGCTCCGTCGCCGGCGACCCTCGGCTCGCCGGTGCGGCCAGCGCGTCCGCCGCGCCGCCGGGAAGCCGTCCGGCCGGCCGGAGCGGCCTCGGCGGACCCTGCCGCGGTCGGCTCGCCCGCGGATGCCGGCGCCCTGGCCGCGCGGCCGGCGGTCGCCGGCGTCTCGGCCTCGGCCGGCTCGCCCGCCGCTGCCGGCTCGGTGGTCTCGCGGGTGCGGGCCCTCGCCGCCGCCCGCCGGCGCCGGCGGGCGCGGGTCCTGGGCGACCCGGCGGCGCCGGCCGCGGCGGGTCCCTGGGCGGGCTGGGCGGCATCGGGCTGGTGCTCTGTGGCCTGGAGGTCCTCTCCGTCCAGGCGGGCGGTCAGCGCCGCCCGCCGGGCGGGCCTGGGCGGGTGCGAGCACCCGCCCGCCACGACCGCGCCGGCGCCGCCGGCCACTCGGCCGGCCCCCGCCGGTCCCCTCGTCCGCCATGCCATGCGCCTGCTCCCCTGGCGGCGCCGGCGCCACAGCGGCCGAGGCGGCCGGCTCCATCGCGGCACGAGCCTCCGCCGCGGGCACCGCCGGTGGCGCCTGGTCCGCCGGAGCGGCGTGACCGGCCTCCGTCTCCGCCGCCGTTGCCGTCGGCGAAGCCCGGTCCGCGGGGTCAGGTGTGAACGCCTCGGCCAGCGCGCCCGCGGCCTCCGCGGGCGGGGCCGGGTCCGGGCGCGGCGGTGGGGCGGGAGGTGGCGGGCCGCCTGGGAAGGAGGCGGCGGTCGGTTCGACGGTGGTGACCTGGATGCTCGGGTTGTCGGGGACCGTGGGCTGAATGGGCAGGATCGGGACCTCACTGATCGGGGTGACGACCGGCGGGGCGCCGCCGGGGAAGGAGGCGGCCCCACGCGGACGACCGGGTGAGACCGCGCCGGCGGACCCGGGCGGCACCGAGCCGCCGTTCATGTCGGGCGCCGCCGGGACGGCGTCAGCCGTCTGCGCGGCCGGTTCTTGCAGGTCGGAGGGTGCGGGGTCGGGGTCGGACGCCACGGGTGCGTCGGTTTCGTCGCGGGCCTCGTCCACCCGAGACTCGTCGGGGGAAGCCATCGATGCTCCTCACCAAGTCGGACGGCCACCGGCGCGGGCAGCCGCAAACCTACTGCGCGCTTGGGGAGCCAACTCCCCCACCACCAGCGGGAACGGCCACGAGCCGCACGACCGGCGCACCCCCTCCGGGCAAGCCCGGCGCCGCGGCCCTGAGGCCGGGTAGCGCAAGATGCCCAAGGAAACACAGGAGGCGGGCAGGCACGCCGTCGGGCCGCACCGCCGTATGGCATGGCGCAAGACTGCTGTTGAGTCTGCCAGAAGCGACATGGGTCGGCAACGGAGGCCCTCACCGGTAGCGGCGCATGTGGACGTTCTCGAGCAGCCCGACGGCCAGGAAGCTCGCCACCAGGGAGGAGCCGCCGTAGGAGACGAACGGCAGCGGGATCCCGGTGATCGGCATGATGCCGATGGTCATGCCGATGTTGACGAACGCCTGGAAGGCCAGCATGCACACCGCCCCTGCGGCCAGCAGCGCGCCGAACGGGTCCCTGGCCACCGCGGCGATGCGCAGCCCCCGCCAGACCAGCAGGGCGAGCAGGGCGAGCAGCAGCATCGAGCCGGCGAAGCCGAGTTCCTCCCCCACCACCGTGAAGATGAAGTCGGTCTTCTGCTCCGGCACGTATTGGAGATTCGTCTGGGTGCCGCGCAGGTAGCCTTTGCCGTCGACCCCGCCAGAGCCGATCGCGATCAGCGCCTGCCTGGCGTTGTAGGTGAACCCGCGGCCCTGCTCGTCCGCGCTCGGGTTGACGAACGCGGTCAACCGCTCCTTCTGGTACTCCTTCAGCATGTTCAGCTTGAACATGCCGACCACACCGATCGACCCGACCAGGACCAGCACCAGCAGCCAGCGGAGCCGCACCCCGCCGACCAGCAGCATCCCGAACAGGATGGCCACGAACACCATGAAGGTCCCGAAGTCGGGCTGCAGCAGGATCTCGGCGCAGACCACCGCCACCACGGCGAGCGCGGCCGCCAGCCGGCGCAGCCCGGGCGGCTCCCGCCCGGCGCCGAACAGGGCGGCGAGGGCGACGATCACGCCGATCTTGGCGTACTCGGACGGCTGCACCTGGTAGGGGCCGAGCTGGAACCAGGACTGGGCGCCGTTGGTGGTCGACCCGACCGGAGTCAGCACCAGGCCGAGCGCCAGCACGACCCCGGCGAAGCCGAGCGGGGCCCACGCCTGCAGCCGTCTGTAGTCGACCAGCATCACCGCCACCATCCCCGCCAGGCCGAGGCCGAGGCCGAGGAGCTGGCGGCGCATGATCAGCGCCTCCGGCAGGCCCTGGGCGCGAAGGCTCGAGAAGGTCGACGAGTAGATCGCGGCCAGCCCCAGCACGGCCAGCGCGCAGGCCACCAGCAGGACCGTCGGGTCGAGGTGCCGCCAGGGCGCACGCCAGGCCATCGGCCGCTCGCTGGCGGTCTCCCAGCCGAGCCGGGAGACCCGGTCGGAGAAGGAACCCCACGACTCCTGCATCTCACCCACTCTGATCGGCGCCGGGGGCCACCGGGCCAAGCGGCAGTCCGAACAGCTTCTGGTAGATCGCGCGGGCGACCGGCGCCGCGGACTCGCCGCCGTGCCCGCCCTGTTCGACCATGACCACGACAACGTAGCGAGGATCGCCGACCGGGGCGAACGAAGCAAACCAGGCGAAGGGTGCCTTGGGTGGCAGGTCGGCGGTGCCGGTCTTGCCGGCGACCGGGAAGCGGTCCAGCGGGAAGCCGGCGAACGCCGAGGTGGCCGTGCCGCCCGCCGGCACGGTGGCCAGCGCCTGGCCGACCGCGGCCAGCGCCCCGCCGGGGACCTTGGACGCCTGCGCGACCCGCGGCGTCACCGTGCGCACCGGCCGGCCGCTGACCGGGTCGATCACCGCCTGGCCGACGTGGGGCCGGTAGACGGTACCGCCGTTGGCCACCGCCCCGTAGCCGAGGGCCAGCTGCAACGGCGACACCTGCAGGTCGCCCTGGCCGATCGCGATGTTCAGGTTGTCGCCGCCCTGCCAGCGCCAGCCGTAGCGGCACAGCTCCTGGTACAGGGCGCTGGACCCGGCGCAGTACTCCTTCTTGTGCTGCTCCCAGTACTTCTTGCGCCAGGAGCGGGTCGGCACGGTCCCCTCGACCTCGAAGGGGAGGTCGAGGTCGGGCTGGCGTCCGAAGCCGAAGTCGCGGGCGGTGGCCTGCATCTGCTCGTCGACCTTGGCGCCGCGGTCCTCCTGGGCGCTCTCGGCGGCCAGGAAGCGGGCGCCGAGGTTGTAGTAGTAGACGTCGCAGGACAGGCGCAGGCTGTCGGTGAGGGCGACGCTGCCGTGTCCCCTTGAGGTCCAGTCCCGCTTGGTGTAGTTGCCGAGGGTGAACGACCCCGGGCAGGTGAAGGTCGTCGACGGGGTGATCACCCCGGTGCGCAGGCCGGCCAGGGCGGTGAACGGCTTCCAGGTCGAGCCGGGCGGGTAGGCCGACTGCACCGCCCGGTTCAGCAGCGGCTTGTCCGGGTCCTGGTTGTAGGCGGCGAAGTCGCGCCGGGAGATGCCGCCGACGAAGCGGCGCGGGTCGTACTGGGGCAGGCTGGCGAGGGCGAGCAGGCCCCCGTCGTCGGGGTCGAGCACCACCGCGGTGGCCGCCGGCGCCGGGTAGGTGCCGCCCCGCTCGCTGTCGGCCAGGCCGCGGGCGGCCTTCATACCGTCGGCCAGCGCCTGCTCGGCGGTCTGCTGCAGGTCGAGGTCGACGGTCAGGCGCAGGTCCTTGCCGGGCACCGGTGCGCGGCCGCCGAGCGCCCGCATCACCTCGCCGGCCGCGTTCACCTCCAGGTCCTGGACGCCGTCGCGGCCCCGTAGCCAGCGGTCGTAGGTCAGCTCGACGCCGGCCTTGCCGATGATGTCGCCGGCCTGGTAGCCCTTGTAGCGCTTCTGCTTCAGCTCCTCAGCGGCGATCTCGCCGACGTAGCCGAGCACGTGCGCGGCGACCGTGCCGGCCGGGTACTCGCGCAGCGCCAGCACCTCCGGCGCCACCCCTGGGAACTGGTCGGCGTGCTCGGTCAGGTAGAAGAGCTGCCTGGCGGGCACGTCCTCGGCGACCGGGATCCCGCGCAGCGGCGAGCCGGTGTAGTCGCGCAGGCGCTCCCGCAGCCTGCCGGTGGTGGTGCCGAGCACGCGGGCCAGGCGGGCGAGCACCTCCCGCTCCCGGTCACCGAGCTGGGACGGCTTGACCGTGACCGCCCAGGCGGCCCGGTTGCGGACCATCACCCGGCCGTGCTGGTCGAGGATGCGACCCCGTGGCGCCTCCACCACCACCTGGCGGACCCGGTTGCCCTCCGCCAGGTCGCCGTAGCGCTCGCCGGCGAGCACCTGCAGGTACCAGAGGCGCGAGGAGAGGGCGAGGAAGAGCACGACCATGAGGACCGACAGGACCGACAGGCGCGCGCGGAGCGGCGAGGACGGCGGGCGCATGCCACGAACCTACCAACGCTCGACCGGTTTGGTGGGAACCCGTTCGGCCAGCGTCCGCACCAGCGGGTAGACGAACGGCGTCAGCAGCAGGTTGTAGAGGGCGACCAGCGGCCCGGAGCGGGCCACGACCTCCCACGAGGACAGGTCGAAGACCCGCAGCAGCAGGCCGCAGCACCACACCGAGGCGAGGCTGGCGGCGCCGGCAAGGGCCAGGTGGACCAGGGGGCGCGGGCTGGTGACGTACAGGCGGACCATGCCGACGGCGAAGCCGACCGCCGTGTAGACCAGCGCCGACACCCCGACCGGCAGGTCGAAGAGGAGGTCGGCGACCAGCCCGGCGGAGAAGCCGAAGGCCGCCCCTGAGGTCGGCCCTGACGCCATCGCCACCGCCACCACCGCCAGCACCAGCACGTCCGGCCGCACCCCGGCCAGCCGCAGCCCGGCGAGCACGGTCGACTCCAGCAGCAGGCCGGCGGCCACCACGGCGGCGAGGGCGAGCACGCGGCGCATCGTCAGCTTCCCCGCTCGCGCGGCGGTGGTGACGGCCTGTCGAGCACCACCGCGACCACGTCGAGGGCGCCGAGCGCCGCGTAGGGGCGGACCGCGACCCGTGGGACCAGGCTGGCCGCGCCGGCCGGGTCGACCCGCTCGACCACCCCGACCGGCAGCCCGGCCGGGAACACGCCGCCCTGGTAGCCCTGGGTGACCACCGCGTCGCCGAGCCGCACCTCGGTGCCGGCCCGCAGCGGCTGGAACTGCAGCAGCTGCTCGCCGCCGCCCTTGAGGATGCCCGGCGCCTTGCCGCGGGCGAGGGTGCCCGCGACTCCGCTGGTCGGGTCGGTGATCAGCAGGACGGTGGCGTAGTCGGCGGTCGCCTGCGTGACCCGCCCGACCAGGCCGTCGGCGTCGACCACCGCCATGTCCCTGCGGACCCCTTGGCGGGCGCCGACGTCGACGGTCACCGACAGCTGGAAGTTCGACCCGGAGCTGGCCACCACCTTGGCACCGACGGTCCGGCAGCCGCAGCGTTTGGCCATGCCCAGCGTGCCGCGCAGGCGCTCATTCTCGGACAGGACGTCCTGGTAGGTGCGCTCCTGGCCCTGGAGCCGGGCCACCTCGGACTGCAGGCGCCGGTTCTCGTCGCGCAGGCTGCCGATCTCGGCCACGCCGCCGACCAGGTTCCCGATCGGCCGCACGACCGCGCTGGCCCCCTGCTGCAGCGGCCCGAACACGGCGATCGCCACCCGCTGCAGGCGGTCGACCGGGCCGCCCTGGCGCTGGCGGAAGTCGACCGTGATGACCACGATCGAGGCGGCGAGCAGCAGGGCCAGGACGGCCAGCTGACGGCGGCGTGGGCGCTCGTACACCTTCTCCGGGAGGCGGCTCGCCTCCCGAGCTCCTTCTCAGTGGGCTTCCGAGGCGATCAGGACCCGTTTGAGCGACTCGAACTCCTCGATGCACTTTCCCGAGCCGAACACCACCGAGTGCAGCGGCTCGTCGGCGACGTGGATGGGCATGCTGGTCTCGTGCTTGAGCCGCTCGTCCAGGCCGCGGAGCAGGGCGCCGCCGCCGGTGAGGACGATGCCCTTGTCCATGACGTCGGCGGCCAGCTCCGGCGGGGTGCGGTCCAGGGTGTTCTTGACCGCGTCGACGATCTGGTTGACCGGCTCCTCGATCGCCTTGCGGATCTCCTCGGCGCCCACCGTGATCGTCTTGGGCAGGCCGCTGACCAGGTCGCGGCCGCGGATGTCGGTGGTCGGCTCGTCGGGCAGGGGGAACGCCGAGCCGAGGTTGATCTTGATCTGCTCGGCGGTGCGCTCCCCGAGCATCAACGAGTACTCCTTCTTGACGTAGCTGATGATCGCCTCGTCGAGCTCGTCGCCGCCGATGCGGATCGACTGGCTGGTGACGATGCCGCCGAGGGCGACGACCGCCACCTCGGTGGTGCCGCCGCCGATGTCGACCACCATGTTGCCAAACGGCTCGTGGACGGGCAGGCCGACGCCGATGGCGGCTGCCATCGGCTCCTCGATGATGAAGGCGCTACGGGCCCCCGCCCGGTAGGTGGACTCGACCACCGCGCGCCGCTCGACGCCGGTGATGCCGGACGGCACGCAGACGACCACCCGGGGCTTGGCCATGAACTGGCGCCGGTGCACCTTCTGGACGAAGTAGCGCAGCATCTTCTCGGTGGTGTCGAAGTCGGCGATCACCCCGTCCTTGAGCGGCCGGATGGCCACGATGTGGGCGGGAGTGCGGCCGATCATCGCCTTGGCCTCGCTGCCGACGGCCAGGATGGCGTTGTTCTTGGTGTTGATGGCCACCACCGACGGCTCGTTGAGGACCACCCCGCGGCCGCGGACGTAGACCAGCGTGTTGGCGGTGCCGAGGTCGACCGCCATGTCGCGGCCGAGGAAGCGGAAGGCGTTCTGCACCCAGACCAGCCCCTTCCAGCGATTTGTGGAGTCACGGCGGGCGGAGACGCCCAGAGAACCCGGGCATGCTACACCAGCCCCTCGAACGGCCCAACGGCTCGTCGGTTACGTTTCGGGGAAGAACAGCGCCAGCTCGCGGGCGGCCGACTCCTTGGAGTCGGAGCCGTGGACGAGGTTCTCGGTGATCTCCAGGCCGTAGTCGCCGCGGATCGACCCGGGCGGCGCCGCCACCGGGTTGGTCGGGCCCATCAGGGTGCGGACCGCGGCGACCGCCTCGGGCCCCTCGACGCAGATGGCGACCAGCGGCGCCGAGGTGATGAACCTGACCAGGTCGCCGAAGAACGGCTTGCCCTCGTGCTCGGCGTAGTGCTGCTTGGCGGTCGCCTCGTCGAGGGTGCGGAGGTCCATGGCGACCAGCCGGAAGCCCTTGCGCTCGAGCCGGCCGACGACCTCCCCGACCAGGCCGCGGGCGACCGCGTCGGGTTTGCAGAGGACCAGGGTGCGTTCGTCGGCCACGGCGACCTCCAGGGGAAGTGGCATGTCGCCGCGATCATACTTAAAGGAGTTGGCGCATCACCGGACCACGGGACTCCTGAAGGCGATCAGGTCGGACATCGCGTGATGCGCGAACTCCTTTACGCGGGGCCGGGACCCATCAGCAGGTCACGGGCCTCGCCGACGGTGGAGAGGGAGCCGGTGACCACCACCGCCTCGGTCTCGCTGGCGCTGTCGATCGCCTGCCGGACCGCGGTGGCCACGTCCGGGGCGGTCTCGGCGACCAGACCGAGGGCCTCCGCCTCCTTGCGCAGCCGCTCGACCGGGGCGGCGCGGGGGTTCCGGTTGGTGGTGAGGATCAGCCGGCCGGTGGCCGGCGCGAGCCCTTCGAGGATGCCGCGCAGGTCCTTGTCGGCCAGGCTGGCCACCACCAGGATGCGCCGGTCGACCACGAACTCCTCGAGCAGGGCGGCGGCGAGGGCGCGGGCGCCGGCCGGGTTGTGGGCGCCGTCGAGCAGCACCATGGGCTGGCGGGAGACGACCTCCAGCCTGCCGGGCGAGGTGACCGTGGCGAACCCCGCCCGCACTGTGTCGGCGTCCAGGGCGCCCAGGAACGCCTCGACGGCGGCCAGCGCGCCGGCGGCGTTGTCGGCCTGGTGGCGTCCGTGGAGGGGCAGCAGCACCTCCGGCACGGTCCCTGCCGGGGTCGACAGGTCGAGCACCTGGCCGCCGACCGCCAGGCGGCGCCGTCCGACGCCGAAGTCGCGGCCCTCCACCAGCAGGCGGGCGTCCAGCCGCTCGGCCCGCTCGGCCAGGATCGCCAGCACGTCGTCGTCCTGCGCCTGGCTGACGACGGTCGCGCCCCGCTTGATGATCCCGGCCTTCTCCCCCGCCACCTCCGCCGGGGTCCCGCCCAGCTCGGGATGGTCGAGGCCGATCCGGTTGATCACGGCCACCTGGCCGTGGACCAGGTTGGTGGCGTCCCAGGTGCCGCCCATGCCGACCTCGACCACCTGGGCGTCCACCGGCAGCTCCGCGAACCAGGTGAAGGCGAGGGCGGTCAGCGCCTCGTAGAAGGTGACCGGCTGGTCGTGGGCGCGGTCCACCTCGGCCAGGAACGGCTGCAGGTAGGTCCAGGTCTCGGCGAACTCCACGGTGGAGATCGGCCTGCCGGCCAGCGCCACCCGCTCGCGCACGTCCTGCAGGTGCGGGCTGGTGTAGAGGCCGGCGCCGACGCCGAAGGCGGCCAGCAGGGCGGCGACCATGCGGGCGGTGCTGGTCTTGCCGTTGGTGCCGGTGAGGTGGACGGCGGGCGCGGTCCGCTCCGGATGGTCGAGCAGCTCCGCCAGATGGCTGATCCGCTCGAGGCTCGGTCCCATGCGGGTCGGTCTGCGGTCGTACAGGGCTTCGACGGCCTGTTGGTAGTCCATGACCTCGATTGTAGAGATCGCGCCGAGGCCGCCACCCACCCGGGTGGCGGCCCCTGGTCAGCGGCACCACCGGCAGCGGCCGCCGCAGCCCTGACCGTTGCAGTAGCGGCAGTAGCAGCGCCGCTGCTCCTTCTGGCGAACCTGAGTCATGGCGAGCACCTCCCGCACAAGGAAATGGGAACGAAAAAACCGCCTCCCTGGAGGGAGGCGGTCACCGCGAATTACGGCGCTTGGTTCAGCGCCTCACGGTGCGTTCCCTCCCGGGGAGCACGATGGCGAGGACCGTGGCAGGAAGGCGGCGGCCACGACCGCGATGCCACGGGAACGTGTGGTCATCGATCGACAAGGGCTCACCGCCTCTCGCTCGTCCGAAGCCTGACCTCCGTAGTTTGCGGGTCGGCCGCGGATCACGTCAAGGGTTATTTCTCAACGGAATTTTCCGGGGCCAGCTCGACGTCGACGGTCAGCGGCGGCGCCTGCTCGCGGTAGGCGAAGAGGGCGACCCGCCCGGCGGCGGCGAGGTCGGCCTCGGCGGTGCGGACCGCGGCCAGCCGGTCGGTGGGGCCGCTCACCACCACCCTGGTCACCGGGGTGCGCAGCGGCCGCCTCGCCTGGCTCTTGGCCCGACGGACGGCGACGAGCACCTGGCCGGCCGCCTCCAGCGGCAGCCGGTCGGCGCCGCGGCCGGCCGGCACCCGCTCGGGCCAGGCGGCCCGGTGCACCGAACCGTCCCGCCACCAGGACCACACCTCCTCGGCCGCGAACGGCAGGTAGGGGGCCAGCAGCCGCAGCAGCACGTCCACGCCGGTGCGCAGCGCCGCCCGGGCCGATGCCGCCTCGCGGTCGCCGGCCGACCCGTAAGCGCGGTCCTTGACCAGCTCCAGGTAGTCGTCGCAGAAGGTCCAGAAGAAGGCCTCGGTGCGCTCCAGGGCGGCGGTCCAGTCGGCCGCCTCCAGGGCGGCGGTCGCCTCGGCCGCCACCTGGTCGAGGCCGGCCAGCATCGCCAGGTCGAGCGCTTCGGTCGGCTCGGTGGCCGCAGGCGCACCGGGGAGCCCGAGCACGAACCGGCTGGCGTTCAGCAGCTTGATCGCCAGGCGGCGGCCGACCCGCATCTGCCCCTCGTCGACCAGGGTGTCGGCGCCGGGACGGCCGCTCGCCGCCCAGTAGCGGATCGCGTCGGAGCCGAACCGCTCCAGCAGCTCCATCGGGGTGGCCGCGTTACCCTTGGACTTCGACATCTTCTTGCGGTCGGGGTCCACCACCCAGCCGGAGATGGCCGCGGTCGACCAGGGCAGGCTGCCGTGCTCGAAGTCGGCCCTGACCACCGTGTAGAACAGCCAGGTGCGGATGATCTCCGGACCCTGGGGGCGAAGGTCCATCGGGAACACCCTGGCGAACAGCTCCGGGTCGTCCTCCCAGCCGCCGACGATCTGCGGGGTCAGCGAGGAGGTCGCCCAGGTGTCCATCACGTCCGGGTCGCCGGCGAAGCCGCCTGGCCGGCCCCGGTCCTCGGCCCGGTGGCCGTCGGGCACGTCGCTGGAGGGGTCGACCGGCAGCCGCTCCTCCGGCGGGAGGATCGGGTGGTCGTAGTCGACCTCGCCGGCGGCCCCGACCGGGTACCACAGCGGGATCGGCACCCCGAAGAAGCGCTGCCGGCTGACCAGCCAGTCGCTGTTCAGGCCGTTCACCCAGTGCTCGTAGCGGGCACGCATGAACGGCGGCACCCAGGTGAGCTGCCGGCCGCGCTCCAGCAGCCGCTGGCGGTGGTCGAGCAGGCGGATGAACCACTGGCGGCTGCTGACGATCTCCAGCGGGCGCTCGCCCTTCTCGTAGAACTTGACCTGGTGGCGCAGGGGGGTCGGCTCGCCGGCCAGGTCACCGGCTTCGCGCAGCAGCTCGACGATCCGCCGCCGCGCCGCGGTGGTGGTGCGGCCGGCCAGCTCGGCCCAGGCCGGGCCGTCGGGGACGCCGGGCGGCGGCGTCGCCTGGATGCGGCCGTCGCGGGTCACCACCGACCGCACCGGCAGCCGCAGCTCCCGCCACCAGGTCACGTCGGTGGTGTCGCCGAAGGTGCAGATCATGGCCAGGCCGGTGCCCTTGCCCGGGTCGGCGAGCTGGTGGGTGAGCAGCGGCACCGGCACGCCGAACAGCGGCGTCGGCAGCGTGGAGCCGACGCGGTCGGCGTAGCGGCGGTCGCCGGGGTGGGCGACCAGGGCGACGCAGGCGGGGAGCAGCTCCGGCCTGGTCGTCTCGACCTCCAGGTCGCCGAAGCGCAGCCGGTGGGCCGCGCCCGCCAGCTCGCGGTCCTCAAGCTCGGCCTGGGCGACCGCGGTCCGGAAGGTCACGTCCCACAGGGTCGGCGCCTCCGCCTGGTAGGCCTCGCCCTTGGCGAGCAGGCGCAGGAAGGCACGCTGGGAGGCGCGCCTGGCCGCCGGCCCGATGGTGGTGTAGGTGCGGGTCCAGTCGACCGAGAGGCCGAGGCGGCGCCAGAGCTGCTCGAAGGCGCGCTCGTCCTGCTCGGTCAGCCGCAGGCACAGCTCCACGAAGTTGGGCCGCGACACCGGCAGCTTCTCGGCCGGCGGTTGGGTCGGAGGCGTGAACGCCGGGTCGTAGGGCAGCGACGGGTCGCAGCGGACCCCGAAGTAGTTCTCGACCCGGCGTTCGGTCGGCAGGCCGTTGTCGTCCCAACCCATCGGGTAGAAGACCTGGCGGCCGCGCATGCGCCGGAAGCGGGCGAGCAGGTCGGTGTGGGTGTAGGAGAAGACGCTGCCGAGGTGGAGGCTGCCGCTGACCGTCGGCGGCGGGGTGTCGATCGCGTAGACCTCCTCCCGCGGCCGGGTCGGGTCGAACCGGTAGATCCCGTCGGCCTCCCAGCGGGCGCCCCAGCTGGCCTCCAGCCCCTCCAGCGACGGGCGCTCCGGCATGCCAGCCATCGTCCCCCCCCCGTCAGACGGACGCGTCGGCGCCGAGCTCGGCCCGCTGGGCGCGGACCTTGGCCAGCGCCGCCTCGACCTCGGCGAGGCGGTCGCGGGCCCGCTCGACCACCGCGGGCGGGGCCTTCTCGATGAAGGCCTGGTTGGCCAGCTTGGCCGCTGCCCTTGCCCGCTCGGCGTCGAGGCCGGCCAGCTCGCGGTCCAGCCGCGCCCGCTCCTCGTCGAGGTCGAGCAGCCCCTCGAGCGGCAGGTACAGCTCCGCCCCGGCGGTGAGCAGCTTCGCAGCCCGATCGACCGGGGGGGCAGCAAGCGCCCCCCCGGACCCCCCCGGGCGCTGGGCGGCGGCCTCCTCCACCTCCACCTTCACCTCGTCGAGGCGGGCGAGGCGGCGGATGCTCTCGGCCTCCGCCCGGAACAGGCCGGCCTGGCGGCCGCCGGTGGGGACCAGGGTCAGGCGCGGTCGGGCCGCCGGCGGCACCCGGTGCTCGGCGCGGAACCGGCGCACGGCGGCGATCGCCTCCTGCAGGTCGGCCATGCCGGCCTCCGCGTCCCGGTCGACGTCGCCGGGCCGCTCGGCCGGCCAGGGACCGACCGTGATCGTCTCGGCGCCGCTCAGGGCCCGGCCGAGCTCCTCGGTGACGAACGGCATGATCGGGTGGAGCAGCCGGACGGTCACGTCGAGGGCGTAGGCGAGGACGGCGCCGGCCCGCTCGGCGTCCTCGCCGCCGGCGGCCAACCGCGGCTTGGCCAGCTCCACCGCCCAGTCGGCCAGCTCGGTCCAGGCGAAGGCGTGCAGCAGCCGGGCGGCCTCGGCCGGGTCGTAGGCGTCGTACGCCGCGGTCACCGCGGCCCTGGTGCGTTCCAGCCGGCTGAGCAGCCAGCGGTCCGCGAGCGCGGGACTGGGCGGGTCCGGGAGATCCGGCAAGGCCCCCGCTGCCCCGGGGGGGTCCGGGGGGCCCGGTAAGGCGCTCGCTGCCCCGGGGGGGTCCGGGGGGGCGCTTTCTGCCCCCCCGGTCGATAGGGCCCCCAGGACGAACCGGCCCAGGTTCCACAGCTTGTTGGCGAAGTTGCGGGCGCCCTCGACCCACTCCTCGGCCAGCGGCACGTCGCCGCCGGGGTTGGCACCGCGGATCAGCGCGAACCGCAGGGCGTCGGTGCCGTAGCGGTCCATCAGCTCGATCGGGTCGATCACGTTGCCGAACGACTTGGACATCTTCTTGCCCTGGGCGTCGCGGACCATCCCGTGGATGGCGACCACGTCGAAGGGCGTCGGCGGCTGGAAGTGGCAGCCGAACATCAGCATCCTGGCCACCCAGAAGAAGATGATGTCGTAGCCGGTGACCAGCACCGAGGTCGGGTAGAACGCCTTCAGGTCCTCGGTCTGCTCCGGCCAGCCGAGGGTCGACAGCGGCCACAGGCCGCTGGAGAACCAGGTGTCGAGCACGTCCTCGTCCTGGCTGAGCTCGCCGGAGCCGCACTCGGCGCAGGCGTCCGGGTCCTCGCGCGCCACCGTCACGTGCCCGTCGGGGCAGTACCAGGCGGGGATCCGGTGCCCCCACCAGAGCTGGCGGGAGACGCACCAGTCGCGGATCTGCTCCATCCAGGCGAAGAAGGTCTTCTCGTAGCGGGCCGGCTCGAAACGGGTCCGCCCGGAGCGGACCGCCGCCGCAGCGGCCTCGGCCAGCGGCCCGGTGGCCACGAACCACTGCAGCGACAGCCGCGGCTCCACCTCGGTGCGGCAGCGGTAGCAGTGCCCCACCGAGTGGGGCGCCTGCTCCACCCGTTCCAGCAGGCCGAGCTCGGCCAGCGCCTGCTTGACCTCGCGGCGGGCGGCGTAGCGGTCCAGTCCCTGGAAGCGGCCGCCCTGCTCGTTGACGATCGCCTCCTCGGTGAGGATGTTGACCGCCGGCAGCCCATGGCGCTCCGCGATCTCGTGGTCGTTGGGGTCGTGGGCGGGGGTCACCTTGACGGCGCCGGTACCGAACTCGGGGTCGACGGCCTCGTCGGCGACGATCGGGATCGGGCGGTCGACCAGCGGCAGGCGCACGGTCCGGCCGATCAGCTCGCGGTAGCGGGGGTCGTCGGGGTGGACGGCCACCGCCGTGTCGCCGAGCATCGTCTCCGCCCTGGAGGTCGCCACGCCGATCGTGCCGGAGCCGTCGGCCAGCGGGTAGCGGAGCAGGGCCAGCTCGCCGGGGACCTCCTCGTGCTCGACCTCGATGTCGGACAGGGCGGTCAGGCAGCGCGGGCACCAGTTGATGATCCGCCTGCCCCGGTACAGCAGCCGCTGCTCGTAGAGGGAGACGAACACCTCGCGGACGGCCCTGGAGAGGCCCTCGTCCATGGTGAAGCGCTCCCGGGACCAGTCCACCGAGTCGCC
>WNGB01019024.1_pt1 | contig 18644 bp, 23 predicted proteins | sample 5400681 | NCBI WGS metagenome assembly WNGB01 (sample SAMN13153367, study PRJNA577476) | soil metagenome | isolation source: 115 cm soil or saprolite under grassland replicate 2 | place: USA:California | collected 2016-06-15 | reverse complement strand
CCGTCGCTGCAGGTCGGGCTCGGGGCGACCGGCGGGCCGACGGGCACGGTGTTGCCCGGCGCATTGACGATCATGTAGGAGATGCCGCTGTCGGGCAGCTGGCTGGCGGAGCCGAGATTGTAGGTCTGGCCGTTGGTCGTGATCGAGATCGACCCGTTCTGCGAGCTCCATTGCAGGGGGCAGTTCATGCCGGGGGTGCTGCAGTAGGACGGCAGGCCGCCAGCCGACGCCAGCTGCTGGAAGGCGAAGCCGGCGGTGTTCTGGTTGTTGAGGCCCAGCAGGACGCCCGGGCCGAGGCCGAGGCTCTGGAATCCGTTGACGCCGATGATGTAGCCCGGCTGCATGGTGCTGACGCCCGGCCCGCTCGTCAGCGCGAGGAACGGGTTCATGTTGTAGCTGTTGTTCGCCGGCGAGAGAGAGTTCGCATTCGGCCCGATCATGATGCCGCCGCGGTCGAAGCCGACGCCGAGCTGGTGGTACCCGAATTGCCCGCCGTTGTTGGCCCCCAGGATCGGCACGCGCGCGATCACCGACTGGCCGTTGGCGCCGTTGATCTGCACGTTCGTGAGGTAGAGCGAGCCTATCGGGTTGGCGCCGCTGGTGCTGTAGGTGATGGTCGCGTAGTTTGCGAGCTGGATGTCGCCGGCGGACTGGGTGTAGGTGTAGAGGCCCGGGCTCGCCACGAGGCCGAGCGAGCCTGTATCCAGGATGAACTTGCTGGGCGTGCTCTTGCCGTTGAGCGTCAGCGAGACGAGGTACTGCGGCGGGCCGCCATTGCCGTTGGGCTCGGTGGTGATCGGCACGAAGAACGAGCCGCCGTTGCCGTAGAGGTTCCAGCTCTGGGCCTGCGCCGGAATGCCGGCCAGTGCGAACACAACCGCCCCTGCGAGACGCGCGAGGTGTCTCGACGAATATTTGAACACTCTTTGCCGCTCCCCCAAAAGCCCGGGCGCTTTGGGCCGAAAGCGCCGCTATTTTCTTAGTTGTGCCTGAAGTCGAAATAAATTGCACCGCTAATGTTATTATTTGCATTGCACGGCTTATGGCAGGCAATAACTGGCGATTCCGGCCTCCACATCAGGTGAAGCGCATGGCGGGCGACGCGGCTGCGGGCGCTCGCCGCTGACATCGCCCACAACCTCGACGGCGACGTGTCGGTGACCGCGCTTGCCCTTCGCCGGCAGGTGACACCGCGCTACATCCAGAAGCTGTTCGAGAGCGAAGGCTCGACGCTGTCGCGCTATGCGCTGGGCCAGCGTCTTGCCCGGGTGCATCACCGGCTGACCGATCCGCGCCATGTCGGCTCGACCGTCGCCGCGATTGCCTATGCCAGCGGCTTTCGCGACATCTCGACATTCAACCGCGCGTTCCGGCAGCAGTTCGGCATGACGCCGTCGGACGCGCGAGCCGGTCGCGACAGGGACTAACTAGCCAAGCCGCGATTCGACGAAGCGGACGGTGTCGCCCACGGTCGTGAGCTGCGTCGCGATGCGGTTTGGAATCTCGATGGCGAACCGCTCCTCGCACGACATGACGATCTCGACGACGTCGAGGCTGTCGGCGCCGAGATCCTCGGCGAGGCGCGCATCGTCAGTGAGCCGGCGTTCGTCGGCTCCGAGATGGAAGACGAGGATATCCCTGACTTCTGTGGCTACGTCGTTCATCGCACGCTCCCAAGCACACGAGAGATAACGCCGGCTGCGTGGCGCGGCTCTGTGGCCAAGAAGGAACCGGCGCATGTCCGAAAGAAGCCGTGGCGCTCATGCCACACTGTGAGCATAGGCCGGTGTCCTGATGTCCTGCATACGCGTCGCGGGGTGGCGACTCTGTGGCAAATGCCACCAAGGGCGGCGCGCCTGCGACGCGGCACCGCACGCGCAACCAACAGCCTATTCGGGCGAGTTGCCGGTGATCTCGATCGGCCGGAAGTCCGGATCCTTCAGGCCCAGTAGGTCGTAGGCCGCCTGCAGGTCGCGCACCACCATCGGTTCCTCACCCTGGCTGTTCGACTGGTGCAGGCCGTACAGGCGGGCGACGCCGAACATCTCGTCGCGCGGCGCCACGAGAATGCGCCGGGCGCCGGCCATCACGCGCGGGCTGCCGCCGTAGGCGCGCAGATAGGCGACGTCGACATCGACCTGCTCGACGGCGCTGAAATCGACGATGCCGTCGCAATGGCCGTGCACGGCGACGAATTCGCGCGCGGCCCGGACCATCGCTTCGAGCGCCTGGCGGGTCAGGGCGCGCCCGAACTTCACCAGCAAGACCTTGTGGTTCCTGTCGAAGAACAAGGCGAAGGGCATTGCCCGACTATAGCAGCGGGCCGCCGGGATTGCAGGGCTGGCGATTGCCGCGCTCTTGAGATATTGTAGTGATGGTTGTGCGAGTCGCCGCGAGCGACCCGTCGGACGGGAGGTCGGCCATGAGTTCCGATACCACCGGCTCGAAGGAACGCCTGCATACACTCTCGATCTTCGGCAGCCATTGGCTGTGGCTGGTGCTGCTGGGCGGCGTGCTGATGCTCGCGGGCGCCATCGCCATCCTGGTCCCCGCGATCTCCGAGATCGCCGCCAGCAGGGTGCTGGGCAGCGTGCTCATCATCAGCGGCGTCGTGCAGATCGTGCAGGCCGCCAAGATGCTGCACTGGACGGGCTTCATCTGGCACCTGCTGCTCGGCATCCTGGCCGCGGTCGGCGGCGCGCTGATCTACTTGGATCCGTTCGCCGGTGTCGTCGCGCTGACGCTGCTGATCGCCGTCATCTTCGCGTTTCATGGCGTCACCCAGATCGGCTTTGCCGTGAAGGTGCGCGGCCAGGCAGGCTGGCACTGGTTCCTGGTGTCGGGCGCGATCGCCCTGGTCGCCGCCGTGCTGCTGGTGATGAAGCTGCCCTACAGCCACTCCTTCACGCCAGCCACCGTCGCCGGCGTCTCCCTGCTGTTCGCCGGCTGGGCCTACGTCGCCATGGCGCTCGCGGCGCGAACGGGCGAGCGGGCAAGTGCTGCGTAGCGTGAGGACACAGTAGTCCCCGCAAGCGAGGGAGGAGGCCATGTCGATCGCGAGCAAGGCCGAGCTCGGCGTGCTGAGCCATGAAGAGCAGGAGATGGTGCGCCTCACCCACCATCCGGCGATCTATCAGCTCGACGGCGAGGCGCTGCGCACCCTGCAACGCCGGCTGCGCGAACAGCGCGGCAAGATGCAGACCTTCGTGCGGCAAAAGCGGCGGGAGGCCCGCGGCAAGGCCGAGCCGCGCGGCGCGAGCTTCCCGGGCGATAGCGAGCAACCGCGGCGGCGCAAACAGGTCTTCGCCGCGGCGCTCAAGCGCGTCGCCAAGGAGCTTGGCCGCCTGCGCGCACTGGAGGCGCGGACCGAGCATGTCGAAGCGGCCCGCCAGGCGTTGGCCCTCGCCCGGGCGGAGAAGTTCGTCCACCATCCGGAGGCGGGAGACACGCCTCGAACGGGACCGCGTCTGCGACGCACCGTTCACCGCGGCGGGCGCGTGCCCGGCAGCACCATTGGCAGCATCCTGAAAGCGGGCAAGGTCGCCCAGGCCGTCCGGGACAACAGGCCCTCGCAGCCTGCGTAGAGACGTCAGGCCCGCCACCGCCTGGTCCCAGGCGGCGACACGCGAAGTCAACGCACGGGCTTCTCTCCTATTGTCCTTTCCCTTCTTACTCTCTCCCCCGCTAGGCGGAGAGGAACATGAGCGGGAGAGGAGTATGTGTAAGGATATGAGGGGGACGACGGCTAGCGCCGCGTCGGGTCGTCCGCGACCTGCACCAAGAGCTTGCCGAAGTTCTTGCCCTTGAGCAGGCCGATGAAGGCCTCGGGCGCGTTGTCGATGCCCTTCACGATGTCCTCGCGGTACTTGATCTTGCCCGCCTTCACCAGCGGCGGGACTTCCTTCCAGAAGCCCTCCATGTCGGCGAAATGGTCGGACACGATGAAGCCCGTGACGGTGGCGCGCTTGATCAGCAGCAGGCGCCAGTCGGGGCCGGGGCTGGGCTGCATCTCGTTGTAATGCGCGATCAGCCCGCACAAGGGCACGCGCGCGAAGTCGTTGAGCTGGGGCACGACGGCGGCCTGCACGGCGCCGCCGACATTCTCGAAATAGACGTCGATGCCCTTGGGCGCGGCGGCGCGAACCTCCTTGAACAGGTTGGCACCGGCCGCGCGGTAGTCGACGCAGGCATCGAAGCCCAGCTCCTTGACGACATAGTCGCACTTGTCCTTGCCACCGGCGATGCCCACGGCGCGGCAGCCATGGACCTTGGCGAGCTGGCCGACCACCGAGCCGACCGCGCCCGAGGCCGCTGACACCACCACCGTCTCGCCCGCCTTGGGCTTGCCGATCTTCATCAGCCCCCACCACGCCGTCATGCCCGGCATGCCGAGCACCGACAGCGCAGCCGAGAGCGGCGCGGCGTTGGGATCGAGCTTCATCGACATGGCGCCGTTGGACACGGCATGGCTCTGCCAGCCCGAGTATTCGGCGACGTAGTCGCCTTCCTTGAATTTCGGGTGCTTGGACTTGATCACCTGCCCGACCGTGCCGCCGACCATGGCGTCGCCGAGATTGACGTTGGCGGCATAGCCCTTGGTCTCGGCCATGCGGCCGCGCATGTAGGGATCGAGCGACAGCCAGATCGTGCGCGACAGATACTCGCCGTCCTTCGGCTCCGGCACCGGCGCATCGACGACGTCGAAGTTGGCCTTGGTCGGCTCGCCTTGCGGGCGCGACTTCAAGAGCACGCGGCGATTGGTGTCAGTCATCGATTCCTCCTGGCTGTCTGCCGGTTATGGCAGGGAACCCTTTGGCCGCGCCAACGTTATCCGTCGCGCCGTCCTAGCGCCGCCATAATCTCGGCGTCGACTGAGGGACTGGCAGGAGGCTTCCCGTGAAACTCACTCTCGCTCTCGTCGCCGTCTTGACGACGGCCTTGATTCAGCCTGCCCTGGCGCAGAAGGACGACAAGCCGGGCCGCGGCGGCCCGCCCGATCGCGTCGGGTCGCCCGGCAAGGGGCATGGCAACGACAACGCGCCGGGACAAGGTCAAGGACAAGGCGTCGGACGTGGCAACAGCCAGGCAGCCGGCCCGCCGGGCAATGTCGTGATCGCCGATCGCGACCGCACCACCGTCTACAGCTACTATCGCGGCCAGTACGCCGCCGGAAACTGCCCGCCGGGACTGGCCAAGAAGAACAATGGCTGCCTGCCGCCGGGTCAGGCCAACAAGCTGTGGGCGATCGGCCAGCCGCTGCCTGGCACGGTCGCGTTCTATCCCCTGCCCGGCGCGCTGCTGGCGCAGCTGACGCCGGCGCCGGCCGGCTACCAGTATGTGCAGGTCGCCAGCGATATCCTGATGATGGCGATCGGCACGCGCATGATCGTCGGCGCCCTGGCCGACCTCAGCGCGATGTAGCGCAAGCCTCCAGGAAACAGTCGGTCATGGCGTCGACGGTGAAGCGCGACGCGACATGCGACCGCGCCGCCGCGCCCAGGCGCCGGCGCAAGCCGGCGTCGCGCACCAGCCGCTCGAGCGCGCCCGCCAGCGCACGCGCGTCGCCCGGCGCGAACAGAAGGCCGGTACGGTCCTCCTCGACCAGTTCGGGAAACGCGCCTGAGCGCGCCGCCACCACCGGCAGGCCGTAGGACCCCGCTTCCGGTACCGTCAGGCCGAACGGCTCGTCGATGGCCGGCGCCACCACGATGTCGAGTTCTCCGTAGAGCCGGTCGCGGTCGGCGACGAAGCCTGGCCAGCGCACGATGCCGCCAAGGCCGAGTGCGGCGATCCGCGATTCGAGCTCGGCCGCGAACGGGCCGTCGCTGGTGCCGACGATGTCGAGGCGAAAGGCGTCGGGCAGTTGCTGCTGCAGGAGCGCACAGGCCTCCAACAGGACGCCATGCTGCTTCTGCTCGACGATGCGGCCGACGATGCCCAATCTCACCGGACTCCGATCGACGAACGGTCGCTCGGCCGGCAGCGGCACGCCGTTCGGGACGATGGCGAGCTTGGCGGCATCGACCGGCGTCAGGCGCGCGCAGTCGGCGATGAAGCGCGAGCAGCACAGAATCCTGTCCACATGGCGGTCGACGAAGCGGCCGGCCAGGCCGTGGCGCATCAATCGCTCGGGCCCGGCATGCAGGAACAGCGCGCGCCGGGTGCGCAGAATCGACGCGGAGAGCAGCAGCGTCTGCACGTCGGGCGACACCACCCAGTCCGGCCGCACGTCGGCGGCGATGGCGCGAAGCTGGCGGCGGGCGGCGGGCATGCGGCGCAGGGTATGCCAGGTGAAGACCGGATTGCGGAGGTAGAAGCGGCCGAGCGACACCTCGTGATGCGGGATGCCCGCCTCCTTCAGGAGACGCGTCACCTCACCGTCGGTCCAGCCGCTGACGATCGCGGTGGGCTGGTGGCCGCGCGCCAAAAGGCTCTTCATCAGCGACAGGAACGCCGTCTCCATGCCGCCGGCGATCCAGCCGCCGGTGAAGAACAGGACCTTCACGGCTGCTCGTCGATCAGCTGGCCCAGCAGCTCGCCCAGCGTCGCGGCCTGCCTGGCCGACAGGCGGCGGCCGACCGCGGCCTCGATGGCGCGGGCATAGACCGGCCACATGCGGCGGCGCATCGCCCGGCCGGCCTCGGTGATGGCGATGAGGTGGCCGCGGCCGTCGTCGGCGCAGGGCCGCCGCTCGACGTATCCGGCGGCTGCCATGCGGTCGACCAGGCGAGACAGGTTGTATTGCGCCAGCAGCATGGCGCGCTCGAGCTCGAAGGGCCGCAGGCCGTCCTTGGCGGCGCGCTCGGTCTCCAGCAGCACGTCGTACCAGGCAAGCGGCGGCAGCCCGGCCGCCTTCAGCGCGCCCTCATGGCGGCAGCCTACGGCCACTTGACACTATATGCAACTGCATCTATTGCAATGCAACTGCATCCATTGGAGAGCGACCGATGTCCCCGTCCCTGACCCTGGTCAGCCATCACCTCTGTCCCTACGTGCAGCGCGCCGCCATCTCGCTGGCCGAGAAGGCGGTGCCGTTCGACCGCGTCTATGTCGATCTTGCCGACAAGCCGGCGTGGTTCCTCGACCTCTCGCCGCTCGGCAAGACGCCGGTGCTCAAGGTCGACGACCGCGCCATCTTCGAGAGCGCCGTGATCCTGGAATATCTCGAGGAGACGCGGCCGCATCGGCTGCATCCGGCCGATGCCCTGAGGCGCGCCGAGCATCGCGCCTGGATCGAGTTCGGCTCGGCCGTGTTGTCGGACATCGCCGGGCTGTATTCAGCCAAGGACCAGGCGGCCTTCGCGGCGAAGGCCGAGGCGCTGGCCGCGAAGTTCGCGCGGCTGGAGAACCACCGGGGGGAAGGCCCGTGGTTCGACGGCACATTCTCGCTGGTCGATGCGGTGTTCGGGCCGGTGTTCCGCTATTTCGACGTGTTCGACCGCATCGGCGAGTTCGGGATTTTGGCCGGCAAGCCCAAGGTCGCCGCCTGGCGCACGGCGCTGGCGGCGCGGCCGTCGATCCGGCGGGCGGTCGGCGCCGACTACGAGAGCCGGCTATGGAAATTCCTCCAGGCACGGCAGTCGCACCTTTCGAACCTGATGCACTAGCCGCTCATGCTCTTCCGGACAGCGTGCGTCCCGCGCGCCTGAGGACATTCCCACGCGCGTCTGAGCGCGCGGCACGCGCGCGGTCCGGAAGAGATCATGATATGACGGCGGCAATGAAGCGGACCTACCTCTGCCTGCCCGGCGCCTGGATGGGCGCCTGGTCGTGGCAGTTCGTGCTGGAGCGGCTCGTGGCGGCGGGGCACGACGCCCGTGCGCTTCCCTACCGCGGCGTCGGCGAGCGCGCGGCCGAACTGGCGCCCGAGCTCGACAACGACGTGTTCGTGGCCGACACCGTGGCCGCGCTGGAGCAGGACGATCTCGGGGAGATCGTGCTGGTCGGCCACAGCTTCGGCAGCCTGATCGCGAGTCTGGTGACCGACCGCGTGCCCGAGCGCATCGCGCACCTCGTCATCATCGACGGCGGCATCGCCCAGGACGGCCAGTCGATCTTCGGCCGCATCCCTGGCGAGATCGTGGCCAAGCGCCGCAAGCTGGTGGCGGTGGTGAACAGCACCGAGGTCCTGCCCTTCGCACCGGCCGGCAGCCTGATCATCGACGATCCCGCGCTGGCCGCCTGGACGCACCGCCAGCTCACGCCGCATCCGGTGGCCTGCTACACCAAGCCGATCCGGCTGAAGAATCCCGCCGGCAACGGGCGGCCGATGACCTATATCGCCTGCACCAAGCCGCGCTATCCGGTGTCGGCCGGCATGCACGAGAAGGTCCAGGCGATGCCGCACATCCGCTATCGGCCGATCGAGGCCGGCCACAACTGCATCATCTCCGCCCCCGACCTGGTGGCGCGCGAGCTGCTGGCGATCCCGTCATGAGCAGCGGCGCTGATGCCTCTCCGCCAAGACAGGATCATCTCTTGCGGAATCCCTCGACTAGTACATCGGGTAGTTGAAGGGATCACTTTTCCGGAGACGATCCATCTTCTTCTTGATGCGACGCCGCTCGCCCGTCTGCCTTATCCATGCATAGGCCCGGATCAGGCCGAGAAAGAGGTTCCTCATCTGGGCATCTCGCTTTTCGTGGATGGCTTCACATGGTTCTTGAACCAATCCAGCATCCGAGTGCTGATCCACTCGTTGTGCTCCAGTCCATAGTGCATGAGGTCACGGGCACTCCGGGGACTGTCCGACCAACCAAGAAGCCCATCGACTCGTTTTGACAACCAATTCTGATCGTCGGTCGTCTGGGAAAGAAAGCTATGACAGACCTGGGTCCTGCAGAGATCGGCCACCGTTTGCACCAACATGATGTTGGCCATGAGATTGCTCAGATCAAATTTGTTCGACTGAACCTGCTCAAAGTAGTTTCTCTTGATCCTGATCTTCGGGTTCGTTGATTTCATTTCCATATCGGTCAGGAACGGCCAGTCCATGAGATCGCCGTCCTCGTAAACATAGAGAAGCCGATGCGGATAGGTCCATGCAACGAAAACCACGTCTGGACGCAATTCGGGCGATTGCATCGCCCGGCAGGCCCGGATGGCAATGTGCTGGTTCGACGACGCTCCCAGGCCAAGATTCAGATTACAGACTTCCGAATCGATCAGCGGCCGGAGCTTTTCACAGAGTAGATGCGGCCATGTGTGTTCAACGGGCAATCCAATGCCTTCGACGTTCGAATCGCCTATCGATGCGACTACATAGGCGTCCTCTGGAATCCGGTCGAACTCGATGCAACGGAACCCCATGGAGTTGTAGCGATATTCGATATCGTTGGGGCCATAGCGATTGGGTTTCCCTGCCGCGCAATCTGCCTCATAACGGGCCTGCTCGCCGCCGGTCGCCCACGCGGTAACGTGATTCGGGAGGCGATACGGAGCGTATGGAAGCTGGGATTGATTTCGGCATGGCCAAAAGCTGTCCAGGGTTTTGGGATCCTTCGGAAACATTCACCCCACCCGTGATATTCATCGAGCTCTTCCAGGGCTCTCGGCAACCCCGGGATGTCATCGCGATCATTGGATCGAACAAATAACACCGAAGGTCGTAGCTTGAGAATATCGTTTCCTTCTCCCGAGCAGCAAGCGCCGCGGGGCGTCGCGCAGCGGACGCGACTTGCAGGGCAGGGACTTGTCTTATGAGCGAACAGTTGATGATCCTGGTGGCCGGCCCCTACCGCTCCGGCACCAACGACGACCCAGTGCTGATCCAGAAGAACGTCGATGCCATGGAGGACATGGCCCTGGCCGTGTTCCGTCGCGGCCACCTGCCGGTGCTGGGCGAATGGTTCGCCCTGCCGCTCCTGAAGCACGCCGGCTCGAAGAAGACCGGCGACGCGGTGTTCGACGAGATCTTCCATCCCGTAGCGCGCGAGCTGGTCGGCAAATGCGACGCCGTGCTGCGCATCGGCGGGCCGTCGGCCGGCGCCGACGACATGGTCGCGACCGGCGAGCAGCTCGGCAAACGCATCTTCCGCGACCTGTCGGAGATCCCCGAGCGGCGGCGCTGAGGCGGCGAATGCGCAACCCGCTGATCATCGCCGTCAATTCGCTCGGCATCACCCAGATCACGGCGTGGGGCACCAGCTTCTATTGCCTGGGCGTGCTGGCCAAGCCGATCGCCGCCGAGACCGGCTGGGCGACCAGCACGATCTTCCTGGGATTCAGCGTGGCGCTGGTGACGATGGGCGTGATCTCGACGTCGGTCGGGCGCCTGATCGACCGCATCGGCGGGCGCATCGTCATGTCGGTCGGCACGGTGATCGTCTCGCTGGGCCTGTTCGCCCTGGCGCAGGTCCACGATGTCGCGACGTACTTCGCGGCCTGGGTGGTGCTGGGCATCGGCATGCGCTGCTGCCTCTATGACGCGGCCTTCGCCGCCCTGGTGCAGGTCGTGCCGAGCCGCGGGCGGGCGGCGATCTCCTATCTCACGCTCTACGGCGCCTACGCCTCGACGGTCTTCTGGGTGATCGGCCACTATCTCAACGAGGCCTATGGCTGGCGCGGCACGCTGATGCTGTTCGCGGCGATCAACCTGGTGATCTGCCTGCCGTTGAACTGGTTCGGCCTGTCGTGGCGCGAGACCGGCACGGCGGCGGCGGCAACCAAGCCCGCGGCCGCGGCGTCGGAAGGGCCGGTGCTGCAGGGCCGGCAGCGTGTCGTCGGCATGGCCCTGTTCGCCCTCATCATGTCGCTGAACGGTTTCGTGTTCGGCGTGATCTCTCTGCAACTCGTGCCCTTGCTCGAAGCCGCGGGGCTTGTGGGTGCGGTGGCCGTATGGGTCGCCTCGCTGAAAGGCCACGGCCAGTTCGGCGGGCGGCTGGTAGAGATCTTCTTCGCCAAGAACCTCAAGGCCATGACCGTGGCGCGCATCGCCATCGGCGTGCTGCCGCCCTGCCTGGTGCTACTCATGCTGGCGCGCGGCGAGCTCTGGCTGCTGGTCGCCTTCACCCTGCTGCTGGGCGCCTCGCAGGGCGTGATCACCATCGTGCGCGGCGCCGTGCCACTGGCGCTGTTCGGCGCCGAGGGCTACGGCGCCGTCTTGGGCCTGATCGCCACGCCGATCCTGCTGGTCAACGCCTTCTCGCCGGCGCTGTTCGCCCTGATCGTCGACCAGATCGGCTGGCACAACGGGCTCTACGTCCTGCTGGCCAGCTCGATCCTGACCTTGATCGCCATCGAACTGATGTCGCGCTGGTACGAAGGCGCGCGGGCCCGCAAGGCCTAGAACGGCTCCTTGTACGGGCGCAGGTCGATCTCGTGCGTCCAGGCGCTGCGATGCTGGGTGTGCAGGTGCCAATAGCTGTCGGCGATGGCCTCGATGTTGAGCAATCCGTCGGCGCCAGCCTTCTCCTTGCGGTCGGGCATGCGCGACAGCAGCCGCTCGCCCTCGATGCCGCCGTCGATGATGGTGTGGGCGATATGCAGGCCCTGTGGGCCGAACTCGCGGGCCAGCGACTGCACCAGCAGGCGCAGGCCGCCCTTGGTGGCGTTGAAGGCGGCGAAGCGCGGCCGGCCGCGCAGCGAGCCCGAGGCGCCGGTGAAGAGCACGGTGCCGCGGCCGAGGGTGCTGAGCCGGCGCACCGCCTCGCGGCCGAACAGGAAGCCGGCGAAGCAGCCGACACGCCAGGACTCCTCGAAGTGCTGAGTCGTCATCTCGCGGATGTCGACGGCGGCGTTGTTGCCGATGTTGAAGACGGCGAGATCAGTGGGGGCGCCGTCGGCATCGTCGGCCATGGCCCTGTCCCAAAGCGCGATCACCTCGGACTCCTTTGTGCCGTCGACCGTCACGGGTGTCGCAGAGCCGTTGGCGGCGCGGATCGAGTCCGCCACCTTCTCGACCTTGGCCGCCGTGCGGCCGGCCACCAGGACATGATAGCCCTCTTTCGCAAAGCGGCGGCTGGCGGCGGCGCCGAGGCCCTTTTCCGCACCGACGCCGAGCACGACTGCCTTCTTTTTCTTCGCCATATCGATCCTCGTTCCCCCTCCCGGCCTCCCCCATCTGATGGGGGAGGTGCCCGAAGGGCGGAAGGGATGCGAGGAACTTGCGGTGCAGCCAGCGCCTTCGCTACGGTCCGCCCGCATGAAATTACCTCCCTACCCCATGACCGAACTCGATCTGGCCGCACCGTTCGACCAGCACCGCGCGACCGTGCTGCCGGAGTGGATCGACTGGAACGGCCACATGAACGTCGGCTTCTACGTCGTGGCCTTCGACAAGGCGACCGACACGCTGTGCAACCAGTTCGGCTGCGGCTGGGAGTACACGCGCGAGAAGATCGGCATGACCTTCGTGCTCGAAGCGCACGTCACCTACGACCGCGAGGTCAAGGAAGGCGATCCGCTGCGCATCACCAGCCAGATTCTCGACCATGACGCCAAGCGCCTGCACTACATCCATTGCATGTACCACGGCAGAGAGGGTTACCTCGCCGCCACCAACGAGCTGATGCTGATGAACATCGACTACGAGACGCGCCGTGCAGCGTCGTGGCCGGAATGGGCGATGGACCGGCTCGACAAGATGGCGGCGGCGCACAAGGCGCTGCCCGTCCCGGCACAGGCTGGCCGCCTGATCGGCATCAAGAGGAAGAAGTAGCGTATGCTCGATTCATTGCCCTACGAGTTGCCCGAGCTGGTGACGCGCGCCCCGCTCGACACCCACCGCTCGGCCGTGCTGCCCGAATGGGTCGACTGGAACGGCCACATGAACGTCGCCTTCTACGTCACGGCGTTCGACCAGGCCTCGGGCGCCTTCATGCGCAACATGGGCCTGGGCCGGCGCTACGTCGACGGCAAGCTCGGCATGACCTTCGTGCTGGAGACCCACGTCACCTACGACCGCGAGATGCGCGAGGGCGCGCCGATGCGCTTTGCCACGCAGCTGCTGGCGCGCGACGCCAAGAGGGTCCATCTCTTCCACGAGATGTTCCATGCCGAGCAGGGCTACCTCGCCGCCACCAACGAGACGATCGTGATGAACATCGACTACGCCACGCGCCGCTCGGCGCCGTGGCCAGTGCCGGTGGCGACGCGGCTGGACGAGCTGTGGCAAACGCACAGGGCGCTGCCGCGACCGGCCAAGGCCGGTCGGGTGATGGGATTGGGGAAGAAGTAGCTGGAGCGCGGACCTCCGGGTCCGCTCATGCTGGCGGTCCGGAAGAGCATGAGCGCTCCGTCAGCCCTGAGCCAGCTTCTCCAGCGCCTCGCCGCTCAGGCGGTAGGGCAGCCAGTTGCGGATCCATTTGAAGCCGATGCGCTCGTAGAAGCCGCGCGCCGGATTCCAGTCGAGCACGTTGAGGTCGATGCGCTTGAAGCCCTTGGCGACGCACTCCTGGGCCAGGGCTTGCATCAGCGCGCGCGCCACGCCGCCGCGGCGCTCCTCGGGCACCACCCAGATATCCTCGATGAAGATGCCGCGCGCGGCGGTCCACACCGAGTAGTTGAAGGTGTAGAGCGCAAAGCCCACAGGCGTGCGGCCGCGCTCGGCGATCAGGGCGGCGAATTGCGGGTCCTTGCCAAAGCCGTCGCGCGCCAGGGTCTGCGGCGTCGAGGTGACGGCGTCGGGCTCGTCCTCGTAGGTCGAGAGATCGACCGAGAAGCGGTGCAGCAGCTCGACATCGTCGACCGTCGCCATCCGGACGGTGATGGGAGCAATGGGCGCCTTGTCGTTCATCTTGCCGCGGCCTCCTTCAATGCTTCGCGGATCACGGCCTCGTCGCCGATGTGGTTGACCAGCAGCAGGATCAGCCGCGCGTCGAAGTCGCGGCACTGCGCGTCGGTAAGGCCCTTATGGGCATCGACGACGGCGTTGTAGACGTCGTCGGGACGAGCCAGGTTCAATGTTCGTCGCAAGGCGGTCATGTGTGGCTCCTGCCCCTGTAGCGTCCCTGGGCGCGATCGAGCGCCGCGCTTACGGCGGCCGGATCGTAGGTGCGCCAGCGCGCCGCGACATAGCGATCGGGGCGGATCAGGTAGGTCGTGCCGGGCCGACTGTCGTAGCGTTGCCCGGCCAGCCCGTTGCCGGCGATGGCCACGGCGGTCGCGCCAGGCGGCACGGCCCCGACATCGTCGCTGTCGAACGTCAGCAGGCTGAAGTCGCGGCCCAGCCGATCGATCAACCAGCCATTGCCGACGGGCGCATCGAGCATCGCCCGCCCTGGCCCCGGACCGCCAACCCAGTCGCCGTCGCGGTCGGGCGTGTCGAGCGGTGAATCGAGCTGTGCCGTCGGCACCGACAGCCGGCCGCTGTTGATGAGCGCGCGGGCGAACGGGAAGTCCGGCGCCAGCGTCAGCGCGGCGTCGCGAAAGGCGCGCGAGGCCGGAAACTTGGGCGTGATGAAATCGGTGCTGCGCGTGGAATTGAGGATGTTCTCACGCGCCGCCATCCGGCGCTCGCTGCAGTAGCTGTCGAGCAGCGCCTCGGGCGCCTTGCCGGCCACGACCAGGGCGAGCTTCCAGGCGAGGTTGTCGACGTCGGCGATCGCGCCATTGCCGCCGCGCGCGCCGAACGGCGAGACGACGTGGGCGGCGTCACCGGCGAAGATCACACGGCCATGCACGAAACGCTGCATCATGCGGCAGGCGAAGGTGTAGACGCTGGTCCATTCGTGCTCCCAGCGCGCCTCGGGACCGAACATCAGGCGCAGCCGACGATCGATGTTCTCGGTCTTCCTCTCCTCCTCGGCATCGGCGTCGTGGCCGAGCTGGAAGTCCACCCGCAAGACGTTGTCGGCCTGGCGGTGCAGCAGCACCGAGTTGGTGGGATGGAACGGCGGGTAGAACCAGAAGCGCCGCTCCTTGGGCAGCTCGTCGAGCAGGCGGATGTCGGCGATCAGGAACTGGTCGTGAAAGACCTCACCCTCGAACGGCAGGCCGAGCATGTGGCGCACGGGGCTGCGCACGCCGTCGCAGGCGACCAGCCACTGGGCTTCGAGCGCGTAGCGGCCGTCGGGCGTCTCGACCTCGACCACGACATGGTCGGGCTGCGGCGCGACGCCGACGACCTTGTTGCAAAAACGCATCTCGATCGTCGGATCGGCCAGGCAGCGCTCGTAGAGGAACTCCTCGACGTAATACTGCTGCAGGTTCACGAACGCCGGGAACTTGTGGCCGGGTTCGGGCTGCAGGTTGAAGCGGTAGACGGGCCGGTCATGCAGATAGACCTCGCCCTGTTCCCAGGTGATGCCCTTGTCGACCATGCGTTGCGAAATGCCGAAGCGGTCCCACACCTCCAGGCTGTGCTTGGCCTGGCAGATCGAGCGGCTGCCGATGCTGACGGTGTCGTCCTCGTCGAGCACGACCGTGGGCACGCCGCGCGCGGCGAGCTCCAGGGCAAGCGTCGGCCCCGCCATGCCGGCACCCACGATGACGACGGGCCGGCGAGGCGATAAGAGTAGGAGCTCATGATTCAGTGGACCGCGGGCCTCCAGGCCCGCTCATGAACATGATGCGGGCCTGGAGGCCCGCGGTCCCCATGATCACGCCTTCTCCAGCGCCGACCACATCTCGATGTCGCGCTCGGCGGTCCAGATGCGCGGATGGTCGAGGCCTTTGGCCTCGTCGTAGGCGCGCGACACGTCAAACGGCATGCAGTGCTCGAAGATTACCCAGTTGCCGTAGCGCGGCTGCAGGGCGGTCATCGCCTTGTCGTAGGCCTGCTTCAACGAATCGCCGGCCTCGGCGCTTTGCGACACCGCCTTGTAGAGGTCGCTCAGAAAGGCCTGCGTGCCGGCTATGCCCTCCTCGACTGCACCCTCGCCGAGCAGGGCATCACCTCGACCCGGCACCAGCGCCAGCGCCTTGAGGTCGCGCAGCTTCTGCAGGGTCTCGGGCCAGTCCTTGTAATGGGCGTCGCCGGCATAGGGCGTGGCGCCGTATTCGACGAGGTCGCCGCTGAACAGGGTGCGCTCCTCGGGCAGCCAGACGATCGTGTCGCCCTTGGTATGGCCGCGCCCGGCGTGGATGATGTCGACCTGCAGCTTGCCCAGCCACAGCGACATGCGGTCGGCGAAGGTGATGGTGGGCCAGGTCAGGCCGGGGATGGTCTCGGCAGCGTCGAACAGGCGCGGGAAGCGCTGCAGCTCGGACTTGTAGTCCTGCGCCCCACGCTCGACGATCATGTCGCGCGTCGCCTCGCTGCAAATGATGTGCTGCGGCTCGAAGCCCGAGGCGCCCAGCACGCGCACCGCGTGATAATGCGACAGCACGACGTACTTGATCGGCTTGTCGGTGACCGTGCGGATGTACTCGATGACCTTGTGCGCCATCTTGGGCGTCGCCTGCGCATCGACCACCAGCACCGCGTCGTCACCGACCACGATGCCGGTGTTGGGATCACCCTCGGCGGTGAAGGCGTAGGCATGCTCCGACAGGCGGCTGAAGGTGATCTTCTTCTCCGCCATGTCCGCCTGCGAGGCGAAGGCCCGGGCCATCGATCTGTCTCCTTCTTAGTCGTCCTGAGCGTAGCGAAGGACCTCATCGCCGCTCGCCACGGCATGAGATCCTTCGCTGCGCTCAGGATGACAGTATAGCTCAGTCCGAGCCGAACTTGTGATAACGCGCCCGGTCGCCGGTGCGCACCGTGACCTCGAAGGCGTCGTTGTCGCGCTCCATGCGCAAGGTCACCGCCGTGCCGGCGGGGCCGCTGGCCCACAGCTTGCGATAGAAGTCGGCGACGTCGTCGAGCACGTCGCCGTTCAGCGCATGGAGGATGTCGCCGCGCTGCAGGCCGGCACGGTCGGCCGGTCCGCCGTCGGCGATGCCGCCGACCGCGAGCTGGCCCATGTGCTCGACGGTGTAGAGGCCGAGCCAGGGGCGCGGCGGCGTCGCCAGACGGCCCTTCGACACCAGCTCCTGAAAGATCGGCTTCAGGCGATTGATGGGCACGTACATGTTGCCGGGAAAGGCCGGCGCCCCCGGGCCCAGCGCTTCCTGCACCAGGAGCGAACCGATACCGAGCAGCGAGCCGTCCTGGCCGATCAGCGCCGAGCCGCCCCACAGGGGATAGGCCGGCACGGTGAAGATGGCGTTGTCGAGAAGGTATTCCCAGTAGCCGGCGAACTCGCGGCGGCCGGCGACCTTGACCTTGAGGGTCGCCTTCTCGCCGCCCAGCCCGGCGACATAGGCCTCGCTGCGCAACTCCAGCGTGTCGGAATCACCGAACACCACGGGCTTCAGCCGGATCGGCCGCTCGGTGCGGACCAAGCCGAAGCCGCTTTCATAGTCGTAGCCGACGATGTAGGCGGCCCAGTCGTTGCCGTCGATGTCGGTGATGGTGACGGTGTCGGCCTCCGTGATCAGGTAGCCGATGGTAACGATCAGCCCGTCGTCGCCGATCAGCACGCCGTGGCCCTCGCGCTCGGTGCCCAGCGTCTGGGCCGAGCGGCGGTCCTTGGGGACGGTGGTCCTGAGCCCGACCACCGCCGGGAGCGCGCCGGCCACTGCCGGCGGCAGGTTGGAAACACCAGGCAGCCGCGCTTCAACAACTTCCCGGCCGGTGGGGACATGGCCACCCGAGCCGTTCGCCGAACCGTTCAACCCTCGGGCCATCGGCAACCTCCACTCCGGCGCGCACGGCGCCGGCACATTCTCCCCGGACGTCAAAGATAGGCGTCTGGGCTTCGGATTGCTATATGACGCTGCATGGCGCCCCCCGCCGATCCGTTCGAAATCACCGACGATCCCGCACCGGTCGATCCACAGCCGCAGCGGCGCGCCGTCGTGCCCAACGCCCATCTCGAGGGCCTAAACCAGGAGCAGCGCCAGGCCGTCATCCACGAGGGCGGGCCGTTGCTGGTCCTGGCCGGCGCCGGCACCGGCAAGACCCGCGTGCTGACCACCCGCATCGCTCACCTTTTGATCACCGGCCGCGCCCGCACCTCGCAGATTCTTGCAGTCACCTTCACCAATAAGGCGGCGCGCGAAATGCTCGACCGCGTCGCCAGCCTGATCGGCGGCGCAGCCGACGGCATGTGGCTGGGCACCTTCCATGCCATCGGCGTGCGCGTCCTGCGCCGTCATGCAGAGTTGGTGGGGCTGAAGAGCAATTTCACCATCCTCGATACCGACGACCAGACGCGGCTGATCAAGCAGCTCCTGCAGGCCGAGGGCATCGACGACAAGAAATGGCCGGCCCGCATACTTTCCGGCATCATCCAGCGCTGGAAAGATCGCGCGCTCACCCCCGACAAGGTGTCGGGCGAGGATGCCGGCGAGTTCGCCAACGGCAAGGCGGCCGAAATCTACCGCCAGTACCAGGCGCGGCTGGCCGAGGTGAACGCCGTCGATTTCGGCGACCTGGTGATGCACTGCGTCACCCTGTGGCAGACCCATCCCGACGTGCTGGCGCAGTATCACCGCCGCTTCCGCCACATCCTGGTCGACGAATACCAGGACACCAACGTGGCGCAGTACCTGTGGCTGAGACTCCTGGCGCAGGGCACCCAGGACGTCTGCTGCGTCGGCGACGACGACCAATCGATCTACGGCTGGCGCGGCGCGGAGGTCGGCAACATCCTGCGCTTCGAGAAGGATTTCCCCGGCGCCACCATCGTGCGGCTGGAGCGCAACTACCGCTCGACGCC
>WNGB01009959.1_pt1 | contig 18644 bp, 15 predicted proteins | sample 5400681 | NCBI WGS metagenome assembly WNGB01 (sample SAMN13153367, study PRJNA577476) | soil metagenome | isolation source: 115 cm soil or saprolite under grassland replicate 2 | place: USA:California | collected 2016-06-15 | reverse complement strand
AGCGTGGTCGACAGCTGCACCCGGATCTGCTGCTGCTGGTGGGGCGGGAACGCGTCGATGATCCGGTCGATCGTCTGGGGCGCGTCCTGCGTGTGCAGCGTGGCGAACACCAGGTGCCCCGTCTCTGCGGCGGTGATCGCCGTGGAGATCGTCTCCAGGTCGCGCATCTCACCCACCAGGATCACGTCCGGGTCCTGGCGCAGGACGTGCTTGAGGGCCTGGGCGAACGAGTGGGTGTCCGACCCGACCTCGCGCTGGTTGACGAGGGCCCGCTTGTGCCGGTGGAGGTACTCGATGGGATCCTCCACGGTCATGATGTGGACGTCTCGTTCGGTGTTGACGATGTCGATCAGGGCGGCCAGACTCGTTGACTTCCCCGAGCCGGTCGGTCCGGTGACCACCACCAGACCTCGGGGCAACCGGGCGAAATCGCAGACCTGCGCGGGGAGCCCGAGTTCCTCGATGCTCCTGATGTTGAAGGGGATGAACCGAAAGGCAGCACCGACGGCGTCACGCTGGAAGTACACGTTCACGCGGAAGCGGGCCTTCCCAGGCAGGGAGTAGGAGAGGTCCAGCTCGAGCTCCTGCTCGAATCGTTCCCGCTGGCGCTGGGTGAGGACCGCGTAGATCATGCGACGGACCTGGTCCGGCTCGAGGATCTCGTACTGGTCCAAGGCCCTGAGGTCACCGTGGACACGAACCGTCGGCTTGGCCCCGACCGTGACGTGGAGGTCGCTCGCGTCAAGGGCCAGGGCATGCCCCAGCAGCTCCTGGACGGGGACAACGGGAGACTCCCCATCGCGGTTCATCAGTTCGGCCTTCATCTCCACTCCCTTCACAGGGCCCAGGTGGACGCGGCCCTGTATCCCGGGGGCTACGTTCGGCTCCGCCTCACTGCTCGAGCCCCCAGACCCCTACCGGAATGCATCGGCACGTCATGCCACGACCCGTAGTACTTCTTCCACCGAAGTGATGCCCAGCCTGACCTTCTCCAGGCCGTCCTCGCGAAGGGTAATCATCCCGTCGCGCCGGGCCGAACGCCTGATCTCCTCGGAGGGGGCTCGCTCCACGACGAGGCGCTCGATCTCCTCGGACATGTTCATCACCTCGTACATGCCGAGCCGCCCTCGGAATCCGGTCTTGGAGCACGCGGTGCACCCGACCGGCCGGAACAGCTCCTTCACGTCGTCCCACATGAATTCGGGAAAGCCGGCCTGCTCCAGCTCGGACTGGTTCGGTCGGTACCCCTCACGGCATTTCGGGCAGAGCTTGCGGGCCAGCCGTTGGGCCACCACGCAGTCGATCGCGCTCGCCACCAGATAGGTCTCCACCCCCATCTCCACCAGCCGCGGCAGCGACGAGGGCGCGTCGTTCGTGTGCAGCGTGGAGAGGACCAGGTGGCCGGTAAGAGCGGCTTCGATGGCGATCAGCGCGGTCTCGTGGTCGCGGATCTCGCCCACCAGCACGACGTCCGGGTCCGCCCGCAGGATCGAACGGAGGGCCGAGGCGAACGTCAAGCCAGCCCGGACGTTCATCTGCATCTGGTTGACCCCCGGCAGCCTGTACTCCACCGGGTCCTCGACCGTGATGATGTTCCGGTCAGCCTTGTTGACGAGGTTGAGCGTCGCGTACAGGGTTGTCGACTTGCCCGAGCCGGTGGGACCGGTGACCAGGATGGCCCCGTACGGCTTGGTGTAGGCCTCCTGGTAGCGCTTGAACGACTGGTCCAGGAACCCCAGCTCCTCCAGCTTCAGCAGCACCGAGCTCTTGTCCAGGATCCGGATCACTACTTTCTCGCCGTACACGGTGGGCAGCGTGGCCAGCCGGAGGTCGATGGACTTGCCTCCGACCGTGAGCCCGATGCGGCCGTCCTGCGGCACACGGCGCTCGGCGATGTTGATGTCGGCCATGACTTTCAGCCGGCTGATCAGGCCTGCCTGGATGTTCTTGGGGGACCGCATCACTTCCGACAGCACGCCATCGATCCGGTAGCGGATTCGGACCTCGCGCTCCATCGGCTCGATGTGGATGTCGGAGGCCCGGTCCGCGATGGCCTGGCTGATGAGCAGGTTGACCATCTTGACGATGGGCCCCTCCTCGAGCGAGGCAGCGGCGCGTTCCAGATCGGCGATCTCGTCCTCTGCAGCCGTGGAGGCCTCGCTCGCCATCTTCTGGACGGACTCGTCCATCCGGCTGTACTTTCGGATGGCCGACTCGATGTCCGCGGCGGTGGCCACCACCGGCTGAAGGTCCATCCCGGTCATCGTCCGGATGTCGTCCAGGGCGAACAGGTTCGCGGGGTCGGCCATGGCCACCAGAAGCCGCGAATCCTCGTACCCGATCGGCAGGGCGCGATACCTCCGAGCAACCTGCTCCGGGATCAGCATCGCCGCGGAGGGGTCGATCTGATGATCGTTCAGGTCGACGAACCGGAATCCGATCTGCTTGGCCAGGGCCGCCATGAGGTCGGACTCCTTGACCATCTTGAGGTCGATCAGGATCCTGCCCAGCAGCTGATCGGTCCGGCTCTGCTCGAGGAGTGCTCGCTCGAGCTGCTCGGCGGTGATCAAGCCCTCCTCGACGAGGATCTCCCCCAGCTTCTTCGTCTTCCTGCTGCTGCTCGGGAGCGGGGAGGCCATCAACGATCACCCTTCCCGGGTGGCCTCGTCGCGAGGTTCATGGCTTGTCCTCCTCGTGTTCGGCCAGGATCGCTGCGAACTCGCGGGACAGTTCGACCCGGTCGACCGTGGAATCGTCTTCGGAGCGTGCCCCGTGTCCTTCTTCTTCCATCTCCGCTGCTGCGGTCGTTTCGTCAAGGTCCGTTTCCGACGGTTCATGGAACGAGATGTTCGGCGACGCCTCGGCTGGGGCAGGCCCCGGGCCCGAAGCGGCCCGCTCGAGGCCTGCAGCACTCATCAGTCTCCTGGCCCAGGCGGAGACGGCAGCCTCCTGGTCCTCGTCCGAGATCGCGCCCTCCGAGGGGGCGCCGGTTGCGGTGCGCTCCCTGTGGAGCGTTGTGCGCAGACGGCGGGGGGTATCCAAGGACGTCGGCTCGTGGTCGGCCGGGGGGCGCACCGCGTCCTTGCGGACGCGAGCCTCTTCGGCCACGAGGACCATCTGCTCGAGGCGGTCCAGGACCAGCCCTGGCCTCGTCGTGGAGGCGGCTGTTGCCACGGCCCCGTAGGGGCCTCGCCGGCAGAACACCCAGACCTCGTCGCGGACCGTGACGAACCCCCGTTCGACATCACCGAGTGCAGCGATCCGTGTCCACACGTCGAGCGTCCTGCCCTCCTCGGTAGCTGGAGAAGCACCCAGCGCCAGTCCATCGCGAGACACGATCAGGCACGACCGAACGTCGGGTAGTCCGGCCACGACCGCTTGAGTCAGCGCCGCGAAATCAATGGACATGGCTTTCCTGACGAAATTCTCGGCCTCGGTCGCTGACCGCTTGAGCGAAAGCAGTAGGAAGGCCCTCCGAAGGGTCCGCCGCCCCGCCTAGCCCTGATATTGCTGTTTCAGCTTCAGGAACTCGTCGTAGGAAGCAGTGAACGCGTGGTGACCCTGGGAATCGATTACCACGTAGTACAACCAGTTGCCCTTCGCCGGGGAGAGCGCCGCCTCAAGGGAAGCCAGGCCGGGGTTGGCGATCGGCGTGGGTGGGAGCCCTTGATGGAGGTAGGTGTTGTACGGACTGGCCACTTTCAGGTCCTCCAGGGTCAGTTTGGACTTGTACTCGCCGAGGGCGTATTCCACGGTGGCGTCGATCTGAAGAGGCATTCCCTTGGCCAGCCGGTTGTAGATGACCCGGGCGATCTTCGGTCGATCCTCGGGGAACCGCGCTTCCCGTTCGATCATGGAGGCCACGATCACCACGTCATAGGGCCGTTTCAGGCCGAGCCGCTTGTAGTTGCTCCACGGAAGGTCGTGGACCTCCAGCTTGAACTGGGCGAGGAGGCGCTTGATGACCGCGTCGGCGGTGATGCCGGCGTCGACCTCGTACTTCTTCGGGAACAGGAATCCCTCGAGGGTCTTGGAGCCCTTCGGTAGATAGGGCGGCAGGGACCACTTGCCGCTGGTGGCGGCGCCGATGAACGCGCTCTGTCGGACCCCGAGTTGATCCTGCGCCCGGGCGGCCGTCTGGCGGAGCGTGAGGCCTTCCGGGAAGAGAACCTCGAGCGACTTCTTGGGTAACGGTCCCTTCTTGAGTGCGTCAAGGGCGTCCTCCAGGCTCATGTTCGTGGTGAGCCTCGTGTAGACGCCGGACTGGAAGCCTCCCGAGAATCCGCGGAATCTTGCCAGCAACTTGAAGGCCCAGGTCGAGCGGATCACGCCCTCGCGCTTCAGGAGGCCTGCCACGTCGGATCCGGTCGATCCTTGGGGGACCGTCACCACCAATTTGGTCTTCGGACCGGCCGCCCCCGTTGCCCACATCCAGAAGCCCGCTCCGGCTGCCGCGAACGCGATCAGCAGGATCAGGATGGTGACGAGGATGACGAGGCCCCGGCGGCGTTCCGGGCGATGGCGCTCGGCCCTCTTGGGGAGCGTCTCGAGCATCGCGGCAAAGGATACCCGGATCGTAGGGACCCAAGCCGGAACCGCCCCTAAGTGACGCTCAGCCCCGAGTTCGATCCAGGTAGGCCTGAAGGATGAGGGTGGCCGCCGTCTGATCGACTACTCGGCGGCGGTCCTTCCCCCGCATCCCCGTCTCCGACAGCCGCCGTTCCGCCTGAACCGTCGTCAGGCGCTCGTCCTGGAGGAAGACGGGAATCTGGAGGAAGTCGCGGAGCGCCTGAGCGAACTTCTCCGCGTGATCCGCGGCCTCGCCTCTGCGCCCCGAGAGCGAGAGCGGCTGCCCCACCACGATTGCGGCGATGCCGTGCTCTCTCACCATCGCCGCGAGTGCCTTGACATCCTCGGGTGCCCCCGTCCGGACGGTCCCCAGGGGCACGGCCATCCGGCGCTCGGGGTCCGAGATGGCCACCCCGATCCTGGACTGACCCAAGTCGAGGCCGAGGATCCGACCACGCTCGGGGTCGGGGCGCTCGCCCGCTTCAGGCACCGGTCAGCAGCGTTTGCAGCCGGTCCGGGATGCTCGCCAGGGCCTGGTTCAGGGCGTCTGTTCGCGGGCCCCCGGCCATGGCCAGACGATCCTTCCCTCCGACGCCGCCTCCGATCACCTTGGAGGCCTCTTCCAGGAGCTGACGCGCGGTGACCCTGCCGGCCAGGGGTCCGGTGACTGATGCCACAAGGCGGGCTCCGCGATCCCCTGCCGTCCCGAGGACCACCGCTGCCCGGTCCGTCTTGTTGTTCATCAGTCGGTTTGCGATCTTGGAGGCAAGCTCCCGGAGCTCACCCTCGTCCCGGCCCGTCATCCTGGCCAGGACCAGCTTGATCCCGGCTACGTCCAGAGCCGAGGCCGCCAGGCGTTCCACCTCTCCTTGCTGCTCGGCCTTGCGGAGCTTGCCCAGTTCGCTCTCCAGCTCCTTGATCCTGGCCACGGCATGGCGGGCACGTTCCGGAGCGGTGGCTGGATCGCCGGCACCGACGGCCTCGGTCACCTCCTCCAGCAGCCGTCGCTCCACGTTCACCTGCCGGAGCGCGTCGGGGCCCGTGAGCGCCTCGATTCGCCGGAAGCCGGAGCCGATGCTTCCCTCGGACACTATCCGCAGCAGGCCGACCTCTCCCGTGTGCCGGACGTGGGTGCCGCCGCACAGCTCGCTCGAGTAATCGCCGACTTCCACGACGCGGACGATATCTCCGTACTTCTCGCCGAACAGCGCGATGGCGCCCTGGCTCTGGGCGAAGTCCTTGGTGGTCTCGTACGCGCGAACCGGCGAGTCGTCGGAGAGCCTGCGGTTTACCGAGTACTCGATCTCCTCCAGCGCGGTCCGCGGCACTGCTTCGTAGTGCGAGAAGTCGAAACGAAGCCGGCCCGGCGCTACCAGCGATCCGGCCTGCCTCGCGTGCTCCCCGAGGAACTGGCGGATCGTGGAATGCAGGACATGCGTCCCGGTGTGCGAGCGAGCCGCTCCCTCACGACGCTCGGCGTCCACGACCGCTTCGGCCTCCTCGCCCTCGCGAACCTCGCCGCTCGAGACCACCCCTTCGTGCACGATGGTCCCTCCAGGGCCGGGCTTGGTATCCGTGACCTCGATCACTCCGGAGGGCGTCCTGATCGTGCCGGCGTCACCGACCTGCCCCCCGCCCTCGGCATACAAGGGAGTCCGACCGAGGACCACTTCCACGCGTTGACCTTTCCCGGCCGACGCCGATCGCGAGCCCTCCACCACGAGCCCCACCACGCGAGCTTCAGCTTCCAACCGCTCGTAGCCGAGGAACTCCGTCGGGCCCACGGTCGAGGCGACTTCGCTCAGCACGTCCTCGGCGATCCCCGTCTTCTTCAGAGCGTCGCGTGCCCGCGCTCGTTGCTCTTCCATCAACCGGGCGAACGCCTCGCTGTCGACTGTCAGGCCCTCGTCGGCGGCCAGCTCGAGCGTCAGCTCGTGCGGGAATCCGAACGTGTCGTGCAGGCGGAAGGCAGCGTCACCAGGGAACACTCCGCTTCCGGACTTCTTCGCTTTCTCCGCCTCGGCCTGGAACAGCGTGATGCCGTGCTGAAATGCGTCGCCGAAACGTTCCTCCTCGGAGGACGCCACCTGCAGGATGAAAGCGTTGTTCGCGACGAGCTCTGGATAGACCTCGCCCATGAGCTGCACGGACGTTTCCACGAGGTCGGGCATCACCGGCCGATCGACCCCGAGCTTTCGGGCGTGGGTGACCAGGCGGCGGAGCATCCTCCGCAACACGTACCCGCGGCCCTCATTGGACGGGAGCACCCCGTCGGCCATGAGGAATGTGGTGGCCCGGCCGTGCTCCGCCATGATCCGCAGGCTCACGTCGTCCTTCTCGTCCTTCCCATACCGCCTACCCGCCAGGCGTTGAGCCGTCTCGACCAATGGCCACATCAGGTCTGTCTCGTAGAAGGAATCGACCTTCTGGAGAACCATCGCCACACGTTCAAGGCTGCTGCCCGTGTCGACGTTCTGCTTCGGAAGGTCCCGAACGATGGTCGACTGGTCGTCGCACTCGTATTGCATGAAGACCAGGTTCCAGATCTCCAGGAACCGCTCCTCGTCGACGTCGGGACCGCCCTCCGGCCCGTATTCCGGCCCCCGGTCCACGTAGATCTCCGAGCAGGGGCCGCACGGTCCTGCCGCATGGGTCCACCAGAAGTTCGCAGGCTCCCCATACTTGTCCACCTTCCCTCTCCGAACCACCCGCTTTCCGGTGACCCCGACATCGGCCCAGTACTGCACGGCCTCCTCGTCCGTCTCGTACACGGTCACCCACATGCGGTCGTGATCGATCCCGTACCCCTCGGTAACGAGCTCGTGGGCCCAGGCGATCGCCTCTTTCTTGAAGTAGTCGCCGAACGAGAAGTTGCCGAGCATCTCGAAGAAGGTGAGATGCCTGGCGGTGTGCCCGACGTTCTCGATGTCGGTGGTCCGGAAGGACTTCTGTGAGGACACGGCCCGCGGATAGGGCGCCTCCTGGACCCCAAGGAAGTACGGGATGAACTGCACCATCCCCGCCGTGGTCAGGAGCAAGCCCGTTTCGGGCGGCGCGATCAGTGATGAAGAGCGCACAACGCGGTGGCCGCGCTCTTCGAAGAACCGCAGGAACAGCTTCCGAGTCTCGTTGCCGTCCATCGAAGGGCTAGTGTAACGGCCGTTTCTGGCCGTTCTTCGAGATCGCTGGCGAGCCGCGTTCGTCTCACGTAGAGACGTGAGTCAGGTCCGCGACGGGTTCGACGGCCATCGACCGTTCCCCGCCCGGTTCTACGGGTAACTCTCCTCGCCCGAGCACGTCACGCGCAGCTGGGGAGGCGACCCATCCGATGCCAGCAGCCGTCACCGCCCACCACAGCCACGGATTTGGGTGTAGGAGAAAGAACAACATGATTGCCCCTCCCCCGACAGTCGTCCGCAGACCGGTCCTCCCGGCCCCTCGCTCGTGGAGGAACATCAGCGCGAGGGCGGGGACCAGGTAATAGGCGAAGACCACCGGCTCGAAGAGCACTCGGGACAGGAAGGCCAGGGCGAAACCGGCCAGCAGCAGCCGGGGCTCCCGCCGGTCCCGAAGCCAGTACGCCAGGCCGATTGCGGTCAGGATCGCGCCCCATCGCTCCGGTGGTCCCACTATCTCTCCTCCCGACCGAGAGACCCACAGGGCCGCATGCCCCAATTGCGGGAATGCCCGAGGTCGAAAGAGCCCTACCGATGCATGGCTCCAGTCGACAGAGAGGGTGAAGGCCATCAGGGCCGCAGGAATGACAAGACTCCGTGCCAGAGTCCGCAGGCGAGTCGTGGCTGGAGTCGCCGCGACCAGGATGGGGAGGCCAAGGAGTGCCCACTGCTTCGTGCCGATGGCCAGCCCGAACCACATGGCCGCTGCCCCGAACCGGCCGGAGAACATCGACCTGATCCCAAGAAGGACCAGGGCGAGGGCGAGGACGTCCTCGAAGTGCCCGTACACCACGGCGGCTGGCATCAGGACGAGGCCGACCATGGTTGCCTGGGTCCAGAGATATCGCGGTGCGATCCCTCGAGCGGCCAGCCCTTCCTCTACCCAGACCTGGTGGGCCAGCGCCCGGGCGGCATAGAGAAGCGCCATGCCGAACCCCAGAGCATAAGGTCCGTATACCAACCACATGGTGGGATGCGGGACCAGGTAGCGATAGTTGTCGGTGAGGTGGAGGGTGTCTCCTACGATCACCACGGGAACCAAGGCCATGGCTCCGATCGGCCCGGCAACGAAGAATGGATCCGCGGAATAGAGATAGCCGAGTGCGCCGTTCGCCACGAACCGAGCACCCAGGAGGGGCGGCCACACCTCCCCAACCACCCACCAGCCTCGTGTATGGGTGATCGCGGGCATGATCAGAATCGTGTAGGCCATCCCCAGCGCGATGGTCGCGAGGCCGAGCACAATGGCGGCCCGCCACGGGTGCCGATCGGCAACAGGGTCTGCGCGGGGATCCACGGCACACACTTCGGCCTTCCGAGTCGGTGACTGAAGTCGTCGGTGAGGAGGGCCGTCTGGGGCTGCCGGGTCGCCGCGGTGAGCGTCACCTACCCGACGAGGTCCCTCGCCAGAGCCATCCAGAACTCCGTAGAGAGCCGCAACGACTCCTGGTCGATGCGCTCGTTGTCACCATGGAACATGGACATGAATTCGGCGAAGGGGATCCGCTCGCTGAACAGGCCGGCGCCGTAGGCCACCGACCCGGCCCGGCGGAAGAACCTTGCGTCCGTCGCTCCAACGACCAGGAAGGGGACGGTAGTCGCTCCTGGCATCAAGCGCTCGACGGCCCGCCGGATCGACGCCCACAGCGGAGTGTCGACCGCCGAAGCCGTGGCCGGATTGTCGTCCTGAGCCACGATCTCGACATCCCCTCTCAGGTCGCCCAGAGCGTCGTCCAGCATCCGCTCGACGTCCTCGCCGGTCACGCCGGGCAGCGTGCGGATGTCTACTTGCAGTTCGACGCTGTCCGGGATGACGTTCGTCTTGATACCGGCATGCATGATCGTGGGGGCGAAGGTGGTGTGGGTGCACGCATGGACCATCCTGGCCAGACCGACGTCGGGAAAGGACTCGTAGAACTCACGGATCCTGTCGGGGTCCAGGAGGAGCGAGGCCATGTCGGGCGGGAGGTCGGCATTCCGCACGAAGCTCCTCCACGCATCGATGATCTTCGTCTCGCTCTGGTATGCGGCGATCCGCCTGACCACCTCGGCTGCCTTGATCAGGGCGTTGTCCGTTCGGTAGGGCATGGAGCCGTGTCCCGGCGTTCCACGGACGCGGATCGAGCACCAGTAACTCCCCTTCTCCCCGACCATGATGGGAAGCTTCGGCCCAGAGCCGGAGGGAAGAGGCATGCGAAAGCCGCCGAACTCGGTCACCACGTAGTCGGCCCTGACCGCGTCGGCCTGGTTCTGCAGGAGCCAGTCCGCGCCCCACGTTCCCAATGCCTCTTCATCGGCCACCGCCAGGTACGCCAGCGTGCCCCTCGGCCTGAACTTCTCCTCGGCCAGCTTGCGGAAGGCCACGGCCATGGAGGAGGTCTCGTTCAGCATGTCGACGGCGCCCCGGCCCCACACCTCGCCGTCCACCAGCTCGCCGCCGAACGGATCGCGCTGCCACCCGTCAGGGTTGACTGGGACAACATCGGTGTGGCCCATCAGCAGGAGACTGGGCGCCTCCGGGTCGCTTCCCTCGATGCGCGCTACCAGACTTGCCCGGCCGGGCATGGGCTCGTAGCGCTCCATGTCGGCACCGGTCCCCTCCAAGTACGAGGAGAGGAGGTCGACGCTCCGCACCTCGCCGCCTGACTCCATGGTCCCGTCGTTGACGCAGCCGTTGCGGATCAGTTGCCTGAGGAGATCGGTGACCTCCGGGACGACCTCAGCCATCGTTACTCCCCAAGAGTGGAGCGGACCTCCGACTCCTTCTCGATCATCCCCTGACGGAACTCGCGGACGGCCTCCCCGATGAGCGAGGAAAGGTCCTTCACCGTTCCGCCCGCCTGGCGGGCGAGGTTCGCCGGAGCCATCCGACGGGTCTGACGCTCGAACCACCGTGCAGCGAGCACCGCCCCGGTGGCTCCTGCTCCCAGCCCGAGGGCCAGCCAGAAGATGCGGCGCACCGCCTACTCGCCGCCCTTCCTATCTTTCCTCAGCCGCCGAACAGCTCTGGAGGCTCCCGCCCCGAAGGCGATGACCTTGATCAACGGGCTCGACACGGCCTGCTCCACCACGTGAGCCAATCGCTCGCCACTCTTGGCGATGTTGCCGGCCGACTCGAGCAGCCCATCCGCCCTCTCCAGCTCACGGTTCACTCCGGAGACCGTGGTCTTCACCTCGGAGAGAAGGGGCACTGTCTCTTCGCGGATCCCGTCGATGAGCATCTTGGTCGACTCCAGAACCCGAAATAGATTCACGAAGACCAGCCCAAGAATGAGCACCAGTACCGCCCACGCGACCGCGGCGACGAGGCCGGCGACGCCACCCACACTGATCGATGCGACCACGTTCGCTCTCCCTTCGTCTGGGTTCGGGTGCTTCGAGGCCGGAATCATAACCGGGCTACTGGGCCCGATCGCGTGTTTCCCCCGGTCCTTCTGCTTCTGCCTCTTCCCCCTGGCCCGAAGGCTCGTAATACCGCTTGCCCTCGAAGGGGGGCGGCCGGTACTGCTGGTCGACCTGGTGCCCGGGATAGTCGTGCGGGTACTTGTAGCCCTTACCGTACCCGAGCTTGCGGAGCCCCGGATGGCCCGACGCTTCCTTCAGATGAAGAGGAACGGGGTCCGTCGATGCCGCGTCCTGCGTGGCTCGGCCGAGGGATGTGATGACGCTGTTGGACTTGGGCGCCCGAGCCAGGTAAATGGCGGCCTCCGCCAGGTTCAGCCTGGCCTCGGGCAGTCCCACGTACTCGACCGCTTGGGCCGCCGCCACGGCGACGAGCAGGGCACGAGGATCGGCCAGGCCGATGTCTTCAGAAGCGTGCACGACCATCCGGCGGGCAATGTACCGAGGGTCCTCGCCCGCCTCCAGCATCCTGGCCAGCCAGAACAGCGCGGCGTCGGGGTCCGAACCGCGGATGCTCTTGATGAAGGCGGAGATGACGTCGTAGTGGGCGTCTCCCTGGCGGTCATAGACGATGGCCTTCTTCTGGATGGCCTCTTCGGCCAGGGTCCGGTCCACCTCGCCCAGACCCTTCGCCTGGGCGGCGAGGACGGCGGCCTCGAGGCCGGTCAGGGCGATCCGAGCATCCCCTCCCGCGATAGAGGCCAGGTGCTCCATTGCCTCGTCGGTGACCTTCACCTCGATCTCTCCGAGTCCGCGCTTCGGGTCGGTCAATGCTCGGTCGAGCAACGTGCGGATGTCCTCGGACGACAGCGCTTCGAGGTGAAGCAGCAGGCACCGAGAGAGCAACGGTGACACGAGAGAGAAGTAGGGGTTCTCGGTGGTCGCCCCGATCAGCACGATCGTGCCCTCTTCGACCGCCGGCAGCAGCACGTCCTGCTGTGACTTGCTCCAGCGGTGGACCTCGTCGACGAACAGCACCGTGGGGAGCATGCTGTCCTTCGCCCGGGCCATGACCTTCCGTGCATCGGCCACGCCGGAGGCCACCGCGGAGAGTTGAACCATCTCGCCGCCCACGCTTCCCCCCAGGATGAACGCGAGGGTGGTCTTCCCGCTCCCGGCGGGACCCCAGAGCAGGACGGAAGGCAGGCGCCCCGCTTCGACCAGCGCGGTGAGCGGCATGCCCTCCCCCAGGAGGTGGCGCTGTCCCACGACCTCGTCCAGGGTCCTGGGACGCATGCGCGTGGCGAGAGGAACCTGAGCCATCGCCCTGAGCCTACACGTGGCTCCGCAGCGTCAGAACGGACCGCCCCTGTTCGCTTCGTCGCGAACCTGCGCTCACGCAGGTGGGTGCCCTCCCGGCCGCTTCCGAGTACCCCTCTCGGGGCGCTACTCCACCGCCGAAGCCGAGCTCCCGGATACCACGATGCTGGTTCTGCGAACCCACGAACCGGGACGGCCCGCTGCCAGGATGCTAGAGCGGACCCACCAGACGTTCAACTTCCCTTCGGATCACGGCGCTCCGGCAGGAACTTCATGCCCAGCATGTCCAGTTGATCCGGCGTGGGTTCGGAGGGCGCTCCGGTGAGCGGCTCGACCCCCGAGGCGGTCTTGGGGAATGCGATCACGTCCCGGATATTGTCGCGACCGGCCAGAAGCATCACGATCCGGTCGATCCCCGGAGCGATCCCGCCGTGGGGGGGCACCCCGTACGAGAAAGCATCGATGAGGAAGCCAAACCTTTCTCGGACTTCATCCTCGGACAGGCCGATGGCCCTGAATATCCTTCGTTGCAGCTCCGGTTGATGGATCCTGATGCTTCCACTGCCCAGCTCGTAGCCGTTCAGCACGATGTCGTAGGCGCGAGCCTTGGCCGTCTCAGGGTTCAGGTCATCGGACGCCGGCGAGGTGAAGGGGTGATGCGCCGGGACCCATGCCTGCGCCTCTCGACGATCCACACGAAGTTCCACTGTCCTTCCGGTATCAGATCCAGTCGTGAGGCCACGAGCCGGCGCAGTCCGTCCAGGGCCACGTTCACCCGAGAGGATTGATCGGCAACGAGCAGCACGAGGTCGCCCTCGTTGGCGCCCGTCGCCTCCTGGACGGCGCCGAGCTCGTCCGCGGACAGGTATTTCTCCACCGGCGACCGGAAATTCTTGCTTTCGACGGCGATCCAGACCAACCCGGCCGCCCCACGGGCCCTGGCCTCCTGGACCAGCCCGTCGAGATCCTTCCTCGGCCAGGACGCGGCCCCCGGGGCAGCGAACCCCTTGACCTCCCCTCCATCGGCCACCACCTGGGCAAAGGCACGAAAACCGCTCGAGGCGAACGATTTCGTGAGGTCCGCCAGTTCCATCCCGTAACGCGTGTCGGGCTTATCGGACCCGTACCGGGCCATCGACTCCTCGAAGGTCAGCCGCGGGAAGGGCGTCTTCACGTCCACGTCGAGCAGCTCCTTCCACACCCTGGCGAACATCGACTCCATCAGCTCGAACACGTCGTCTTCGGTGGCGAAGCTCATCTCCACGTCGAGCTGGGTGAACTCCCAGTGGCGGTCGGCCCGGAGGTCCTCGTCCCGCATGCACCGCACGATCTGGTAGTAGCGATCGAACCCCGCCACCATCAGGAGCTGCTTGAACATCTGAGGCGACTGGGGCAACGCGTACACCTTCCCCCGCTGCAGTCGGGAGGGCACCAGGAAGTCCCTGGCCCCCTCAGGCGTGCTCTTCGTGAGCGTGGGCGTCTCGATGTCGACGAAGCCCCGTTCGTCGAAGAATCGCCTGATCGAGGAAATCAGCTGATGGCGCAGCCGCAGGACCCTCGTCATCTCCGGGCGCCGGAGATCGAGGTAGCGGTACTTCAACCGGATGAGCTCCTCGGCCTCGACGCGATCCTCGATCGGGAATGGCGGGGTGGCGGATTCGGTGATGACCTCGATATCCGTGGCGGCCACCTCGATCCCACCGGTAGGGAGGGTGGGGTTGACTGTCCCCTCCGGCCGGAGCCGAACCTCACCCATCACCCGGACCACGGACTCAGGCTTGACCTCGCTGGCAACAGCGTGGGCGGCAGGCGCGTCCTCCGGATGCGCGACGACTTGAACGAACCCCTCCCGGTCGCGGAGGTCCAGGAACACCACGCCGCCGTGGTCGCGCTTACGGGCGACCCATCCGGCCAGGACGACGCGTTGCCCGGTGTCGGACACTCGGAGGTCCCCGCACATGTGCGTGCGCCCACCCGCGAGGCGTGGCGGTCGGTCGGTCACCTCGCTCCCCTGTGTGACGTGATGTGTTCGATTGCGCGGTCCAGCCCCACTTCCTCCTCGTGTCCGTCCGAGAGGCGCTTGAGCTTCACCGTACCTGCGGCAGCTTCGCGCTTGCCCACGATGACCGCGAACGTGGCTCCTTCCCGGTCGGCCATCCGCAGCTGGGCCCCGAGCGGCCTGGCCTCGAACGATGTGGCGGCCGAGAGACCGGCCTCCCGCAGCGCCCTGATGACCTCGCCCGCCCGCGCCGTCCCCTCGTCTCCGATCCCGACCACGAACGCATCCAGGGCCTGTTCGGCTGGGGGCTCGACCCCTTCGTCCTCCAGGGCCAGCATGACGCGTTCCAACCCCAGACCGTACCCGACCCCGGGAACGTGGGGGCCACCGAGCGCCTCCGCGAGGCCATCGTAACGTCCGCCTCCGAACAGGGTGGCCTGAGCCTGCGACAACACTTCGCTCACGAACTCGAACGCCGTTCTCGTGTAGTAATCCAGTCCCCGGACCAGGGTCGGCGTGAGCACCGCCTCGACACCCTCCTCCTTCAGGCCCCGCTGCACGGCGGCGAAGTGGTCGCTGCACGGCTCGCACAACCGCTCCGAGATCTTGGGGGCGCCCTTCGAGACCTCGCGGCACGCCTGGTCCTTGCAGTCGAGCACGCGAAGAGGGTTCTCCTCGAACCGGTCACGATGCTCGTCCCGAAGGCGATCCCGGTTCTCCCGAAGATAGGCCAGCAGCTCCTCGCGATAGGCGGGGCGGCAGTTCTCGTCCCCGATGCTGTTCAGCTCGAGGCGGAATCGCCTCAGGCCCAGGTCATGGAGGAATCGATCCCCGACCACGATCACCTCCACGTCCGCGGAGGGATCGGCCACGCCGAGGACCTCGATCCCGAATTGTCGGTGCTCGCGGTACCGGCCCGCTTGGGGCCGGCCGTATCGGTACATCCGGGCGAGGTAGTAGGCCTTGAAGGGCACCGGGAGCTCGTGCATGCGACCCAGATAGGCTCGCATGACCGGTGCCGTGCCCTCGGGACGGAGGGTCAGCTGGCGCCCTCCCCGGTCGGTGAACGTATACATCTCCTTGGTCACGATGTCGCTGGACTGGCCGGAAGTCCGGCTGAACAGCTCGGTGCGCTCGAACACCGGCGTCTCCACGTACCGATAGCCGTATCTGCTGGCCAAGGCGGCCCCCCGCTCGTACAGGGCGCGCATCCGTTCGCCCGCAGGGGGGAGGAAGTCCTGGGTGCCTCTCGGCGGCTTCAGTTCCATGGGCGGATCAGGCCAGCTGGCGAAGGAACGGATTGGCCGCCCGCTCCAGCCCGACCGTGGTGGCCTCACCATGCCCGGGATAGACGTCGAGCTCGTCGGGCAGGGTCATGAACCGCTTCAGGCTGGCGAACATGTCTTGGGCCGAGGAGTTCGGGAAGTCATAACGGCCGATCGCACCGCGGAAGACGAGGTCCCCGCTGAACAGGAGCTCCTCGGCTTGGAAGCACGCACTACCTGGAGTGTGCCCGGGCGTGTGCACCACCTGCAGAGAAAAGCCGGCCAAGTCGAGCACCTCGCCCTCCACGAAGGTTCGGATCACGGCTGGGGGTCTTTCTCGCAGTCCGGAGCAGGTCATGGACACGGTCTGCCGAGAAACCGGGATCCACCACCACCGCTTCTTCCTTCCCTTCAAGTGCCAGCAGCCAGCAGTTCGTGGCGAACGGGTTGTCGGCGAATGCCTCCAGGTACATGCCCGGGAATCGTAGCAGTGGCCGACTGCGCGCTTAGGCCCCCTCGATCAGGCTGTTCCCTCGAGCACCATCGTGACGGGACCGTCATTCACCAGGTCCACTTCCATGTGCTCCTGGAATGCCCCCTTGGCCACGCGCGCCCCAAGGGCTTCGAGCGCTCTGGCGAATTCTTCCACCCGTCCCTCGGCGACATCGGGCGAGGCCGCCCCTGCCCACGACGGCCGCCGGCCCTTCCTGGCGTCGCCGTACAGCGTGAACTGCGGGACGATCAAGACCTCGCCATCGACGTCGGAGAGTGAGCGATTCATCTTTCCGTCGTCGTCCTCGAAGATCCGCAAGTGGTAGACCTTCGACGCCAGCCACTGGGGCTCCTCCGGGTCCTCGTCCTGCCCCACGCCCACCAGGACCAACAGTCCGGGCCCGATCTCGGCCACCCTTCGCTCACCGACGCGGACGGAGGCCCGAGAGACCCTTTGAAGTACCAGACGCACCGACTTCTATCTCCTCCTCGAGTCCCCGCCTGACGGCGGATCCTCGACGAGCCAGGGGGTCCGCAGCTGCCTCGCTTCGCTCGTTGCTGCTACCCCCCGGACCTCCGTTACCCGGGTACCACCCGGTAGGCGTCGAACACGCTCTCCACCCTTTTCACCGACGACATGATGATCGACAAGTGGGTGATGTCGGCCAGCTCGAAGGTGAACCGGAGGGTGGCGATGCGGTCCTTCCCCGTCTTCGACGACGCCGAGATGATGTTCACGTGCTGGTCTCCCAGCACCGTGGCCACGTCCTGGAGCAGCTTGCGCCGGTCCAGGGCCTCCACCTGGATCGAGACGAGGAACGAGGTGGGAGCACCTGCCCGCCAGGACACGTCGATGAGGCGCTCGGCCTGCCTGATGAGGTCCTTGGCATTCGGACAGTCCGCCCGGTGGACGGACACGCCGTGGCCGCGAGTGACGAAGCCGATGATCTCGTCACCTGGCACCGGGGTGCAGCACCGGGCGAGCTTGACCCAGACGTCGCTTCGGCCCTGGACCACGACGGGCTGAGCGCCGGGGCTGGCCAATCGGACCGGCCGGGCAGCCGGGATCTCCTCGGCCTCGTCCTCGGCCTCCTCCGAGACCAATCGGGTCAGACGGGACACGATGGACTGAGGAGAGACCTGCCCGGCCCCGATGGCGACGTACAGGGAGTCCAGGTTCGGATACTTGAGGTCCCCCGCCACCTGCGACATCAACTGGTCCGACGAGAGCCGCACCACCGGCAGCGAATGGCGACGGAGCTCCCTCTGCAGGAGGTCCTTCCCCGTCTCAAGGGCGTCCTCCCGCCGCTCCCTGGAGAACCATTGGCGAATCTTGTTGCGAGCCCGAGGTGTCTTGACGATCGACAGCCAGTCCCGCTTGGGGCTTGCATCCACGGCCTTGGAGATGAGCACCTCGACCGAATCCCCCGTCTGAAGTTGGTAGTCCAGTGGGACGAGCCGGCCGTTCACCCTGGCTCCCATGCAGCGGTGCCCCACCTCGGTGTGGATCGAGTAGGCAAAGTCGATCGGCGTGGCCCCGGCGGGAAGGTTCACCACGTCCCCCTTCGGGGTGAACACGAAGACCTGGCCCTCGTACAGGTTGATCTTCAGGCCTTCCATGAACTCCCGAGGGTCGGCCATCTCCTGCTGCCATTCGAGCACCCTGCCGAGCCAGGCCGTCTCGGCCTGGTCGTCCGAGGCCTTCTTCGAGCCCCGGTCCTTGTAGCGCCAGTGCGCCGCGATGCCGTACTCGGCGGTTCGATGCATCTGGCTCGTGCGGATCTGGATCTCCAAGGGCCGCCCCTCCGGCCCGATGACTGTCGTGTGGAGGGACTGATACATGTTGAACTTGGGCATGGCGATGTAGTCCTTGAACCGGCCGGGGACGGGTCTCCACAGAGCGTGCAGCGCCCCCAGGGCCGCATAGCAATCGCGTACCGAATCCACCATGACCCGGATGCCCACCAGGTCGTAGATCTCGTTGAACTCCTTGCCCCGCAGGACCATCTTTTCGTACACCGAGTACAGGTGCTTGGGGCGCCCCACTACCTCTGCCTTGATCTTCATGTCCCGGAGCTTGGCCAGGAGCTCGGCGCACACCTGATCCAGGTACTCCTGGCGCTCACCTTCGCGCTTCTCCACCAGTCGCTCGATCTCGGCGAACCGATGCGGGTGCAGCGCCTTGAAGGCCAGGTCCTCCAGCTCCCACTTGATCCGGTGAACACCCAGCCGGTGGGCCAGAGGGGCGTAGATCTCGAGCGTCTCGGTCGCCTTCTGCTCCTGCTTCTGGCGAGAGAACACATCGAGCGTGCGCATGTTGTGCAAACGGTCGGCCAGCTTGATGAGCAGGATCCTGATGTCCTGCGCCATCGCCACGATCATCTTGCGGACGTTCTCGGCCTGTTCCTGCTCCCGGGAACGGAACTTGATCGCGTCCAGCTTGGTCAGTGCGTCCACCATGGTCGCCACCTGGTCGCCGAA
>WNGB01016102.1_pt1 | contig 18653 bp, 14 predicted proteins | sample 5400681 | NCBI WGS metagenome assembly WNGB01 (sample SAMN13153367, study PRJNA577476) | soil metagenome | isolation source: 115 cm soil or saprolite under grassland replicate 2 | place: USA:California | collected 2016-06-15 | reverse complement strand
CGCAACATCGCCTCGCTCGGGTCCTACTTCAGCGCCGCCACCGCAGGCCGACTGCCCGCGGTGAGCTGGATCATCCCGTCCGCGCCGGACAGCGACCACCCGCCGGCCAGCGTCCACCAGGGGCAGGCGTACGTGACCTCGATCGTGAATGCGGCGATGAAGAGCCCGGACTGGAACTCGACCGCGATCTTCGTGTCCTGGGATGACTGGGGCGGCTTCTACGATCACGTCGTCCCGCCGCGCGTCGACCAGAACGGGTACGGGCTGCGTGTCCCGGCCATCGTCATCTCGCCCTACGCCCGGAAAGGGTACATCGACCACCAGACCCTCAGCAGCGATGCCTACCTGAAGTTCCGGACGGCCGCGCCGATCCCCGGCCCGACGTCCGCGAGAACTCACCGGCGCTCGGCAGCATGACCGGGGACTTCAACTTCAGCCAGCCGCCCCGGGCTCCGGTCCTGCTGGCCACCAACCCGCCGTCCGACTCACCCGCGATTCCGGCCTACTTCACCGGCCGGCCCCCGTGCCGGGGGTGCACCATCCTGCCCCCGGCCATACCGCGGCGCCAGGCCGGCTAGCACCCGGAAGTCCTGCCGCGACCCGGCGGGCCCGCCCACTGCTCAGCGCCCGCCCCGGCGGCCTCCCGGGGCCAGCGCGGCCACCCGCTGCCGCAGCCGCGCGGCCCGGCGGTCGGCCAGGACCTGGCGGACCACATTACGGCCCGGGATGCCGGTCACCCCGCCACCGCCGTGGGTGGCCGACCCCGCCTGGTACAAGCCGGGCACCGGGGTGCGCAGGTCCGCGTAGCCGGCCGCGGGCCGGGCGTGGAACATCTGCCCCAGGCTCAGCTCGCCGTGGAAGATGTTGCCGCCGACCAGGCCGTACTCCTCCTGCATCCGGTGCGGCCCGATCACCTGCCGGTGCAGCACCGAGCTGGTGAATCCCGGCGCGGCCTGCTCCATCCGGGCGATGACCCGGTCGGCGTAGGCGTCCAGCTCCGCCTCGTGCGGCTCGGCGGCCCAGCTGTGCGGCACCCACTGGGTGAACATCGACATGACGTGCTTCCCGGGCGGCGCGAGCGAGTCGTCGAACACGCTGGGGATGCAGATGTCCGCGAACGGCGCGGCCGACGGCTGGCCGGCCACGGCCTGCTGGAACGCGTTCTCGATGTCGTCCAGGCTCTCGGCCAGGACGATCGTGCCGCCATGGACCTGCGGGTCCGGCTCGGGGTGGCTGGTGAAGACCGGCAGCCGGTCCAGGGCCAGGTTGATCTTCACGGTGCCGCTGCGGGTCTGCCAGCGCCGGATGTCGGCCACGAAGTCCCCGGGCAGCACCGCCGGGTCGAGCAGCCGCAGGAACGAGATCTGGGGATGCGCGGTGGTGATGACCGTGGCCGCGTCGATCTCCTCGCCGCTGGCCAGGGTCACCCCGGCCGCCCGCCCGTCCCGGGTGCGGATCTCCCCGACCGGCGCCCCGGGCCGGATCTCGGCCCCGAACGACCGGGCCGCCGCGGCCAGCGCGGCGGTCACCCCGCCCATCCCGCCGCGCGGGAACCCCCACGCGCCCGCCTGCCCGTCCACGCCGCCGAGGTGGTGGTGCAGCATCACGTACGCGGTGCCCGCCGACCGCGGCCCGGCCCAGGTGCCGATGACCCCGGACACCGAGAGCAGGCCAAGCATGGCGTCGCTCTCGAAGTACTCCTCGATCAGGTCGGCGATGCTCCCGGTGAGCAGCCGGGTGACGTCCACCACCCCCCGCTCGTCCAGCCCGCGCAGGTGGCGCAGCAGCAGTCCCTGCCGCCACAGGTCCAGCGGCCGCCGTGACCCGAGCCGCGGCGGCACCTCGTCCAGCAAGGGGCCGAGCACCTGGCCGAGGGCGGCCAGGTGGGCCTCGTACCGCGGATAGGCGTCCGCGTCGGCCGCGGAGAACTTGGCGATCTCGGCGTGCCGCTGCGCCGGCTCGTCGGGCAGCCGCAGGTAGCGGCCGTCGGCGCGGGGCGCGAAGTACGGCCCCTGCGGGAACACGTGGTAACCGTGCCGGTCCAGGCCCAGGTCGGCGACCAGGTCCGGGGGCAGCAGCGAGACCACGTAGGACAGTGAGGTCACGGTGTAGTCCGGTCCGAACGGGTGCTCGCTGACCGCCGCCCCGCCGACCACCGGCCGCCGCTCGCAGACCAGCACGTCCAGCCCGCTCTTGGCCAGATAGGCCGCGGCCACCAGCCCGTTGTGCCCGCCCCCGATCACCACCACGTCCCGGCTCGTCGTCACCAGCGCGATCACTCCTGTCCCTGATCACGGCGCCCGCACCTGCCCAGAGCGCCTGGAAACGGGTTTATCACGGTTGGCCGGGCCGGTAGCCCTGGCGGGCCGGCTGCGGAATCGTGGGCGCCCCTGGCCCGCGCCGGGCGGCGCCGTCCCCATGGCCGAGCGGGCCGCGCAGCAGAACTGAGCCCCGGAGCACGCTGCTGGTCATGTCGTCCACCCTGGACCTGGACGGCGACGGGACGTCGCTGCGCTACCGCTTCCGCCGCGAGATGCGCGCGGACGGGCGCCCGGTGGTTCCGGGGCCCCGCGCGGGTCAGGCTGACTGCGGGAACGGCAGTGCGATCGGGTCCGGGGGTATCTTGCTGCGCCCCTGCTCGTCGAACCGGCCCAGGCCCAGGCCCGTGGTGTCCACGACCGCGGAGAAGCCGGTCTGGGCCAGGTCGGCCGCGGCGCGGGCCACGCCGGGGCCCCACATCATCCCGGCCCCGCCCGCCGCGGCCACCGTCACCCCGGGCACCGGGCCGTCCGGGCCGAGCGCGGGCCCGATGATCGGCAGGTGATCGGGGGTGTAGTCGATGGTGGCCGCCCACAGCCGCCGCAGCCCGAGCCCGGCGGTCACCGGGACCAGCCGGTCCAGCCGGGCACGCATGACGGCCAGGTAAGCCTCGTCCACCTCGGTGGCCCAGCCGGGCGGCTCGGCGGGGTTGCTCATCCCGAACAGCAGTCCGCCTTCTTCCGGCCGCCAGTACAGGCCCGAGGGCAGGTCGAAGACCATGGGCACCCGGGAGGGATCCAGGTCGGGGTGCGGCTGCGTGACCGCGATCTGGTGCCGGGCCCCGCCGACCGGGATCCGCAGCCCGGCCAGCCGGCCCACCTCGGCCAGCTTCGCCCCGCCGGTCAGCACGACCGAGCCGGCCGTGACCGGCCCGGCGCTGGTGTCGACCCCGGTGACCCGGTCGCCCTCGCGCCGCAGCCCGAGGAAGCGGACCTGCTCACGGACCACGACGCCGGACCGGGCCAGGGCCATCGTGTAGGCGGTCACGTTGCGCGGCGGGGTGATGTAGCCGTCGTCGGCGCAGAACGTGCCGCCCAGGGTCTGCCCGGGGGCCAGGGTGGGGTTGCGCTCGTCCACCTCGCCGGGGCTGAGCCACTCCACGTCCAGGCCCAGGTCCAGCTGCATGGCCATGCGCTCCCGCGCCGCGGTGACCTCGGTCTCGGTGAAGCACGGCAGCAGGTAGCCCTGGGCCACGAAGCCGGAGTCGAAGCCGAGTTCGTCGCGCTGGCGCCGGTAGAAGGCCTGGGACCACTGCCCGAGGCGCACCGCCTCGGGAGTACCGCCCTGGGCCCGGACCACGCCGGCGGCCCGGCTGCTCGCCCCCTGGCCGAGCATCCCCTTCTCGAGCAGGGTGACCCGCAGCCCGTCCCGGCGCAGGAAGTAGGCGCACCACGCGCCCACGGTCCCGCCGCCCACGACGACGACGTCGGCGGTCTCCGCTGGGCCGGTGGAGGGCATTGGCACGAACCCGATGCTGACATAAACTGAACAGTCAGTCAAGGCATCAGGCGTGGCGCGGGATGCGGCGCCGTGGTGCGCAGTGCCGAACGGCACCGGGCTGGGCTGCCGCTTACGGCACATGACCCGCGGAGTGTTCGGCGTACAGCGGGTGGCCAGGGCGAAATCACCGGCGGCGGGGCCGTCTCGCCGGGCAGCGCCGCCGCCCGGCGGGTGAAGTCCAGCACGGATCCCAGGGCTCACGCGGACGCGGGGGACCGGCGGCGGGTGAGGTCCTCGTTGCGGGAATTGAGGATTTTCCGGCGGTTTCAGCCGACCGGGGCAGCTGCGGTGGGGCTGCCGGTGTTCCACACCGGCTGGCCCAGGTAACCGCGGGCGATCATGGTGACGATCTGGTATACCGCGTCCTCCTCGGCGGACAGCGGGCCCGGGACGGCGTGCGGCGAGGCCAGGCCGCGCTGCACGGACTCACAGGCGTACCAGTCCTGCTGGTTGGTGATGTCCCAGAAGTCCACCGCGTAGCCGGGGTCGAACCCCGGCGCGTCCACCGCCTCCGGCGCGAACGCCCAGGTGCACTCGATCCGGGTCCGGTCCGCGGCCAGCGGGGTGAGCCGGTGCGTCATCACGTAGTCCGGGTGCAGGCTGAGCAGGATGTTGGGGAACACGTTGACGTAGATGACCGTGCGCAGCCCGGTGGCGTCCAGGTTCCGCAGCGGCAGCCCGCGGCTGGTGCCATCCAGCGACATCGTGGTCATCCCGTCGCGCAGGTCCATCCAGCCGCCCACCCAGGCCCCGGGGGCCGCGTAGTTCTCGCCGCTCTTCGGCGGGCTCACCTTGCACAGCTCCGGGTGGATCTGCGGGCAGTGGTAGCACTCGTGGTAGTTCTCGGTCAGGATCTTCCAGTTGGAGGCGACCTCGTAGTCGTGCTGGCCCCGCATCACGAGCCTGCCCACCTCGTACGGGGCGACCAGCTCATCCAGGGTCCCCAGGCTGTCGGCCAGCGGCCCGGAAGTTCCACTTCCCGCAACGAAAACCAGCCCGTGCCACTCCTCCACCGGGAGTTCTACGAGACCCCAGGCGTCGGCGTCGAAACCGGGCCGGTTCTTGAAGCCTGCGGCGGCGCGCAGGTTCCCGGCCAGCCCGTAGGTCCACGAGTGGTACGGGCAGATGATGACGCCGGCCTGCGCGGAGGCACCGCAGGGCAGGAGCTCGTGGCCGCGGTGGCGGCAGAAGTTGGCGAACGCGCGCAGCGCGCCGTCGTCGCCGCGGACGATGAGCACGCTGCCCTCGCCGGCCGGCTCGGCGCGCATGTCCCCGGCGGCGGGGGTCTGGGAGCTGCGTCCCACGCACGTCCAGCCGCCGCCGAAGAAGTACTTCTGCTCCCACGCGAACACGCCGGGGTCGGTGTAGGCGGCACGGGGCAGCATCCGGCTGGCACCGAACGGCCGCAGCGATTCCTGGAGGGCGGCCTCATCGAGCGGGGCGGCCGGGCGGACGGGGGACGCGGCGGGGGAGGCAAAGCCCTGACTGACCATACAGTCAAGGATAGGCACGGCCAGCGAGCGTGTCCAGGACCCAGCGTGCCCGGAAAGCCGGGGTTACACCAGTCTGGCGAAGCGGCGCAGTGACGAGGCCAGGCTCCACTCCGCGACGGGCCGGATCACGGGCCCGGCCAGCCTGCCCACGGCGGGCGGTACGGGCAGGTCCAGCTCCTCGGTCCAGCGGAACACGCACCCCGTCCTCTCCGGGATCACCTCGAAGATCCCGGACCCGCGGACCACCTTGCCGGTGTGCCGGACCACGCAGCGGCGCGGCGGCTCCCACTCGCTGATCACCATGGTGTCGGTGAAGCCGACCGGGCCCACCCCGGTCCAGCCGACCACTGTGGCGCCCAGGCCCCGGCCGCCGCGCACCTGGGTGGCCCAGACCCACTCGTGCTGGCGGGACCAGTCCGTCACGAGGTCCCACACCTGGTGCGGGTCGGCCGCCAGGTGCACCTGCGCGGTCACCCGGACGGGACTGGCCGGGCTGCTCACGTCCGTCATGCGTGATCACCACCGTTGTCGGAGCCGAATCGCAGGAAAACGGTGAGCGCGACGATGAAGATCGCGACCCCCGCGGCCAGGTACAGAATGTCCAGCTCGTTGCGGCCGAACTCGAGCAGCACGCCCGTGAACGTCACCGCGCACACCAGGACGAAGACCGGCAGCACCACGGTGAGCTGGGCCAGGGAGAGGCCCCGCTCGACATCACGCCAGAACCGCGCCGCCGCGGGGCGCTGCGGCCCCGGGTTCCCGGCGCCGTCTCCGTCTCCGTCAATCGCCCGCTTCGGCTCAGTCACGGGGCCCCGCTGCACTACGGTTGGCGGTGAAGGGGAGTAGCCCCCGACTGGTAATCGACATGCTGGCGCCCCCGGCGCCCGGTTGCCAGGCCTGCGCCCGGCGCAGGCGGGCGAGACCTTCATCCCAAACGCCTCGGGCCTGTCCGTGGGCGGGATGAAGGCGTGCCCTCATTCCGGCCGGCAGATTGGCCCTCGGTCCGGCAGAGAAAAGGGCCAGCGTGAACCTTGCCGTCGCCGCCGCGGTCTTCCCCGTGATCTTCCTCGGCGAACTGCCCGACAAGACCATGTTCGCCTCCCTGGTCATGGCCACCCGGGGCCGTCCCTTCGCGGTATGGCTGGGCGCGAGCGGCGTTCGCCGTGCACGTGATGATCGCCATCACCGTGGGCGTCCTGCTCATCGACATCCTTCCCCACCGGGCCGTGGAACTCGCCGTCGCCCTGACCTTCTTCGCGGGGGCCGGTTTCGCGCTCTATGACGGGATCCGGGGCGGAGACGACCCAGAGCAGGCCGATCTCCCGCAGGCCACGCTGCGGCGGCGGCGCAGCGCGATCACCACCTTCGTGCTGATCTTCCTGGCCGAATGGGGTGACCTGACCCAGGTGCTCACCGTCAACCTCGCGGCCCGGTACCACTCGCCGTGGTCGGTCGGGACCGGCGCGCTGCTCGGCCTGGCGGCCGTGGCGGGCATCGCAGTAGCGGGCGGCCAGGGCCTGCTCCGGTTCGTCAGCGTCAGCGTGGTCCGGGTCATCACCGCGATGGTGCTCATCATCCTGGGGTGCTACGCCGGCTGGGCTGCCCTGAGGTGAGCAAAGTCCCTTATGCTCGGGGGGCATGAGAGGCCGCAACCCCGACAGCTTCGGGAAGTCACTCTCCCCCCGGGGGAAGTGGATCGTCGGAGTCATCAGCGTGTCCGCGCTGGTGATCTTCGCGGCCGTCGGCTTGTGGTCCGGGCTGCACCGGGGCAGCTACGACCAGTCCAGGAACGGGTGCATCAACCTCTCGGTGGTCAGTTCCACCGGGGGAGCCGTCATCCACGCGTGCGGGGGCAAGGCCCGCACGATCTGCCGGACCGCGTACGCCCACAGCGACAGCCAGTCCCGGCTCACCCGGGCCCAGTGCAAGCTCGCGGGGATCGGCTCCGGCCAGACGGGCTGACCGGGAACAGCAGTACGGGCCACGTGCGGCGCCGGCTGTGATGCCGGCGCCGCTACGTGGCCCGTCTCGTGGAGGTGGCGGGAATCGAACCCGCGTCCTTCAGCGCATCACCAGGGCTTCTCCGAGCGCATCCTGCGTCGCTTTTCTCGGCCCCGGCAGTCCTGCAGGCGAGCTGCCGACGGGCCCAGTCGCTGTTAGATGTCCCGACCAGTCCCGCGACCGGGCTGGGCGGTGAATCCTCCTAGCTGATGCCAGACACCGGGCCGGAGGCGCTCCCGGGCTGACAAACCTCTAACTCGCGGTCAGGCCGCGAGAGCGAGGTTAGTGCGCTTAACCTTGGCACTTATAAGGGTTGCGGTCACAGTGTTAACGAGGTTATGTCCGCCGTCCTCGGCTCGCTTCCCCTGGATCATCCACTGAAGTCGAAGCCTGTCACCCCCTGTTGAGTTGTCCTTCCGGACGCTACCGGATGCAACGCTGAACGACCAAGTGGGATTCCGCCTGACGGCCCGGTGAACGCAAGATGCCCGATGGGCTGCCCGCAGAAGCGGGCCCCATCGGGCACCCCACGTGGTGATGAGACACCCCCGCGGGCGCTGGCGGTGGCCGAAGTGCGCCCACGGGGGTCGACCGGCAGGGTCGGGGCCGGTCTTCACGCCCGGACCTCCCCCGAGATGAGGTCCGGTTCTCATCACGGCGACTGGGGCGCAACCCCCCAAGCGGCTCCCAGTCATTAGTTAAGACGTCGGAGAGTAGTCGTATGGTTGCTCTCAGTTACAAAAATTTTGGGCGAGTTCACGCTACGGAATCGCCGGCCATCCGCATCCCCGGTGGCGTAGGCGATCCAGGCCTCCCGGGCATGCGGAACCGGCAGGAAATCAGCCGCCGCCGCGGGGCCCGGGGCGGCTCCGCCGCGGGGCCGGGGGCGGCTCCGCCCCGGGCTCATGGGCGGCGGTCAGCCCAGGCCGGACAGGAACGAGGCCCCCAGGGAGACAGCGGACGAGGACGTCGACTTGGTCAGCTCCAGCACCGCGAAGGCCACGTCACCCCGGTAACCGACGAACCAGTGCGCCCAGTACTTCGAGCCGGCCGAGGCGCGGGCCGTCCCAACCTGCCCGTACACCTGGTTGCCGCCGAGGTTGGCGGCACGGGCGGCACCGGAGACGACCGCCGCACGCATCAGTGCCCGCAGTGAGCTCACCGTCCGCGCGTCAGCCACCACCCGCGGGGTCAGGCCAGGATCGGGCGGCGAGGTCACCAGCACCGGCGGGCGCCACTCCCCCGCGTCCACCCCGGCCGCGACGAGGGCCATGGCCAGCGGGCTGGCCTGGACGCCCTGTTCGCCGATCGCGTCCGCGGCGAGCCCGCCCTGGGTCTGGGACGCCCGGAACGAGCCCGGGAACGCACTGAGCGGCAGCCTCCACTGGGCGCCGAGGCCGAAGGCCGTCGCCGTGCTGGCCAGCCGGGAGCCGGGCAGGCCCTTCGACAGGGTGGTGAAGGCCGTCCCGCACGATTGCGCGAAGTCCATGCTGAACAGGGGCTGGTGGCAGGGAATCTGCTCGCCCAGCCCCGTGCCGTTGGCCAGCAGGGCCGCCGAGGACACGATCGTGAACGCCTCGCCCGGCTGGTAGCGCCCGGCCAGCGGATAGACCCGGGTCCCGTCCGCGGCCCGGTCGGCGACGGCGATGATATGCCCGGTGGACGCCTGGACCGCGACGATGGCCGCTGCGGCAGGCTGGCCAGCGACCGCGCTGGCCGCGGCCCGCTGCACCCCGGCCTCGATGGTCGTGCGGACCGGCGTCCCCCTCGTGCCATCCCACCGCTTGAGCACCGCCACCTGGTGTCCGCCCTGGTTCTCCGCGATCACCTCGGTCTCCGCCGAACCGGCCAGCCTCCGCTGGTACACCTGCTGCAGCCCCGACACGCCGATCGTGGTTCCCGGGCGGTAGGTGACGCCCTGCGCCTGGAGTACGTGGGCCAGCTCGGTGCCGACCGTGCCGGTCACGTCGGCGGCGGCGGTGTCGAACAGGCGGCGCGGGACCCGGCGCATGACCAGGCCGGGAACGCGGCGGAGCTTCTTGCGCAGCGTGGCGTAGGCCGCCGGGGACAGCGTGACCAGGGTCAGCGGGTGAGTCTGCGGGGCGGCCCGGATCACGCTCAGCACCTGCTGGTCATCCAGCCCGGTCATGGTGGCGAAGGCCTCTGCCGTCTCCTCCGGGTGGGCCAGCCGCCCGGGCCGGACCTGTGCTATCCAGGCCGGGGACGGGTGGATGAGCGAGGTGCCTTCCGCGTCCAGCAGCGGGGCGCGGGCGGGCATCGTGCTGACCACGGCCATCCGCATTCCCTGGCGCAGGCCGGGGTTGATGACCGCGGGACTCCACACCACCCGCCAGCCGGCCGGCGTCTTGCGCATCGCGAAGCGCCCCTCATAGCTCCAGGGTGCGCCGTCCTGGCCCAGGTCCACGGACGCGAAGAAGTGGGCCTCCGCGGTGTCGGCGTGCTGGGTGATCGGGCCCATGGTCAGGTAGTAGGCCGCCGCCCCCAGCTGCTGGTATGCGGTGCGCAGCGCGGTGGTCACGGTCGCCGGGGCGCCGGTGGTCAGGCCGGCGGCCGTCTTGTACTGCCCCTGGGCCCAGGCCAGCAGGAACTGCTGGGCGGCGGGCTCGGCGGACGGCTCGCCGCTGGCGAATCCGCCCGCGACCCCGATGATCAGCAGGAGAACCACCACACCGGCGGCACCCAGCTTCAGCTGCCGCGACCTCGAGCGCAGGCCGCCCACCAATCCCCCGATGCCGCCGCTGAGCGGTACGCGCCCGCCGGCGGCAGGCTGCGGAACGCGTTTGACTCCGACGAAGGGCGTGGCGTGCCTGCGAGCAGCCGCATGCGCCCCACGTCTACGGTATGAGTCCACGGCCCGCTTCGCCATCATCCGCGCCGCCGGAAGGCACGTTCTACCTCCCGGGCGGCGTCGCGTTCGGCCAAATCGTGACGCTTGTCATAGGTTCGCTTGCCCCGGGCCAGGGCCAGTTCGACCTTGGCCCTCCCGTCTTTGAAGTACAGCTGCAGCGGAACGATGGTGAGCCCCCGCTCAGCCACCTTGCTGGCGAACCGGTCGATCTCCTTGCGGTGCATCAGCACCTTGCGGGGCCGCCGCGGCTCGTGGTTGGTCCAGGTGCCCTGGGTGTACTCCGGGATGTGGACACCGTGCAGCCAGACTTCCCCGTCCTGGATCTGCGCGAAACCGTCGGTCAGCGACGCCCGGCCGGCGCGCAGCGACTTCACCTCGGTGCCGGTGAGGACCAGCCCTCCCTCAACTGTGTCCTCAAGGTGATAGTCGTGCCTGGCCCGCCGGTTGCGGGCCACAACCGTGGACTGCTGCCGGGATGGCACTGCCTTGGCTGCCACTGACTTAGCGCCCGTGGCCGTCAGGCGCGAAGGTAGCGCCTGAGGGTGAGGAAGGACGTGACGCCACAGAGCACCACTCCCATGACCATGGCCAGGACGATGACCTCGATGAGGTCGGCGAGGCTGAGCCGGACGTTGTACGGGAAGTACTGCTGGAGCGTGTCGAGGCCGAGGTTCTTCACGGCGATGAGCAACCCGGCGGCGATCAGCCAGCCGAACAATCCCGCGATGATTCCTTCTAGCAAGAATGGTAGCTGAACATAGAAATTGGACGCGCCCACCAGCCGCATGATGCTGGTCTCGCGGCGGCGGTTGAACGCCGACAGCCGGATCGTGTTGGCGACCAGCAGGATGGCCGCGATGACCAGGATGATCGCGACCACGATGACCGCGTTCCGCGCGCCGTCCAGCAGCTTGTAGAAGTTGGACAAGATCGACTCGACGTTCACGATGTTGTCCACGCCCTGGCGTCCCTCCACGGCGCCGGCCACCACGGCGTAGTCGGCCTGCGCGTTGCGCAGCTTGACCTGGAAGGAGTCCGGGATCTCCTTCGGGGTGACCAGGCTGGCGAAGGACCGGTCCTGCGCGAAGTCCTGCTTGAACCGCGCGAAGGCCTGGGTCTGCGACTCGTAGTAGACCGCCTCCACGCCCTGGGACCGCAGGGAGGTCAGGTCGTGGTAGATCGAGGCCCGCTGGGCCGCTGTGGCCGGCCCGTTCTGCTTGCACTGCGGGCTCACGCTGGTCGCCGTGCACAGGTAGATGGACAGCTGAACCCGGCCCTGCCAGTAGGTCCTGGTGTTGTCCACCTGCTTGACGAACAGCAGCCCGGTGCCCAGCAGCGACAGGCTGATGGCCACGACGACCACCAGCGCCACCGTCATGGTGAGGTTGCGCCGGAGGCCGGTCCAGACCTCTTGGAAGACAAACTGTGCACGCATGGTCGCTTGATCCCTCGGTAATTCCTCGGTATCGGTACCGCCCAAGCCCCCGTCAGCGGCCCGGGACGGGCCCCTGAGCTGGTCAGTACGCCTGGCCGTACACCCCGCGAGACTGGTCGCGCACAACTTTCCCGTACTCGAGCTCGATGACGCGCTTGCGCATGGAGTCCACGATCGCGGCGTCGTGCGTGGCCATGACGACCGTGGTCCCGGTCCGGTTGATCCGGTCGAGCACCTTCATGATCCCGATGGAGGTGGCCGGGTCGATGTTCCCCGTCGGCTCGTCCGCCAGCAGGATCATCGGCCGGTTCACGAACGCCCGGGCCATCGCCACCCGCTGCTGCTCGCCGCCGGAGAGCTCATCGGGCATCCTGTCGTGCTTGCCTTCCAGCCCGACCAGGTCCACCACCTCGGGGACGACCTTGCGGATGAACCGGCGCGGCTTGCCGATCACCTGGAGGGCGAAGGCCACGTTCTGGTACACGTTCTTGTTGGGCAGCAGCCGGAAGTCCTGGAACACGCAGCCGATCCGGCGGCGCAGATACGGGACCTTCCAGTTGGTGAGGCGGGCGAGATCCTTGCCGGCCACGTGAATCTTGCCGTCGGTCGGCCTCTCCTCCTTGAGGATCAGCCTCAGGAACGTCGACTTGCCCGAGCCCGAGGGCCCGACCAGGAAGACGAACTCACCCTTCTCGACGTCGATCGTGACGTTCTCCAGGGCCGGGCGGCCCTGGTTGGGGTACGTCTTAGTGACGTTATCGAAGTGGATCACAGGCCCATCACAACGCTCGACAGAATGCGGACGCGGCGGCCGGAAACCGGCCGCCGTACGGCCCTCCCGGCTCTGGCGGACTGTCCGGTTTGGCCAGGGGCCAGTCTAGGGGGGAAACTGGCTCCGAACGTCCAACACCGCGGAAGTGACACCGGTGCCTGCTGAGGGAGGGACCCAGATGAGTTGCGAAGACCTGATCTGCGCCAGCTGTGCGGGGCCGGTGGTCGAGGCGCGCTGCCCTGCCTGCCAGTCGGCACGGGCCCAGATGCACCATCACTCGGGCGGCCTGAGCCTGCCCGTCATCGCCATGCTGCTGTTGGCCGCGCTGGCGCTGGCCGTCATGCTGCAGGTGGCCCACTAGGCCGTAGTTCCCCCTGGCGGCGAGCCTACATGGGCCTTGACCAGGAGAAACAACCTCAGCTCATGACTACGTAGACATGTAATTTCCGTGATCAAGGGCGCTACCAGCTGCGCAAACACGTGGGCCCATCGGCCTGGGGGGAACTTCGGACTAGGCCGGGCAGGTCCCGGGCGCGATCAGGGCCCGGGCCGGTGACCCGCGCGCGGGGCCAGTCCCCGGCCTGATCACGCCTCGGGCTGCTTGCGCAGCCAGCGGATCTCAGCCTCGATGAAGTCGTCGATCTCGCCGTCCATGACCGCGGCGGTGTTCCCGGTCTCCAGCCCGGTCCGCAGGTCCTTGACGTTCTGGTAGGGGTGCAGCACATAGTTTCGGATCTGGGTGCCCCAGCTGCCCGAGGAGTCGCCCCGTAGCTCGGCCATCTTGGCCGCCTGCTCCGCGCGCTTACGCTCCAGCAGCTTGGCCTGGAGCACCGCCATGGCGCTGGCGCGGTTCTGGATCTGGCTGCGCTCGTTCTGGCAGGAGACCACGATGCCGGTCGGCAGGTGGGTGAGCCGGACCGCCGAGTCCGTGGTGTTCACGCCCTGGCCGCCCGGGCCGCTGGAGCGGTACACGTCGACCCGGATGTCGTCGTCGGGGATCTCGATGTGATCGGCCTGCTCCACCACCGGGATCACGTCCACCCCGGCGAACGAGGTCTGCCTGCGGCCCTGGTTGTCGTACTTCGAGATGCGCACCATCCGGTGCGTTCCGTGCTCACCGCGCAGCGTGCCGTACGCGTACGGCGCCTTGATCGAGAACGTGGTGGACTTGATGCCCGCTTCCTCAGCGTAGGAGGTGTCGTAGATCTCGCTCGGGTACCCGTGCCGCTCCGCCCAGCGCAGGTAGATGCGCCGCAGCCCCTCCGCCCAGTCGGCCGCGTCCGCCCCGCCGGCCTGGGCGTTGATCGTGATCAGCGCCTCGCGGGAGTCGTACTCGCCGGACAGGAGGGTCCGCACCTCGAGCTGGTCAATCTCCTTGCGCAACGCCGCGAGATCACGCGTTGCCTCTTCACGGGTGGGCTCGTCGTGCTCGCTCTCGGCCAGCTCGAACATCACCCGGGTGTCGTCGAGCCGGCGGCGCAAGCTGCCCAGCCGGCTCAGTTCCCCCTCGAGGTAAGACAGCCGGCGGGTCACCGCCTGGGCCCTCTCCTGGTCGTCCCAGAGTCCTGGGTCGGCCGCGCGCTCCCTCAGGTTGTCTGCTTCGCGCCGCATGGCCTCCGGGTCGAGAACGGACTCCACGCTGGTGAGGGTCGACGACAGTTCCGAGATTTCATTTGCGGGATCGGTACCTGCCATGCGGGAAAGCCTACGCGAGCGCAGGCATTCGAAAGGACGATCGCCCGCAGGTGGCGGGGCCAGATCTACGCTCAATGCGAAATTACGGATGTTCCGGCAGCGAGCTGGCGTCCACCAGGGTGCGGATGGCACGCACCGCCACCGACAGCATCGCGACAGTGAACCGGTCGCTCTCCCAGATCTCGGTCAGGGTCTGCGCGGCGCGCTGGACGGCCGGCTCGTTGCGGCGGGCCCAGTCCGCGAGGCGCTCCTCCGGGCTGCCCGGGCCGGTCACGTGGAGCACGTCCCGGGTGATGGCCGCGTGGGCCGCGTACAGGTCGTCGCGCAGCGCGGCACGCGCCATCGTGTTCCAGCGGTCATCGCGAGGCAGCGCGGTGATCCGGTCCCGCAGCCTGGTGATCTGCAGCCGCTCGCCCAGGTCGAAGTAGACCTCGGCGGTCTCTTCCACGCTGCGGCCGGTCGCCGCGGCGATCTCCACCAGGTCGAAGGCCGAGTAGGCGGGCACCATGGCGGCCACGCGCTCCGCGAGCTGCTCCGGCACGCCGCGGGCGGTGAAGGACTCCAGCGGGTCGGCGAACCCGGCCCGGTCCCGGCCGGCGAGCAGCTTGGGCAGGCCGGACGAGACGGTGAGCACCCCGCCGGAGAAGAAGTCGATGGTCTCGGCGATGTCGAACGGGGGGCGCCGGTTGTACAGCAGCCACCGGGTGGCACGCTCGGCGAGTTTGTGCCCCTCCAGCAGCAGCGCCAGCTGGGTGGCCACCTCCACCCGGCCGTCCAGCGCCTCCACCTCGGACCAGAAGCCAGCCAGGTCGAAAACCCGGCGGGCGACCAGCCAGGCACAGGTGATGTCCGGGACCGACGCCCCGGTTTCCTCGTTCATCCGGAACAGGAAGGTCGTCCCGGAACGGTCCACCATGTCGTTGACGACCTCGGTGGTGATGATCTCCCGGCGCAGCGGGTGGGTGCGCATCTGGTCGGCGAACGACTCGCGCAGCGGCTGCGGGAAGTAGGCCGTGAGCACCGACTGCAGGTACGGGTCGTCAGGCAGCGCCGAGGCCAGCATCTCCTCCTCAGCCGCGATCTTGACCTGGGCGAGCAGCACCGCGAACTCGGGTCCGGTCAGGCCCAGGCCGGCCGACCGGCGCTCGGCGATCTCCTTGTCGCCCGGGAGCACTTCCAGCTTCCGGCGGAGCCGGCCATCCCGCACCATCTTCCGCATCATCCGGCTGTGCACGTGCAGCATCTGCGGCGCCTGCGCCCGGGACGAGGCCAGGGCCCGGTTCTGGCTGTAGTTGTCCTGCAGGACCAGCGCGGCGACCTCGTCGGTCATCGCCTGGAGCAGGCTGTTGCGCTGGGCGGCGCCCAGCTCGCCGTGGCTGACGCTGCCGGCCAGCAGGATCTTGATGTTGACCTCGTGGTCGGAGGTGTCCACCCCGGCAGAGTTGTCGATGAAATCGGTGTTGACCAGGCCGCCCGCAAGCGCGTACTCGATCCGGGCCGCCTGGGTCACACCCAGGTTGCCGCCCTCGGCGATCACCTTGGCCCGGACCGCGGTGGCGTCGATGCGGACCGCGTCGTTGGCCCGGTCCCCGGCGTCGGCGTGCGTCTGGGTGCTGGCCTTCACGTAGGTGCCGACCCCGCCGTTCCAGAGCAGGTCCACCGGGGCGGCGAGGATCGCGGAGATCAGCTGGTCCGGGGAGAGCGCATGGACATCGCCGTCCAGGCCGAGCGCGTCGGCGGCCGCCGCGGAAATCGGGACGGACTTCACGGTCCGGGACCACGCGCCGCCGCCGGGCGAGATGACCTCGGGGTCGTAATCGGCCCAGGAGGAGCGGGGCAGCCCGAACAGGCGCCGCCGTTCCGCGAGGCTGCGCGCCGGGTCGGGCGACGGGTCGATGAAGATGTGCCGGTGGTCGAACGCCGCCACCAGCTTGATGTGCTCGGAGAGCAGCATCCCATTGCCGAAGACGTCGCCGGACATGTCCCCGATCCCGGCCACCGTGAAGTCCGTGGTGTCGACGTCGAGATCCAGCGTGGCGAAGTGGAACTTGACCGATTCCCACGCCCCCCGGGCGGTGATGGCCATCTTCTTGTGGTCGTAGCCCTCGGAGCCGCCGGAGGCGAACGCGTCGCCCAGCCAGTACCCGTAGCTCTGCGCGATCTCGTTGGCGGTGTCGGAGAACGTCGCGGTGCCCTTGTCCGCCGCGACAACCAGGTAGGGGTCGTCCCCGTCGTACCTGACCACGCCGGGCGGCGGCACCACCCGGCCCGCCTGCAGGTTGTCGGTGACCTCCAGCATGGCGCTGATGAACGTCCGGTAGCAGGCCAGCACCTCGGCCTGGTGAGCGTCCCGGTCGCCGGCGTCGGGCAGCCGCTTGCAGACGAAACCGCCCTTGGCGCCGGACGGCACGATGACGGAGTTCTTGACCTCCTGCGCCTTGGCCAGCCCGAGGATCTCGGTGCGGAAGTCCTCGCTGCGGTCCGACCAGCGCAGCCCGCCCCGGGCGACCGCGCCGAACCGCAGGTGCACCGCTTCCAGCCGCGGTGAGTACACGAACAGCTCGAACTTCGGCCGGGGCGCCGGCAGGTCGGGAACGGCCGCCGCGTCCAGCTTGACCACCAGGTACGGGACCTGCCCGGTGCCAGGCCCGTGACCGGGCCCGTGACCGGCGGCCTGGTCGGCGTAATAGTTCGTGCGCAGGGTGGCCAGCATCAGGCCCAGGTAGGCGCGCAGGACCCGGTCGTGATCGAGGACGGCGACGTCGTCGAGCTCACCGCGGATCTCCTCGGTGATGGCCTCGCTGCGCTCCTCCTGCCCGGCCTGCCGGGCCGGGTCGAACCGGGACTCGAACAGCCGCACCAGCAGCCGGGTCACGGTGGTGTTGGAGCGCAGCACCCGCTCGATGTAGGCGTGGCTGAACCGGGTGCCGGCCTGCCGCAGGTACTTGGCGTAGGCGCGCAGCACGATGACCTGGCGCCAGCTCAGGTGGGCGTCCAGCACCAGGGCATTGAACCCGTCGTCCTCGATCTGGCCGCGCCACAGCGCATCGAGCGCGTCCTCGACCAGGCCCTTGACCGGGCCAGGATGCGGCGGGCCGGCGGCCGGCGCCTGCGCCTGCGTGGCCGCGGCACCCGCCGGGGCCGCGGCGGCCGCGCTGGCGGTCCGGGTGCCGGTGGGACGCAGCCCGAAGTCGTAGATCCAGAACGGGACGGGGAGTCCGGGCCCGGAGAACTCGTACGGGTGCTCGTCCACCACCTCCACCCCCAGGTGGTGGAGCCGGGGAAGCACATCGGTGAGGGTGATCGGCGACCCGGTCCGGTAGATCGTCAGCCGCCAGACCCGCGGGCGGTCGTCCGGGCCCGGCTGCCCGGTGTCTTCCACGGGTATCCCGCCGGAGAAGCCCTCGGCCTCCCACAGGTCGAAGGCGGCTGGCGTGCCTGACTCGACCATGCCGCGCACCCGGATCAGATCGCTCACCGCGTAGGCCGCGGGCACGTCTGTCTTGTAGGTCTCCGGGATGGCGTCTGCCCAGCGGGCGAGCAGTTCCCCGGCCTCGTCCGCGCCCAGCCGGGTCAGCGCCTCGGCCGCGAGGTCCTCCTCCCAGGAGCGCACCGCGGCGGCCAGCCTGGCTTCCAGCTGGGCCGTGTCCACCGGGGGCAGCCGGCGGCCCCGCTCGGCCCGGACCACCACGTGCAGCCGGGCCAGCGCCGAGTCCCCGACGGTCGCGCTGTATTCCACGGTCGCGCCGTGGAACGCCTCGCGCAGGATCTCCTGGGCACGCAGCCGCACCGCGGTCGTGTACCGGTCCCGGGGCAGGTACACCAGGCACGACATGTACCGGCCGTACCGGTCCCGGCGCAGGAACAGCCGGGTCTGGCGGCGTTCCCGCAGCGCGAGCACGCCGAGCGCGATCGGGGCGAGCTCGGCCGGGGAGATCTGGAACAGCTCCTCCCGCGGGTAGCCCTCCAGGATCTCGGTCACGTCCTGCCCGTCATGGCTGTCCATGGTCATCCCGGCCGTCTCCAGCACGTTGGCCAGCTTGCGCCGCAGCACCGGGATGCGGGTGATGCTCTCGTGGTAGGCGGCGTGCGTGTACAGCCCGAGGAACCGGTACTCGCCGGTCACCTCGCCTGTCTCGCTGATCCGCTTGATCGCCACGTAGTCCAGGTAGGCGGGGCGGTGCACGGTGGACCGGGAGTTCGCCTTGGTGAGGATAAGCCGCTGCGGGTCCTTGGCCCGGGCCCGCACTTCCGGCGGCAGCGCGGCGAACGCACTGGATCCCCGCCGGTCGTGGCGCAGGATACCGAGCCCGGTCCCCGGCACCGAAAGCAGCGCCATCCCGTCCGGGCCGTCCATCAGGTCGTACTCCCGATAGCCCAGGAACGTGAAGTGATTATCGGCCAGCCAGCGCAGCAGCGCCACGGTCTCCGCGGGGGCGGCGGCTCCCTCCGCGGACAGCCGGTCGGCCAGCCAGGTGGCCCTGGCCTGCATCCGGGGATAGTCCTCCACCGCGACCCGCACGTCGTCCAGCACCCGGTGCAGGTCTATCTCCAGCACGTCGACCGGCG
>WNGB01009296.1_pt1 | contig 18657 bp, 15 predicted proteins | sample 5400681 | NCBI WGS metagenome assembly WNGB01 (sample SAMN13153367, study PRJNA577476) | soil metagenome | isolation source: 115 cm soil or saprolite under grassland replicate 2 | place: USA:California | collected 2016-06-15 | reverse complement strand
TCGGCCGCTCGCGCCAGTCGGATTCTTGCGCCGCAGCGATGCCCGGAACGAGCAGCAGCACAAGCGTCAGAACGGCGAGCAGACGTGATAGCCGCCTCAACTGCATCTCCTCTAGCGGTTGATGCCAGGATGCCTGCCGGCGGGACAGGCGGGTTACGTGTGGCCGTCAGTCTAACATATTACGCGATTTTTTGTCTGAGAGGGGGATGAGAAAGCAGTAGGCCAGCACAAACTCGCTGAACATCGCGTTGGCCCAGGCGAACCACGGCCGGGTGAACTGGGCTGGATCGTCGGCGTGGAAGCCTTCGTGCATCAGGAAGGTGCCGGCGTCGGTGCGCCCAAGTGTCTCCAGAATGCGCGTCTGCTCGGCACGTTCGCATCGTCCATGAACGTGTGCTGGCCCAGCCCATTGGTCTCGTAGGCGTAGATCGCGCCGTAGGTTGGGTGCGCAATCGTGCCGTGAGCGCGGATGCCCGCCTCGATCTGCTCACGCAGGCGCGGCGCATCGTCACGTAGTGCAACAGCTTGTCCTGAGTCTGTCCCCTGTGCATCGACGATCTCGGCCAGGTAGCCCAGCACCACCACGGCAAACATATTCGACGGAATCAAGTAGCCGTAGACGCAGGCATCATCGCTTGGCCGAAAACCCGACCACGTCATACCCGTCTCGGCCACCGGCGCGCCACGGCCATCGTGTGAGAGCGTATCGGAGGGCGGGCAGTCGCTTCTCCGATGCGCCCCACGCCATATGGTATAATGAGAAAGTTGCATGCCGCAGCCGTGCGATCGCGCAGCTTAACACCAAATAAGCCGATTTACAGACGATAAAAGAGACCAACAACTGGAGGAATCCAAATGCCACCTCAGTCACGCGCACAGCGCCGGCGCCAATCTGCGCGCCAGCAGAGCCGCCCGCAAGCGCCTAGCGCCGTGAGCGCCGAAGCGGCGAGCAGCGCTCCCAGGATCGGCGAGACGATCTCGCTCGACCCGCCCACTACGGCATCGCCCGCGAGCGCCGCATCGCGCACGGCCCGCCCGAACCGCCGCGTCCTCACGCGCCCCGCGCCCGAGCCGGTCGATTATTCCGCCGACTACGCCGCCGTTCGCGTCGACCTGCGCTGGATCGCGATCTGGACAGCGCTACTGTTTGTGGCCATGTTCGCGCTGTACTTCTCGGGAATAGTCTAGCGCCGACGAAGGACGAAAGACCAACGACCAAAAGGCCGCCGTGGCCGTGCCTTCGTCCTTCGCCTTTCGTCTTTGGTCATACATGGATCGCATCCAAAGCAAAGCCGCGCGCCTGCGCCAGATCGAGCATCGCCTGTACAACGCGCCGCGCGGCCTGCGCGCGATCGAGCTGGCCGAGTACTGCGGCGTCGACCGGCGCACGATTTATCGTGACCTCGAGTCGCTCGAAGAGATGGGCGTGCCGGTCTGGGAAGATCAGAGCCGCTATGGGATCGAGCGCGAATCCTACCTCTCAACCATCCGGCTGAACCTCAACGAGGCCGTGGCGCTGTTCTTCGCCGCGCGCCTGCTGGCCCACCACAGCGACGAGCACAACCCCAATGTCGTCTCAGCGCTCAGCAAGCTGGCCGCCGGCCTGCCCGATACCACCATCTCCAGCCATATGGCGCGCGTCGCCGATGTCATTCGCGCCCGGCCACTGCGCGCCGGCTACGTGCGCGTGCTCGACACGATCACGCGCGCCTGGGCCGACCGTCACAAGGTCAACATCCGCTACCGCGCCGCCAGCGGCGAACTGACCGAGCGCGTGATCTGCCCATACTTCCTCGAAGTCTCGCGCAGCGAGCCGGCCTCGTATGTGATCGCCTACGATGATCTGCGCTCCGCGCTGCGCACCTTTAAGCTCGAGCGCGTGGCCGCCGCCGAGATCCAGGGCGAAAGCTATGTGATCCCCGAAGACTTCGACCCCTACGCGCACCTGGCCAGCGCCTGGGGCGTGATCGACGAGGTCGAGGTCGAGGTGCGGCTGCATTTCTCGCCGGCCGCCGCCCCGCGCGTGCGCGAAAGCGTCTGGCACCACAGCCAGACCCTGGCGGATACCGACGATGGCGGCTGCGAGCTGAGCATGCGAGTCGGCGGCATCAAGGAGATCCGCGCATGGGTGCTGGGCTGGGGTGCCGATGTCGAGGTGCTCGCGCCGCCGGCCCTGCGCGACGAGGTGCGCGACCACGCGCGGAGGATGGTGGCGCGTTACGAAGGGGCAGCTTAGGATTGCAGATTGTAGATTGACACGGCGCAGAGGCACCAGGAAATGCGATTGGCTCAGTGATGTATGTACCGCACCGGCTGTCAGCGCCGCCCGATGATCGCCTCATCCCGACGTGTTAGCACCACTTCCCCGATGCCCGCCAAATCTGCTAACGCGGCGCGAACCTCCTGCTCGAAATCGGCACGCCTTTCGCCCAGCCTCGTCAGCGTATGCGACATGCTGTATTCGGCCCCGACCAGCGATTCAATCGTCGGGCGCACGCGCACCTCGTACACGCGCTCAATCTTCTCGACGCGCGGAAAAGGCGAGCGCGCAAGTATCTCTTCAAACGGATCGTGTCGCCCGTTCGGGTGCGGACCGGGCGGCACGCCGGTGAGATAGCGATCAAGAATGTCGTGCATGGTTTGTGTAGCAGCTTGTAACCGATCGGGAACTGATACGCCCGAGATCCAGACGAAGGCAACCGCACCTTCGGCGCGGTCGATGATCGCGCTAAGCTCTTGGAGGACGCGATCCTTCTCGAGCATCCAGTGGAATGATGATCCCATAAGCGCACCGCGGAACACCCCGAGAGTCGAGCGGAGATGTGGAAGATCGTCTGAGCCAGCCAGCACAAACGTAATGTTCTTGGCGGCGACCGCGCGCGCCCGACGTTCACCTTCCGCAAGCATATCAGGCTCAGGATCGATCGCCACTACTTCGGCTACGAGCGGGGCTACGCGAAGCGATAGGTGCGCCGGACCCGCGCCCAAGTCGATGACCCGATGCTCGCGCGACCAGTTGAGGTGTTCGGCGAGGCGTACGATGAACTCCTCACTCACGCGTGGGCGGTACTCCGCGTAATACCAGCCAGCGCCAGCATATGGGCGCGTCCCTTCGGTGCCTCGGTAAGCGTTCATCTCGCCTCCGTACCAACCCATTTCGGCCTGGGATAGGTAAACTATAGCACGTAATGTCAAGCTTGCGCTTTCATATGCATACGACGTACATACAAAGCGATACGCCGATGCATCGCGCCATATGTTCCCCCGCATCCCGTCGCCACGCCCCGCAACCCCCATCGAGATGCCACATGCGCTGCACCTTGCACAAATCTTTCCCCCCTGCTATCATCCTCGCGCTATTCTGCACTCGTCACTCATCACTTCGCATAAGGAGGACACCGATGTCCGAGCCAAAAATCTACCAAAACCTGATCGACGGCCAGTGGGTCGCGCCGGCGAATGGCCGCACCACCGAGAACCGCAACCCGGCCGACACCCGCGATTTGATCGGCAGCTTCCCCGATTCCGACGAGCATGATGTGCGCGCCGCCGTGGATGCCGCCCAGCGCGCCTACGCCGGCTGGCGGCTCCTTCCCGCGCCCAAGCGCGGCGAGATTCTGTTCAAGGCCGCGCAGTTGCTAGTCGAGCGCAAGGAGCAGTTCGCCCGCGATATGACCCGCGAGATGGGCAAGGTGCTCAAAGAGACCCGCGGCGACATTCAAGAAGCGATCGACATGATGTTCTTCATGGCCGGCGAGGGCCGCCGGCTGCACGGCCAGACCACGCCATCCGAGCTGCCGAACAAGTTCCAGATGTCGGTGCGCCAGCCGCTGGGCGTGTGCGGGCTGATCACGCCCTGGAATTTCCCGATGGCCATCCCTTCCTGGAAGATCCTGCCCGCCTTGATCATCGGCAACACAGTGGTGATCAAGCCGGCCCCTGACACGCCGCTCTCGACCTACAACTTCGTGCAGTGCCTGGTCGATGCCGGCCTGCCTGCCGGCGTGGTCAACATTGTGGCCGGCGGCGCGGGCGTGGGCGAGCCGCTGATCCAGCACCCCGATGTCAAGGTAATCTCCTTCACTGGCTCGACCCGAACCGGCGCGCGCGTGACCGAGCTGGCCGGCGCTGGCATGAAACGGCTCTCGCTGGAGATGGGCGGCAAGAACCCGATGATCGTGCTGGCCGACGCCGACCTGGATCTGGTGGTCGAGGGCGCGCTGTGGGGCGCATTCGGCACCAGCGGCCAGCGCTGCACCGCCACCTCGCGCCTGATCGCGCACCGCGCAGTGGCGGGCGAGCTGGCCGAGCGGCTGGCCGAGCGCGCCGAGCAGCTGGTGGTAGGCAATGGGCTGGATGAAAAGAACGACATGGGGCCGCAGATCAACCAGATGCAGCTCGACAAGATCATCGATTATGTGCAGGTTGGCCGCAACGAGGGCGCGCGGCTGGTCTGCGGCGGGTCGCGCCTGAGCGCCGGCGATCTTGGCCACGGCTACTTCCACCAGCCGACGATCTTCATAGATGTGCGGCGCGGCATGCGGATCGCGCAGGAAGAGATCTTCGGGCCGGTGCTGTCGATCATCCCGATCGAAAGCCTGGATGAAGCGATCGAAGTGGCCAACGATGTGCCCTACGGCCTCTCCTCGGCGATCTACACCCGCGATGTCAACGCCGCCTTCCGCGCGATGCGCGATCTCTACACCGGCATCGTGTATGTCAACGCGCCGACGATCGGCGCCGAGATTCACCTGCCGTTCGGCGGCACCAAAGGCACCGGCAACGGACACCGTGAGGGCGGCACGCAGGTGCTGGATGTGTTCAGCGAGTGGAAATCGCTCTACATCGATTACTCCGGTGGCCTCCAGCGCGCGCAGATCGACAACGCCGAGTGATGACAAGATGACCGGGTGACAAGATGATAAGATGACCGGGTGACAACGAGCATCTTGTCATCTTGTCATCTTGTCATCTTGTCTTCTCCGACCGCCACGCTTTACACTTTCTGCACTTTTCAGTACTTCTTTCCTAGTCAAACCGCTTGATACCTGTGATAGAATAGCTTTGAGCCAACATAACTACCAATTGTCATCTGCACGATCATAGGAGAGGAGCGCCCTCATGTTCCGCAGCCACCGATCGTTCACGTGGTCGCTCGTTCTCGCGCTGCTGTGCGCGTCGTTTGCCGTGGCGCCGCCGCCGGCCGCGCGGGCCGCCGACAACACCTATGTGGTGGACACAGCGCAGGACACCAACTTAGCTGCTAATCCCACCGCGTGTACCACCGTTGCTCCAGATAAAGACTGTACGCTGCGGCAGGCGATTGAGAAGGCGAATGGCGACACTGGCACGAGTGATATTGTTTTCAATATTCCACCCGACCTTGACCCCGACTATAACTTTGATTCCTCAGCCGGAACTTGGACGATCAAACCGCAAAGCTCGCTACCGGCCCTTAGCGCCGGCGGCACGACCATTGTAGGTCGGAACGACAATGCGGTAGGCACTCCTCGCATCGTGCTGGACGGCTCCGCTCTAATAAGCGGCGGAGTCGGCATCCGCATAACCTCAGCCGGAAATGCGGTCAAGCAGTTAATCATTATTATGTTTAGTGGAGCAACTGGCACTACCGGTATTGGCATTCGGATTAACAATGCTGCCGCAACCGGCAACCAGATTGCCGGCAATTACATTGGCAATCGGCCCGGCGACCCGGCGGCATACCCCAATGCCAGGGCAGGCATTCAAATTGATACTAGCGCTACCGGCAACTTCATCGGCATAGGAACCAATCCGGGCGACCGCAATGTCATTAGTGGCAACGGCAGCCTCGCCGTTCGCGGCGATGGGATTCTGGTGCAGAATGCCCCGAGCAATACTATTCAGGGCAACTATATCGGCCTGGGTCTGAATGCAAGCTTCGCCACAGTTGTCCTTCCAAATACTGGCAACGGCGTCGATGTCGTTGAAAGTAGTGGAACCATTATCGGCGGCGCACAGCCCACTCTGCGGAACACTATCTCTGGCAATGGCATGGATGGCATCATACTAACCGGCGCCAGCTCAACCGGTACTGCGATCACTGGCAACTACATCGGGCTCAATGAGACCGGTACAATCGACCTAGGCAACACCGGCAATGGCGTGCAGATTGCGGATCAAGCTCATGCCAACACGGTTTCCGGTACAGCAGCAGCCAGTTCCGTCATTAGTGGGAACGGCGGCTACGGTGTCTTAATTACCGATGTCGACACCAACGCAAACCAAATCATCAATAACTATATCGGCGTTAATGCTGGAGGTACCGTTGCGCGGCCCAATGATAGTGGCGGGGTGCGGATACGTGATAACGCCCAAAACAACGTTATCGGCGGTGCCAACCAGGGCAATGTTATCGCCGGTAATGGCGGCTACGGCGTCTCGTTCGGGCGCACCATCAGCGGGTACACGCTCATCTTTTCAAACACAGTCGCCGGCAACATCATTGGTTTGAATGCCAACGGGACTACGGCCGTGCCCAACGCCTCGGGCGGCGTCCTTCTTGACGCTGGATCGAATACCAACCACATTGGAGGTTCGACTGCGGCTGAACAGAACGTTATCTCCAGCAACACTGGGCCTGGGGTTGTGATCAGCGGCACTGCCACCTTCAGTAACACCGTCACGGGCAACATCATCGGCCTGCGCCGCGCTAGCTTGGGTGGGCCGTTCACCACCGCCGGCGCTAACACTGGCGACGGCGTGCTGGTCACTAGCGGTGCAAAGTTCACACGTATCGGCGGCACGGCGGCCGAGGCCAACACGATCGGCGCGAATACCGGCAACGGCATTCATGTCACCGGCAGCGGTTCCGACAGCACGACGATCCAGTCGAACTACATTGGCGTCGCTTTCAACAACAACGCCTATGTGCCGGCCGGCAACGGCGCGAACGGCGTGCTGGTGGATACGGGCGCGCAGCGCGTCAAGATTCTCGACAATCATATTTCGCGTAACACAGGCAAAGGCATCGCACTCACTCCGCAAACCGCCGGGCCTCCAGGAAACGCGGCCAATCCGAATCACGACATCGACCCGCCGTTCAACATCCATCTGAACCAGGTCGGCCGGCTGACCGGGCGCGTCTTTGCCGATGGCAGCAATGCCGCGTGCGGCGCCACCTGCATAATCCAGATCTTCACAACCGACCCGGCCGCGCTCGACCGTCAGGGGCGCGACAAGGTCACGCCCGCGTCCTTGCAGCTCAGCGCGAACGGGTATTTCACGGCGACATTGTCGAGCCAATTGCCCGCGCAGCTGGCGCTGACAGCGACCGACGCCGCCGGCAATACCTCCGAGTTCATGGTCCTAACCAGCACGCTCAAACTGGATATCGGCCCGGCGCGCTCCTCGTCGGCGATTCCAGGCCAGGTGATCAATTACACCCACCGCATCACCAATAGTGGCGAGATCGATTTCACCAATCTGCGCCTGAGCGCCACATCGTCACGCGGCTGGCCCTTCGCGCTGGCGCCAGCTCCGACAACCGATATCGCGCTGGCCGCCCACGAATCCAAGACGGTCACGCTGACACTGACTCTGCCGAGCGGCTCCGACCCACGCGTGCGGGCGGGCGGGGTACCAGACAGTACCCGTGTCACAATCAAATCGACGTCGCTGCTGACGGTAACCGCCAGTGTCACCGACACGACCACCGTGCTTGGCAAGTTCATCCTGGACGCGAGCTTCAAGCTCGGGCGCACGGGCAACGGCGCCCCTGGCGCGGTTGTCGATTACACTCGCACGCTGACCAATACCGGCAATGTCACCGGCACCGTCACGCTCGGCGCGATCACTGACCTGACATGGACCACGCTTATCACGCCGACCTCGGTGCAGCTGCCGCCCGGCAAGGCGATCGGCGTCGTCACAAGCGTGAAGATTCCACAGGGCGCCACCGCCGGCACGGTCGGCAAGACTGCACTGACATTCAACGGCACGCCCGATGCGCCACATCTGGTGATCACCGATACGACCACCGTGCTGCTGACGCCCAAGGCGACCATGGTCTTCAACGAGGTGAAGGACGGCGGGGCCGCCGAGACGGTGCAGTTCTGCCATACCGTGACCAACTTGAGCAACGGAGTCGCGACCTTTACCTTGACCGGCGTATCCAGCCTGGGCAGCAAAATCACTTTTATCTCCGACATGCCTGGTCGCCAGCTGGTGAATGGCCATACCTTCACGGTTGGGAACACTCCTGGCGATAATTTCTTCAACTTCTGCGCGAACGTGCTGATCGATCCCTTCGCGGAGAAGGGGCAGACCGACTCTATCTCAATCGGACTGATCGACAATCAAGGTGCAGTGGTCGGCGGCGCCAGCGTGCGCGACCAGATCAATGTCATACGTGGTAATTTCCACATCCGGATGCCGGCCATCCGGCGCTAGCGCGGCTACAGATTTCCTATCATATCCTTAGGGCTGTCGCTTGCTGGTCATGTTCAATTCCTTGTGTGTCGTTTTTTCGCCCCTGAGGGGCGAAAAAACGACACACAATAAAGATAAAGTACCATGCTGCCGCAGGCTAAAGCATTGTGAGCGAAAGTCCTAATCCTTTATGTATGGCATGTTTGCCCTTGGGGCAAACATGCCATACATAGCGTGAAACATAAGGAGGGAGCGCCGTGTCGCTTGCTTTTCGACGAACCTGCCTGCTGGCGGCGCTGGCGCTGCTGGCCACTTTCGCGCCCATAGCGCGGTCGGCGCTCGCGGCCACCTACACCGTCACCAGTCTGGCCGACGATGGCTCGGCCGGGACGCTGCGCTGGGCGATCACCCAGGCCAATGCCAGCGCCGGCGCCGACACGATCGACTTCAACATCGCGGCGGCCCAGCCCTGGACGATCACCGTCGCCACTCCGCTGCCAGCGCTGACCGATCAGGCCGGCGTGACGATCGACGGCAGCGTCGGCGGCGTGCCGAAGATCGAGATCCGCGGCTACAACGGTACGACAAGTGTGCTCGGCCAGGGCATTCTGATCTCCTCCTCCAATAACGTCATCCGCGGCCTGATCATTAGCGGCTTCATGGATGCCAGCCAGCCCGACTATCGCGGCGCGGGCATCGTGGTCAGCGGCGCTGGGCTGGCGAGCGCGCCAAGCAACAACCTGATCGAGCTGTGCTACCTGGGCACCGACTATACCGGCAGCGCCGCCGGGCTGGGTGGCACATCGAATAATTTCAACGCTGGCATCATTCTAGAATATGGCGCGTCGAGCACGACCGTCCAAAATAACGTGATCTCCGGCAATAATCAGTGGGGTATCTACCTCTACTCAGATACCGGATCAGCGCTCTCGCAGCAGAACAACATCATCACCAACAACAAGATCGGCGTGAACGCGGCCGGCAACGCGGCGCTGCCAAACGGCGCGCACGGCGTGTTAATAAGCGATAACTCGAACAGCAATATCATCGGCCCAGGCAACATCATCAGCGGCAATGGATCTAAGAAGAGCAACGCGTTGTATGGCGTCTTTATTTCGGGTGCGCGCACCGGCGGCGGCTATATCAGCGGCAACCAGATCAAAGGCAACAAGGTCGGCACCGACGCCACCGGCAACAGCGCCATCCCCAACACCGGGCAGCTTAACTCCGGCAGCGGCGGCGTGGGCGTCGGCAAATCGCAGGGCACGCTGATCGGCGGCCCGGCCGCCGCCGACGGCAACCAGATCTCGGGCAACCAGGAGTATGGCATCATCGCGAAAGACGACTCATTCGGCGCTGTCCCCGGGATCACCGGCGCCGTGTTTCAGAATAACCAGATCGGCGTGGCCGCCGACGGCGTCACTAAGCTCGGCAATAGCCAGGGCGGCGTGCTGCTGTGGAGCAAAGCCAGCGGCGTGACAGTCGGCCCAGGCAACCTGATCGCCGGCAACGCCTTCTCCGGCGTGCGCGTACAGGGCGTGGCGGACCAGACCGACCCAGCGCAGCAGACCCGCAACAATACGATCACCGGCAACTATATCGGCACCGATACCGGCGGTACACTGGCGATCTCGAACGGCAACTACGGCATCCGCATCCAGGGCGGCTCGGCCGGCAATACCATCAGCGGCAACATCATCCGCAATCATGCGTTGGTCGGCGTCAGCCTGGAGCCCGATACCGGCAGCCCACCGCTCTCGCCAACCGGCAATACGTTCACCAACAACCAGATCAGCAACAACAACTCTACCGGGATTCAGCTGCTGGGCGCCAGCACCAACAACATCATCGGCCCCGGCAACACTATCGCGAACCATTCCACATCCGGCCTGGCGATCGCGACATCGCAGAACACCGTCAAAGGCAACACGATCAGCGGCAACCAGATCGGCATCAACATCACCAACGGCGCCAGCGGCAACATGATCGGCGGGCCGAACCCCGGCGATGGCAATAACCTGATCACCAACACCGTCAACGGCGTGCTGGTGAATGGCGCCGGCACGATCGACAACACGATCAGCCATACGACGACCAACAACAACGGCAGCACGGGTATTGCGCTCGCTAATGGCGGCAATGCGGCGATCGCCGGGGCCAGCCTGAGCGGCCTGGCGCTCAGCGGCAATATCCTGTCCGGCTCGATCGCCAACCCGGCTGCCTGCGGCGGCAGCTGCACGATCGAGGTCTTCACCGACAACAGCCCGCTGGTTGACGAAGGGCCGGCGTTCGTGACCTCGTTTACCAGCGCGGGCAGCTTCTCGGGCATCAGCCTGCCGCACTGCCAGCAGTACCTGATCTTCACAATCACCAGCAGCGCCGGCAGTACGTCGGAGTTCACCAACCCGATCGGGCCGTTCAGCCAGTGTGTGCCGGCCGCGCCGATCGTCACGCTAAGCGATGCCACGCCCGCGCCATCGCAGGGCGCGCTGCCCAACGCCAGCGCCACCTTCCAGCATACAGTCTCGAACACCGGCACTGCTGCCGGCGCGCTGACGATCACGAAATCGTCGTCGAACGGCTGGACAACCACGCTCGACACTAGCGCCTGCCCGGCCACGCTGGCGGCGGGTGGCTCATGTACTATTACGCTCACGGTCGCAGTGCCGGCCGGCACACTGCCGGGCGATTTGAATACCACCACGATCACTGCCGCGCTAGTCGGCGCTGCCGCATCGGCCCAGAAGACCGACACCACCACCGCGCTATCGGCGCCGGCGCTGACCTTTGTGCCCGAGCCGCTGGGCTCGAACGCCAAGACTGTCGGCTCGGGCCAACCGGTGACCTACCAGCACAAGCTGACCAACACCGGCAACGGGCCCGACTCGTTCGATATCACGGTCACGCCGCCAGCCGGCTGGACGTTCACCGTGCAGCCATCCAGCCCGATCCCGCTGGCACAGAACGCCTCGACGATTGTGACGGTGGTGCTGACGCCGCCACCGGCGACGCCGGCCGGCGACTATGTAGCCACCGTGCGCGCAGCCTCACACAGCTCGGCCGGCGTGTTCCAGGACGTGATCGACACGACCACGATCACAGCCGCCGCAGTGCCGCAGATCAGCAGCGTGATCACGCCATCGAACGCCGACCCGGGCGCTACGGTGACGATCGCCTACACTGTCGCGAATGTCGGCAATGTCGATGGCACATTCGATCTGAGCTTCACACCACCGTCCGGCTGGAATGTTACGCAGGCCGCGCCCGCATCGGTCACAGTTCCATCTAGCGGCCCGCCGGCTACCTTCAATGTCATACTCCAAGTGCCAGCGAGCGCGGTCGCCGGCGGGTATGGGCTGGCGCTGACCGCCACCGCCACCAGCGCGCCTCGCGCAGCGGCGACTCTGACCGATCAGATCACGGTCAAGCAGCAGGCCGGGCTGACACTCGACCCGAATTTCGATGACCCGACCCTACGCGCCCCAAACACGGTTGTCACCTATACCAACCAGCTGCTGACCAACAGCGGCAACTTCACCGACACCATTCACCTGGCGGCGAGCACCTCGCGCACAGGGTGGAGCGCGCAGCCGGTGCCGGCCAGCATCACGCTCGACCCCGGCGCCAGCGCGCTGATGGCGGTGGTGCTGACGATCCCGCTGGGGCAGCTGGCTGGCGCGCAGAACACCACCACCGTGACGGCGACATCATCGCTACCGGCGATCTCCGACAGCACGCTGATCACAACCACGATCGCCGATATCTCGGCTGCGCTATTCACACCCACGTCGCTGATCAAGGTGAGCGACGCCGGCAAGCCGATCACGTTCACGTTCACGCTGGCGAACAGCGGCAGCGTCCCACAATCGTACGCGCTGACGCAGTCGGGCGCGCCAGGCGGCTGGATCAGCACGCTCACGCCGGCGAGCCCTACCACGACCCTGGCGCCCGGCGCGACCCTGGCGGTCACGCTGGTGCTGCAAGCGCCGGCCGGCACACCCGATAACACCACGGCCAGCGTCACGATCACGGCGGCGTGTGTCGAGAAGCCGTGCGCCGACGAGACCGCCACGGCGCAGCTGACGATCGGCCCACCGTTCAGCGTTGGAGTGGGCGGCAACTGCGATGGGCCGGCACTGCCGGGCGCAGTGCTGACCTGCGTGCATACCGTCACCAACACTGGCTTCAGCTCGGATACCTACCTGATCACCACGCTCTCGCCGCTGGGATGGAGCACGGCGGTGGCGCCGGCGATCCTGTTCCTGAAAGCGGGCGACACCGGAACCGTGACGATCACTCTGGCCGTGCCCACCTCGGCCGACGCGGGCTTACAGCATATGCTGACCTTCACGGCGCGCTCGACCGGGCTGCCGAGCGTGTCGCAATCGCTGACCGACACTACCACCATTCTGCAGGTGGCCGGCATCGGCTTCTCGCCCAGTCGCATGACGCCAACCGTTGGCGGCCAGCTGGTGCAGTTCGAGCATACGGTGCTCAACACCGGCAACGGCATGGACACCTACACGATCACCGCCACGCAGGCGCTGAACTGGAGCATCACGATCGTGCCGACCACCACCAACGCGCTGCCACGCGGCACCTACCAGACCATCCAGGTTTCGATCCAGGTGCCGCCCGACGCGACAACGGTGGTGAGCAACCGGATCACGTTACGCGCGACGTCGAAGTTCACGCCGGCGATCTTCGGGCAGCTGGACGACATTATCGGCAGCCCACAGAATGTCGGCATACGTTGGCGCTTCACGTATCTGCCGATCCAGCTATAGATCAACACACATAGGACTTACGCAGGCCACGGATTTTTACCCTTTGTGTATTCTTTTTTCGCCCCGCCGGGCGAAAAAAGAATACACCATAAACATAAAGTACCATGAAAATACTGCTCATCCACGGCCCAAACCTAAACATGCTCGGCCGGCGCGAGCCGGAGATCTACGGGCATACTACGCTGGCGCAGATCGATGACGCCGCGCGCGAGCGCGCAGCCAGCGCCGGCGCAACGCTGCTGGCGTTCCAATCGAACCACGAGGGCGCGCTGATCGATTTCATTCAGGCCGAGGGTTGGGACGCCGACGGCATCATCATCAACCCCGGCGCGTACACCCACTACAGCCTGGCGCTGCGCGATGCGCTGGCCACGCTGCACGCGCCAATCGTCGAAGTCCACCTCTCAAACGTCTACAAGCGCGAGCCCTTTCGCCACACCTCGCTGATCGCGCCGATCGCCACCGGTCAGATCGCCGGGCTGGGCTGGCAGGGCTACCTGCTGGCGCTGGAGTGGCTGCTTTCTGGAGTTAAGAGTTAAACATTACGACAAGGTTTCGCTTGGCAACACAAGCCTCCCCAGACCCCACCTCGAAGTGTAAAGCTCACAGCATCGCTGCCTGCGCTTACTGATGCGCTACATCCATAGTATAGCCATCCTCACAGCGTTCCTATGTTATAATGCGCGCTTGATACATTCCGATCACCAATTTCGCGAGGAGCTTCCAGCAGCATGATTTCTACCGGCGAGCTTAAAAAAGGGCTCACGATTCTCTACGACGGGGCGCTGATGCGAATCGTCGATTTTCAGCATGTCAAGCAGGGCCGCGGCAGCGCCTACGTCCGCTTGACGCTGCGTAATGTCCGAACAGGCGCGACGGTCAACACCACTGTCCAGGCTGGCGAGAAATTCACGGTCGCCGAGCTTGAGACCAAGACCGTCCAGTTCCTCTACCGCGAGGACGATACCTTTTACTTCATGGACACCGCCACCTACGAGCAGCCGGCCGTCGGCGTCGCGATCGTCGGCGATGCCGCGAGTTACCTCAAGGAGAATGAGGAGGTCGACCTGCTCACCTACGACGACGAAGTGCTCGACGTGGCACTCGCGCCAAATGTCGTGCTGCTCGTGGCCCAGACCGACCCTGGCTACAAGGGCGACACGGCATCGGGCGCGTCCAAGCCGGCGATCATGGAGACGGGGCTACGCGTGATCGTGCCGCTGTTCGTCAACGAGGGCGACGAGCTGCGGATCGATACGCGAACGGGCACCTACATCGAGCGAGCGTAGAATGTGACAAGATGACAAGATGACAAGATGACAGAATATCATCCTGTCATCTTGTCATCTTGTCACCCTGTCAGGCAGATAAGGGAGACGAGCGACATGACCGAGGGCGCCGGCGAGCGGCAGGAACAGGAAATGAATGACGATTTCGGCCTGAGCGCGCTGCGCGAGGTGCTGCGTTTGATCAACGACAGCGACATCACCGAGATCAAGATCGAGCGCGGCGGGGCCAAGCTGCATATCCGCCGCGGCGCGCCACCGGCAGCGGCCCCCACGCCGTTTATGATCACGCCATCGCTGGCGGCCGCGCTGCCTCATGCCATGCAGCCGCCACTGCCGCCAGTCGCATCGTTCCAGCAGTATGCCGCCGGCCCACCGGCGCCGGCCGACGCGCCCGAGGCCATCCGGAACGGCCAGCCGATCACCTCGCCGATGGTCGGCACCTTCTATGGATCGCCTTCGCCCAAGGATCCGTCGTATGTCCAGGAAGGCGATACCATCCAGCCCGGCGACCGCGTCGGCATCGTCGAGGCCATGAAAATGATGAACGAGATCGAATCCGAGATTGGCGGCCGCGTCGCGCGCATTCTGGTTCAGAACGGCCAGCCTGTCGAATATGGCCAGCCGCTGATGATTATCGAACCCCTGTAGGGTACAGGATATAGGATACAGGGAACAGCGAGCTTTCCGTCCCCTGTGCCCTGTACCCTGTACCCTGTACTCTATATATGCAAATCCTCACCGTTTCCCAGCTGAACATCTACCTGCGCGAGCTACTCGACGCCGATGAGATCGTGCGCGATATTTGGATCGAAGGCGAGGTCTCAAACTTCGTACGGGCCTCATCGGGCCACTGCTACTTCACGCTCAAGGAGGGTGAGGCGCAGATCAAATCGGCCTGCTGGCGCTCGTCGGTTGCGCGCATCCCGGCCATGCCCGGCAATGGCGATGCGGTGCTGGCGCACGGCCGGGTGGCGTTCTATGAGGCCGGCGGACAGATCCAGCTGTATGTCGATATGATCCGGCCGGCTGGCGTCGGGCTGCTCTACGCGCGCTTCGAGGAGCTGAAAGCCCGGCTGGCGGCCGAAGGTCTGTTCGACCTGTCGCGCAAGCGCGAGCTGCCGCCGCTGCCCACCCGCATCGGCATCGTCACATCGCCCACTGGCGCGGCATTGCAGGATATCCTGAAGGTGCTCCGGCGGCGCTACCCGCTGGCCGAGGTGGTAATAGCGGCCTGCCTGGTGCAGGGGGCCGGCGCGGCAGAGACGTGATTATCGTCGCGCGCGGCGGTGGCTCGGCCGAGGATCTGTGGACTTTCAACGAAGAGATCGTGGCGCGCGCCGCGTTCGCCAGCCCAGTGCCGCTGATCAGCGGTGTCGGCCACGAGACCGATACGACGATCATCGACTATGTGGCCGACCTGCGCGCGCCAACCCCTTCGGCTGCGGCCGAGCTGGTCGCGCCCGATATTGCCGAGCTATCCGTCGCGATCATGCAGCTCCACGAGAACCTCGACGCAGCCATGGCGCGGCGTGTCGCGGATGCGTTATCCAGCCTGGATGGGCTACGGCAGCGCCTGGCACAGCAATCGCCGGCCACTCGGCTGGGCCGCGATCGCCAGGCGCTCGACGATTTAGCGAGACACGCCGGCGCCCAGCTCAGGCATGGCATCGACTTGCGCCGCGCCAGGTTGGCCGGCGCCAGCGCCCAACTGGCGGCGCTGAACCCGCTAGCCACGCTCGGCCGTGGCTACGCAGTGGTGCGCCGCGCCGCCGAAGGACAGATCGTGACCGACCCTGGCCAGGTCGCCGCCGGCGAAGCGCTTGTGGTGACAGTGGCCGGTGGCGAGATGGAAGTGCAGAAGACAAGATAGATATTTAAAGGTTCCAGTGCATGACAAACACCACCGATACCCCCACCTACGAATCACTCTACGCCCGCATGCAAGCGATCGTCGCACGGCTTGAGGCCGGCCAGCTGGCGTTGGACGAGGCGCTGACGCTGTACGAAGAGGGCGTAGCCGTGGCCGCGGCCTGCCAGCGCCTGCTCGACGAGGCCGAGCTGCGCATCCAGGAGCTTGGCCCAGGCGCAGGGTCGCGACCCAACGTGTGGGAGGAATAGCGCATGGTCGCCGAACAAATACATCGCTACCCACGCTGGATCACATGGGCACTCGATCTCCTGAGCTTTCTAGCGGTTGGCGCCGCGCTGCTATCGTTCAGCCGCGACTCGCTGGCGCTGCTCTGGAAATCGTACGGCATCGACACCACGCTCATGGCGCGCGTGCCCTACCTGCCCGAGATCGTCCAGGCGATCACCCAGGGGGCCGCGCTGCCGCGCCGCGAGGTAGTCGGCAGCGCTGGAACATTCAACCTTGTGTTTGGCCTGTATATGCTGCTGCCGGCGCTCGGCTGGCTGGCGCTGGCGTTGCTGCTGGCGCTGCTGTTCCGTAACAGCCTGCCGACCATCCGCACCAGCCCGCGCGGCATGCTGGTCGAGTTCGGTGGCGATTGGCTGCCGATCCCCTGGGAGATGATGCGCGCGATCAAAGTGACCGAGGATCTGGCGGCCGAGCGCTTTGTGCTGCTGGCCGAAACCGATCGCAAGCAGCTGACCTTCTGGCATCGGTTTTACGGCGTGCTGTATCGCTTTAGCTTCCGTCGCAGCTTTCTGATCATCTCGGCAATCAGCGATTTCCAGAACCTGATCAAGACGTTGCTCAGCGAGACCGACCGAGTCGCGCGGGTGCTCGACAATGTCAAGCCGGCCAAGCTTCAGGAAGAGGCTTCGTCGCCGCTGTTCCGGCTGCTGCTCAGCCCTGGCTCGTTCTTCAGCCGGCGCACCAAGGCCGAGGTTGCCGCAGCGCCGGCCCAGGTGGTAATGAATATCGGCGGGCGCGAGGTGCTGCGCGGCGCCTACCCGCGCCGGATCGGCGCGATCTTCGTCTGGGTGTCGGGCCTGCTGGCGCTGGTGCTGCTGGTGCGCTACGCAGTCTACTGGCTGAAGTTCCTAGCGCTGACCTTCCCGGCGCTGCAAAACCAACCGCTGTTCGACCGCCTGGAGCTGCGGCTGCTGCCGGCGCCCTGGTGGCTGCTGGTCGCGGCGCATCTGCTGCTGGTGCTGGTGCTCTGGCTACTGGCGGGCCTGCGCAACCTCCTGCCCGACATTGAGACGCGCGGTGATGGCCTGGCGATCCGCAACTTCAGCCGCTGGGTTGTGGTGCCCTGGTCGGCGATCAGATCGATCAAAGTCACCGAGCTTTCGGAAGAAAGCCGGATCGTGCTGATTCAGGCCGCCGGGCTATCGGCCTCCAGCCGGCTGGCCAGCCTGATCTACGAAGGCAGCTTCGCGCCGGGTGTGCTGGTGACATCCGCGATCACTAACTTCGAGCAGGTGCTGCAGCGCGTGGTGCTGGAAGTGTCGCGCTACCAATCCGAGCGCGGCGCCCCAGCCGACAAGCCGATCTTCCAGAGCGATGCGCGCTCGAACCTGCTGCTGCTGAGCTTCCGCGCCGGCCCGACGATCGACACGCTGGTGGCCGAGGTGCGCGAAGACGACACGACCAAGCTGATTGATACGCGGCGTATGCTGCGGGCGGCCGGAACCATGGCCTGGCTGGCACTACCGCCGGCGCTGCTGCTGCTGTTCGACCGCTCGATCCAACAAGGCATCCTGCCCAACGGGTCGATCGTCGGCGGCATCATTGTGCTGTTTCTGCTGGGGCTGCTGGAATGGCCGCTGACCGCGCTGGCCCTGCAAACGCTGGACGATATGACCGGAGGCGGCGAGGAGGGCTACCGCGGCTTCTACCTGTATCCAACCATCCAATTGCCGCGGCTGCTGCCGTTATTCGGTGCGCTGCTGATGGTGCTGCTGGGCGTGCCGTTCCTGCCGGTGCTGCTCTGGCTGGGGGCGATCGTCTGGTCGTTCCTGCTGGCGGCCGGCATGGCCGAGGCGCTGTACGATTGGCGCGGCGGGCAGCTGTTCGCGGGTGGGCTGATCCCAGTGGTCTTCCAACTGCTGATCTTGCTGGCATATCTGGTGGTCAATCGCTGAAACGCCGACGAAAGACGATGGACGAACGACGAACGACCAACGACGAATGGTACTTCGTTACCATTCCGGCGAAGCACTGCCGCGACCTGAGAGCTATATCAGGAGTCGTGACGTATGGC
>WNGB01005634.1_pt1 | contig 18658 bp, 17 predicted proteins | sample 5400681 | NCBI WGS metagenome assembly WNGB01 (sample SAMN13153367, study PRJNA577476) | soil metagenome | isolation source: 115 cm soil or saprolite under grassland replicate 2 | place: USA:California | collected 2016-06-15 | reverse complement strand
TTGACCAGCCGACGACCGCCGGCAGGCCTCGTCTGTCATTCGGACCGCGGGAGTCAATACACCAGCTCGACGTACGGCGAAATCCTGGACCGCTATGACGCCCGGCAGAGCATCGGCAGACCAGGGACGTGTTGGGACAGTAAGAATGGCGCTCGGTGGCAGGCCCTCGGCGATCTGACCCGTGTTGGGATCGACCATGGCGTCCTGGCGTTGACCTGTCGATCGGGCGCGGGCTTGCCACCGTTGTGCATCTGCCGAGCCGTGACCTCATAGGAGCTTGTCCAGACCGCGTCCCGTTGCTGTCTTGTCCGTACCTCGGCCGGTGCTTCCAGGCACGGGAAGCCAACAGACGAGGTGCGCATGGCCATCGCTCCGAGCTTCAAAGTCATCGGTGGAATCGACACACACAAAGACACACATGCCGTGGCCGCGATCAGTGCGACTGGCGAATTCTTGGGCGCGGCCCAGTTCAATACCAATCCCAGTGGGTACCGCAATCTGCTGGCGTGGCTGCGTGAATTTGGCGTCGTGTTGCGGATCGGCATCGAAGGCACTGGCAGCTATGGCGCCGGTCTCACGCGTTATCTTCGGTCCGAGGGGGTGGACCTGGTTGAGGTCATCCGACCGAAGCGCGAGTGGCGTCGGCGCCGCGGCAAATCCGACCCGAGCGACGCTGAGGCAGCTGCTCGCGCCGCCCTTTCAGGCGAAGCGAAGGGAACACCCAAAGGCCAGGATGGCCAGATCGAAGCAATTCGACTCCTGCGCCTGACCCGCCGTTCGGCGCTGCTTGGCCGGACACAAGCCTTCAATCAGCTTCAAGCAGTGATTGAGACCGCGCCCGTCGAGCTGCGTGAACAGCTACGGCACCTTCGGCATTCGGACCTCCTTGCGCGCGCCAGGCGGTTCCGAGTCGCGGTCATTGACACGCCAACGGCGGCCGCTCGAATGGCATTGCGCTCGCTGAGCGTTCGCTGGCTAGCGTTGAACGACGAGGTAGCGGCGCTCGACGCACACATTGGCCAGCTCGTCCGACAAGCAGCACCGCAACTCTGCGCCGTCTGGGGCATCGGACCTGACACGGCTGCCTCCCTGCTGGTCGCTGCCGGAGACAATCCCGAGCGCCTGATCAGCGAAGCCTCCTTCGCGGCGCTCTGCGGCGTTAGCCCGGTCGATGCTTCATCTGGGCGTCAGCATCGACATCGGCTGAATCGTGGTGGCAATAGAGATGCGAACCGGGCGCTCTGGGTTGTGGCCATGGTGCGAATGGCGAAGCATGCTCGCACTCAGGCCTACGTCCAGCGCCGAACGCAGCAAGGTCTCCGCAAGAAAGAGATCATCCGCTGCCTGAAGCGCTATATCGCTCGAGAGATCTACAAGATTCTCTCCGGCGGCATCGTCCCAACCGGTCCACGGAACGAGGGGACGACCTCTTGACTGACCATAGGAGCGTCAACGCGGTCGCCGAAAGCTTCTTCGCGACCCTCAAGAAAGAGCTCATCTACCCGCACATCTGGCCCACGCGGCGCTCCGCCCACGCAGCCATCTTCAGCTTCATCGAAGGCTGGTACAACCGCGCACGCCTGCATTCGACACTCAGCTACTCCAGCCCGACCATGTACGAGGAGCACTACCATCGTCTGAGCCCAGCTGCCTAATCGTCCCTTTCAAATCCGTCCGTCAAAGCGGGGCAACACCAGTACCGCTGTCTACGCTGCGCGGGGCGCTGCGAAATCAAGTTGGTTGAAACCAATTCCGTATCCGGCCCACGAATCTTTGCGAGGCCGCGCCGGCCGAACCAAGAATGAGTCGACGCGTCTCAGATGCCCCAAGACGGTTATCTCCATGCCCCGCTCTAGGGCGCGTCGTTGCGTATGTTCGCGGCGGCCATACGGCAGAATTCGACCACGTCCGCGTCTGTTGAGGCCTGGCTTGAGTAGGGTGCGAGTGGCTCCCACCGTGCAGTTATCGTCATCGCGTGAAACCCGTCGACAAACTCGCTCCGCATCCGGGGCAAGAGACGCGACTAAGCCGGCAGTCACGTCCGCAGGGGGTCCAGTCCCGACAACGATGGCATTCCTCCGCGTCGTGCTCAGTGCGAGCGGGTTGATTACAGGGATTGCAGTACCAACTGCCGTCAGAGAGCTGTTGAGCCCTTGCCATATCGGACCACTCAAAGCGGAATCCGCCATAGATCTTGTAACCGCCCCAGTCGGTGTGGATAACGTCCCCTAGCTGGCCATGGACTAAACCCTGTTCCAGATCCTTCGTCATCTGGTGGCGACGGTCGACCTCAGAGCTGTAGTTCGCTAAGGCAATGGCCAGTTCGCCTGAATCGACGAACCAGCTGCGCCCGCGCTTGAAAGCGCGAATCTCGGTACCGCCGAGTGAGACATGGCCCAGTCGTGGGCACTTTGCCGGTACCAATCAAATGCGTTTATGAACCCTGTTTCTGCGCGCCACCGAGCAACCGCCTCCCGAAGAGGAACTGGGTCGGCTCCCACTCCTGCCATTACGAACTCAGGATAACCAACACTGCGACAGCCAATTCACAGAGGCGCTTTCGATCGCCGAGAAAGCCGCTCGCAGCCGACGACGTTCTTCGCACTGCGCCCCGGTTCGACCGGCCATACGGCGAGGCTACTCGTGACGCCGAGAACCTTGCTGTAAGACCGTTGAGAACGGTGGCACCACGAGCAGCGGCGTGGAACAACCAGAGGTCTAGCCGCCCCACACGCTACAAACTGCGTCCGCGCGCCACGCCCCGTACTTCCACGCACCGGCTCGTCAACACGAGCACGAATGTTTCTGCCTGCGACAGCCAAGTTGACAGCCACGCCGGCGGAACTTGGCAAACAGCGGCGGACATAATGGTCGCAGGCGGTGCGGCTTTGAGATTACGGCAGCGCCCTGCGGACGCCGGCAGACTCCCTACCAGTAGACTCTTAGTCAACTGGCCGGCCGCCACAGCTTTCGCCCCGAAGCATCCAGGTGCCGTCAGGATTTGCCGCCATTTTTGCCGCCGAACAGCAGAAAACCGTGGGGCAGCGAGGCCGCTACCGCCGGCCACGAGGCCACACGGATCGGCGGCAGGAGAACCGCGCGAGCGCAAAAGAATCTCTCGCCTGATCGGAAGCGGTCGCTTGTGCGCCCCTAACGGCTCTCGGCGAGCGCTGGGCTGCCCCGTAGCGACGCACGTGGCTGAATGTCGAACTTGCCGCGCCGAAGTCGCTCCCCATCCAACCTGGCGACGGTGCCCGAGGCAGCGCGGGCAACACGAAGCTCACCTGCACGTCTCTCGGCAGCACCAGCCGGTGCCACGTCGGCTTCGCCCGCCAATACCCGCATCGTCACCAGCGGACGTCTGGCAGAATCGGCACTCTCGCCTGGACACACCACCACCATCTCTGGCGCGGGGTTCGGCGGCGCACCCGGGCAGGTGCAGTTCAGCGGGCCAGACGGTCTCGTCAGTGCTTCGGTGACGAGTTGGACCGACTCGTTGATATCCCTGAACGTGCCGGCCGTGGCCACGACGGGCCCGGTGATGCTGTTGACTTCGAGTGGCTACCCGGTCGTTGTTGGTCGAGCCGCCATTCTGGCTCAGGCAAACGGTGTGGCCAGCATACACGCGACCCAGACGGACAGTGCGCTCAACACTTTGCCGACCACGATCGTGGCCCGGGCGGTGGATGCCGCCAACCGGCCCGTGTCCCACGCGGCGGTTGGCCTGTCCGATGGCGTCACGGTCGTCGTGGTCCCGAGCGACTCGTCCGGCTTGGCCACCTTTACAGTCACCGGCATGGGCACTCGGACGTATGTTGCTTATTCGGGCGCGGCATCACTGAACTGCCAGTCAGCTGGCAGGCGCCGGCCCCGATGTCCCTGACCGTCACCTCGTCCGCGCCCGCTCCGGGCGCCAACAGTCCATTCTCTATTTCAGCCCTGCTGGCGGACGCGAACGGGCGCCCCATGTCAGGACAGGCAGTCGATTTCAAGGTGTTCGGTGCGGGGTCGGCCCACCTCAGCGCCGATCGCGCGCTCACCGGTGCCTCCGGTATGGCAACGGTCGATGTGACCAACACCGGTCCTGGGCCGCACCTGGTCACCGCGACCGCGAACGACTACCAGGCCCACGACAACATAGTCGTCCGGCCGCCGGCCACCGGTTTGTCGACGACGAACGCCCATGTGAGCGGCACCCTCGGAACCAACGGCTGGTATAGGGACGGTGCGCCGGTCCAATTGACCCTGGCCGCGACCACAGTCGCCACCGACCCGGGCGTCATCACCGTGTATTCCATCAATGGTGGTCCAGTGACTGTGTACACCGCTCCGGTGACGTTCACCGACGGAAGCTACGCCGTCACCTACTTCTCGACCAACCAGGCCGGAGGCTCCGAAGCGGCCACAACGATCTTTGTTAATGTCGATTCATCGGCACCGCTGACTCAGGGCATTCAAGCCACTGCCATCACTAGCGTCTCTGCCACGATTGCCTGGACGACGAACGAACCAGCGGACTCGTCTGTGGATTACGGGCCTACTACCCTCTACGGCACGAGCACCACACCTCAAAAGACGCTCGTCACGAGTCAGTCGGTGCACATCACGGGCCTACAGAGCGATACGCTCTACCACGTCCGGGTCCACGGCGCCGATGTGGCCGGCAACCCGACCACTGCGCCAGACTTCGCGTTCCGCACCGCCGCCGCCACGTCCAAGCCGCCGCTAACGCCTTCGAGTTCGATCAAGTTGGACGGCAGCACCGGTTATGCGGAAGCAGCAGATGCGCGCGACCTGAACCTGACCGGCGACTGGACCGTCGAAGCGTGGTTCAAGGATGAGGATCCCAGTGGCTTCAACCACGACTATGTCAACCTGCTCAACAAGGGCGACCGCGCAACGAACGCCGAGGCGCCCTACTTCTTGTCGCTCGGGTACAAGCGTCTGGTAGCGGGGCTGCGGTTCAACTGGACGGACCAGACCATCGCCTACGACCTGTACGCCGGACGCATCGAACCCGAAAACGTGGCACCACGTTGCCGCTTCATTTGCGGCCAAAACGCGCATGCTGACCCTGTCTCTCGATGGGCTAGAGGTCGCGCATGGTCGACTGGGCTCGCTTAGCAAGGGCAACCGCCTGCCGGTCGAGATTGGTCGCAATAGCGCTGGGGCGGGCAAGTACCTCCGTGGTCAACTCGACGACGTGCGTATCTGGAACGTCGTGCGCTCTCCCCTGGACATCGCCGCGAATTACAAGACGCAACTGACCGACACTCAACTCGGACTTGTCGCCAACTGGTACTTCGACGACGGGGTAGGCGCACTGGCCGTCGACAGCTCAGCCAACCACCACGACGCCGGGCTGACTGGCGGTGCCGCCTTCTCGACCGAGCACCACTAAGTTGTCTTCTCCTCATCCTTAGGATGGACTTCGGTTTGAGCGACGAACACGGCCCCCTTCGCCGCCCTGATGCAATGGGTACGGGTTTGCCGTACGTGGATAACGCGCCTGGCGCAACGTGCGGAACGGATTTGGCATCGGGCCGACGGGTACTTCGATCACAACCGGCTCGCTCCCGCCGGAGAAAGTTTCGCGCAGCAAGCCCTCCAGCTCAGCTGGCGTTGTCGCCCGCGCGCTATTCACTCCGTAGCTCTCGGCTAGCCGCACGAAGTCTGGATTCGTCAGCTCGCTGCCGATCACGCGACTATCGAATTGCTCGAGCTGCGTCCGACGCACGTTGCCATACGCGTCGTCGTTGAATACCACCGTGACCAATCCGATGCCGTGTTTGCGCGCGGTGGCGAGCTCGGCCAGGCCAAACCCGAACCCGCCGTCGCCAGTGATGGACAGCACGGTCCGATGCGGATGGGCCACCCTGACCCCGAGAGCGGTAGGGAACCCATACCCGAGCGTGCCCTGATAGCCAGGCCCCACGTAGGTGCGCGGCCCATACACGGGAAATGCGACCATTGCCATGTAACCAACCTGGGTGAACTCGTTGACCAGGATGCCATCCTCTGGTAGCGCCGCTCGCAACGCGCGCACCCATGAATACTGAGGTTCGACCTGCATCAGCAGTTGGTTGGCCCACGCTCGCAGCGATTGGAGCTCCGCGGGCTGCCAGGAGCTCGCGGTGACATTGGTGAGCCCTTCGCACAGCATCGTCAGTCCGCGAGAGGCATCGCCGTGCAGCGCCAGCGTTGGCGCCCGCGGCTCACCCAGGTGACGCGGCTCGATGTTGAGCAGGATGAGCCGGGTGTCGGGCCTGAGCGCAACCTGCTCTTGCCCGTCCAGGAAGCGGGAGCCGACGGCGAGCACCACGTCGGCGCGGGCCAGCGCCTCGCGACCGGCGACCGACGTCAGCGCCAGCGGATGCCGATCGTCCAGCGCTCCCCGTCCGTTCATGCTCATGACGACGGGAGCCGTGAGTCGCTCGGCCAGCTGCTGCAAGACCGCGCTGGCGCCAGCTGCAACGACGCCACCACCAGCGTAGACAGCCGGGTGTGCCGACTGCGCCAACAAGTCGATCGCCTTCCGCACCAGCTCCGCGTCCAAGTCAGCACAGACATCGTCGTCCGTGGGAGGCAGCAGGGCGACTTCGCCGCTCGCCTGCAGCACGTCAGGTGGCAGCTCCAGGCCCACGGGTCCAGGAATGCCCGTACGCAGCTGATGGATCGCCTCACGCACGAGTCGTGGCACATCGGCTGGCTCGGTTGCTCGGGCTGACCACCTGGTAAGCGAACGCAGCACCAGCGACTGGTCAGGGATCTCGTGCAGCAGGCCGAGTCCGCGACCGATGGCAGGCGAGGGAATATCGCCCACGATGCACAGCACGCGCGACGAGCACGCGTACGCGGTCGCGAGCCCGGCGCCCGCGTTGAGCAGACCAGGCCCGGGCACGACCATACACACGCCAACGTCGCCCGTCGTGCGCGCGTAACCGTCCGCCATGTATGCCGCTGCCTGTTCGTGACGCGTGTTCACGTAAGAAATGTGATCGGCGACCCTGGCCAGGCCGTCGACAGCGAAGTCGAGTTGAACACCTGGCACGCCGAAGACATGGCGCACGCCCTCGCGCACCAGCTGTGCGGCGAGTGCGTCCCCGCCGCGCATGGGGACAGAAGCTGGCGCGGGCTCCACAATGGGCAAAGGCTGCATTTCGAACCATGCTAAACGTGGTCATTCGCAACGCGCGGCTCTACGACGGCACAGGAACCAGCCCATACATCGCCGACGTCGCGGTGGCGGGCGATCGCATCGGCGCGGTCGGGACGAGCTTACCCATCGACGTGAACGTGGAGGAGGTCGACGCGACAGGGCTGGCGATCATGCCCGGCATCGTCGACCTGCACACCCATTCGGACGTCTCGCTGGTCTCGGACCCAGGCTGCATCAGTGCCATTGCGCAGGGCGTCACCACCCAACTCGTCGGGCTGTGCGGCTTCTCGGCGGCGCCGGTTTCGGGCACCACGCTGCGCACCATGATCGACGAAGAACCGATCTTCGCCTTCCCTGACGTCGAGTGGACCTGGAACACCATTGCCGGGTACCGCGAAGCCATCGATCGGCTCAGTCCAGCGACCAACGTGGCGATCCTGGTGGGCCACAACACCCTGCGGCGGTTCGTCATGGGCGGCGGCAATGTGGCGCCAAGCGCGCCCCAGCTGGAGCAGATGCGAACACTGCTGCGCGAGGGACTGCGCGAGGGAGCGCGCGGATTCTCGACCGGGCTGTCATACGCACCCGGCTTGTTCGCCGATCTCGACGAGCTTGTGGCGTTAGCACGCGTCGCGGCCGAGGAAGGCAAGCCGTACCACACCCACATGCGATACGGCTCGCCGCCGGTGCGCGAGGTGCTGGCGGAGGCGATCGAGACCGCGGAGCGCTCGGGCGTCGATCTGAACGTGTCGCACCTGTATCCGCGCTCGACGGATCCGCTCGACGAGCCGGAGCGGTACCTGGAGATGATCGAAGGAGCACGCGGGCGGGGCGTGCAGGTGACGTTCGACCTGACCATCTTCACGCGCGGCGGCGGCGCGTGGGTCCAGGTGCTGCCGACCTGGGCGCGTGATGGCGGCATGGCCAGCACAGTAGCGCTTCTTCGACATCCGACCTCCCGCGCGCGGTTAAAGGACGAGGTGCGGGACTCGAGTGGCTGGCCGTGGGTCCCCGTTTGGGACGATCAGTTGATCACCAAGATCAACCGCTCGGAGAATGCCGCCCTGGTCGGACGCACCATTGGCGACATCGCCCGCGAACGTGGGCGGGAGCCAATGGAGACGGCGCTGGACCTGGTCGAACAAGACGGTCAGTTCTGGGTTTCGCCGACCATCAAGAACCAGGCGCACCTCGATCGACTCATGCGCAGCCCGCTGTGCGTGCCAGTCACCGACGGCATGGCGGCTCATCCCGTCAAGCATCGTGCGCTGGGACTCATGCCCAGGACGTTCGGGACGTTTCCGCAGGTTTTGGGCCGCTACGTCCGCGAGGCTCGCGTGCTGCCGCTCGAGGAAGCGGTGCAGCGGATGTCGCAGGAACCCGCCCAGCGCATCGGCGCATTGGATCGCGGCGTGATAGCGGCCGGCATGGCCGCGGACCTGGTGCTCTTCGATCCTGCGACTGTGGGGAATCGCGCGACGGATACCGGCGATCCGGCAGCCCTGCCGGCCGGCATTCAGCGCGTCATGGTCAATGGTCAGTGGGCGCTGGTCGACGGAGTATTCGCCATGCGGGGGTACGGGCGGGCGCTGTAGGGACTACGTGTAGCGCGCCTGGCCGCCTGCCGAGGTGAGCTGACCATTGCGCACCAGCTCGGTGACTTCGCGCAGATCGGTGATGAATCTATCGACATGGGCCGCATGGCCGGGCGACTGCATGAAGCGGATTGCCTTGACCGGGAACGAGTCGCGGAATAGCAGCCAGCCGCGTTCTTCCAGCCCATCCGCGATGGCGAAGACGTCCAGGCTCCTTGATGTGAAGGCGAACACGGACATTGCCGGACGCCCCATCACTTCGAGGTCCGGAATCGCATCGATGGCCGCCCACCACTTCTGGAGGTACTCGATCGTCTGCTTGACCAGGCGCACGTAACCATCCTCACCCAGGTACATCATGACCGCCCACGCAGCGGCCACCGCGCCACCTGGTCGAGTGCCGGTCATGCTCGGGGTCACATACCAGTCATCTGACCGTTCAGGCCCGCCGAAACGGAATACCTGGTGACGGAACACCTCAGGATCGCGCGACAAGATGACCGATGCGCCTTTGGCGGTGTAACCGTACTTGTGCAAATCGGCGGAGATCGTTGTCACGCCGGGTACGCGGAAGTCCCACACGGGTAGTGTGACGCCGAGCTTCTCCACGAACGGCAGGAAAAACCCGCCGACGCAGGCATCGACGTGCAACCCGATGTTTCGCTCCTGCGCCAGCTCGCCGAGCACTTCGATGGGGTCCACCATACCGAGCGTCAAGCTCGGCGCCGAGCCGACGAGCAGGACCGTATTCGGCGTGATCGCGGCGCGATACTCCAGCATGTCAATCTGAAACTGGTCATCAAGAGGTACGCGCACGACCTCGAGGCCGAAGTAGTGGGCCGCCTTCCAGAAGGCGGGGTGCGCCGATACGGGCACCACCATCTCGGGCGTGCGAATGAAGGGATGATGGACCCTGGCGCGATCGCGGGCGGATTTCACGCCCATGAGGATGCTTTCCGTCCCGCCCGACGTGATGCTGCCTACCGCTTCGCGGCCATGCAGCAGGTGCGCCGTCATGCTGATCACGTCTGCTTCGAACTTCGCGAGACTGGGAAACAGTGATGGCAGGAGTGCGTTGGTCGAGAAAAACTCGATGTACGCTTCCTTGGCTACCTCGAGGACGTCATCCCCGGCGGGGTACTGGGCGCCGGCCACCATCCGCTCCACGGGGCGAATGTCCTCCGCCTGCGCCTGACCCAGCCGGCGTCGAAGGTCGTCTCGCTCGAGGCCGTGCTCGGGCAGTGTCGCCACTGCCCTTAGCCTACCCGCATGCGGGGATCGACCGCGTCTCGTAATCCGTCGCCGACAAAGTTGATGCTCAGCACCGCCAGGGCGATGAGGACGCCCGGGGGTACCCATGCCCAGGGCATCTCCTGCAGCACGGACGCGGACTGTGCCGAGTTGATCATGTTTCCCCAGCTCGCGGTTGGCGGCTGGACGCCGAGTCCAAGGAACGACAGGCCGGCCTCTGTCAGGATCGCCGCGGCCACCCCGAACGTGGCCGCGACGGTGATCGGCCCAACGGCATTGACCAGGATGTGGCGGAAGATGACGCGGCGGTCGCGTGCTCCCATCGCCCGAGCGGCGAGCACGAAGTCGCGCTGCCGCAGTGACAGGAACTCGCCGCGCACGAGTCGGCAGACGCCTGGCCACTGCAGCAAGCCAATGACGATCATGACATTGAAGATGCTTGGCCCGACAATCGCCACCGCGGCGATGATGATGATCAAGCTGGGAAAGCACATCACCGTGTCGGTGACGCGCTGGATAGCGTTGTCAACCGCTCCGCCATAGTAGCCGGATATGGCGCCGAGTATGGTGCCGATCAGCGTGTAGATCGTCACGGCGACCAGTCCCACGGACAGTGAGACGCGTGTCCCGAAGATCACTCGGCTGAGCACATCCCGACCAGCCTCGTCCGTGCCCAGCAGATGTTTTGACGACGGTCCTTCACGAACCATTTGCAGGTCTACTGCAAATGGATCATGCATCGCGACGAACGGCGCGAACACGGCGATCAGCGCCATGAGCGCGATGACCATCGCACCGAAAACCGCGAGTCGATGGCGCGCGAACGCGCGACCCACTCCGGGTCTTCGGCGCACCAGTACCGGGTCTGGCTTCGCGACCAGCTCCGTGCCAGGTGCGTGGCCAACGCCAACGGTCGTGAGCGTGCGCGATTCACTCGCCATAGCGGATCCGTGGATCGGCATACGCGTACAGGATGTCCGCAAGCAGGTTGCTCAGAAGCACCATCGTCGCGGTTACCATAATGATGCCCATTAACAGCGGGTAGTCGCGCCCGTTGACTGCCCTCACCGCGAGCCAGCCCATGCCCGGCCACTGAAAGATCTGCTCGGTAATGACGGCGCCGCCAAGCAGATTGGGCAGACTCAGCCCAACCACCGTAATCAGCGGGATCAGCGCATTGCGCAGCGTGTGGCGCACCAGGACCACGCCGTCGCTGAGCCCTTTGGAACGCGCGGTCGTTACGTACTCCTGGCGCAGCACGTCGAGCACGCTCGAGCGCGTGTAGCGCAGGATCTGCGGAGTTTGGCCCAGTCCGAGGACCGTCACCGGTAGCACGAGGTGTTGCAGCAAGTCGGGCAGTGACGCATCTGTACCCAGGGTGAACATGCCGGAGGTAGGCAGCAGGTGGAGGTTGACCGAGAGCACGTAAATCAGGCCCAGGCCCAGAAAGAAGCTCGGGGTCGAGATGGCAACGAAGCCGCCTATGGTCGCGATGTAGTCGAGGAACGAATACCGTCTCACGGCCGACAGCACGCCCAGCGGGATGCCTATGACGATTGCCACGAGGAGCGAGGCGCCCATAAGCAGGAGCGTTGGACCGAAGCGTTCTTGTATCTGCGCGGCTACGGGTTGGCGACTGATCAGCGAGAAACCCATGTTCCCTTCGACCAGCTGGCCGAGCCAGATCGCGTAGCGGACGGGGAGTGGTTGGTTGAGGCCAAGCTCCGTCTTCCGCTGGGCCACCCAGTCCGGGCCCAAGTCGGCACGCATGACCGGATCGATCAGCGCTTCGACCGGGTCGCCTGGAGCAAGGTGGATGAACACGAAGCTGATTATCGAAACGCCCAGCAAGATTGGTATTGAGATCAAGATCCGCCGCAGGAGATATCTCTGCACGCGCTGCTATTACCTATCCGGGTCGGGGGAGCCTGCGGCCCCCCGCCGCCAGTCGGTCCCGTACTGCCACAGCCCAGAAGCGCAGGTCGCACACGCGGCAGCGTTGGTCGCACACGCATGCGAAGGGTTGGTGCACCGATGTGGCAGCAGCGCAGGTCGCACGCGCGTGACAGAAGCGCTGGTCGCACGCGCGTGAGGGGTAGGCTCGCGCGTTCTCATCGCCGAAGGCCCATCATGCGGGGGTCGCCGCGGGAAGGAGCGCGTAGCGAGGAACGAGCGGAGCAGCGACTGGCGGCGGGGAGGCGCAGCCTCCCCCGACCCAAATGCGTTGAAGCAGGTGACTACTCTAGTGTCCACTCCTGAATGTTCCACCACAGGTAGTCGTTGGTGCCGGCTTTGATCCCCTTGAGGCGTTTGTTGACGCCATAGATGATGTTCTCGGACCACCAGAATGTCGTCGGCACGTCCTCGTTCAGGATCGCCGCGGCACGCGCATAGACCTCGCGCCGCTTGGCGGTATCCGTTGTCGCCCGGCCCTGCAAAAACAGCGTGTCGAGATCCTTGTTGCAGTAATGGGTGGTGTTGGCACCCCGCGGTGTCCAGTTGGCGCATTCGTAGTAGGCCGAGCTGATGTCCGGATCGAGCGCGTACACACCGCCGCTGAACCAGGCGAGATCGAAATCCGGCTCGCTGACGACCTTCTTGATGTACGCCGGACTGTCCAGCGGCCCCAGCTCGAGGTTAAAGCCAACTTCCTTCAGCTGCTGCTGGACGATCGGAGCGGCCAGCTCAATGTCGGCGAAGCCCTTCGACCAGGTAATGTTCACGGTCTTATTGGAATCCCAGCCCGCCTCCTTCAGGAGCTGCCGTGCCTTCGCCGGATCGTATTTGTATTGGTTCAGATCGGTGTAGTTCGCCCACTCAGGCCCAATGATTGTGGAGTGAACGAGTCGACCCTCACCGCGCAAGACGACCTTGATGAGCGACTCCCGGTCGATGGCGTACATGAACGCCTGGCGCACGCGCTTGTCTGAGAACCGCTCGTTGTTCCACGCGATCTGGAACACACCGAGTCCTTGCAACGGGATGATGTTCAGGCTGGCGTTGCTCTTCAGCCGTTCACCATCTTTGGCCGTGACCTTGTACATGACGTCCAGCTCGCCGCGCTCGAGCTGCGCAAGCTGTGTCGGTGGTTCGGCGAGGCGAACGAAGACCTTCTCGATCTTCGGCGAACCCTTGAAGTAGTTGGGATTGGCCTTCAATTCGACGAACTGGTCGGCAACGAACTGAACGTACTGGTACGGCCCGGTGCCGACATCGGGCTTCTTGATGAATGCGTGATTGTCGAGCTGCGCCGGGTCCGCGTCCTTCAGAATGTGTTCGGGCAAGATGAACAGGATGGGCGACGAGTGCGTGAGCTGGTACACCCAGGAGACGTTCGGTTGTTCCAGCGTCATGCGCACCGTGTAGTCGTCGAGCATCTGGAGGCCGGCGACGTCGGTAGCCGCGCCTTCGTAGAAATCCTTGGCGCCCTTGATCTGCAACAGCCGTGGCGCCTGGCGTGAGCCTGCCGACTTGGTCAGGTTCAACTTGTACGTGAACATCACGTCGCGCGCAGTAAACGGCTTGCCGTCCGTCCAGGTGACGTTCTTGCGCAGGTTGAATGTATAGACCGAGGCGTCGGGCGACACGTCGAACTTCTCGGCGAGGTCGGGCTGCATCGTCCACTTCTCGTCGGGAGCAATCAGCCGGTTAAAGATGAGGTCGAAAATCTGGACCTCACCGCCGGCGGTCTTGAGCGGGCTCCACAGCGGGTTGATCTCACTGCGTCGGCCAATTTGCACCACTGACCCTGGCTTTGCGACGGCCGCGGGGGCGGTCGTAGCGGCCGGCGCCGTAGTCGGTTTCGCGGCTGGTGCGGCTGTCGCTGCGGGTGGTGCGGTCGTGGCCGCGGGTGCCGCCGGCGCAGCAGTCGTCGGCTTGGGCGCTGCCGGCGGCTGCGTTGGCGCCGCGGGCGCTGCCGCAGGCCCACACGCCGCGGCCAGCGAGAGAGCCGTACCGCCCGCCGCGACCGCGAGGCCACGGATGAATGCCCGTCGCGAATGCTTCAGCGTTGACATACGTCCCTCCCGGTTCGAGTAGCGGGTGTCATCGTATACGTGGCGGTGCCGCCTGAATAGCATCGTCGACCATGTCGAACACCGTTCTGCGGGGCTCGTACCCGAGCATGCCACGCGCCTTGGCGTTGCTGAGGTACCACGGCGGGCGCGCGATTGGCAGCCTGGCGGTGAGTGGCGCTAGGCTGAGGCGCGTCCCGAGGTAGCTGGCCAACTGATCCGCGCCGAATGGCGCCACGCCACCCAGATTGAATGCCTCGCCAACCGCGGCAGGCGCGGCCAGGACGCGCACGCAGCCGTCGGCGATGTCTCGCGCATCCGCCCACTGCCGCACCTCGGGTCGGCCGTCACGATCGGCGAAGATGAGCGGATGATCCTGGCCATCGTCGAGCGTCCGCAGGATCTGGATCGACTCCATCACGTCAGGGCTGCCTGGCGAGGTCGATTCGAGATGGGCAAGAGCCGCGCGGACAAACAACCAGGGGGCAAACACGCTGTCTCGAGTGGTCAGCTCGGCGGCGTCGGCCGTGGCGCCGAAGCGCAGGACTGTCACGGGTACGCCGAAGGCGCGCCAAAAGCTGAAGCACAGGTCTTCGGCGGCGGCCTTGCTGGCCGCGTACACCGTCGCGGCGAGGCGTGGGTGTGCCTCATCGATGGGCAGGTAGCACGGCGCGCGGCCGGGACCCGGCAGATACACCGCGTCACTGCTGGCATAGACGAAGCGTTTCAAGCGCGTGCCCATCGCTCGCGCGGCCATCAGTAGCGTGAACGTGCTGCGGACGTTCAGCTCGAAGAACTCCTGGTCGGTGTTCCCACGCGACGTCAGCGCGCCGCCGAGATGGTAGACCGCGTCGACGTCGGCCATCGCCGCGGTGATCGCGGCGTCATCTTGCAGGGTGCCGGGAACGATCTCGACGCCCGGCGCCCGGATGAGGTCTGTTCGCGGATCCGCGGGCAGCACCAGTGCACGCACCTTGTGACCGGCGCCTTCGAGCAGATGGGTAACCTGGCTACCGATGCGACCTGCCGCGCCGGTGACCAGAACGTGCACTCAGTCGCTCAGGTGCGCGACGCGAGCGCGCCGATAAGGGTGTCGAGGTGCATAACGAATTCGAGCCCCAGCTCGATATGCGAACCGAGCGTCGAATAGTTCGGCCAATGCCAGCGGCCGTCGCGCTCCTGCATCTCGATATACCAGTCGCCCATGCGGTACGTCCACTCCAGGTACTGCTGCTCGCCCGTTAGCTGATACAACAGCGAGCTGCCCCAGCTGCTCTTGCACACGTGCGACCAGTTGAACTGGCCGGGCGTCGCGCTCATGGAGAAGTGCTGGTAGTCGCGCGCGAGCTCGACATACTCTGGGCGGGGATCGGCCAGGTAGAGACGGCACAGGAAGCCGGCGGCGATACCACCGATGGTCCAGCGCTGCCGCCGCGGGTCTCGATTGTCGACGACATGCGTGATCTGGCGCTCAAGCGGGAACGAGGTGATTGGCGCCTGCTGGCTGCGTGACCACGTATAGAAGAAGCGGTCCGGCAACTCGCGCTGCGCTTCGTACAGACGCTCGAGGAATCCGTACACGCGCCTGGCCTGGTCGAGTCGGCCCATCTGGAGGCACGCGAATCCACTGCCACACGTGTACGGGATGTCCATGTGGTCGCTCATTCGACCGTCCCGGGTGCGGTCGCAGGCGAAGCCGCCGGAAACCGGGTCCTGCCAGTTCAACAGGGTGGGCAGCAGTCCGTAGCTGAGGTCGTATTGATGAGCGAGGTGTGCGCCGATGATCAATGTCGCGTCGCGATAGGCGTAGGCGTCGTCGAACACGCGGTATGGGCCGCCGATGGTGCCGTCGGCCTGCAGCATGCGTTCTCGGATCCAGTTGCAGATGGCTGTCGCGGCGTGCGTCTGACCGGTGACTACGAAGGTCCACGGCGCGCGGTAGAAGTGGAAGCCCTGAGATGGGTCGCCGATCGAGCCGTCATCGTTGACGTGGCGCAGCAGCCACGCCAGTCCCTTGTCGCGGGCATCGCGGTAGGCTTGGAGTCGCTCTGCTCGAATGGGGCTGGGGGTTGTTGTCAACGTGACGAGTGTACCGTCAGTCCCAGTGCAGGGTGACTCCCAGCATGCCACGATCGCCCTCCGCCAGTTGCTCGTACACCTGCCCGAGCTCATCCCAGCGCACGCGGTGAGTGATGGCTGGCGTCGGGTGCAGTAGACCGGCCGCGATCTGATCCGCGATGTACTGCATGTTGCGCTGGATCGTCCAGCGCACCAGTCGCGGTGGATATTCATCAGCCGCGTCATTGCTACAGCCGATGAACCGCACATGCTGATTGTGGAACTGATCGCGGTTCATGAACGTGTGGCGCAACACGTCGCGCGCGACTTCGTCTGGCGGTTCCGTGCGATATATCCCCAGGATTGCGATGCGCGTGTTTTCTCGCGCGAGGCGTATTGCAGCCAGAAGGCCGCTCCATGACTGTGATGTTTCCACAATGACATCGGGCCCAGGCGCACCAAAGAATTGATCGAGGCGGTTCAGCGTCGCGGTGTCGCGGGGATCGAGGGCCGTCGCAACACCGGCTTGCTCGGCCAGGCCACGCCGCGCGGGGTCGATCTCGAGGGCGGCGACGCGGGCGCCAACCATGCGCGCGACGAGCGCCGCGAGCAGGCCGACAATTCCCTGACCAACGACGAGGACGTTGTCGCCCGGCTGATAGCCTGCCGATCGAAGCGCGTGCAAGCCGAGCGTGGGCAAGTAGGTGAAGGCACCCGCTTCGAAATCTACTCCGGACGGCAGGCGGATGACACGGTGCGCCTTAACGAGCATGAGGTCGGCATGTGGCTCCGGCGCGAAGACAGGGTCGCCTGGTTGCAGGCTGGTAACGCCATCGCCGACGGAGACAACCGTGCCCGAGCTGTTGTAACCGCACGTGCTGCCTTCGCCACCGTAATGACCGCCGTTGATGTACCGCCAGACTTCGGTGCCGATGCTCAATACCGAGACGCGCGTGCGGATGAGCACTTCCTCCGGCCCAGGTTCGGCGAGCTCCTCGTCGCGCAGCTCGAGCTGTCGACGTCCGACCACGTAGTACTTCTTCACTTGGGGCACGGCCATCAGTCTGCCACCGCAGGCGGTCATGACGGCGACGGCGCGTTGCGGCTAGGCGGCCTTATGCGGCAGGCTGTAGTTGCCGCTGCCGACATTCTGGTGGCCGCCGCCGGCCGGGCATTTCCCGGTCGTCGCGTTGCCGGCGAAGAAGAGGCCCTGGCACTTATGGCACCAGCGCCAGTTCGACTGCGAGGCGGGTGGAAACTGGTTCTGGGTCAAGGTGTAGTTGCCACTGCCGGTCTTCGAGTGCTGCCACTCGTTGGGCAGATCCCGAGCGTACCATTGCCGGCAAAATACATCCCCTCGCACTTGCTGCACCACCGCCAGTTCGCCTGGCCGGGCGCGGCGGGTGACTGGTGCACGGGGCCATAGTTGCCGCTACCGATTTGTGCGTGCGACGCACCCGCCGGGCATTTGCCCGCCGGCGGCGGATTGCCCGCAAAGTACATCCCCTGGCACTTGCTACACCAACGCCAGTCCCACTGCTGGTTGATCTGCACTGGCGTGCCAACGATCGTGCCTGACAACTGCCAATCGCCTTCGTTTTTCCAGTGCTCGGACAATGGCAGTCCGCTCGACCCGGCCGCCAGGAGCTCCGCCCGCGAACGGGCAAGCGCACCACAACGGCGCGGTGCGCGCTGAAGGGTCCACCGAGCTCCACGCGCTTGAGGCGGACCTGCGCCGCCTCGTTGATCAGCTCCAGTCGCAGGGCGTCATCGTGCGCGATCTGCGGATCGGTCTGATCGATTTTCCCGCGATTCGCGACGGCATCACGGTCTTCCTGTGCTGGCGCCGAGGCGAGCAACTGCGCATCGAGTGGTGGCACCCGACCACCACCGGTATTGCGGCGCGGCAGCGGCTGTAACTCCCTTAGCCTTTGACGCCGCCGACCACCAGGCCCTTGATGACAAGGCGCTGTGCCAGCGTGTACATGATCACCGGCGGGATGGCGGTGATGAGTGCGCCGGCCATCATCTGGCCCCAGTAGAAAACGTCCTCGCCCAGCATCTGCGTCAGGCCGACCGTCAGCGTCCGACTCGCCAGCGAGTTGGTGAACACCAGCGCGTACAGAAACTCGTTCCAGGCCTGCGTGAACGAGAACAGCGCGACAACCACGACGGCCGGCCCTGACAGTGGCAGCACGATGCGGAACAGCACGCCCAGCCGCCCACAGCCGTCGATGAGCGCTGCCTCCTCGAGCTCGATCGGAATGCTGCGGAAGTAGCTGATCAGCATCCACGTGCAGAAAGGCAGAGTGATGGTCGGGTACACGAGGATCAGCGCGCCAAGCGTGTCTGCCATGTGCAGCCCGGCAATGATCTGAAACAGCGGAATGAACAGCAGCGACTGCGGAATCAAATACGTGAAGATGAGCCCGAGCGCGACGATCCGCCGACCGGAAAAGCGCAAGCGCGTAATCGCGTACGCGCCCAGCGCTCCGAGCACGATCGACAGCGTCGTCACCACGATTGACACGTAGGCGCTGTTGCGCAACCAGCCGCCAAACTTGCCACTCAGCAGCGACACG
>WNGB01005632.1_pt1 | contig 18660 bp, 16 predicted proteins | sample 5400681 | NCBI WGS metagenome assembly WNGB01 (sample SAMN13153367, study PRJNA577476) | soil metagenome | isolation source: 115 cm soil or saprolite under grassland replicate 2 | place: USA:California | collected 2016-06-15 | reverse complement strand
TGGGGGTGGCGGCTGAGGACGGTGACGCTGGCGCCGGCGTCGCGCAGCCGCTGCGCCACGGGCCGCCCGAGCGTACCTGTACCGCCCGTGACCAAGATCGATGTTGTCATGACGTCTCCCTTCACCGGTATGACAAACGGGGCTCGATTAATGTGACGGTGGCGATGAGGCCCCGGCGTGGTTTCGTGCGCAGGTAGGCCAGTTCAACGGCGGTGAAGACGCCCATGCCTGCGCCCCGTCGGCGATATGACCGGTCGCACGCCCGGCCTTGAGCGCCGCGGCGACCTCGCCAGCCCGGGTGGCCTGGTGGCGGGCGGCCCGCAGAGTGATGTCGTCGGGCATCCCGGGCCCGGCCCGGTCGTGTACACCATAGGGGTTGCCGGTACCGAACTGGACGGGGCGCGGATGCCACTCACCCAATGGGGCCGCGAATATTTGGTCCGCGATACTTTTCTGGCGGCCCCTGGTAAGCCATGACCTCATCACCTCAGTGCAATGAACCACTGCAGCAACAGTCATCGCCGGTCCAGCTTGCTGGTACTTACACGTGTGGGGGCCATCAGAAATACGTTCTACTCGTTCGCTGCGTCAGAGGTTTTCCTGGTTTGTTGCAGGGCTTCGGCGATGGCCGCGAAACTCGCTCAGGGCTGCCTCCAGATCCTCGACGATCTCGCGGGCGATTACGTCGGGCGGCAACAGGCTGTCGGCGTCTTCAAGGCTGGGGTCACGGACGAGAGTGATGTCGAGGTTGACCTTGTCCCGGGCGATCAGCTCGTCGTAGCTGAACGGCCGGAACCTTTCAGTGGGCTCGCGTTTCTCCCGTGGCTCGCCGGGGCGGTAGCAGGTGACGAAGTCGTCCAGGTGGTGGCGCTGCATCCGGTTTTGCTTGAGCGTGAAGTGCTGGTCGCCGCGGAAATCGTAGATCCACAGCGTGGTGGTCCACGGCTGGCTCGGCCACTTCCTTCTGCTGACCGGACAGCGCCCGGTAAGCGGTCGAACACCAGGTGGCGAAGTCGCCCTGACCGGACGCCTTCTCCCTGGCCTCGGTGATGAGCTGGACATATGTCGGAATCTCTCGAAGCGGCTGCTTCTCATTCAGGAACTGGAGCGGAGGAAGGGACACAGGCCGGAGAACGCCTTCCACACGCAGGTGATTGCGGAGTCGCTCAACCCGGCGCTGCCGGCCGACACGACGGTTGCGGCCGTCATGGGCGAGATGGGCCGCGAGTTCGACGGCGGTTACGCCGAGTACGCGCTGCTGCCGGATGACCTGCTGATACCGGTCAGCGCCGGCCTGGACTGGCCGGTGCTGGGGGCGCTGCCGGAAACCTACCTCACCGCGTGGGGGGCGATGCAGGCCTTCGGCATTCCGGGACACGGACGGCCGAGCGACGGGCTGGTCTACCGGGGCGAGCGTCTCGCCCGGCGGGAAGCCCGCAAGATCACCCGCCTGCTCGGCCTCGACGCCGAGGCCCGGCCAGCAGCCTGACCCCGGCGGGCCCGCCCGGGATCCCGCAAACAGCGCCCCGGGCGGGCCGCGCCGACCCTCATTCGTCCCGCTTGTGCGGCAAGCAGGGCAGGTCACACATGCCGCCTCCAGCCGCATCAGCCGCTGCTCGCGGCCCCCGCTCCTCACGAAGAGAAACAGGGCCTCTGACCTGCACTTTCATCCGGTGGGCGATACTGGTATCGAACCAGTGACCTCTACCGTGTCAAGGTTATCCGAGGATTCTTCCCACCTGCCATTTTCAGAGAAGGCGCAGCTCAGAGGGTTCCGTTCGACGCCGTTGAGGGACGTTGAGAGCCGTTCGCGGAAGTGATCGTCTCCAGTTCGTCTCCAGATCTCCGGGGCGCTGACGATGATTCTCTGCTCTCTCAGTCACATAGAGTAATTAAGCCCATGATGCGCGTGTGCTGGACCGCCTCCCGGGTTGTTCTCTTGGCGTAGACAGCGCTCGAATCGGTGGAGTGCAGTGCGACCGCCCTGTGCAAAGGAAGGTCGTCGTCCCACACGAACCACGCGGCGGTCTGACTGGTCTCGTGCCGTGGTGCTGCCACCGTGAAGATCGGGCCCGTCTGCGAGACTGGGCACTGCTGTCACGTCCCGCGCTGGCGTGCTTGTCGTTTGGGGCCGGTACAGTCGGCGTCATGACAGCCGAGCCGGTCCCGCGCGGGGATCCGCGTGATCCCCAGGTGATTTTGCGGGATCTCCCGGAGCGTGAGCGTGCCGAGTTTCTCCGCCAATACCACGCTGCCGTGGACGCGGCCCATGATCCCGCCGGTTATCAGAACTTGCAGCGGGTTCTGCATGCGTGGAGTCTTGCTGTCGTCGCGACGAACACGCCTGGCTACTACGAAGCAATCGATGAAGCTAAGAAAGGACAGGGCCCGACCTATCCATTGGAGGATGCTGTCGCTGCCGAGATCGCACGCCGGGCGTGAGCTATACGCCAGTCCTGTCGGAACGGGCGCTCGGCCAGCTTGGCGGCTTTCCCGTCGACGCTCTCGGGGCGTTAGCCGAGGCCATGGCTCAGGTATGTGACAACCCGTACGATCCGCTGACCACGATGGACACGGACGATCCGCAAGTCCGCCGTGCGGATTTCGGCGGACACATGGATTCGTTACGTTCTTGATCATCGACTCGGCAAACGTGGTGCGGGTGGTGGACATTACCTGGGCCGGGTGACAGGTCGGCCTCCCCGACCGCCGTAGGTGGGCGGACCTGTCACAGCTGGGTGCTTACGGCGGCTGGATCTTGACCGGTCTCCTACCGGATTCTGATGAGCGCTGATGCTGCTCATACGTGCTGCACACGGCGCTCATGCCGCAGTGATCGTCTCCAGTTGGTCTCCAGATCTCTGGAATGACGGAGCCCCTTACAGGGCTCTTACCTGGCTCATACGAAACGCCGAACTGGCCGGGGCATCTGGTGACCGAGTTCATATGCCTGCAGCGGAACCTGCCCGGGTCCGTGATGGGTTGCCGACGGATGCCGAATGCGTTCTGTTTACCCCGGTGCCGGTGACTCTGCCGTCGGAGAGGATGCCATGGCCGCGGTTACCCGTAGTTCGCTGCCGACGCGCAGGGTCTGGTAGGGGTCGCCAAAGGTCCGCCGATCACCGCGCGGATGGGCGCATCGAGCACATGCTCGGTGAACCTGAGGATCTGCTCGATCCGAGTGTGGCCGCAGCCGGTGATCAGAACCAGGCCGAATCCGCGGATGTTAACCACGAGCGCCTGCTCGGCGACCGGCCCGAAGAACAGCATCCGTGGCAGCGGCGGCAACACAGCGATGCCGGGCGCGACGACCCGCGGCCCGGTGGCCGGGATGACCTCGCCACGCGGGTACTGCCATGTTGGTGGGCACGTGCGCCGGCACCGCGCGGTTCGAAGGCTCGCCGAGAAAGGCGAAGGTGCTCCGGCGGAGCGCCGTCGCGACCTCCCGCGTGTACTGAGGCAGGTTCCCTACCCAGCCAGACAGCTCGCCCTACACCTACCCGCTCCACCTCGTTGCCGCGGCTGTCTAAGGCCAAAGGGACTACGACCTGCGCCTGCCGGGTTCTGGTGTGACGCGGCGGCCCGGGATCACCAGTACTTGGCCGATGGCCGCACTTCGACCGCACCACCGCGCCGCGCCTGCGGCACGCGCGATGCAATCGCAACCGCGGCATCGAGATCCTCGGCCTCGACCACATAAAACCCGCCAACCGCGCCCTTGACGTCAAGGTAGGGCCCCTCGGTGGTGACGGTCGAGCCGTGCTCAACGCGCACTGTCGCCGCGTTTTCCGGCAGGCCCATCGGTGGCCCGGGCGTCAGGTTCTCCATCTGATTAAGAGCGCCGTAGTCGGCGTAGGCCGCCTCCTGTTCCTCCCGGGAAAGCGACTCCCACTCCGGCGTGCCCGGCAGCGGTGTGGTGCCATGGTAGATCACTAGCACGAACTGCATCGTGTCCTCCTCGCGGGGTTGGCAGTCATATAGATGACCCGCGGCGATGCGCCGATGTAACCGTCCCGTCCCGGGTGTGACCCCAGGGACCGGGCACAGTTGCGCGCGGCTCCTGTGGCCGCCTGCTGATAAGACTCAGCCGGACGCCGGGGAATCGCAGCGGGCCGGGTGCCTTGTCAGCTCTCAATGCCGGCGCGGGTGACCTCGGCGAGGTCGATCTTTTCGCCGCGGCCTTCGCTGCCGAAGATGGCCACGGCGAGGACCGCGGCGGCGGCGAGTAGGGCTGCGGTGATCGCGAATGCGAGGCGGAAGCCGCCGCTGAGCGCGTCGCCGGCCGGGCGGCCGACGGCCGCTTTGGTGGCTGATGCGGCTGGTCACGACCGCGGAGATGATCGCGAGGCCGATGGCGCCGCCGACGGTGCGGGTGACGTTGACCAGCGCCGAGGCCACGCCGGTGCGCCCGGGCGGGACGCGGTACACGGCGGCGACGGTCATGGGAATGTAGAAGACCGCGAGGCCGGCTCCGAAGATCATGATGGGGCCGATGACGCTGCCGAAAAGCGTTCCCGATGGGGTGATCCGGGTCAGCAGCACCAGGCTGCCGGCCGCGATGAGACAGCCGGCCGCGGTCACGTAGCGGATGCCGATCCGCGGGAGGCGGGCCGACCCCCGACCCCGGCGCCGGCAACAACCTGTTCACGTTCCTCGCGGCGCGCCTGTCCGGCTCCTACGACAACCTCGACTGCGCCCAGTACGGCCTGGCCAACCCCGTCCACCTCATCACCGACGAGAACGGGGCCACCACCGGCGCGACATTCGGCGGCACCGTGCCCGCGACGCCGTCGCGGGCGCCATCCGGTACGGGGACCGCCACCGCCTCACCCACCGCGCCAGGCTCCCCGGCGCCCACCTCGGCACCGCCCGCGTCTACGTCCCCTGCATCGGCGCCGCCATCCGAATCGGCAACACCGACCGGCGCGGCGGCCCAGTAGGGCCTGGATACCCTGGCGCGCGCTAAATCATGGCGGCCATTCAGCTCCCGGGCCGCGCGGCTTCCATGCACCGTGCGGCCCGGGCCCGCGGCAGCGCCGCCCGCGTGGCCGTGTCACATCCGCGCAGCCGTTATGGCCAATTATCGGGGGGTCCGGGGGTCGTCCCCCCGGGCTAGCAGGGTCCTTAACGGCTGCCGCGGCGTGCACCGATACTGCCGGCCGCTGCCATCGCTGCGGGCCGCGATAAACGTTGTGATCCACGCCTTCAATGAGGTCCACTGGTTCGGTCTAATAAGGTACGCGCGAATCGAGGTGACCTGATGAAACGGTTATGGATATCGATCAGCGTGGCAGCTGTGGGATTGACGTTACTGGGGGCAGGAGCGTCTGCGGCGACCGCGCCGACTACATCCCGCGCCACCCACACCCAGGATCTCGGTCAGCGGCTGGACCAGTCGATCGGCGCCGCCAGGGCGCAGGGCGGGCACCCGGCCGGTGCCCGGCTGGACAACTTCCGGCTGGTCGGCCACTCGGGCCTGGACGGTTTCGGCGACTACGGCGACCTTTACGCGTACGGCGACTACGCCTATGTCGGCAGCCGCTGCTCGGCCAGCCACCAGGGCGGCGATGGTGTACAGGTGGTGGACATCTCCAATCCCGCCCGCCCGCGCGTGGTGAGCACGCTGCCCAACCCGGCGTTCACCCGCGCCGAGGACGTCACGGTCCACCAGGTGCGCACGCCATCCTTTGCTGGTGTGCTCGCGGTGGTGGGGATCCAGGCCTGCTTTGGCAGCGGGCACGAGAGCGAGGTCGTACCGGGCCTGCGGTTGTTCGATGTCACCCACCCCGCACACCCGGTCCTGCTGGGCCACTGGGACCTGCCGCAGGCAACGATCGGCTGCCATGAGATCGACGCGGTTCAGCGCGCCGACGGCCGCGTGCTCGCCGTGTGCGCCCGCAACCTGGTCGACCACATCAACTCCGGCGGCAAGACGGCGATTCATATCATCGACGTCACCAACCCTGCCACCCCGCAGCTGATCACCAGCTGGTCACTCAACCTTGATCCCAACACCGGGGTGGGCTGCCTACCCAACCAGTTCGCCCACAGCGCCAGGTTCGAGGACGGCGGCAACTCGCTGTATGTGTCCTACTGGGACGCCGGAACCGTCCACCTGGACGTCACCAACCCGGCCGCGCCCGCCGTCATCAGCCAGACCAAGATCATCCCGCCGTCGGAGGACGGCGACAACCACTCGATGACCCTTGCTGGCGGCGGCCGGTGGCTAGTGATCAACACTGAGGACTTCTCCCCGTCCGACTGCCCGGGTCATTCCGAGTTCGGCGCCTGGGGTTCGGTCTACATCTACGACAACACCGACCCCAGCCACCCGGCGTTCCTGGGCACCTTCTCCACCGACGACAGCCGCTCCACCCGCACCGACGGCGACTACACCGACCACAACACCGAGGTCTTCGGCGGCGACCAGCTCTTCTCCTCCTGGTACTCCGACGGCATCGTGTGGTGGACCCTCAATGACCAGGGTGTCACCCACCAGCTCGGGCAATTCGTCCCGCCCGCCACCAGCACCTCCCCACCGGAGGTATGGGGCGTGTTCATCGACACCACCCACCACCTGATCCTGGCCAGCGACATCACAAGCGGCCTGTGGATCATCAAACCCGAAGGGCTCCGCGGCTTCTGAACCGACGACAGCGGACAGCGCCAGCCGTGGAACGGCCGGTTGCTGCCATGGGTGGTTGGCGCACCCACCCGGTGCCGCACAGCCAGCACGCGGTATGGCCAGTGCCACCCCGCGCCAGCCGTTAAGGACCAATTTGATCCAAACGACTGCGCGGGCGTGGCACCGGCCGGTCAGCATCGTCACGTCCCCGACCGCAGGTGCGTTTGGAGCTGGGTCAGGCTCAGGCCGAGATATGTCTGCTCATCAGACATCGGCCCCGTGCTTGACCCGGCTGTTCCCAGCCTTCTTCCAGCCTGGGATGCTTTGCTGAAGCGGTGGCCAGACCGGAGGAAACTAAGCCGGGAGGCGATAGCCTGACGGCGCGACGCGGCGGGCCGGAGGCGGTGCGCGGCGGCCAGGCTGGGCCGCGCGTTCTGGTTGTCGATGACGAGGAGAGCATCACCGACCTCGTCGCGACGGCACTGCGCTACGAGGGGTTCCAGGTTGAGGTCGCAGCGAGCGGCCGCGGCGCGCTCACCGCGGCGACGTCTTTCCGCCCGCATCTGGTTGTGCTGGACATTATGCTTCCCGACCTCGACGGCTTCGAGGTGCAGCAGCGGCTCGCGGCCGACCGGTTGTGCGTGCCGATCCTCTTCCTGACGGCTCGCGACGAGACCGAGGCCAAGGTGCGCGGCCTGACGATGGGCGCCGACGACTACGTGACCAAGCCGTTCAGCCTCGAGGAGCTGGTCGCCCGGGTGCATGCGGTGTTGCGGCGAAGCGGGCAGGCCGGGCAGCCGGGGCGGCTGGAGTTTGCCGACCTTGAGATGGACGAGGACACACACGAGGTCTGGCGCGGTGGCGAGCCGATCGAGCTCTCGCCGACGGAGTTCAACCTGCTCCGCTACCTGCTCCTCAACGCCCGGCGAGTGGTGTCGAAAGTTCAGATCGTCGATCACGTCTGGCGCTACGACTTCGGCGGCGATCCCCGCATCGTCGAGAACTACATTAGTTACCTGCGCAAGAAAGTCGACTTCAAGGAGCCGCCCTTGATCCACACGGTGCGCGGTGTCGGCTACAGCCTGCGCCTGCCGAGGTGAGCCGTGCCGCTCCGGGCACGCATTCTCGTCGCGACCGCGGTTTTGTTCGTCGCCGGTCTCGCCGCGGCCGGCCTTATCACCTATCGCATCGTCGGCTCGCTCCTCGTCGGCCGCGTCGATGACCAGCTCAAGGCTGCCGCGCAGCCGGTGGCTGCGGCGCTGATGCGCACGGCGCAACTGCGGCATCCAGGCGCGCACGGCCTATTCCTTCCCGAGGGCAGCTACGCCGCCCTGGTTGACTCGCGCGGGCGCGTTCTGCGCGAGGCCCGGTTCACCTTCGGTCAAGACGGGCCGCGCCCGCGGATCCCGGGCGAGCTAATCCGCGCGCAGGGCCCGCGCGGAAAGCCGGCTCTGACGACAGTCTCGGCCGGGCGAGGGGGGACCGAGTATCGCCTGATCGAAAGGCCGATCGGCGACGGGGGGAGCGTCGTCGTGGCGCTGCCGCTCACCGAGGTGAACGCGACGAAGCGGCTGCTGTTGCTGATCGGGGGGGCCGTCAGCGGACTGGTGCTCGTTGCGATCGGGGCCGCCGCCTACTGGCTGACCCGGCGCGAGCTTAGGCCGCTGGAGCGGATGGCGGAGACGTCGCGCGCGATCGCCGCAGGCGACCTGTCGCAACGCGTCGTGCCGGACGACCCGCGTACCGAGGTCGGCCAGCTCGGCGGCGCGCTGAACGCGATGCTGGCCGAGATCGAACGGGCCTTCGCCGAGCGGCTGGCCGCCGAGGAGCGGCTGCGCCGGTTCGCCGCCGACGCCTCGCACGAGCTGAGGACCCCGGTGGCCTCGATCCGCGGCTACGCCGAGCTGTTCCGCCGCGGTGCGAGCGATCGGCCCGCCGACCTGGCCAACGTGATGCGGCGAATCGAGCAGGAGGGGGGCCGGATGGGCGAGCTGGTCGAGGAGCTCCTACTCCTCGCACGGCTCGACCAGGGCTTGCCGCTTGATCGTCATCCGGTCGACCTGTCCGCGGTGGTCGATGCCGCCGCGGACGCGGCGCGCGCGGCCGATCCGAAGCGGCCAGTCGAGGTCGATTCGCAGCACGCCCTCGTTGTCCTCGGCTCCGAGTCGCGGCTGCGCCAGGTCGTCGACAACCTGCTCACGAACGCCCGCGTCCACACCCCGGCCGGGACGCCGGTCCAGGTCCGAGTCGCGGCCGACGACAAGCAGCTTGCGCTCGAGGTCGCCGACGAGGGGGCAGGTGTACCGGCCGAGGATGCGGACAGGATCTTCGAGCGCTTTTACCGCACCGATCGTTCGCGAACCCGGAGCCAGGGCGGTGCCGGGCTCGGCCTGGCGATCGTCCGCTCGGTGGCCGAGGCCCATGGAGGCACCGTTGACTACCGCGCGCGGCCAGGCGGTGGCTCCGTCTTCCGCGTCGTGCTTCCGCTGGCAACGGCTGCGGACTGTGAGGACGCATAGCCCGAGACGGGCGGCCGCACCAGCCGAGCGCCCACGCCGCAACTGAGCCGGGCAGCCGACCGTCGTCCACGTAGGCGCGGGGGCAGCTGGCCATTCACGGTCCCGTCCCAGCTCGCTTCCAGCTTCCTTCCGGGTATGGACAGCACATTCCCGAGACAAACGCCTGTGAAGGAGAGATCGACCGGTGAACACGTGTCCACGAACGCGTCGGCGATTCATGACCGCGGCCGCAGTGCCGCTCTGCTTGCTCGTCCTGGTGGCAGCCTGCGGCTCGGCGGGCAACGGGACAGGGCACGCCACTGATCGGCAGCAGGCGCTCGCGTTTGCGCGGTGCATGCGGGCCAACGGCGTGCCCGGCTTCCCCGACCCTGATCCCAGCGGGCGGTTCCGCGGTCCCGGCCACGAGCAGCAAGACAATCCGAAGTTCCGCGCCGCCCAGCAGGCGTGCCGCGCCCTGGCCCCAGGTGGCCAGCATGAAAACGTCGGGAACCCAGCCTTCGTGAACCAGATGCGTCAGTTCTCGAAGTGCATGCGGGCTAACGGTCTGCCCGGCTTCCCCGACCCGGACGCCGACGGGCGGTTGCGCGGTACCGGCCACGAGCAGCAAGACAACCCGACCTACAAAGCCGCCTTCGAGGCCTGCCGCCAAAAACTGCCGGGGGGAGGCCAGCATCAATGAGGCGCACGCTTCTGATCACGGGGGCCGTGGTGCTCCTCGGTGCGGCGGCCGCCGGATTCGTGCTGGCCCGGGGATCGGCCGGCAGCACGCCGGCGGCCAATCGCGGGTTGCCTCCCGCCACGGCCCAAGTCACCAGGACCACGCTGGTGGAGACCACGACGGTGCCGGGCACGCTTGGCTACGGCGACCCGGTGCCGATCAGCACGGCAGAAAGCGGGACGATCACCTGGATCGCCCCGGCCGGATCGGTCGTGAAGCGTGGCAAGCCCCTGTTCAAGGTCGACGAGCGGCCGGTCGTCGCGCTCTATGGTTCGCTGCCGCTGTACCGGACGCTGCAAGACGGCACGACGGGCGCCGACGTCAAACAGCTCGAGCGCAACCTCGCCGCTCTGGGCTATACCGGATTCACCGTCGACGACACCTACACCCCGGCCACCGCCGAGGCCGTAGACACCTGGCAAGCTCGCCTCGGTCTGCCCGTGACCGGAACCGTCGAACCGGGCCAGGCGGTGTTCACGCCAGGCCAGGTCCGGGTCGCCGAGCACACCGCCGCGGTCGGCGAGACCATCGGCGCCGAGCCGCCCGGCGGCGCTGGCCCGGTCCTCGGCTACACCGCCACCACCAGGCGCGTCGCCGTCGAGCTTGAGGTAGCTGACTGGGCTCTGGCCGTGAAGGGCCGCACGGTGACGGTCGCCATTCCCGGCCGGGGGACGGTGCAAGGAAAGATCGCCCAGGTCGGCGCCGTCGCCACCGCACAGGCCGCCACTGCAGACGGCACCACGCCCGGTGGAGGGACCGGTCCAGATGTGGCCGCGAGCCCGGCGGCCGCCGACGCGCGCATCGAGGTGACTGTGACGATCGCCGACCAGAAGGCACTCGGCCCGCTGGCCGCCGCTCCCGTGGATGTCGGCTTCGTCAGCGATAAACGCGAAGACGTGCTGGCGGTCCCGGTCGCCGCGCTGCTCGCGCTGGCCAAAGGCGGCTTCGGCGTCGAGGTCGTCGACGGCGCCACCACCCGTATCGTCCCGGTGACGACTGGGATGTTCGCCGCTGGCCAGGTCGAGGTCAGCGGCCGGGGCATCGCCGAGGGCGTCAAGGTGGGGGTCGCGAAGTGAGTAGCCCGGCCGAACCGATCGTGATGCTGCGCGGGGTCGGCCGCGAATACCCCGGCGGGATCAGGGCGCTCCGCGACGTCGACCTGGAGATCGGCCGCGGTGAGCTGGTGGCGATCATTGGGCCGTCGGGGTCGGGCAAGTCGACGCTGCTGCATGTGATGGGCACGCTGGACCGCCCCAGCGCCGGGCAGGTCGTCATCGACGGGTTCGACGTCGCCGAACTGTCCGACCATGACCTCTCGGCGCTGCGGGCCAAGCGGATCGGGTTCGTTTTCCAGCAGTTCCACCTGGCACCGGGCGTGCCGGCCCTGGACAACGTCGCCGACGGCCTGCTCTACACCGGCGCCCGCCAGCGGGAACGACGCGAACGCGCCGAAGCGGCCCTGCAGCTCGTCGGGCTCGGCCACCGGCTGACCCACCGGCCGCACGCGCTGTCCGGTGGCGAAAAACAGCGCGCCGCGATCGCGCGGGCGGTCGTGGGTGAACCCGCGCTGCTGCTCGCCGACGAGCCGACCGGCGCGCTGGACAGCCAAGCGGGCCAGGACGTGATGCGGCTGCTGCTCAAACTCAACGAGATCGCGACCATCGTCGTGATCACCCACGAGCAGGTGGTCGCGTCGCACCTGCCGCGTCAGGTATCCATGCTGGACGGCCGGGTGGCCGGCGACCGGACGGCGGTGGCGAAATGATGGCACCACCGCGGCCCGGGCGGCTGAGCCCTCCCGACGTGCTCCGGCTGGGAGCGTACGGGCTGCGGGCACGGCCATTGCGCGTCGTTCTGTCCGCGCTGGGGATCGCGATCGGGATCGCAGCGATGGTGGCCGTAGTCGCCACTTCCACCTCCAGCCGCGCCGACCTCGATCGGCAGCTTGATGCGCTGGGCACGAACCTGCTCACCGTGGCGCCGGGCCAGACCCTGTTCGGCCAGAAGGCCACGCTGCCCGGCGAGTCGGTGGCGATGATCGGCCGCATCGGCCAGGTTGAGTCCGTCACCGCGATCGGGCTGCTCCCCGATATGAACGTATACCGCACCAACAAGATCCCGGCCCCGCAATCGGGCGGCATCGGCGCCTACGCGGTTCGCAGCGGCCTGCTCGGCACCCTGCGCGCCACCGTCCGTTCCGGAACCTGGCTCAACGACGCGACCGCCCGCTACCCAGCCGTGGTGCTCGGCGCAACGACGGCCGAGCGCCTCGGCATCGGCGCCCTCCACCCAGACACCCAGATCTGGCTCGGCGGGCGATGGTTCACCGTCGTCGGCATCCTGAACCCGGCGCCACTCGCGCCCGAGCTCGACCTTGGCGCGCTGATCGGCTGGCGAGCTGCACGGCACTACCTCGGCATCGACGCCGACATCACGACCGTGTACACCAGGACCGACCCGGACGCAGTCGACGCCGTTCGTGACCTGCTCGCCAGGACCGCGAACCCGGCGCGGCCCAACGAGGTCGATGTGTCCCGCCCCTCCGATGCGCTCGCCGCCCAGGCCGCCGTGGACAAGACCTTTACCGGCCTGTTGCTCGGGCTCGGCGCCGTCGCGCTGCTCGTCGGCGGCATCGGCGTCGCCAACACGATGGTGATCTCCGTGTTGGAGCGCCGCGCCGAAATCGGGCTGCGCCGCTCCCTCGGCGCCACCCGGCAACACATCCGCACCCAGTTCCTCACCGAAGGCCTGCTGCTGTCCGTCCTCGGTGGCGGCGCGGGAATTCTGCTCGGATCGGCCGTCACAGCGGTATACGCCGCACTTCAAAACTGGCCCACCGTAGTCCCCGGCTGGGTCGTGGCAGGCGGCATCACCGCAGCCCTGATCATCGGCGCAGTGGCCGGGCTATACCCCGCCATCCGTGCCGCCAGGGTCGCCCCGGCCGAGGCGCTCGCCGCGATCTAACCGCGTGTGAATCATCAGAGTCAGCGGAAGGCTCTTAACGGCTGGCGCGGGCTGACGCTTTCCCGCGGCGTCCTCTCGGCCATGTTGACGGCTGGGCGGCGGCCTATATGGGCGCGATGGGCGCCGGGCTGGTGGCCGGGCCGGGTGCGGTAGTGCCATACGGGGTGGGGGTAGGGGGCCTGGCGCCCGGAAGTGGGAGGACCCTAGGTCATACCCCCTGGTGGTATATTGCCAGCATGGCGGAGGTGGTGATCGGCGGCGCAGCGATCGGCCGGGCCGGGCCAAGCTCGCCGTGGCCTTCTCGCTTGCCCGACCACCTCTTGCCCGACCACCTAAGGTGCATAGGTCGAAAGCGTGACCCTGGCTACCCCCCGGTCGGCTGGTGTGCCGCTGGCCGACGGGACAGGGCAGGAGATCGCCCGGCAACGTGAGGGGACGGCATGAGCCGATCAGTGCACGAAGGCCAGGGCGGGCTCGGCGGCCTGGCCTCGGCTGGGAAGGTTGCCACGACAGTGCTGCACGTGGGCGGGCTGGGCTGGGCGAGCGAGAAGGCCGTGCTGGAGCGGGTGCTTGGCCGCCGGCCGGGGGTCCGGCTGGTGGAGGCCAACCCCGTGGCGCAGACCGCCACGGTTACCTTCGACACCGGCCAGACCTCGGTGGCGGAGCTGCGGCGGTGGGTGCAGGAGTGCGGGTTTCACTGCGCCGGGCAGTCAGTGCCCTCTCATGTGTGTGACCCGATGGCCGAACCCGATCCTCCCCGCGCGCAGCCCGCGATGGCGGTAAGCGGGGAAGCGCCGCCGGCCGTTTCAGCCGTGGCGGAGATCCCGGCCGCTGATGGGGGTCGTGAGATGGCCGCGGAGCGGGCCGGGCCGTCGGCGCACGAGATGATGGGCCACGGCGGTGCCGCCGGGATGTCGATGGCGGCGATGGTCCGCGACATGCGCAACCGGTTCCTGGTGGCCGCGGTCTTTTCGGTTCCGATCTTGCTGTGGTCGCCGATCGGCCGGGATGTCCTTGGTTTCAACGTGGCGGCGCCGTTCGGCCTGCGCGACGACGTGTGGCTGCTTGTGTTGTCCCTGCCGGTGATCTTCTACTCGTCGTGGATCTTCTTCGACGGCGCGGTGCGGGCGCTGCGGGCGGCCACGCTCGACATGATGGTGCTCGTCGCGGTCGCGATCGGCGCGGGATGGCTGTACTCACTGGTGGTGACCCTCACCGGCGGCGGTGACACGTTCTACGAGGCGGCCACTGTGCTGGCGGCATTCGTGCTACTGGGTCACTGGTTCGAGATGCGCGCCCGCGGCGGCGCCAACGACGCCATCCGGGCCTTGCTGGATCTCGCGCCGCCGCGGGCGACGGTCATCCGCGGCGGCGAACCCGTCGAGGTGCCCACCGCCGAGATCGTGGCCGGTGACCTGTTGCTGGTCCGCCCGGGGGACAAGATCGGTGTCGACGGGATCGTGGAGGACGGCCGCAGCGAGGTCGATGAGTCGGTGGTGACCGGCGAGAGCCTGCCGGTGTCCAAGGCCCCCGGGTCGGAGGTGACCGGGGCGACCATCAACAAGAACGGGACGCTTCGGGTGCGCGCCACCAAGGTCGGCGCCGACACCGCCCTGGCCCAGATCGTCAAACTGGTCCAGGAGGCGCAGAACTCCAAGGCGCCGGGGCAGCGGCTCGCGGATCGCGCCGCGTTCTGGCTGGTGTTCGTCGCGCTGATCGGCGGGGCCGCCACGCTGGTGGCCTGGCTGGCGGTGGGCCGGCCTCTTAGCGAGGCGATGCTGTTCGCCATCACCGTGGTGGTCATCACCTGCCCGGACGCGCTCGGGCTCGCCACCCCCACCGCGATCATGGTAGGCAGCGGGCTCGGGGCCAAGCGCGGAATCTTGTTCAAGAACGCCGTGGCGCTGGAGACCTCCGCCCGCATCGATGTGGTGGTCATGGACAAGACCGGGACGCTGACCAAGGGCGAGCCGGAGGTCACCGATCTGGTCACCGACGGCATGGCCATCGAAGAGATGCTGCGGCTGGCCACGGCGATCGAGCGCGAGTCGGAGCACCCTCTCGCCGAGGCCGTAGTCCAGTACGCACAAGCCAAGGGGGCGGCCCGCGGCGCCCGCGCCGAAGAATTCGAGAACGTTCCCGGGCACGGCGCGATCGGCCGGGTGGACGGCCGGGTGGTGGCCGTAGGGAACACCCGCCTTCTGGAGCGGGAGGGCATCGGCCTCGGAAAGCTCGCGGCCCGCCGCGAAGAGCTGGCAACCAGCGGCCGGACCGTGGTCTGTGTCGCGGTGGACGGCCACGCGGTGGCGCTGATCGGCATCGCCGACGCCCCCCGGCCCACCTCCGCCGCCGCGGTAGCCGCGCTGGCGGATGCCGGGGTAGAGGTCGTCATGCTTACCGGCGACAACACGGCCACCGCGCGCCGCATCGGCGGCCAGCTCGGCGTGCAGACCGTCATCGCCGAAGTGCTGCCGGGTGACAAGGCCGCCAAGATCGCCGGCCTGCAGCAGGCGGGCAAGAACGTGGCCATGGTCGGCGACGGGGTCAACGACGCCCCCGCACTCGCCCAGGCCGACCTCGGTATCGCCATCGGCGCGGGCACCGACGTCGCCGTCGAGACCGCCGACGTCGTGCTCATGCGCTCTGACCCCCTCGACGTGCCTACCGCGCTGGCCATCGGCCGCGGCACCCTGCACAAAATGCGCCAAAACCTCGGCTGGGCAGTCGGGTACAACTCCCTCGCCCTGCCGATCGCGGCCGGGGTCTTCGAACCGGTGATCGGGCTGGTCCTGCGTCCCGAGATCGCGGCGCTTGCCATGTCCGGCTCAAGCTTCATCGTCGCCATGAACGCGCTCTTGCTGAAGCGGCTCAAACTGCCCAGCGGCGCCGCCCCGGCCGAAGAGACTGCGGATGCGGGCATCGGGGCCGCCAGTGGACCTGTGGCCTCTCGCCAGTGACCTGCGGAAACGCCGTCGGCATAGCGGTCATCCGCCAGCAGGGCACGCCCCAGCCCGAACGAGAGGGTGACCCGAACCGGGCGCGCGCATGGACGTCCAGACGTCGAGCGGGACACAGCGAGGGCGGCGACGATGATGCCCACCCGGCTTCAGGGTGCGCGACTCGCGGCGGGGTCAGCAGGCGCTGCGGAGGTTCGCGGATGCCGGGGAGCATGAACACGATCGGGCCAACGAACGCGCCAACGTACGCCTGATCGCCGATCCCGGGGAGGCGGGAACCGGCCACGAGAACACCCCCTCTGGACCCCGGAGAGACTGAGTGTTAGCCACATCACGTATACCCGCCCTATGTATTCAACAAAGCTCAGCGTTGCTACCGCGGTCTGCCGTGCTCAGCGCAGCGGGCCTAGCTGACACCTCCGGGCACATGGGGCCTTACGGGCCGGAGGTCCCGGGGGTGCCGGGCAGAAGTCCCTACCCGTAGGGGGTATATGCTGGCAGTGTTCGAGGAGGCAAGCAACGCGAGGGGAGGCCCGGATGAGCGCGGCCGATGTGGTCGTGATCGTGGCTGCCGTCGTGGGGCTGGCGGGGCTGGGCTGGTTCTTCTTCGGCCCGCGCCGGGCCCGTGCGGCTGAGCTGGCCGGCGGGGTGCAGCGGATCGGCGTGACGGTCAAGGGCGGGTACAGCCCGGAGGTGATCCGGCTGCGGCAGGGAGTCCCGGCGGAGCTGGTGTTCGACCGGCAGGAGTCCGGTGACTGCACCTCCCGGGTGGTCTTCCCCGAGCTGGCCGTGAGCGCGGCCCTGCCCGCATATGAAAAGACCACCGTGCGGCTGAACCCGGCCGCGGCCGGTGAGTTCGGGTTCGCGTGCGGGATGAACATGATCCACGGGAGGTTGATCGTCGAGCAGGCCGCGGGCGCGGCCGCGGCGGAACAGGCCCGCGGCGGCGAGCCCGGCGCGTGTGCCGCTTGCGCGGTGCCCGCGGCCGATGGTGCCGGCGCGGCTGACGCTGAGGCCGCGCAGGCCGCGGAGCGGCAGGCGGAGATCGCCGACCTGCGCCGCCGGGTGATCGTGGGTGCGGTGCTAACCCTGCCGGTGCTGTTCGCGGTGATGGCGCATGAGGTGTTCAAGGCGGGCTGGGTGCCCGGTGTGCTGCTGGACCACTGGGTGCAGCTTGCGCTGATCACCCCGGTGATGTTTTACAGCGGGTGGCCCATTCACCGCACCGGCTGGCTGGCGCTGTCGCACCGCAGCGCGGATATGAACAGTCTCATCACGTTGGGCACCGTGGCGGCCTACGGCTACAGCGTGGCGGTTACCTTCGCCCCATCGTTGCTGCCCGCCGGGGTGCGCGGGGTGTACTTCGAGACCACCGGGGTCATCTTGACGCTGATCCTGCTGGGGCGGCTGATCGAGACCCGCGCCAAGGCGGGCACCGGGCAGGCCATCCGCGAGCTGCTCGGGCTGCAGGCCCGCACCGCCCGCGTGATCCGGGGCGGCGTGGAGGCCGAGATCCCGGTCGAGCAGGTCGTTATCGGCGATGAGGTGGTGATCCGGCCGGGGGAGAAGATTCCGGTGGACGCGGTGGTGCTGTCCGGTTCGTCGGCGGTGGATGAGTCGATGGTCACCGGCGAGCCGATGCCGGTCACCAAGCGGGCCGGGGATGCCGTGGTCGGTGCCACGATCAACGGCACCGGGTCGCTGCGGGTGCGCGCCGCGAAGGTGGGCTCGGACACGGTGCTGGCGCAGATCGTCAAGATGGTGCAGCAGGCGCAGGCGTCCAAGGCGCCGATCCAGCGGCTGGCCGACGCGGTGTCGGGTTCTTCGTGCCTGGGGTTATTGCGATCGCGATCGCGACGTTCACCGTTTGGTTCGTCGTGGGCCCGACGCCGGCATTCACCCTGGCGCTGGTGTCCGCGATCGCTGTGCTGATCATCGCCTGCCCATGCGCGCTCGGCCTGGCCACCCCGCTGTCGGTCATGGTCGGCACCGGGAAGGGCGCGCGCGCCGGCATCTTGATCCGGTCGGCGGAGGCGCTGGAGACCGCGCACAAGCTCGACACCATCGTGCTCGACAAGACCGGCACCATCACCGCGGGCAAACCCGCCCTCACCGACGTGCGGCCCACCGCCGGGTTCGACGAAACACGGCTGCTGGCGCTGGTGGCCGCCGCAGAGGCCGACAGCGAGCACCCCCTGGCCGCGGCGATCGTGGCAGGCGCCCGCGAACGTGGCCTCACCTTCCCAGCGGCGACCGGGTTCGATTCGCTCACGGGCAAGGGCGTGCGGGCCGCCGTGGACGGCCACACTGTCCTGGCCGGTAACGCCCGGCTGCTGGCAGGCGCCGGCATCGACACCGGCGCCCTCGACACGGTCGCCGCGGTACTGTCGGCGCAGGGCAAGACGCCGGTGCTTGCCGCGGTGGATGGCGTCCCGGCCGGGGTGCTGGCCGTGGCCGACCCGGTCAAGGACGAATCGGCGGCCGCGATCGCCGCCCTGCACAAGCTCGGCGCCGCCGAGGTGGTCATGCTCACCGGGGACAACGCGGCCACCGCCGCGGCAATCGCCCGCCAGGTCGGGGTGCGCCGGGTGCTGGCCGAGGTACTGCCCGAGCACAAGGCCGGCGAGATCCGCCGCCTGCAGGCCGAAGGCCACACGGTCGGCATGGTGGGCGACGGCATCAACGACGCGCCCGCGCTCGCCGCCGCCGACGTCGGGCTGGCCATCGGCACCGGCACCGACGTGGCGATCGAGGCCGCCGACATCACTCTCATCTCCGGGTCCCTCGCCGGCGTCGTCACCGCGGTCGGGCTGTCCCGGGCGACGATGCGCAACATCCGCCAGAACCTGTTCTTCGCCCTCGCCTACAACGGCACGG
>WNGB01005631.1_pt2 | contig 18661 bp, 17 predicted proteins | sample 5400681 | NCBI WGS metagenome assembly WNGB01 (sample SAMN13153367, study PRJNA577476) | soil metagenome | isolation source: 115 cm soil or saprolite under grassland replicate 2 | place: USA:California | collected 2016-06-15 | reverse complement strand
TGGCAGGCGATTATGACGCCACCGCCTACGGCGATCCGGAAGCGACGGCGACGCGGCTCGAGGGAATGGTTGCCGAGCAGGACCTGTCCGGCGACGTCCTGGAGATTGCGTGCGGCACGGGTATGTGGACCGCCGCGTTGGCGCGGCGGGCAAGGAGCCTGACCGCTGTCGATGCCGCACCCGAGATGCTCGACGTCGCCCGCAGACGGGTCGACTCCCCGCAGGTCAGATTCGTCCTCCGCGGACATCAGTCCAGGACCGCGGCGCGCAGGGTCGAGTCGTACGCCGCGAGCCAGGCGTTGGTGCGGTCGGTGAGCTCGGCCTCGCCACTCGTCCAGCGCCGGCGGAACCACTCGTGCCCGGTCTCGGCGCCGCGTCGTACGTAGTCCATGCACCAGACGTGGTTCGCGACGACCGCGTCGACCAGCCGCTCGCGGTCCGGGCCGGACAGCCCGTACGCCTCGGCGAAGACCCGCATCCGGGTCAGCGTCCGCCCCCGTCGTACGTCATCGATGTCCGCCGCCGGGCGCAGCGGCGCCCAGAGCCGGATCGCGGCAGCGACGTCCCACAGTGCGGATCCCGGTCCCGCGAGGTCGAAGTCGATCAGCGCGACCGCCTCTCCGTTTCGGAAGACCACGTTGTCGAGGTTCGGGTCGTTGTGGCTGACCAGGTCGCCGGCGTACGCCGCGGGCACCGGCTCCGGCCACGCGTACGCCGACCCGTCGAAGCCGGCGACGGCCTCGTGGAACCGGCGCAGCAGCAGGGCCACGCTGGTCAGCGCCGCGTCGGTCATCGACCAGGCCGGGTACGGCGGGACGACCGTCTCGCCCGGGATGTACGACAGCACCTCGCGGTCGTGCTCGTCCACGCCGAGCAGCCGCGGCGCGCCGTCGAAGCCGACCGCGGCGAGGTGCTTCAGCAGCGCGTGCGTGCCCGGCGTGGCGATGCGCAGCGGCCGTCGTACGGTGTCGCCGACACGGACCACCAGGCCGCGGTTCGCGGTGCCGCCGAGCAGCGGCGTCTCAACCTGCACCCTTGAAGCCTGTCAGGCCTGCTCGAGAAGTGCCTCAGCGAGGGGTGCGTGCGTGACGATGCCGTTCACCAGGCCGCTGCGGATCGCTGCCCGGACGGCGGGCACCTTGGGCAGGCCGTACGGGATCGCGATCACCTCGTCGATGGCGTTCATCTGCTCGGCGGTGATGGCGATCACCCGGTCGGTGATCCGGCTCTGCACCGGTCCGCCGTCCGCGGTGACGAACACGCCCGAGATGTCGCCGACGACCCCGCGCCGGTCGAGCTGGGCGCGCGCCTTGTCGTCCATCGCGTCGTACAGCGTCGACTGCCCGGCCGCCCAGCGACCCAGGCCCACCACCGCCTTGGTCACCGAGGCGAAATGTGCGATCGCGTCGGCCACCTCGGGCTGCTGCCGCAGCACCCGCGCGGTCGCCGCGTCCGGCACCACCAGCGGCGCGTAGAACAGGTACGCCGGACCGCCGGACAGCCGGGCCACGTTCCGCACCAGCTCGATGGAGTTCGCGTCCACGTCCGGCCGGGTCAGGGCACCGGTGAGCTGTACCACCGGCGCCGGCGCGAGCGACGTGAGCGCGTCCGTCATCGCGGTCACCGCCCGCGCCCAGGCCAGCCCGAGCACGTCGTCGGCGGTGACGATCTCGCTGAGCAGCTCGGCGGCGGCCTTGCCGAGCACCGCGCGCAGCGCGGCCGGGTCCTCCTCGGGGGTGTCCACCACGACGGACCGGCGCAGCCCGAAGGTCTCCTGCAGCCGGGCGGACAGGTCGAGGTCGATACCGCCCGGGTAGCCGATCTCGATCCGGACCATGCCGCTGCTGCGGGCCAGGTCGAGCAGCCGGGCGACCTTGAACCGGCTCAGCTGGAACTCGTCGGCGATCTCGACCTTCGACCGCCCGTCGACGTAGTAACGCCGCGCGATCGACGCCGTCAGCACAAGCTGTGCCGGCCCGCCGGTGAAGGCCGTCGGCTCCATCGCCTCTCCTCGTCCCCGGTGCCCACGCTCAGATGAGCGCGACGATGCCCAAGTGTCGCACGACCTCTTGACAGTATCGCAAGACCGCAACCAGACTCATGTATGAGCAGACACGCGCTCATATGAGCGCGTGCCACGGACGCACCTGGAGGCAGCTGTGCGCAGCAGGTTCACGAAGAGCACGACGATCGCGCTGGCGCTGCCGGTCGCTGCCGGCCTGGCGTTCGCCGGCTGTAGCGGGGCCGGCGGTGGCGGCGGTGGTGGCGGGGAGGGCAAGTCCCTGAACGTCCTGATGGTGGGCAATCCGCAGATGGTGGACATCCAGAAGTTGACCGCGGACAGCTTCACCAAGGACACCGGTATCAAGGTGAACTACACGGTGCTGCCCGAGAACGAGCTGCGCGACAAGGTGACGCAGGATGTCGCGACCGGCGCGGGTCAGTACGACGTGGCGACGGTGGGTGCGTATGAGGTGCCGATCTGGGCGAAGAACACCTGGCTGCATGAGATGGACTCCTACGCCGATGCCGACACCAACTTCGACAAGGCCGACCTGTTGAAGCCGATGGTGCAGTCGTTGTCCGGCGAGGACGGCAAGCTGTACGGCATCCCGTTCTATGGTGAGTCCTCGTTCCTGATGTACCGCAAGGACGTCCTGGCCAAGAAGGGCATCACGATGCCGGAGCGGCCGACCTGGCGGCAGGTCGCCGACATCGCCGCGAAGGTCGATGGTGCGGCGCCGGGGATGAAGGGTATCTGCCTGCGTGGGCTGCCGGGTTGGGGTGAGCTGGGTGCGCCGTTGACCACGGTGGTGAACACGTTTGGTGGGACCTGGTTCACCAAGGATTGGCAGGCGCAGGTGAACGCGCCGGAGTTCACCGCGGCGACCAACTTCTACGTCGATCTGGTCCGTGCGCATGGTGAGGCGGGTGCGTCGCAGGCCGGGTTCACCGAGTGTCTGAACGCGATGAGTCAGAGCAAGATCGCGATGTGGTACGACGCGACCTCGGCGGCGGGTTCGCTGGAGGATCCGAGTGTGAGCAAGGTGGCCGGCAAGGTGGGGTATGTGTTCGCGCCGGTGGAGAAGACCAAGTCGTCGGGCTGGTTGTGGACCTGGTCGTGGGTGATGCCGAAGACGACGAAGAAGGCCGATGACGCGGCGAAGTTCATCTTGTGGGCGTCGGGCAAGGGTTACGAGAAGCTGGTCGGGGAGAAGCTGGGCTGGTCGCGGCTGCCGGCCGGTAAGCGGGCCTCCACCTATGAGCTGCCGGAGTACAAGAAGGCCGCGGCCGCGTTCGGTGAGATGACGCTGAAGGCGATCGAGGAGGCCGACCCGACCAACCCCGGTGTGCAGCCGCGGCCGACTGTGGGTGTGCAGTTCGTCGACATCCCGGAGTTCCAAGACCTCGGCACCAAGGTGACCCAGGACATCGCCGCGGCGATCGCCGGGCGGGGCAGTGTCGCGCAGGCGTTGTCGCGCGGCCAGACCCTGGCCGAGCAAGTGGCGAGCAAGTACAAGTAGGGCGAGATCATGACAGCGTTAGCGCCTGACGCGGCGGTCACCGCGGGCACGACCCAGCGGCGGACGGCACGGGAAAGGTGGCGGCTGCGGGGGCCGCTGCTGCCCGCGCTGATCTTCACCATCGTGGTCACCCAGATCCCGTTCCTGGTGACGATCGCGGTGTCCACGCTGAACTGGAACATCCTGCAGCCGTCGGACAAGAGCTTCCTGGGGCTGGGCAAGTACCAGTCGTTCGCGGGGTTGAAGAACTACGGCACGGTGTTCACCGACAGCCGGCTGCGGACCGCGGTGACCAACACCGTGGTGTTGACGGCGTCGGTGGTGGTGGTCAGCCTGCTGATCGGGCTGGCGCTGGCGATCCTGCTGGACCGCAAGTTCCCCGGCCGCGGGCTGGCGCGGACCCTGCTGATCGCGCCGTTCCTGGTGATGCCGGTGGCGTCGGCGCTGCTGTGGAAGCACGCGCTGTACAACCCCGACTACGGCCTGTTCAACGGTGTCCTGAACTGGGTCTGGCAGCTGTTCGGGGCCGCGGAGGGGCCGACGGTCGACTACGTGTCGAAGACGCCGATGCCGGCGGTGGTCGCGGCCCTGGTGTGGCAGTGGACGCCGTTCATGATGCTGATCTTGCTGGCCGGGCTGCAGTCCCAGCCCGGTGACGTGCTCGAGGCGGCCAAGATCGACCGGGCCAGCGGGTTGCAGACGTTCCGGTTCATCACGCTGCCGCACCTGCGGCAATACATCGAGCTGTCGACCCTGCTCGGCTCGATCTACGTCGTGCAGACCTTCGACGCGATCTTCACCATCACCCAGGGCGGGCCGGGCGCGGCGACCACCAACCTGCCCTATGAGATCTACCTGACCATGTTCCGCAAGTACGAGTACGGCGAGGCCGCCGCGGCCGGGGTCGTGGTGGTGGCCGGCACCATCATCGTGGCGACGTTCGCGCTGCGCGTCATCTCGTCGCTGTTCCGGGAGGAGATCTCGCGATGACCACCGTCGTGGACCAGCCGTCGACCGCTACACCGACCAACCAGCGCCGGGCCCGGCGCCCGCGGACCCGGGAGATCGGCGGGGCCGGCCCGTGGTGGGCGCTGGGGACCTGGATCGTCACGCTGATCTTCTTCGCCCCCGTCGCCTGGATGGTGCTGACCTCGGTGCACCGGGAGGCCGACGCGGCCACGAACCCGCCGTCGCCGTTCGCGCCGATCACGTTCTCCAACTACGGCGACCTGTTCGACCGCGGGGTCCGGCCCTATCTGATCAACTCCGCGACCGCCAGCATCGTCTCGACGCTGCTGGTGCTGCTGCTCTCGGTGCCGGCGGCCTACGCGCTGTCGATCAAACCGGTCGAGAAGTGGACCGACGTGATGTTCTTCTTCCTGTCGACGAAGTTCCTGCCGCCGATCGCGGCGCTGCTGCCGATCTACCTGATCGTCAAGGACGCCGGGATGCTCGACAACGTCTTCACCCTGGTCATCCTCTACACCTCGATGAACCTGCCGATCGCGGTCTGGATGATGCGCTCGTTCCTGGCCGAGGTGCCGATCGAGGTGCTCGAGGCCGCCCAGGTCGACGGCGCCGGCCTGATCCGGACACTGGTCTCCATCGTGACGCCGATCGCCACCCCCGGACTCGCGGCCACCAGCCTGATCTGCTTCATCTTCAGCTGGAACGAGTTCATGTTCGCGGTCAACCTCACCGCCGTGCGGGCCGCCACCGCGCCCATCTTCCTGGTCGGGTTCATCTCCAGCCAGGGCCTGTTCCTGGCCAAGCTGTGCGCGGCCGCGACGCTGGTGTCGCTGCCGGTGCTGATCGCCGGGTTCGCCGCCCAGGACAAGCTCGTCCGCGGGCTCTCCCTGGGTGCGGTCAAGTGACCGATCCGGTGCCGTTGAGCGGTACGACGCTGGGCGCGCTGGACCGCGCTGTCGAGGTCCCGTCGTACGACCGGGGCGCGGTCCGGCCCGGCATCGTGCACTTCGGTGTCGGCGGCTTCCACCGCGCCCACGAGGCGATGTACCTGGACCGGCTGATGAACGCCGGGGCGGCGCTCGACTGGGGTGTCCGCGGGGTCGGGATGATGCCGGGAGACGCCCGGATGCGCGACGTGCTGCGGGCGCAGGACCACCTCTACACGCTGGTCGTGAAGCACCCGGACGGGACGCTCGAACCGCGGGTGATCGGGTCGATCGTGGACTACCAGTTCGCGCCCGACGACCCGGAGGCGGTGCTGGACCGGATGGCGGACCCGGTCACCCGGATCGCGTCGCTGACCATCACCGAGGGCGGGTACCACGTCAACCAGGTGACCGGTGAGCTGGACACGTCCGACCCGGGGCTGGCCGCGGACCTGCGCGGCGGGGCTCCGCCGGTGAGCGTGTTCGGGTTCATCACCGAGGCGCTGGCGCGGCGGCGGGCGGCCGGCGTACCGCCCTTCACGGTGATGTCGTGCGACAACATCCCCGGCAACGGGCACGTCGCGCAGCGGATGCTGACGGCTTTCGCCCGGCTGAAGGACCCGGACCTGGCGTCCTGGATCGAGACCGAGGTGCGGTTCCCGAATTCGATGGTGGACCGGATCACGCCGGTCACCACGGACGACGACCGGGAGGCGCTGGCGTCGCGGTTCGGGGTGGCCGACGGCTGGCCGGTGGTGTGCGAGCCGTTCACCCAGTGGGTCTTGGAGGACGCGTTCGGCGGCGACCGGCCGCCGTTCGAGGAGGCCGGGGTACAGCTGGTGCCGGACGTGCAGCCGTACGAGCTGATGAAGCTGCGGCTGCTGAACGCGAGCCACCAGGCGCTGTGCTACCTGGGGTATCTCGCGGGCTACCGCTACGCGCACGAGGTCTGCGCGGATCCGCTGTTCGTGAAGTTCCTGCTCGGCTACATGGAGTACGAGGGGACGCCGACGTTGCCGCCGGTGCCGGGCGTCGACCTGGCGGCGTACCGGGCCGAGCTGATCGAGCGGTTCGCGAACCCGGAGGTGCGCGACACGCTCGCCCGGCTGTGCGCGGAGAGCTCGGACCGGATCCCGAAGTGGCTGCTGCCGGTCGTGCGCGAGCAGCTGGCCGCCGGGCGCGGGATCGAGCGGTCGGCGCTGGTGGTGGCGTCGTGGGCCCGGTACGCCGAGGGCATCGACGAGCAGGGCGAGCCGATCGTGGTGGTGGACCGGCTGAGGGACGTGCTGATCGAGCGTGCCCGGCACAACCACGAGGACCCGCTGGTCTTCATCTCGGACCCGGACCTGTTCGGCGACCTGGCCTCCGACGAGCGGTTCGTCGCGTCGTACACCTCGTCGCTGCGGTCGCTGCACGAGCGCGGCGCCCGCGCGACCCTCGAGGCACTGGCCGGGTGAGGCGCGTCGGGCGAGGATGGGTCGCATGCCCCTCGTAGCCGGTGTCGATTCGTCCACCCAGTCGACCAAGGTCGTGGTCTGCGACCCGGCGACCGGTGCCGTCGTGCGCACCGGCCGGGCGCCGCACCCGGACGCGACCGAGGTTGACCCGGAGGTCTGGTGGTCTGCTCTCCTGTCCGCCTGCGAAGGCGGGCTGCTGGACGGTGTCGCGGCGATCTCGGTGGCCGGGCAGCAGCACGGGATGGTTGCCCTTGACGACGACTACCGGGTGGTCCGGCCGGCGCTGCTGTGGAACGACACCAGGTCCGCGGGCGCGGCGGGCGAGCTGGTCGCCGAGCTGGGCGGACCGGCGGCGTGGGCCGAGGCGGTCGGGTCGGTGCCGGTGGCGTCGTTCACGGTGACGAAGCTGCGCTGGCTGGCGTCGCACGAGCCCGGCTCGGCCGCGCGGGTGAGTTCCGTGGTGCTGCCGCACGACTGGCTGACGTACCGGATGACCGGGTCGCTGGTGACGGATCGCGGTGACGCATCGGGCACGGGGTACTGGTCGGCGCGGACCGGGGCGTATCGCGAGGACCTGCTGGAGCTGGCCTTCGGCCGGGTCGTCGGGACCCCGCGGGTGCTCGGCCCGGCGGACGTCGCGGGGTCGGCGTTGAACGGGGCACTCGGTGGGGTGCTGCCTGACGGGGCGCTCGTCGCCGCCGGGACCGGCGACAACATGGCCGCGGCGCTGGGGCTGTCGATCGGGCCCGGTGACGTGGTGGTGTCCCTCGGCACCAGCGGGACGGTCTTCGCGTCGTTCGGGCAGCCCACCGCGGACGCCTCGGGGTTCGTGGCCGGCTTCGCGGACGCGACCGGGGCGCAGCTGCCGCTCGTGTGCACGCTGAACGCGGCCCGGGTGCTGACGACGGCCGCGGCGATGCTGGGCGTCGACCTGGACGGTCTGGAGAAGCTGGCGCTCGCAGCGCCGGCCGGGGCCGGTGGTTTGGTGCTGCTGCCGTACCTGGACGGCGAGCGCACGCCGGACCTGCCGAACGCGACCGGGACGCTCGGCGGGCTGACCCGGCGCAACGCGACCCCGGAGAACCTGGCGCGCGCCGCGGTCGAGGGCATGCTGTGCGGTCTGGCGGACGGCATCGACGCGCTGCGCGCGGTCGGCGTACCGGTCTCACGCGTGCTGCTGATCGGCGGCGCGGCCCGCTCGGCGGCCGTGGCCGAGGTCGCCCCGATCGTGTTCGGCTGCCCGGTCGTCGTACCACCGCCGGCCGAGTACGTCGCCCTCGGCGCCGCCCGCCAGGCCGCCTGGGCGCTCTCCGGCACCCCCGCCCCACCCGACTGGGCCGTCTCACCCGCACCGCTCCCCGACCCGCCCGACCCCTCCGCCGGCGATCGGGTCCGCACCGCCTACCGCACCCTCCGCACGACGATCCACCCGGCCGGCTCGGCGCGCGGGGACTCCGGAACGTCGTAGGCTCGGAAGGGTTCCGGTCGCGCGGGGAGCATGCGCGGCGTACCGATCCACACCACCGCCAGGAGCACGATGTCGCAGGACTTCCCGACCTACGGTCGCGGTGACGAGACGCCGGACGAGTCGGCGGAGCCGGTGGTGCCGCCCGCGGAGCCGTACGGTGGCGGGCACCGGTACGGCGCACCCGAGCCGAGCCCGAACGGCCAGGCCCGGCTGTCCACCGATGAGTCCGCGACCGCGGACGCCGCGGCCCCGAGTGCCGCGGCCTCGAGTGCCAAGGCGGAGGGCTCTGAGGAAGAGAGCGAGCTAACGGGGCCGGAAACGTCGGGCGAGGACACGAGTTGGCCGCGCCCCGATTCGTCGTACGACGTCTCCCCGGGTGGCCAGTACCGGCCAGGTGAGAGTGGTCGGTACGGTGCGGGTCAGGGTGGTCAGTTCGGGCAGGAGCAGTACGGGCAGTACGGGTCGCCGCAGTTCGGGCAGGGCGAGTACGGCCAGTACGGCGGGCAGTACGGAGGCGGCGGCTACGGCCAGTACGGTCAGCCGGGCGCCTACGGATCAGGTCAGCCGGGCTACGGCCAGCCCGGCCAGCCCGGCCAGTACGGGCAGCCCGGTCAGTACGGGCAGCCGTACGGCCAGTACGGCTCGGGGCAGTTCGGTCAGACGCCGTACGGCGGCCACGGGCAGTTCGCCCAAGGCCAGTACGGCCAGGGACAGTACGGCCAGTACGGATCCGGCCAGTACGGTCAGTACGGCTCGGGCCAGTACGTTCCGGGGCAGTTCGGCGCGCCGTTCGGCCACCCGCAGGCCGGGGCGGCGACCGGGCCGGAGACCGGTGTGGAGCCGAACCCGACCGCGGCGCGGATCTCGCTGATAGGCGGCATCGTCGCGGCGTTCTACGGCCTGCTGATGATGACCGTCCAGCGCACCGCGCTCCGCGAGATCTCCCAGGCCCCGGGCTCGGACCTGAACCACCCGCTGCGTACGGACGTCATCGACACGATCTCCCAGCTCACCGTCGCCGCGCTCACCGCGGTCGCGCTGTTCTTCTGGCTGCGCGACCTGCTGGACCGCCGCCGCGCCGGCAGGCAGCCCGGGACCGTCGAGATCGTCGGCCTGGGCCTGATCGGTGTCGCCGCGGTGTTCGGGCTGATCTGGTTCGGGATCATCGCCAGCACCGGCTTCGGCAGCAACGACGAGCTCACCGGCCGGCTGCCGACGGCGTACAGCTACGGCGGCTTCGGCCTGCTGCTGCTCGCCGCCGGCCTGCTGATCGGCTACCGCGTCTTCCGGCCCGACCCGGCCACCGTCGTCCAGCACGCGCCGGCGCGTCCGCCGTGGGAGTGAGCCGCAGTAGGCTGAACGGCGTACGACGTATCTGCGGGAGCTCGCACCGTATGGCGGGCTGAGAGGGCGACGTGTCGCGGCGCTGACGCCGCACCGGGTTGCCGACCGCTCGAACCTGACCGGGTAATGCCGGCGTAGGGAGCAGCTCATGTCCACCACCACGCAGCGGCGGCCGACCTCCGTCGAGGCGCCGCTCGTCCTCACCACCGAGACCCCGCGCACGCTGGGGTTCCTCGACCAGTTCAGCCTGTGGGGCAACCTCGGGATCTCGTTGTTCGGACCGGTGACCGGTGCGCTGATCGCGGCGTCCACCGGCTCGCTGGCCGAAGGCCTGGCGGCGACCGTCGTCGGGTGCGTGATCGGCGGCCTCGTGCTCGGCGGCGCCGCGGTCTTCGGGTCGCAGACGGGCGCGCCGGCGATGGCCTGCATGCGCGGGCTGTTCGGGCGGCAGGGGTCGCTCGCGCCGACCGTGCTCAACATCGCGCAGAACATCGGCTGGGCGACCATGGAGATCATCGTCATCTCGCAGGCTGCGGTCGCGGTCACCAGTGAGCGCTGGCGGTGGCTGTTCGTGCTGCTCGCGGGTGCGATCGCGACGACGATGGCGGTGCGGCCGCTCGGGAGCGTACGGCTGCTGCGCAAGGTGATGGTGTGGCTGGTGCTGCTGGCCTCGGCGTACCTGTTCTTCCAGGTCCTGAAGCAGCCGGCGCACGACCTGCCGCAGGACCAGGTGCTCGGCTTCTGGCCCGCGGTCGACCTGGCCGCGGCGGGCGTGGTGTCGTTCGCGCCGCTGGCCGCCGACTACTCCCGGCACAGCCGCACCAACCGGGCCGCGTTCGCCGGAGCGTCCCTCGGGTACGGCGTCGCCGCGGCGGTCTACTTCGCGCTCGGCGTGTTCGCGGTGGCCAGGCTGCAGACCAACGACGCGGACGTGATCAAAGCGCTCGTGACGCTGCCGGCCGGCGCGATCGCGCTGTTCGTGCTGCTGGTGGACGAGGTCGACGAGGCGTACGCGAACGTGTACTCCACCACGATGTCGACCCACAACATCGTCGGCCACGTCGACCGGCGCTGGATCTCGATCGCCATCGGCGTACTCGCCACGGTGCTCGCCTGGCTCGTCGACCTGGGCAACTACCAGCAGTTCCTGTTCCTGATCGGGTCGGTGTTCGTGCCGCTGTTCGCGGTGGCGATCGCGGACTTCTTCGTGGTCAGCCGCCGCCGCTGGGACGTGTCCGCGACGGCGCGGTTCCGCTGGCAGCCGGCGGTGGCGTGGCTGTGCGGGTTCGTCGCGTACCAGCTGGTCTGGCCGGGCACGGTCAAGGGCTGGTCGTCGTTCTGGACCGACGCGCAGGGCTGGCTGCACTTCACTCCGCCGGCCTGGATGGGCGCGACGTACACCTCGATCGTCGTCGGTGCGGTGGCCGCCGTGCTCCTCGGCCGGGCAGGTCGCCGGGCCTGAGCGATCACACCGCGGGCGGCGGCGACGCGCGGCCGGTCAGTCCTGAACGTCCGAGCGGCGCCGCCGGAGGTGCCACACGGTCAGGCCGGTGACGACCGCCGCGACCAGGACCAGCCCGGTGACCCGGCCGAAGGTCTTCTCGACCTTCTGGTACGAGTTGCCGGCCAGGTAGCCGATCAGCACGACCGCGGCGCCCCAGAACACGCCGCCGGCGACGTTCCAGCGCAGGAACCTCAGGTACGGCATCTCGGCGATGCCGGCCAGCGCGGGCATCGTGGCGCGCAAGAACGCGGTGAACCGGCCGAGGAAGACCGCGGTCCCGCCGCGCCGGGCGAGGAAGTCGCGCGCGCCGTCGAGCCGGTGAGCGTGCCGCTGCAGCGGACGCGTCTTCAGCAGCCGCGGGCCGAACTGGCGGCCCACCTCGTACCCGACGGTGTCGCCCACGACCGCGCCGCCGATGACGACCGCGAGCACCACGGGCAGCGACGCGTGCCCGAGGCTGGCCGCCACCCCGCCGAGCACCGCCGCGGTCTCCCCGGGCAGTACGAATCCGACGAACAGCGCGTCCTCGGCGAACACCAGCAGCCCGACGATCGCGTAGATCGGCAGCCCGTTCAGCCCCAGCAGCCAGTCCGTCAGCCGGCTGATCATCGAACGTCGCCGTTCAGGATCACGGAACGTAGCCTAGCCGGGCCGGGTGAAGGGTTCAGCCGCGCTGCTCGAGGTCCAGCAGGAACCGCTTGGCCTCGATTCCGCCGGCATACCCCGTGAGGGCGCCGGAGGCGCCGACGACGCGGTGGCACGGGAGGACGATGCACAGCGGGTTGGCGCCCAGCGCGTGCCCGATCGCGCGGGCCGCGGTCGGCCGGTGGATCTCGCCGGCCAGCGCGCCGTACGTCGTGGTCCGGCCGAAGGGCACGTACGACGCCAGCCCGGTCAGCACCTGCCGCTGGAACGCGGTCGCGAGTGCCAGGTCGACCTCCAGCTCGAACCGCTGCCGGCGTCCGGCGAGATACTCGTCCAGCTGGCGTCGTACCTCGTCGACCGCCTTCGGCTGGCGCAGCACCCGCGGCGAGATCGCGCGGGCCAGCCGCCGCGTCACCGTCTCCTCGTCGTCGTACGACGATGCCACCACCCGGCCGGCGGCCGTTGCCAGCAGCAACGAGCCGATCGGGGTCTCGTGCACGGCGTACCCGACGTCGCCGTCCGGCAGCACCGGCGGCGCCGCGGCTGGCGCCACAACACTGAGGCGGGTCTCCAGGTCAGTCATCTGCAAGCTCCTTGCGTAGATTCGCCAGCGCGTCGCTGACGAGCCGCCGGGACGCGGCCGGGGTGGTGCCCAGCGCGTCCGCGATCGCGGCATGGTCCAGGTCGCCGACGTACTTCAGCGCCACCGCGGTCCGTTGCCGCTCGGGCAGCCGGGCCACCGCGCCCCACAGCTCGGGGTCGGGCCAGTCGGCCGGATCGGGTCCGTCGACGGCGACGGGCAGGTCGTCGGTCAATGGTGTCTGCGGCCTGCGCGCCCGGTGCACGTCGGTCGCGGTCCGCGCGGTGATCGTCAGCAACCAGCCGCGCAGGTTCTTCGCCGACGTCAGCCCGGGATACGCGGTGAACGCCTTCTCCCAGGCGCGTTGCGCCACGTCGTCCCCGTCGACCGGACCGGCCAGCGCGCGGGCCAGCCGGGACACCTCCCGCCAGTGCGCGTCGACCAGCGCCTGGAACGGCGGGAGCTGCACGGACCGCTTCTTCGACACCACGTCAGTACAACGCACACCCGGCCGAACGTGTGAGGGTGTGATCCAGTGCGCTGGTCGCCCGGCCCGTTCGTCGGGCCGGCCCGGTGCGCAATTCGCCTGGTCAACCACGCGAACCGCGCCTCCGCCCGGGTCATGACCCGGGCGAACCCTCCGTTCGCCGGGTTGACCAGGCGAATTGCGGGCGGGCGCGGCCGGCGTGCGTAGTTCTTCCGTGGCGGCCCACGGTTGGAACCCGGGGGAACCCTCCGTTCGCGGGGGTACCCACGCGAAATACGCGGGTGGTGGCGTCGGAGCGTCCGCTTAGGCTCGTGCGGTGACCTCTGTCTCGGGAGCGCTGCGGCCGTTGGTGGTGCCGGTGTTCGTGCCGGCGGCCGCGTTCGGGCTGGCGCAGGGGGCGGCGATCCCGGTGGTGGCGTTCAGCGCCCGGTCGCTGGGTGCGTCGCTGGTGGTGGCGAGTGTCGTGGTCGCGTTGTACGGGATCGGACAGGTCGCCGGTGCGGTGCCGGCCGGGCGGGCGGTGCGGCGGCTCGGCGAGCGGCGCGCGGTCGTCGCCGGCAGCCTGTTCGGCGCGGTGGGCGCGGCGCTGTGCCTGGCCGCGTGGGCGGTGCCCGTGCTGGCGGCCGGTGTGCTGCTGACGGGGATCGCGGCGGCGGTGTGGGGGCTGGCGCGGCACGCGTACGTCGCCTACTCGGTGCCGCCGACCGTGCGGGCCCGGGCGCTGGCCGCGATGGCGACGTCGAACCGGATCGGCCTGTTCGCGGGACCGCTGCTGGGTGCGGCCGTCGTACGGTTCACCGGCCCGCGCGGCGCGTTCGCGATCGAGCTCGCCGGCATCCTGCTCGCGGCCGCGCTGATGGCCCGGTTGCCGGACCTCGAGCACGACGTGCAGGTCACCGGAACCCGGGGGCCGTCGTTCGTCGCGACCATCCGGCGGCACCGCCGGGTGCTCGGCACGCTCGGGGTCGCGGTGCTGTTCACCGGCGCGGCGCGCGGCACCCGCAACGTCACCGTGCCGGTGTGGGCCGCGCACCTCGGTCTGGGCGCGGCCACGACCAGCCTGATCGTCGGGATCGCGGCCGGCCTCGAGATGCTGGTCGCGTACCCGGGCGGACGGTTGATGGACCTGCGCGGCCGCCGTTTCGTCGCCGTACCGTGCCTGCTGCTCCTGGGCCTCGGGCAACTATTGCTGCCGGCAACGATCGGCCCGGCGACGCTGACCGCGACGGCACTGGTGATGGGGGTCGGCAGCGGGCTGTCCACAGGGCTGGTGATGACGCTGGGCGCCGACGTGGCGCCGGCGCAGGACCGCGCCGAGTTCCTTGCCGCGTGGCGGTTGTGCCACGACAGCGGGCTGGCCGCCGGGCCGGCGCTGGTGAGCGCGATCGGCGCGCTCGGCAGCCTCGGGGCGGGCATCTCCGCGATCGGCGTGCTGGCGCTCGGCGGCGCGGTGATCTACGCCCGGGCCGTGCCGCCGCACCGCGAGGCCGCCGTGGCACAGTGACGCCATGGATCTGGCCCGGCGCCCAGAGGTCGTGGCGCACCGCGGTGACAGCGACAGCAGTCCCGAGCACACCCTGGCGGCGTACGAGAAGGCGATCGAGGCGGGTGCCGACGGCCTGGAGTGCGACGTACGGCTGACCGCCGACGGGCACCTGGTGTGCGTCCACGACCGGCGGATCGACCGTACGTCGAACGGCCGCGGCGTGCTGTCCACGATGAGCCTGCAGGAGCTCGAGGAGCTCGACTGGGGCTCGTGGAAGAACCCGTGGGCAGAGCTGGACGACGAGGCCGAGCTGCCGGACGCCGACCAGCTGACGGTGCTCACGCTGGAGCGGCTGCTGTCGATGGTCCGCGACTGCGGGCGGCGGGTGGAGGTCGCGATCGAGACCAAGCACCCGACCCGGTACGCCGGACTGGTGGAGAAGCGGCTGATCGAGCTGCTGGACCGGTTCGGCTGGGCCCGGCCGCGGCTCGGCGAGGATTCGCCGGCGCGGGTGATGAGCTTCTCCTGGCTGTCGTTGCGCCGGATGCGCGCGCTGGCTCCGGAGGTGCGGACCATGCTGCTGATGGACCGGGTGCCGCTGCGGTTCCGGGACGGCTCGCTGCCGACGGGCGTGTCGATCGCGGGACCGAGCCTGGAGATCGTGACCGCTCACCCGGAGTACGTCACCCGGGTGCACGGCCACGGCCACGAGGTGCACGTGTGGACGGTCAACGCGGTCGAGGACATCCGGAACTGCGCGCGGATCGGCGTCGACGCGATCATCACCGACCGCCCGCAGACCGCCCTGACCACGCTGGCGCGGTAGTAGCACCATACGGTTCCGTATTAACTGCTCGCAGTGCGGCGATGGCGCAGGGTAATGCGGTTTGGACAATCGGATTCGCCTTGTAAACAGGGGATTCCGGTCCGTATGTCGATTTCGTTGCATCTGTCACAGATCTCACGGTGTGCGTTTTCGAAGGGGTCACGGCGGGCAGAAGTTCGAAGGAAGTCATAACCCCAGAGGAGTCCCCTGCGTGTCTTCCGCGACCCTGCCGCGACGCGTGCGATCCGCTGGTCTGGCTTTGCCGCACGACGTGTCGGCAGTCGGAACGGCGCGACGCGCTCTCGACCGCTACCTGCAGGGATCGAACGTGGAGGCCGACCGCCGGCACGACGCCCGGCTGGTGCTCACCGAGCTGATCTCGAACGCGATCCGGCACGCACCGCCGCTGGCCTCCGGTGACCTCGACATCGGCTGGGGCGTCGACCGCGGCCACATCTACCTCGAGGTCACCGACGGCCGCGGCTCCACCGAACCGCACCAGATCGCCACCGCCCACCCGGAGTCGATCGGCGGCCGCGGCCTGGCCATCGTCAGCGTCCTCACGTCCAACTGGGGCGTCCGCCTGGAGTCCGGCACCCGCACCGTCTACGCCGTCCTCCCTCGCTGACCCCCACCCATCATCGGGCCCTTCCGCCCCGGCGTGTCGCCCATCGCCGGTCCCTTCTGACCACCCCCCACTCCCAGTCGTTCGGCGTGCGCAATCACCGCGGTGATCGCTCGCCGCAACCCGATCCGCCGCCGCGTCACCGGGTTTGGGAGACTGCGCGGCATGGGAAAGAAGTCGCGTCGCGCCGCCACCGCCACCGCCGCCACCGCCGCCACCGCCGTACTGGACCTCGCCGACCTCGCCGACGTCGGTCCGCGGGAGCCGTGCCCGTGCGGGTCGGGCAAGCGGTTCAAGCAGTGCCACGGGCGTGACCGGGCGCAGGCCGCGGACTTGTTCGTGGCGCGGCCGTTCGAGGGCCTGCCCGGTGAGTGCGACCTGATCGCGTTCCGCGAGGTGGTCCCGGCCGCGACCGCGGTCCTGAAGGGCGCCGGCGAGGCGGCCGGCCGCGACGTCACGGTGTGCACACTGCTGCCGATGGCGATGCCCGGCCTGGTCCGCGACGACGGGTCGATCTGGCTCGGCCTGCAGGTGCACCACTCGACCGGCGACCCGGCCCGCGACCTCGGCCACGTCCTGACCGCGGCCCTGACCACCGAGCCCGGCAACCCGGTGGACCCCGGCGACCTGTTCACCGACGGTCCGCGGCTGCAGGATCTCGTCGACACCTCGGCGGCGCTGGAGCCCGTCGTACACGAGGGTTTCGACTTCTGGGTCGCGGACAACGTCGAGGACCCGAGCGGTGAGATCGCCGCCGGGCTGGAGCGCGCGAACGCGGCCGCCGACCCGACGGTGCGGCTGTCCTCGGTGGAGGCGGCGTACTGGACCCAGATGGGGAGTCGCCGGTTCCTTCGCTGGGTGATGCCGCACGACGAGGACACGCTGCTGCAGGCACTTGCCCGGCTGCACGCGGCGGGGCGTTCCGGCCTCGGCGACGGCACCCGGCTGATCGGCTCGTTCCGCGCCCTCGGCGTCCTCGCGCCGGTGTGGGAGCTGCCCACCGACCTGGAGGCCGCCGCGCTGGAGGACCCGGCCGCGGAGTTCGCGATGGCCATCGGCGAGGCTCTCGCCAACGACAAGCCGCTCACCGCCGAGGAACGCGCCGCCCGCGCCGGGCTCGCCAACCGCCAGCTCACCATCCGCTGACCGGCGGCGGCCGCTCAAGCACCGCGCCCGGCGGGCTCCCACGGGAGTCTGCCGGGCGCGTCTTCATGAGCGGGGCGCCCTGAAGGCGGGGCGGCCCGGAAATGTGGACGGCCCAAGTCCTGCTGACGGGGGAGCAACAGGGCCTGGGCCTGGCAGAAGAGTACTCAGAGTGCACTCCGACAACAAGTCCTGCCGGTGTGGCGCATATCGCGCCGTCGCTGAGCGTGCCTTCGTGGTATCGCTGAACGACGAACCGCGGTCAGCCGAGGGGCTCGCGGGCGATCGGGCAGGACATGCAGCGCGGGCCGCCGCGGCCGGAGCCGAGCTCGGAGCCGGAGATCCGGATCACCTCGATCCCGGACTCCTCCAGCCGGGCGTTGGTCTCCACCGTGCGCTCGTACGCGATGCACACCCGCGGCGCGAGCGCCAGGGTGTTGTTGCCGTCGTCCCACTGCTCACGTTCGGCGGTGACCGGGTCGAGGCCGGTGTCGATCCGCCGCAGCGTGTCGATCCGCAGCGCCTTCGCGGCCGCGACCAGGAACGGCTCCTGCTCGGCGACGTGCAGGTGCTCCCCGCCGTCCTCGGCGGTGACGGCCATCGCGAGCAGGTCCTCGGCGACGTTCGGGTACATCAGCACCGCGTCGACGTCGACCATCGTGCACACCGTGTCCAGGTGCATGGTGGCGCGCTGCTGCGCGATCGGTACGGCGAGCACGGTGTGCGCGAGACCCCGGTCGAACACCCGCCGGGCGAGCCGCTCGACGCCGGCCGGCGTCGTACGCTCGCCGACCCCGACCGCCAGCACGCCCGGGCCGAGCGCGAGCACGTCGCCGCCCTCGACGTGCTCCAGCGTGTGGTCGTACACCCGCTCCACACCGGCGAACCGCGGGTGGAAGGAGTAGATCAGCTCGGTCAGCTGCGTCTCCCGCGCCCGCGCCGGCATGGCGAGCGAGGTGACCGCCACGGTGTCGCGGATCCAGACGCTGGAGTCGCGGGTGAACAGCAGGTTCGGCAGCGGGTCGATCAGGAAGTCCTCGTGCGCGAGCAGCGAGGTGACCAGGCCGCCGGCGTGCACCTCGTCGTTGCGTACGCCGGACATCAGCGTCTCGGCGAGCTCGTCCGGCGCCTGGTCCCGCAGGTGACGGGTGAGGTGCCGGCGCAGCGTGTCACCGAGCCGGAGGTCCTCGGTGGCGTCCGCGACCGCCCGGGCCCGCGCGTCCTCGCCGGCGAGGGCCTCCGCGAGCAGCTCGCCGAGGTACAGCACCTCGACGCCGCGGTCCCGCAGCGCCTGCGCGAACGCGTCGTGCTCGTCCTGCGCCCGCCCCACCCATGGGATCCCGTCGAACAGCAGCTTGTCGTTGTTGCGCGGCGTCAGCCGCCGCAGCTCGTTCCCCGGCCGGTGGAGCATGACCGTGCGCAGTGGCCCCACCTCGCTGTCCACACCGTACATGCGCCCGTCCTTTCGCCTGTCCCGATCCAACGCTACGACTACCGCACCGATCGTAGGGCCTGTCTGATTGTCTGACAATCCACCCGGCATCCCACCATCCATCACTTGCCTTGCCAACACGCCGCGGCCCTGCCGACTCCCCTTCTCGGCTCGCCGTCCGGGGCCGGCCGAACCGGCGTGTCGGCAAGGTGACTTCTCAAATGTCCGGCGAGTCGGCAAGGCAG
>WNGB01007191.1_pt1 | contig 18663 bp, 11 predicted proteins | sample 5400681 | NCBI WGS metagenome assembly WNGB01 (sample SAMN13153367, study PRJNA577476) | soil metagenome | isolation source: 115 cm soil or saprolite under grassland replicate 2 | place: USA:California | collected 2016-06-15 | reverse complement strand
TTACGATGGGACTGAGGCGCTGCGCGAAGCCCGCGACTGGCGACCGGATGTGGTCTTGCTCGACATCGGGATGCCGGGGATGGACGGCTTCGAGGTGGCGGCACATTTCCGCGACGAGGAACGCCTGCAAGGAATCGTCCTGATCGCCCTGACCGGCTACGGGCAAGACGAAGACCGGCAGCGCGCACGCGAGGCCGGGTTCCATCACTATCTGGTCAAACCAGTCCCTCCTGAGACCTTGCACGAGCTGTTGTCCGGTATCGCCGTGGCCCTTGGCAAAAGTGCGACGGACAGTGCGGTCAGGTTTCGGGGGCTCTCGCCGTTTCGAGGCAGCCACAGAGCTTTCCTCGCGGAGATCGACGAGACCGCCCCATGGTCGTCCTGATCCCTGATCCTGTCGAGAGTCTCCGCCGGGTGTTGGAGTCCCGGCTTTAGCCGGCTGAAGCCGGGACTCCAACCTCCGCTGCCGAATTCTGCACCTTGAGAGTCTGTAACTTGGTTGGCGAGCGGCGCGGCGTGAGCCCGCCGGTGAAGCCTTCACCGGCGGGCTCACGCCGCGCCGCTCGCCTTGTTGTTACTGCCCCTGAGTTAGCGCGCGGGGCTGGCCACGGATCGCTTGCCGAACCCCAGTAGGCGCAGGAACTCGCCTGGCGCGCGCCGCAAGCGCCGAACCAGGGTGTTCCGCTCGGCCGCGAGCTGGGCGCGCAGGGAACCAATTTCCGTCAGCGTCACCGCACGATCGGCTTCCAGGGCAGTCACCCGCGCCTGGGACCGGGCGATCTCGGCGGCCAACCAGGGAAACTCGGGGTGTGGCCCCGGCGCTGGCGCCGTCTCATACTGGATCTCGGTGCCCCGGAAACCCAGGAGATTCTCACACAACCGCGCCGCACCGGCCACGTCGGTGACGCCAAAGGTATCCGTGCGGAGGTGGAGCTGCCCGTTGAGGTAGCCCATCGCCGGCGCTTGGAGCCGCATCAGCGGGGTCTCTCGGAATGGCGCGCGCACGAGGTGCTCGTCGAACCACTGTTGCAGTTCCGGGTTGTCCGCGAAGGAAGCGCGGATCATTCCCAGTCGTGTCCGCCACTCGCTGGGGTTCGCCGCCCACAGGTGCCCGACCAGGTAGGAGGCGAGGCGTTTGCGGTCCAGGCGGAGCCGATCATCGCTGCGGAAGAGGGCTTCCTTGGCATACTGGAAAGAGTCCGCCACGGGCACGCCGGGGAAGATCGGCAGGTCTGGCACCCAAGGATGCAGCGGCAACCCCGCTCGGGCATTCAGGCGACGGAACTCCTGGGCGATGGCGGAGGGCCGCCGCAACAGCAGAGTTGCCACGCCGGTACTGTTGCCCGACAACCCGGCGACACTCATCGGCACCTCCGTGGAGAGGTAGGTGCCGGCAAGATAGGCAAAGGCGAACCCCGTGTAGACGTCGGGGCAGTTATTGGCAAAGACGCGTCCGGTCCGATTGCGCAGATCCGCGATCAGGTCGCGATGGATGATCGCGTTGTAGATCATCGGCAGGGATGTATAGGGCTCCAGAAAGTCGATGACGGCGGCGATGGTCGCGGAGGCGTCCGCCGTGCGCAGCTGCCGGCCCAGGGGGAGAGCCAGATAATTGCCCTCCCCTTCGAGGGCGATCGTCGGCCAGAGATAGAAGGCGGCGCTCCAGCGGATCGCCCTCGCTCCAGAGCGGCGGATCAAGCCGTCGAGTGCCGGCAGCGCGTGGGACAGCAGGGCGTCATCGTCGCCGAGGACGGTGACGTATTCCCCGCTTGCGTGAGCCACCGCCAGCTCCCAGTTCACACTCATGGCCAGCGGTTCCGGTGCCCGCACGTAAAGGATCCGCGGCGACTCGAATTCCTCCACGACCGCGCGCGTCGCCGGGGAACTGTGGTTATCGCAGACAACGATCTCGTAATCCTCGAAGTCCTGTTCGAGACAGGTCTGGAGGGTAGAGCGCAGGGTGTGGGCCCGTTCTCGGGTGGGGATAACGACGCTGAATCGCGGCGATGGCATGGGCCGTAGGCTCCGAGTAGAGTGTGGCTCTCGCGCAGGTCGCCGGCTCCTTGATCCCGGTGGGCAGTACTGTTTCCCTGTTGCCCCATTCGCCAGAGTGCCTCTCGTTGTACTGCCCGGGGTTGGTTTGAGACAAGCCCGGAGCGCCAGCGACGGACCGTCCCGTCGCTGGCGCTCCGGGCTTGTCTCAGGTTGCCCCGCGTTGAGTACCACGCGGCTGACATCTGATGACTCGCCTGCAAGCAGCGCCTTTTCGCCAAATTCGGCAGTTTACGCGGCCGACTTGGAGCGATTGTGATTCGGGCCAGGGACGATTCTCGTCTCGCTCCCGGTAGAGGCGTCACCTTCAGGCAACTTTGCGTAGGTAGGCCGCCGGCCAGTAGGTGACTCGCTGCGTGACGGCGCTTTCGTTGAACAGCCAGGGCGGCTCCTCCAGCACAAAGTCGGACCTCTGTTGGGCAAACTCCCGGGCTGCTTCGCTGGGATTGTCCCAGGACCAGTCCGCGCGTCCGCCGGGGACGTTTGCCATCTCACCCATGATGCCATCGGTGGCGACGAGGTACGATCCTGGAGTCACGAGCCCGGCGTAGGCTTCCAGTTCGGCGCGCACGTGAGTCTTGCTGTGGCAGGAGTCGAGGATCACCAGGATAGTCTCGCCCTCCCGGATCTGGGCCTTCGCCTGTGCCACTACCGACGGGTCCGTGGAGTCACCTTCGAGCAAGGTGATGTACCCGGCCAGTGCATGCCCTTCGATGGCGGTACGGTTGGGAGGTCGAATCTGGCGGTCGATCCCGATGACCCGGCCGCGGCCCTGGGCCTTGCAGAGACTGGCGTAAAAGACCAGCGAACCGCCGTGAGCGATGCCGGTTTCGAGGATCACATCGGGACCGACGCGATGGATCACTTCCTGAATGCGCAGGACATCCTCCGGCAGCTGAATGATCGGCCGGCCCAGCCAGGTGAAGCCGTACGAGTATTTCTGCGACCACCCGACCTGGAGCCAACAGCGGCTGAGCAGTTCGAACGCCTCGGGGCTGTAGAGTGACAGGACTTCGCGCGAGCCGTTTGCTTCGTGGACGAGTTGTTGCGTCGTTGTATCGATCGTGAGTCGCATGCCGTCGTACTCCATTTGGGGTTCCCGCTTGCGGGTTAGCAGCGCGTTGAAAAACCCCTCCCCCGGCCCCTCCCCTAAAAGGAGAGGGGAGAGTTTGCTGTCTTCCCCCCCTCTCCGTGGCGGGGAGGGGCCGGGGGAGGGGTTTTCAACAGGCTGCTAACTCGCAAGCGGGAACTCCTGATCCGCTTGGGGCCGCATCAGATCGACCACGGCGGCGCGGGAGCCATGCCGGGCGAGAGTCGCCGCCACTTCCTCGACGTAGTTCGGATTCAGGACGAGCGCCGCGGCGATCCCTTCGGACACGGCCTGCCCCGGCGCGAGGATCGGGTGGCCAGTCCCCGCCACGTACTTGCCTTGCTTCGCCGGGTTGATGTCAACGACACAGGCAATCCGTTTACTATCCGGATCGACCAGATTGCAAAAGGTGACGCCCTTGGCTCCCGCCCCCCAGACCGCGAGAGGCCCGACCACGGCAAGCCTTTCGAGGTCGCGTCGCCAGCCAGCCACGCGCGCTGCTTCCGCGGCGGCGAACTGTCGGGCCAGGGCCAGCAACGACTCAGCTCGGTTGGTGGCGATTGTCTCCGCGCTACTCACCCGGCCGTCGAGCCATAGATATTGCCCGCCGAAGACATGACGCACGGTCGTGACTGAGAAGCCGGCCGCAGTGAAGGCATGAGCCAGCGCGTCGGCGGTAAACAGCGAGCAGTGTTCGTAGAAGAAATCCCAGATCACCTGATGCCGGAGGATCCAGAGGGCGCAGGGAGTCTCGAAGAAGACGCGTGCCCGCGGCGAACTTGCCAGAGCGGAACGCACGGAGCGGAGTAGTTGCAAGGGGTCGGGGACGTGTTCGATCACATGCCGGCAGACGACGATGTCGGCGGTCAGGCCAGCCGCGCCGTCGAAGAAACGTCGCTCGAACCGCAGCCGCCCGTCGAGGTCGGCGAGTGGCCCCTGGTAACTGGGGTCGAACCCAACGCCGACGTTGGCAGCGCCGGGGTAGGCAACCAGTTGCCGCAGGAATCCGCCCTTGCCGCAACCCACTTCCACGATGCGGCAGCCGCGCACCCCCTGAACCTCGACCAGTTCGCGCACCAGCCCGGCGACATGCCTCTCGAATGCTGCGGACAGGGTCTGGGTGTTGTCGTAATCGGGGCCGTAGCTCAGGAGGCTGGGGTCGAAGGCGGCGTTGAAGACGAAGCCACAATCCGGGCAGACGTTCAAAGCGAGCGTCCCGCGCGTCGCCCGCCGGGCAGCCGCGGCCTCGGCCATCAAGAGGTTTTGATGGACCGGCACGTTGGCACGGCGCAGGAACTCCTCGGCGCCTGCCGAACACACCGGGCACGCAGACTTGGCGTTAGGCGGCACGGAGTTGCTCCTTCCCGCTGCGCAGCAAGTCGGGGTAACTTAGATCGCGCGCCGAGATGATGCGCCGCTCACACGGCGGCCAGAGAATTTGCAATAGCGGATCATCCCAGCGAACGCCGCGCGCCATTTGAGGACAATACGCCTCGGACATCTGATAAAAGAGTTCCGTGTCATCGACGAGGGTCTGAAACCCATGCGCGAACCCCTCGGGCACAAACAGCAGCCGATGATTGTCGGCCGACAACTCGAACGCTGCCCAGCAGCGGAAGGTCGGCGATTCCGGCCGCAGATCCACAAGCACGTCGAAGACGGCGCCGCGCGTACAGCGCACCAGTTTCGCCTCCGCGCAGGGGGCAGCCTGGGAGTGCAGGCCGCGCAGGGTGCCGCGGGTGCGATTGTAGGAGATATTGCACTGCACCCAGTCGCAACGGATGCCGTGGTCCGCGAATTCTTCCCGGCACCAAGTCCGGGCGAAGAAACCCCGTTCGTCCTCCAGTCGCTCGGGCTCAAGGAGGAGCGCGCCGGGGAGCGGTGTCGCGTGAAAGCGCATGGCGCATCTCGGGACAGGAGTCGCTGGGCCAGCGAGAAACGGACGGTGTCCAGGAAGTGGGTAGACCACGATGCGGCGGCGTTATAGCACGGTCGCTTTCGAGGGGTCAATAGAGTTCGCCGTCCCGCTCCGTGTGCGCGGTGACGGCTTGTTCACGATGTCCGGGGGGCTTCAGCTGCGCCAGGAGTCGCCGCATGTGATCTTCCGCAGCGTGCGTGCTGCGAACAGATGCATCCTCCTTCCAGGAGTCCGTCGCGATCCCTGGGTGCGCGGCCTGGCTTTCCCTCCAGCCCGCCAAGGCAAGGAGGGCCATGCTGCCAACCCATACCCAGTAGCCGGCCCCAGGCAATTCTGACTTCCCCGCAGCGAACGGTCCGAAGACGTACGGCAGGTAGCCCAACGCCATGACTGTTGCGATCAGCCCGCCCTGCCGCGCCTCCCGCGATCGCCCGGTCACCAGACAGATACAGCCGACGTAGAAAACCATGTTCGCCAGCCAGGGCCAACTCCACGGCAAGAGGGCAAAACTGGCAGTGGCGATCGCTCCCAGCGAAAACATCTGGTGGCCGTAGGCCCTTCCGCCCTCACCCACCGGCAGGAAAAAGGCCGCCCCGTACACTGACAGGATGATGGCCAGCCAGCCGACAGGAGACCGTGTATCGTTCGCGCGTTGGGTCATAGCGCCCTCGTCTGTGCTCGGGAGTAAGCGTTGCACAGCAAGACAACCGCGGCGCGCAACCTGAGATAACCGGCAACCTGGGAATGCTGCGAGGAAGGATGCTGCGGGGTCAGCGTTGGCCCCGCACCGATTTGACGATCGCTTTTATCCTTTAATCACGCCGATGGGGCGCATCCGCGCCACCTTCTTGCTCAGCCCCGCCCGGTGGACGACGTCCACCACCTCATCGACGTTCTTGTACGCCTTCGGCTGCTCCTCTGCCAGCCCCCGACGGCTCTGCGAACGGGCGATGACGCCGCGTGCCTCCAACTCCTTGTCGATGCGCCGACCCCCCGCTTCCTTGACGGCAGCGGTGCGGCTCATGGCTCGACCGGCACCGTGGCAGGTTGTGCCGAACGTCCGCTCCATGCTCCCCGGCTGACCGACCAGCACCCAGCTCGCTCGCCCCATGTCGCCGGGGATGATCACCGGCTGGCCGATCTTGCGATACATGAGCGGAATCTCGGGATGCTCCGGTGGGAAGGCTCGTGTCGCACCCTTGCGATGCACCCACAGCTTTCGCCGCTTGCCCTCGACCGTGTGCTCCTCGAACTTGGCGATGTTGTGACAGACATCGTAGATCAGGTTCATCTGCAATTCCTGCCACGAACGGCCGAAGACCGAGGCGAACACCTCGCGCGCCTGTTGCATCAGGAGTTGGCGGTTGCACCAGGCGAAGTTCGCCGCGGCCCGCATCGCGGCGATGTAGTGGTCGCCCTCGGGACTGTCCACCGGGGCACAGACCAGCTGCCGATCGGGCAGGACGATGCCGTACTTCTCCGGCGCCTTGCGCATCTGCATCAGGGCGTCATCGCAGACCTGGTAGCCCAGGCCGCGCGAGCCGCTATGGATCATCACGCAGACCATGTCTTTTTCCAGGCCCATCACCTGCGCCGCTTCCTCGTCGAAGATGTGATCGACGACCTGCATTTCGAGGAAGTGGTTGCCCGAACCGAGGGTGCCGCACTGTTCGGCGCCGCGCTCCTTCGCGTGGTCGCTGACGGCGTCGGCGTCGGCGCCGTCGAGGTGGCCGTTCGCCTCCGTGTACTCCAGGTCGCGCCCCTCGCCGTGTCCCTTACCGATGACGTAACGCGAGCCTTCCGTGAGTAAGCGTCGCATATCGCCGCCGCGGAATTCGTAGCGACCCGACCTGCCAGCCCCGGTCGGAACGTGCTTGAAAAGAGCATCGACCAACTCACGCAGGTGGTGCTTGACCTCGCGATAAAAGAGATTGGACCTGACCAGCCGTACACCACAATTTACGTCATAACCGATCCCTCCGGGAGAAATTACCCCGCCTTCCTTGGGGTCGGTCGCGCACACGCCGCCGATGCAGAAACCATAGCCCCAATGAATGTCCGGCATCGCCAGGCTGGCGCCCTGAATGCCGGGCAGAAATGCTACATTCGCGACCTGCTCGGGCGCCTGATCCTTCTTGATTTGCTGGAGCAGGGTCTCGTCCGCGAAGATCAGGCCATCGACGCGCATGCCGGGCTTGTAGCTCTTCGGGATGCGGTAACAGCAGTCATCGACCTTTTCCAGCGGACCACGGTAGATGTCCTTCGCCATGATATTCCCCTTTAGATATCTATAATAACCTCAGCAAGCCAGCCGTTGTTGGGCGGTTCGGATGTCTGCTCGACGCGCAGGCCGTGGTAGGTGATCGCCTTCACCTCGTGTTCGAGAGCGTGCCGCGCACGGTCAAGCGGTTCGCCCCACGCCGTGCCGGTCAGGCCCCCGTCGTCCACATGGACCTCGAAGCGGCTGAACAGGCGGTGCTTCGTGTCGAAGTGGTAGAGCAGCTGCCGCAGCCAGTCGAACAGGAGATAATCCCGCTCGTCCGCCGCGAGCCGCACGTCGAGGCGCTCCAGCGGCCGCACGCTGGACAGATCCTCGACCATCACAGAGAACAGCGCCTCCGCCGCCTCGGCGAAGAGGGTGTCCAGGTCGGCGGCGCGGATGCGCAACCCCAGGTCGGCGGTGTGCTCGAAGACTTCGTGCATGGACGTACCCTGGTGAGCTGTCGTGATACGCGACCGCCCGGCGATCCTGGAATGACGCCGCCCGGTGCGGGACGGTTCACAGGAGATTGTCTGACGATGGGGGGCAAGGGTCATTGTAAGGCTGCCGAGTACGACGGCCAATGGCCTTCCGGACCGCGATATCCTGGCAACCCCCGCCGCGGTCGGTTACACTGCGGGGACTGCAACGCTCCCGCAGAGGACTGAGCCATGAGCGAGGTGACGCGCATCCTGTCCGCGATCGAGCAAGGCGACCCGCACGCCGCCGAGCAACTCCTCCCTCTCGTCTACGACGAGTTGCGCCGCCTCGCCGCCCAGCGGTTGGCCCAGGAACAGCCGGGGCAGACGCTGGACGCGACGGCACTGGTCCACGAAGCCTACCTGCGCCTGGTGGACGCGGAGCAGGCGCAGCAGTGGAACAGCCGCGGACACTTCTTCGCCGCCGCGGCCGAGGCCATGCGCAGAATCCTCGTCGAGAACGCCCGCCGCAAGGCCAGCCTCAAAAGGGGCGGCGACCGCGAGCGCGAAGAGTTCCCCGAATCGGAGTTGGTCGCCCCCGCTATCTCCGACGATTTGCTGGCCCTCGACGAAGCCCTGACGCAACTCGCCGCCACCGACGCCGTCGCCGCCGACCTGGTCAAGCTCCGCTATTTCGCCGGCCTCACCGGACCGCAAGCCGCCGAGGCGCTCGGGCTGTCGGCACGCACCGCCGATCGCACCTGGGCCTACGCCCGCGCCTGGCTCCTCAAGAAAATCCAGCCCGAATGACGCAATTTGTTGGCGAAGGCGACGGCCCGAAGACGCACTGTCAGATAGAGCACCTTGCGGCCGCGCCTGTTAAGGGTTTCGAGCATGAACGAGCGAGCCATCTTCGACGCGGCCCTGGATATTGACGATCCGACCGCAAGGGCCGCCTACCTGGACCGCGTCTGCGACGGCAATCCCGCGCTGCGGCAGCATCTCGCTGAGTTGCTCTCAGCCCAGGACAACCTGGGGAGTTTCCTCGCTGGGCCGCCTGTTCTGTCGTTCAACCCGACGATGGACGAGCCGAGCCGCGAGGATTCCGGGACAGTGGTCGGGCCGTACCAGCTGCTGGAGCCGCTCGGCGAGGGCGGCATGGGCACGGTCTGGCTGGCGCAACAGAGCGAGCCGGTCAAGCGGCTGGTCGCCCTCAAGGTCATCAAGCCCGGCATGGACTCGCGGCAGATCATCGCCCGCTTCGAGGCGGAGCGGCAGGCGCTGGCCCTCATGGATCACCCCAACATTGCCAAGGTGCTGGACGGGGGCGAAACGGCAAGTGGCCGGCCCTACTTCGTCATGGAGTTGGTCAAGGGGGTGCCGATCACCCGCTACTGCGACGAGTATCGGCTGCCGCCGCGCTGGCGTCTGGAGTTGTTCCTGCCGGTGTGCCAGGCGATCCAGCACGCCCACACCAAGGGCATCATCCATCGCGACATCAAACCGAGCAACGTCCTGGTGGCGTTGTATGACGGCCAGCCGGTGGTGAAGGTGATCGACTTCGGCGTCGCCAAGGCGCTGCACCAGCCCTTGATGGAGGCGTCGCTGGACACGGCGGTCGGGCAGGTCGTCGGCACACCGCAGTACATGAGCCCCGAGCAGGCCGAACTGAACCAGCCCGACATCGACACGCGCAGCGACATCTACAGTCTGGGCGTGCTGCTCTACGAGTTGCTCACGGGCACGACGCCGCTGGAACGGCAGCGGCTGCAGGGGGCGGCGCTGCTGGAGGTGTTGCGTGTCATCCGCGAGGAGGAGACGCCCTCGCCCAGCGCACGGCTGAACACGGTGGAGGAACTGTCGGCCATCGCAGCGAGCCGGGGGCTGGAGCCGAAGCAGTTGCGCGGCGTGGTGCGTGGGGAGTTGGACTGGATCGTGCTGAAGGCGCTGGAGAAAGACCGGACGCGCCGTTACGAGACGGCCAGCGCCTTCGCGGCCGATGTGCAGCGCTATTTGCAGGATGAGACGGTCCTGGCCTGTCCGCCGTCGGCGGGTTACCGGGTGCGCAAGTTCGTACGGCGGAACCGACGCGCCCTGGCGACTGCGACGCTGGTGGGCGTGATGTTGCTGGCGGCGCTGGCGGTGGTGGGGGGCACCATCGGCTGGGCGACGCGCGACCGGGTCGCCCGTGAGCAGGAGCAGGAGCGCGAGCGGCTGGCCCGGCTCAGCAAGGCGAGCGCCGGCGGCCAGGAAGCGCTGCAAGACGCTCAGCGGCTGCGAACGCAAGCCAGGTGGCGCGAAGCGCGTGCGGCAGTCAAGCGGGCGCAGATGCTGCTCGGCGGCAGTGCCGACGCGGCCCACCAGCTGCAAGCGCAACACCTGCTCGCCGACTTGAACATGGCGGAGGCGGTAGAAGCCATCCGGCTCGATCGGAGCGCCGTCCGCGATGAGCACTTTGACAACGAGACAGCGGACCTGGCTTATGCCCACGCCTTCCGGGGATTCGGCATCGACGTGAACCGATTGCCGGCCGAGGAAGCAGCGAAGCACATCCGGGGGCGGACCATCCATGCTGAGTTGGTGGCGGCGCTGGATGACTGGGCTCTGGTGCGCAGGATCCTGGAGAAGCCGGACGCCACGGCCTGGAAGCGCTTGCTTGCCGTGGCCCGCGCCGCCGACACGGACGCCCAGCGCAACCGCTTGCGGGACGTCCTGGAAACGGAAGACGGCGAGACGGTGAAAAAGCTCGCCGCATCCATGCCCCCAGCTTCCCTGACTGGCCCGACGGTCATGCTCCTGGCCGATGCCCTGAAGCTGATTGGGGCCAGGGCGGAGGCCCTGGCGACGCTGGAGCGGGCGCAGCAGCACCACCCCGCTGACTTTTGGATCAACAACCACCTCGGCCTGAACCTGTTCTACGCGAGGCAGTGGGGGAAGGCGATCCGCTATTTCACGGCGGCAGCAGCTTTGCGCCCCGACAGCCCCGGTGTGTTCGTGAACCTTGGGGGGGCCCTACGCGAGCAGGGCGATCTGGACGGCGCCATCGCTGCCGGCCAACGGGCCGTGGACCTCAAACCGGATTACGCCAATGCCCACAACAACCTCGGTGCCGCCCTGGGGGCCAAGGGACGCCTGGCCGAGTCGATCACGCACCTGCAGCAGGCCATCGCCCTCCAGCCCAGGGACGCGGCGCCGCACTTCAACCTCGGACGCACGCTGCAGCTGCAACACAAATACAAGGAGGCCATCGCCTGCTACCGCAAGGCCATCGATCTCAAACCCAGCATGTTCCTGCCCCGCTACTACCTCGGCAGCGCCTTGTTCGACCAGGGCCATTACGCCGAGGCCGAGGAGGCGTACTTGCAAGCCATCGACGTCAACCCCAAGGACGACGCGGCGGCTTTCAGCGCCCTGGGCGTGGCCCTGGGGAGGCTCAACAAACTGGAGCAGGCCAGAGCGGCCTTCCGGAAGGCGATGGAGCTCCAACCCAAGAATCCGGTGTGGGAATACAACCTTGGTAGCCTCCTGCGCGAGCACGGGCAGTTTTCCGAGGCCATTGCCTGCTTCCGCAAGGCCATCGAGTTGGACCCGAAATACGGCCATGCCTGGGGCAACCTTGGCCTGGCGCTAGAAGGTTTGGGCAGGTTTGCCGAGGCGGCGGATGCCCATCGCAAGGCCGTCGAATTCGCGACGGACAAGGACAGCGCTTACCGGGCCTACAATAACCTGGGCGGCGCACTCGGCCGGCTCGACCAGGAGCCGGAGGCCGCAGACTGTTTCCGCAAGGCCATCGAGTGCCAACCCGACTTCCCCGAGGCCTACTACGGGCTGGGCCTTGCGCTCGGGAACCTGGGCAAGCACCAGGAGGCGATCCCCGGGTTCCGCAAGGCCGTCGAGCGCAAGCCCGATCACTATCAAGCCTGGGGCAGTCTCGGCTTTGCACTCCACCTTGAAGGAGAATTCAGCGAAGCTCTCGCGGCCTACCAGCGCTGTCTCGACCTGTTGCCTGCCGACCATCCCACCCGGGCCGCCCTGGAACCTCACCGTGCCTCCTGTGCCCGGCTTCGCGCACTCGCAGACCGGTTGCCGGCGATCCTGAACGGGCTTGTCCCCGCCGATCCTGCCGAGCGGGCGCAATTCGCGGAGGTTTGCGCCGCCAAGAAACTCTTCGGGGCCGCGGCCCGATTCTATCAGCACGCCTTCCAGGAGCAGCCTGCCCTGGCCGCCGACCTCAAGGTTGGCAGGCGCTTTGATGCGGCCCGTGCTGCGACCCAGGCAGGCTGCGGGCAGGGCAAGGATCAAGCGTCGCTTTCGGATGAGCAGCGGGCCGTGTGGCGCAAACAAGCACTCGCATGGCTGCGCGCCGATCTGACGTTGTTGGAGCAAGAGAGCAATACGCCCTCCGGCCGCGCTTTTGCGATCAAGAAGTTGCTGCTCTGGCAGCGCACGCCCGCTTTTGACTCGCTCCGCGCCGAGGCCACATTTGCTGCGCTACCCAAAGCCGAGCAAGGAGCGTGGCGCGGTTTCTGGGCCGATGTGGAAGGCGTGCTGGCCCGGCTCAAGTCCGACGGCAAGGTCAGGCCTGGGTAGGTGTCGGGCAGACACGGATGCTGCCCCACGGTTTTTCCGCGAACTCCAAGCAAAGCGGCCGGTGAGGCCTTACCGCCAAGCAAGCCCCTCACCGGCCCGGCACCGCCCCGGCGCTCGGTCTGCGCGCCGGGAGCGATGTCTCTCCATTGTATCGCAGACCAACCTGGAAAAGGAGACTCTACCATGTCATTCACCAGTTGGCTGCGCAACCTGCGTCCCGCCCTCGCTCCGGACCGTGTCGAGCGCAATCCCCGGCGGCGACTGACCGGTCACGGCCGTGCGAGCCGGCGGCTGGTCCTCGAGCAGCTCGAGGACCGCAGCTTGCCGTCGTGTATGGTTGCGCTGGCTCCCAGCGAAGCAGCTCCCCAGCTCGTTGGCGAGCGGATCACCTGGACCGCCACGGCCACCGACTGCGGGACCGTTCCCGTCTACCAGTTCAGCGTCGCGCCCCACGGCGACGCCTTCCGGGTGGTGCGCGATTTCAGCCCCACCAATGCCTTCGCGTGGACGCCGATGCAAGAAGGCGCCTACGACATCAAGGTCACCGTCAAGGACGGGTATCTGGCAACCGGGACGACCTCCGCCGTGGCGGTCGATGCGGTCGCGTCGCGGGTGACCGGGTCCCAGGCCGTCATCACGCCGACGCTCAACCCCCTCGTGGCCCTGTACAGCGCCCCGCCCACTTCGGCGGGCTCGGTGTTCGTCCAGTTCAGCGTGGCGGGCGACTCCCCGTCCTGGAGAAACACCAATACGCTCCCCGTCGTGCCGGGGAAGAGCACCAACTTCTTCGTGGCGGGCATGCTGCCCAACACGACGTATGAGATGCGCGACGTGCGGAGCGACGGCACCGGCTCCGCGCCACAGCTCTTCACGACCGGGGCCGTGCCCTCGACATTGACTTTCCCCACCTGGACCGTGAGCCAGCCGCCCGCCCCCGGTGGCGACCTTGATCAGGACATGGTCTTCCACTTGCTCACCTTAGCGGGGGACCCGAGCGGCAACTCGCACCCGATCGCCACCGACCTCTCGGGCCGCGTGGAGTGGTATTACGACATCCAGCAGTCGGGGCTGGGGATCAACATCATGCCCACCGCGACCCTGTTGCCTGGGGGCACGGTGATCGGCCTGGGCCACGCGAGCGGTTCCCCCGTGGGCCAACAAAACGTCCTGCGGGAGATCGACCTGGCCGGCAACCCCATCCGCGAGACGAACCTCGCGGCGGTGAACGCCCAGCTTGCCGCCATGGGCCTCGAGGCCGTCTACGGCTTCCACCACGACGTCCAGCGGCTGCCCGACGGGTCCCTGGTCGTGCTCACGTACCCCGAGCGCACCGTCGCCATCAACGGCGTCTCCACCAATTACATCGGTGAGATGGTCATCGTGCTCAACCCCGACTTGCAGGTGAAGTGGGCGTGGGACGCCTTCGACCATCTGGACGTGAACCGCGGGCCGGTCCTGGGCGAGGTTACGCAACCGGGCAGCAGGGGGCCGACGTCCGTGGTCCCCCGCCTTCCGGCGGTCGATTGGCTGCACGTGAACGCCGTGGCCTTGTCGCCCACGGACGGCAACCTGATCCTGTCGATCCGACATCAGGACTGGGTGATCAAGATCGACTACCGCAACGGCGCGGGGGACGGCCACGTCATCTGGCGGCTGGGGCAGGGCGGCGATTTCGCCGTCAACTCCGCGGACGCGAAGCCGTGGTTCTCCCACCAGCACAACGCCCACTATATCGACGACCACACGCTGATCCTCTTCGACAACGGCAATACTCGCCGTGCCAGCGATCCCAACGCACACAGCCGTGGACAAGTGTGGACGCTCGACGAGCAGACGATGACGGCGACCCTCGTGGTCAACGCCGATCTGGGGAGCTACGCCGGCGCCCTGGGCGCCGCGGAACGGCTCTCGAACGGGAACTATTCCTTCACCCTGGGCACCAACGGACCGGAGCCGCCCATCCCGCCCGCCCACACCGTCGAAGTGACCCCGAACGGCACCAAGGTCTATGACCTCCAGGTCAACAAGCCGGAGTATCGCTCCTACCGGATGCGGACGTTGTATGAGGGGATTGACGACGTACTTGCGGGAGAGCCCCTGAAGGTCGAGAGCGTCGTCCTCAACGACGGCGCCGCCCAGCGCTCGATGGTCAACAGCATCACCGTCACCTTCGGCGGCGCCGCTGTCCTCGACCCCGGTGCAATCGAGCTGCGCCGGCAAGACGGCAGCCTCGTGGATGCCCACTTCAGCATCTCGCTGCTCGGCGGCAAGACCGTGGCCGTGCTCACCTTCGCCGGAGCGGAGTTCGTCGGCGGCTCGCTGACGGACGGCAGCTACACTCTGACGGTCCGCGCGGACCGGGTGCATGACCGCTGGGGACGGCAACTGGACGGGGACGGCAACGGCTCGGCTGGCGGCGACCGCGTGGACAGCTTCTTCCGCATGTTCGGCGACGCGGACGGCGACCGCGATGTGGACTGGCTGGACCGCGACCTCTTCCGCTCCGCCTTCGGGAAGCACGCCGGCGAGGCCGGTTACCTGTGGTACTTCGACTTCGATGGCGACGGCGATGTGGACGGCCTGGACAACGGGCAATTCAATCGCCGCTTCGGCCAGTATTGAGGATGGGAAAGAAAGGGGACAGGCACCTTTTCCTCTCCACCAAGAGGAAAAGGTGCCTGTCCCCTTTCTTCCCCAGGGAATCAGCGCCACGACGTGCGCTGGAGGGGGTCGGCGTGCAATGCAATCAATCCGCCGATACTTCATTGTACGGCTGAATAGGCAGCCAGCAAAGGGACTTTGTCCTGGCTTCGCCTCCAGCGCCGGTGCAGGCTGGCTGTCCTGCCGCAAGCCCGCGCCGGCCGCCGCGTTCCCTTGCCAGGCGCTGCCGCCTCGGTTATGCTCGGCGGCATGAGCGACGTCACCCGCATCCTGTCCGCCATCGAGCAAGGCGACCCCTCCGCCGCCGAGCAACTCCTGCCGCTGGTCTACGACGAGTTGCGCCAGCTCGCTGCCCAGCGCCTGGCCCACGAACAGCCCGGCCAGACGCTGCAGGCGACGGCGCTGGTCCACGAGGCGTACCTGCGCCTGGTGGACGTGGACAGCGCTCCACACTGGAATAGCCGCCGTCATTTCTTCGCCGCGGCCGCTGAGGCCATGCGCCGCATCCTGGTCGAACGCGCCCGCGCCCGCGGCAGTTTGAAACGGGGCGGCGGCCGCGAGCGCCTCGATCTCGATGCCCTCACCGTCGCTGGCCCTGAGCGCCCGGACGACCTGCTGGCGCTCGACGAGGCGTTGACCCGCCTGGCCGCGGCGGAGTCGCAGGCGGCGGAGTTGGTCCATCTCCGCTACTTCACCGGCCAGACCATGAGCGAGGCGGCCGACCTGCTCGGCCTGTCGCTCCGCAGCGCTCACCGGCTCTGGGCTTATGCCAGGGCCTGGCTCCTCCAGGAACTGGAGCAGGATTGACGAGATTTTCTGGCACACTTCGCGCGCTGATTTCGCACAGAGTAATGACGCCTGGAGAGCCACGCCATGACCGAACGTGAAGTGTTCGAGGCCGCCCTGGAACTGCCGCTGGAAAACCGCGCCGCGTTCCTCGACGGCGTCTGCGGGGGCGACGCCGCACTGCGGCAGCGGCTGGAGGCCCTGCTCAGTCAGCACGACCGGGCTGGCAGTTTCCTGGAAAAACCGGCCATTACGGGAGCATTTCGCCCGGACGCAGGCTTTCAAGCGGATTCAGTTGGCCAGGTGCTTGCCGGCCGCTACACGGGGCATGGGGACCGTTTGGCTGGCCCAGCAGAGCGAGCCGGTCAAACGCCTCGTCGCCATCAAGCTGATCAAGGCGGGCATGGACAGCCAGCAGGTGCTGGCCCGCTTTGAAGCGGAGCGGCAGGCGCTGGCGCTGATGGACCACCCGAACATCGCCAAGGTCCACGACGCCGGCACCACGCCCGACGGCCGGCCGTTCTTCGTCATGGAGCTGGTCAAGGGCGTGCCGATCACCCAGTATTGCGACGAGCGCCGCCTGACGCCACGGCAGCGGTTGGAGCTGTTCGTGCCGGTCTGCCAGGCGATCCAGCATGCCCACCACAAGGGCATCATTCACCGCGACATCAAGCCGAGTAACGTGCTGGTCGCCCTGTACGACGACCAGCCGGTGGTCAAGGTGATCGACTTCGGCGTGGCCAAAGCGACCGGCCAACAACTCACCGAGCAGACGCTGGAGACCGGTTTCGGCTCAGTGGTGGGGACACTGGAGTACATGAGCCCGGAGCAAGCCAGCTTCAACCAACTGGACATCGACACGCGCAGCGACATCTACTCCCTGGGGGTGGTGCTCTACGAACTCCTGGCTGGCAGTCCGCCCTTCAGCTGCAAAGAACTGCAACAAGGTGGAATGCTGGAGATGCTCCGCCTCATCCGCGAGCAGGAGCCTTCCCGGCCGAGCACGAAGCTGAGCACTGCGGAGGAGTTGCCCAGCATTGCCGCGTGCCGTGGTGTGGAGCCGGGCCATTTGAGCGGGCTGGTGCGCGGCGAACTGGACTGGATCGTGATGAAATGCCTGGAGAAGGACCGCGACCGCCGCTACGAGACCGCCAACGCCCTCGCCCTGGACATCCACCGCTACCTCGCCGACGAGCCGGTGCTGGCCTGTCCGCCGTCGCGGTGGTATCGCGTCCGCAAGTTCGTGCGGCGGAACCGAGGCCCGGTGCTGGCCGCCGCGGCCGTGCTGCTCACCCTGGTCGGCGGCATCGTGGGAACCACCTGGGGGCTCGTGCGAAGCGAAATCGCCCGGGCCGGAGAGGAACAACAGCGGTTAGCGGCGGAAGCGGAAAGGACCCGCGCGGTGCGAGCGGAACGAGATACCAGAATGACCTTCGCATTCGCTGAAGCGCTGAACTCATTCTTGCTTCACGACTTGCTGGGGCAGGCGGACATTGGCAAGCAGCCGCTGATGATCGGTGGCCAGAGCGGACCGCGCAACCCCAACATCACGGTGCGTGAGCTCGTGGATCGCGCAGCCAAGAAGCTGGAGGGTTCGTTCACCAGGCGGGATCTGGGCGATCCGCAACTTCGGGTGGCCGTCAAGGCGGGGATCGGGGTGACAGTCGGCGGGATTTACCGATCCCTGGGCGACTACCCGCAGGCGCAGAAACACCTGGAGCGCGCGGTCGTCTTATGCAGGGACGCGCTGGGGCCCAACCACCGCAATACTCTTGGGGCCAAGCGCCAGTTGGTCTTGCTGTTGTTCGATCAGGGAAGGTACGACCGGGCCGAGGCGGTCCTGCGGGAGGTGTTCGACGCCTGCCGGGAGAAGGGGGAAGCCGACGATCCCGAGACGCTCAGGGACAAGTATAACCTGGCTGCGGTCTACCTGTTCCAGGGCAAGCACGCGCTGGCCGAGACGCTACTCACCGAACTGCTCCTCGACACCGCCAAACTGGGGGTCAACGACGTGCTGACCCTGGCCTGCAAGACCACGCTCGCCAATGTGTATTCACGCCTGGGCAAGTATGACCGCGCGGAGGTTCTCTGCCGGGAAGCGCTCGAGGGCTACACCGCCAGTTTGGGGGATGACCACCCCCTGACGTTGCAAGGTAAGGGCAACCTGGCCTGGATGTACCGGAAGCAGAAAAACTACGGCCGCGCCGAGGCGCTCTACCAGGAGGCGATCGCCGACCAAACGAAGCATCTGCCGCCCGACCACCCCAGCACCTTGACCAGCAAGCACGATCTGGCCGACATGTACCAGGAATTGAAGAAGTATGACCAGGCGGAGTCCCTGCTCAAGGAGGTGTTCGCCGCGCGCCTGACGAAGTTGGGGCCTGCCCATCCCCACACCCTCGTCAGCAAACTCAACCTGGGCACCCTGTATTCCAACACCGCCCGGCACAAGGAAGCCGTCCCCCTTTTTGAGGAGCTGTTGCGCATCCGCCGGAAAATCCCGGGAGAGGCTCCCCCTCGGCCTGGCTCCGTGGCCTTCAACCTCGCGGCGAGTTACCAGAGACTGGGCCGGCTGAGGGATGCGATGGTCCTCATCGAGGAGTGGCTGCCGCGTGTCCGCGCCAGGTTTGGCCTGGGGCATTCCGACACCCAAGAGGGTGTGGAGGTGGCTCTGAGTCTCTACGGGAACGCCGCGACTCCTGCCCTGGCCGAGGCGTTCTACAAGGAATTGCTCCAGGCCCAGACCGACGAGTTGGGGGCCGACCATCTCTACACCCTGCTCACCAAGTGCTACCTGGGGGCGATGTATTGGCGGATGAGAAGGTACACGGAATCCGTGCCGCTCTTCGAGCAGGAGTTGCGCGGCCGCCGCAAACTAGCCGGCGAT
>WNGB01005993.1_pt1 | contig 18664 bp, 19 predicted proteins | sample 5400681 | NCBI WGS metagenome assembly WNGB01 (sample SAMN13153367, study PRJNA577476) | soil metagenome | isolation source: 115 cm soil or saprolite under grassland replicate 2 | place: USA:California | collected 2016-06-15 | reverse complement strand
CCTCGAGCTTGCGGCGCTGGAAGGGACCGTCGAGCGCGCCCGCGAGATCGCGGCCGACGGAGGGCTTTTCTGCAATGACGAGGGTCTTAGCCATCTGAAACACCATAGCGGCCACCGGAAGCGATTCTTCGGAGCCGTAGCTCACTTACCTGCTGGTTTAGACGCACAGGCGGCAAAGCCGCCTGTGCTCTTTGCGGCATCGCAAGCGATGCCTTGGGACCGCTCCAAGCGCCGCCAGACCGAGATACTTGGCCGCGTGCGGCCGAGCCTCTTCTATTGGTTCGTCGGCGCCCTGTCGTGGCCGGTGTTACGAGGACTGTTCCGATTGCGTGCCGAGGGCGTCGAGAATCTGCCTCAGAGCGGCGGCTTCGTACTGGCGGCGAACCACGTCTCGAATTTCGATCCCTGGCCGCTCGGCATCCCGCTCTGGCCCAAGCGCTACCTCCGTTTCATGGCGAAATCGGAGCTCTACTGGTGGCCTGTCGGTCCCCTCATCAACGCCGGCGGCGCGTTCCCCGTGCGACGAGGCGAGCGAGACGTCGAGGCCATCAACACGGCGGTGCGACTCGTCGGCGACGGTCACATCGTGGTGATGTTTCCCCATGGGACGCGCCAGCGGAAAGGCCTGGTGAAGAAGTACCAGCCGAAGGCCCACACCGGCGCGGCGCGGATCGCTCTCGATGCCGGCGCGCCGCTCATCCCGGCGGCGATTGCGGGCACCGATCGGCTGACGAGGCTCGGTCCGCTGCGCGTCCGCTACGGGAGGCCGATTCCGCTCGAGGACCTGCAGGCAGCGGAACCCTCGGCGGCCGCGCGGGAGGCGACCGATCGCCTGATGACCGAGATCGATCGACTCGGCCGGGACCTATGACCCGCCGTCTACTTGATCGTGAGCGCCGCGCAGCTGACGTTGCTCTTGTTCCCGGCGCGATCGACGGAGCTGACGCAGAACCGGTACTTGCCGCGTGCCTTCTTCGGGACGCGCCACGTGGCCGTGTACCTGAAGAACGGATTCGTGTCATCGAGGGGGTACTGGATCGTCTTCACGACTTTCGCTCCACGGTAGATGCGCACGGTGTCGGCGGTCTCGCCGCGACCGTCGTCGGCCCAGTACGGCAGCTCCGTCCGTTTCCCGTGCACGGCGGACGACTTTATGGCCCCCACCACGGGAGGTCTGGTATCGGCCCCCGGGACGAGAGGCGGCGTTCCCGCAACGAGCTGGTGGTTCATCGTCCGAATGTCGGGAGCGGTGTCGACGAACCCGAGCCCGCCGCCGATCGCAAAGAGGTTGAGACCCGCCTTGGGGCCGATGCCGACGTCGGCCGCCTTGAAGACGAAGGTCGCCGTGTTCCCGGAGAAGCTCGCCTGGAACGATGCCGGCTTCGCGGCCTCGACGAACTCTCCCGACGCATCGACGCGATAGAACGTCGGTACAAGCTGGAAGAGCGTCATCGCGAACTCCGCCCCGTAGTAGAGCGAGCCGCTGTCAGGATTCTCGTCGACGTCCGCTCCGAATCCGAGCTCGCCGAGCGCGGCCGAGGCGGCGCCGCCGGCGACGCTGATCCGGACGGTGATCGTCCCGGCGTCGTCGTTGGAAATGGCGACATCGGTGACGTCCGGCGCGAGCCCGGCGTCGCCCCTCGGATCCTCGAAGCTGCCGGAGTTCGCCGCGAGGGCCGTGCCCGCGATCGCTACGGCACACACAGCGCCTACCGTAAGGAGAAGCCTCCTCGTTGACCCCTTCATCGTCCAGAGAGTACGCCTAAAAGGAGATCTTTGTCACGGTCTCCACAATCCTCGGGCAAGCCTCTGCTCGTCATCGACGGCGACTCGCTCGCGCATCGTGCGTACCACGCGCTGCCGAAGACGATCCGGCGCGCGCAGGGCAAGCCCGGAAACGCGCTCGTCGGCTTTGGGAACTTCTTGCTGCGCCTCTGGCAGGCCGAGGAGCCGCGCGCCGTGCTGGTCGGCTGGGACACGCTCGAGGTACCGACCTACCGGCACGAGCTTTTCACCGGCTACCAGGCGGGGCGCGAGTTCGACGACGAGCTGCTGGAACAGCTCGATCTCCTCCCGGAGCTCGTGCGTGCGTTCGGCTTCGCCGCGGCGAAGGGAGCTGGATACGAGGCGGACGACTTCCTCGCGGCGGCGGTCGCGCAGGAGGAGAAACGAGGCGGGACCTCCGTGGTCGCAACCTCGGACCGCGATTCGTTCCAGCTTGCAAGCGAGCGGACGACGATCCTCCAGCCGGTTCGAGGCGTCAGTGAGCTCACACGCGTCGGCCCGGCCGAGGTGCGCGAGCGATACGGCGTCGAGCCCGAGCAAGTCCCCGACTTCATTGCGCTCCGCGGCGACCCGTCCGACCGAATGCCCGGCGCGCGCGGGGTCGGGCCGAAGACGGCCGCGAACCTGCTTGCGCAGTACGGGACGCTGGACGCGATGCTCGAGGACGGCCGCTTCGAGACGCAGGCGGAGGAGCTGCGCATGTTCCGCCGAATGGCGACCCTGGACGCCTCCGCCCCCCTACCTTCCCTAGAAGACCAGACACCGAAATGGGTGGAGGCGTCCTCCTTCGTGCGGGAGCTCGGCCTCAACGCACTGGCGGACCGGGTCGCTGCGCTGGCCGCGTAGGATCGCCCCCTTGGACAGTTGGCTCACGAACGCGCGCGACGCCCTCGCGGCCGAGGCTGACCTGGAGCCTTCGGCACTCGATCTCTCGAGCGCGGACGTGCACACGCTCCTCGACCTCGCGCGGATCGCGGCGCGCGAGAGCGGCGAGCGCACGAACGCGCCGCTGCTCTGTTACCTCGTCGGCCGGGCGCGGGGATCCAATCCCCTCGACGCGCTCGCCGAAGCCGTCCGCCGATCGACGTCCTGAGTCACCCCGCGCTCGCGCGCCTGCATCCGACCTTCGGACACCCCGAGTCCCAGGAGCGGATCGAGGTGCTGCTGGCCGCCTTTCCGGACGCGCGGGAGGGAAGTCCGGCGGAGCGAGCTGCGCTGGAACGTGTACACGCGCCCGAGTACCTGGACGCGCTGTCGACCCTGACGGAGCCGACCTGGTTCGGCGACCCGAACACGATCGCATCGGAGACGAGCTGGGAGGCTGCGGTGCTCGCCGCAGGTTGCGCGATCGAAGCCGCGGAGACGGGTGCCTTCGCGCTCGTGCGCCCGCCTGGCCATCACGCGCCGCCGGACGGAGCGATGGGTTTCTGCCTCGTCAACAACGTCGCCGTCGCGGCACGACACATGCAGGCCGAGCACGGCGTCGGGCGGATTGCAATCGTCGACTTCGACGTCCATCACGGCAACGGCACGCAGGACGTCTTCACCGGCGACGGCACCGTGCTCTATGCGTCGCTGCACCAGACCGGGATCTACCCGGGCACCGGTGCGATCGGCGAGGGAGACGACACGACGGTAAACGTTCCTCTGCGTGCGGGATGCGGCGACTCCGAGTGGGTGCACGCATTCGAGCGACGAGTCGAGCCCACGGTCGCGCGGTTCCGACCGGAGCTCGTGCTCGTCTCCGCCGGTTTCGACGCGCACGACGAGGAGGACATCTCCTTCGTCGACATGCACGTCACCGGCGACGGCTTCCGCGAGCTCGCCCGGCGTTGCGCGGGGCTCGCTCCACGGGTCGCGGCGGTGCTCGAAGGCGGCTACAACCTCGCCACGCTGCCGGACCTCGTCCGTGCTGCGCTCGACGGCTTCTCCGATGCGGTGTCGTGATCGGTCAAGTGGGTCGACCGGTCATTAGGAACATCGACGGCCGGCTGATGCCGGCCGTCTGATTCGTTCGCCACAGTGTCCGCTCGTTCCGGAGCGTGATGCATGAGACCCTGCCTGAAGTATCGGCGCGGAGGAAAGCGGTCTCATCGCCTCGGCTTGGGGAAGCAACTCACCCATTTTGGGTGAGTCAGTTCTCAGCCGCGTGCCTTGGAAAGCGCCTCGAGGGCGTCCCGGCGGGAGGAGACGCCGAGCTTGCGCAGCAGGCTCTTCACGTGTGAACGGACGGTGTGCTCGGAGATGAAGAGTCGCTTGGCGATCTCGTCCGTCCCGAGATGCTCGTCGAGCAGCAGGAGCACCTCGAGCTCGCGGGCCGAGAGCGCCGCGGCAATCGAGTCCGGCACCCCGGAGCCGCGGCCCCCACCCGCGCGGACCTGCTCGAGCAGGCGCCGGGCGACCGCGCCGGACAGCGCCGCCTCGCCGTTCGCCACGCCGCGCAGGAAGTCGACGATCCGTTCGGGCGGCTCGCTCTTCAGCAGGTAGCCGGCGGCACCGCCGCGGATCGCGCCGAGCAGGTTCTCCTCGGTCCCCGATGCGGTCAGCACGACGACCTCGCAGTCGGGGGCCGCTTCCCGCAGCCGGGGCAGCGCGCTCAGGCCGTCCACCCCGGGCATCGAGAGGTCGAGCAGGATCAGATCGGGCTGAATCCGGCCCGCGCACTCGATCGCCTCTTCGCCGTCGGAGGCCTCCCCGGCCACGTCGAAGCCGTGCTGCGTGAGCAGGGCGGCCAGCGCCGAGCGGGTCAGCGGGTGATCGTCGACGAGGAGAATTCGCTCAGCCATAGGCCTTCAGCCCTTATCGGCGGACTGTGATCTGCCGACAAGACTGATCATGCAGCAAGACGGCAGGGACGATTTCCGCGCCTGGCTGGTAGGAGAGATCCTCCTCTTCGGCCTGCTCGGCGCTGCGCTGGCGCTGTTTCTCTCGCGCCACGACCTCCAGACGAAGTTCTCGCTGCCTCAGCTCGGGCTCGTCCTTCAGACGGTCATGGCCCTGGCCGGCGGCATCATCGCCCTCCTGGCCGGGATCCGGTATGCCGTCGAGGGGCGGCGCCTGGATCTCCTGCTGAGCGCGGGGTTCTTGATCGGGTCGCTGTCGATCGCCGCGTTCTCGATCGCGCCGTCTCTCGACGGCCATCCTGTCCACCGCCCCGAGGCCTGGGCCGGTGTCGTCGGCCGGCTCCTGAGCTGGAGCCTGATCGCCGCCGCGCCGTTCGTGGGCGGCCGTTCGGGTCCACGCGCACTCGCGAACACCGCAGTCGCGTCTGGTCTCGTCTTGCTCTTCGCCTGGCTCGCGCTTCGCTCGACGGCGTCCGGCCTGCCGACGCTCGACCCCGACTCGGAGACGCCCATCCTGCTGACCGGCTCGCTCGCGGCGCAGGCTCTCCTGAACCTCCTGGCCGTCGTCGGATACGGCAAGCGCTTCCACGAGCGCCGCGAGGACCTCGACAGCTGGCTCGCGCTCGCCGCAACGCTGATGCTCTTCGCGTCGCTGCACTACGTCTTCACGCCGGTGCTCGCGGCAGGCTCGGTCTCGCGTGGCGACTTCCTGCGCGTGCTCGCCTACGGCCTCCTGCTCGTCGGCGCCTGGCGCGCGATCAGCTTCGCGGCGTTCGGCCGCGCCGTCGCAGAGGAGCGCGCGCGTGTCGCGCGAGAGATCCATGACGGTCTTGCGCAATATCTCTTCGCCGTGTCGACGCACGCGACGATGCTGGAGAGCGGCGCACCGCCGAAGGAGACGATCGCGAGGCTGAAGGAGGCCGCGGACGCGGCCCAACAGGAGGCTCGCTTCGCCATCCTCGCGCTCTCGACCGCGGCGGGTAACGCGCCTTTCGATGCGGCCTTGTGGCGGTACATCGAGTTTCTGACGGCCGACGGACGGCTCGAGGTCGACCTTGAGATCGATCCCGGCGTGCGACTGGCGCCGGACGAGCAGATCGAGGTCTTCCGCATCGTGCAGGAGGGGCTCGCCAACGTGCGCAAGCACGCGAATGCGACCCACGCCGAGGTCGTCATCGGCATGCGCGACGACGAGCGTTTCGTATCGGTCCGCGACGACGGCGAGGGCTTCGACGGTCAGGCGACCGCCGCCGGCCAGGGTTTGAAGAACATCCGGGCGCGGACCGAGAACATCGAGGGTGGTTTCACCCTCGACTCGCGACCCGGCTTCGGGACCGCGCTCGAAGTCGTCCTGCGTACGTAACTAGGCTCCGGACGTGAACGATCCCGTGGCGCTCTGCGCCGATGCCGTCGCGGCGTGGCACACGTCGTGGCTGACGGCGCTGGGGCTCCGGTCCGAGCGAGACGGCGGCGCGTGGCGCGCGCTCGACAGGCCGCCGCACATCTACTTCGGCGGCATCACCCTCGCTCCGCAGACTCCCGCCGACGCCGTCGTGGACGTGCCCGGCGCCGTCTGTGACGCCTGGCAAGCGCTGGACTTGAAGCTGCACGGCTTCCGCGTCTGGCGCAGCGAGCCGTGGTTCCATCGACCGCCGGGGCAACTCGACGTCGCGGTGCCTCCAGAGCTCGAGCTCGTTCACGTGTCGACCAGCGCCGAGGTCGAGGAGTTCGAAGCTGTCAGCGTCCGCGGCTTCGGAGCCGAGAACGACACGATCGAGCCTGGAACGATTCATCCGCCGGCGATTCTCGACGACCCGGCGATGGAGATGTTCATCGGCCGGGTGGACGGTGAGCCGGTCGCGGCGGCGATGGGCTATCCCACAGAGGCCGCCGTCGGGGTCTTCGGCGTTACGACGATCGCCTCTGCACGACGGCGCGGTTACGGCGCGGCAGTGACCCGTGCCGCCATGCTGACCGAGACCGGGCTGCCCTCGGTGCTCGCGCCGAGCGAGGAGGGCGAGAGCGTGTACCTGCGCCTCGGCTTCGAGCACGTCGGGGAGCTCTCGATCTGGGTCAAGGAAGGCCCGGGCCCGTGACGCGGCGGTCACCGCTCCGTGTCTTGACGAACACCTGCCAGCTGTAGAGCGCATAGAACGTCGTCAGGTCTGCGCGAATCTGTCGCGCATATAGAAGGACCGCGTCGACATATGCGCCCGACGGGTTGTACGCGTGCAACGCGTGACGCAACCGACTCGGCGCACCGGAAGCGTGAAGGTAGTTGGCCGCGCCGAGGATCGCGTCGTGCGGATCGTGGACGTCGCCTCCGAGCCCGTACCTCCGCCACGTCGCGGGCAGGAACTGCATCGGGCCCTGCGCGCCCGCCGCGCTTGCGCTCCTGAGCTTCCCGAACTTCGACTCGACGAAGTTGACCGCGGCGAGCACGTTCCACGGAACGCGGAACCGCCGCTCGGCCTCGCGGTAGTAGCCGAGCAGGATCCCCGCAGGCGGTGCGGGGCCGACCTTGATCGCTCGCGCCGCGATCGGAGGCGTCAGCCGGTACAGCTCGCGGTGCGCACGGAGAAAATCGCTGCTGAGCCTTCTCAGCGCCGGCGGGAGCCGCGGGACGGTCTGCTGCGCGAGATCCGCGTCGCGGGTCAGGAGTCGGTAGATGCGTTGCTGATAGAGCGCGTAGAGCGCGACCTCGGCCGGAGCGGGCTTGGTCTTCGGCGTCCACCTCTCGATCGCGGCACGCAGGTCTGCGCTCGTCCGGACAAGAGTCGCGGCGAGGACGGTCGCGTTGCGCGGGATCGGCTCGCTCGGGGCGGGTGGTGTCGCCGCGAAAGCGGCCGTTGCGAACAGCAACGTCAGGACAGACGCCACCGCGAACGCGCGGGCCGTCTTACGACTTCGGCGCAGCGGTGTCAAGCCGCATCCTGATGAAGTCGGCGACGCCGAGGAGACGCAGCATCGGCCGGACGAGCCGCGGGACGGGACGGCGGCTCTGGTCGTGGAAGAGCAGGGGCTCAGTGAGGTGCTTGCGACGTCCGCGCGTAACGAGATCGCAGCCGCCGCCGGCGAGGACGTTCTTGACCCAGTCAGACTCTCTGCCGTAAGTCAGCGCAATCACGTATCCGTCCGGGTCGTGGAACACGTTGACCGGCGTGCGGTATTCCCGGCCTGACTTGCGGCCGGTGTGGACGACGACGCCGAAGCCGGGCAGCCGGGCCGCGAGCGGCCGTAGCACCGGATTCGTGAACCGCCGGTTGAAGTGCGCGATTCGCCTACGGAGACGCGGGCTCATGTTGCCGGTCGCGTCGAGCACGCTATAGAAAAGCCCCGCCAAGAGGCTGTTGCACAAAGCCTCTGAGCGGGGCTTTTCGATCGTCCGCGCCGAAGTGGACGGGTCGGCGGGGTTTCGGATCGGGTCGGCGCGCTCGGCGTCGGCCTCGTCAGCCGGCGAGCGGTTCCGGGATCGCCTTTGCTGCCTGAGTGAGGCCGGCGCGCCAGAGTTTGAGCAGGTTGTGGGTGGCTGCGATCAGCTGCCACTCGGCCTGGCAGCCGGCGAGGCCGCGGCGGAGGAAGCGGTCGGTGCGGCGAATGCATTTCGTGTGCGCGAAGACCGGTTCGACGATCTGCTGGCGTCGGCGGTAGAGCGCCTGCCCTTCCGGTGTCGACAGCACCGCCTCGATCCGCCGTGCTTCCTTGCCTTGGCGGGGCGCGAGCTTGCGCGGTCTGGTGCGCCGGCGGTCCCTGGTGGGGACGAGCACATCGATTCCCTGTCGGCGCACCTCGCTGATGGCGGGCGAGTTCCAGTAGCCGCCGTCGGCGAGCACGATCCCGATCGGCTCGTCGATGCCGGCCTCGCGCAACGTGCCGGTCGCGCTCTCGACCATTGGTGCGAGCTGATCCGAGTCGTTGTGTGACTGCGTGACCTGGGCGGCGATGATGACCTGCTCAGGGCTGGCGACGACCTGTGCGTTGTAGCCCTGCACCGAGCGGCCGCCGGCGCGCTTCATCAAGCGGGTATCCGGGTCGGTCGTGTTGATCTTCCGCGCGGTGAGCGCGTCCGCCGCGGGCGGCGTTGGCTTGCGCCCGCCGAGCTTGCGTCCGTGCTCGGCCTCCCAGGCGGCCCGCCAGGCGAGATTCTCGTCATGGGCCGCCTGCTCGCCCGCCTGCTCCTGCTCCAGCTGCTGCTTACAGCGGCGCAGCCTCTCCCGCCGCGAGCGCGTATCGATGAGCTCGGCCGGCAGCTCATCGCCGCGCGCGTCGCCGAGCCGCTCGTCCTCGGCGGCGTCCACCCGAGCGGCTTCGACGAGGATCCCCTCAACCTCCTCACGGATCGACGCGTAGCTACGCGTCGCTCCCGGCGAGGCATTGCCCGAGAGCAAGCTGCCGTCGAGCGCCACCACTCCCACCGACACCAGCCCGGCCTTCGCACACAGCGTCAGCACCTGCACAAACGTGTCGGCCAGCGCCTGCTCATGGCGGGCGCGAAAGCGCGCGATCGTCGCGTGATCCGGGATCCGGTTGGCCGTAATCACCCGGAAGGCGACGTCCTCGCGGCAGCGTCGCTCGATCCCGCGGCTCGAGCGCTCCCCGACCGCGTAGCTGTAAAGCAAGAGCGCGACCATCATCTGCGGGTCGAACGCCGCCCGCCCCCAGCCGTCCTCACGATACGCCCCAACGAACGCGGTCAGATCCATCTCCTCGACGGCGTCCAAGACGAACCAGGCCAGGTGATCTTGCGGCAGCCACTCACGCAGGCTCGGCGGCAACAGCAACTCCTGGTCACGATCACAGAGAAGGAAGTTCGGAGCCACCGCTCACCTCCGGTCGAGAGCAAGGACGCCCCCTGAATCGTCCTCGCCTCCCCGGACGACAAACCCCCGCGAACCGGGGTTTGTGCGACAGCCTCTAAGCGGGGCTTTTCCGTAGCAGGCCTGTAAGCCGGATAGTCCTCAGGGTCGCCCCAGCGGGGGCCGGAAGGCTGCCCGAAGGAGGAGCGATGAAGGAAGGAACGAGGGAGGAACTGGCCGATTTCCTGCGCTTTTGCAGGTCGGAACGGCGGCTTGCCCCGATGACCTGCTCGGCTTACGAGCGTGACGTTTCGGCGTGCCTGGATTACCTGCAGGGTGAGGGGATCGAGCTCGCGGAGGTGAAGGTCACCCACCTGCGCGCCTTCCTCGCGGAGGAGCAGAAGCGCAGGCCGGCCATCTCGAGCCAGGCTAGGACAACCGCCGCGCTCAAGTGCTTCTTCCGGTTCCTCGCGGAGGAGGAGCGGCTGGTCCGCGATCCGGCGCTGCCGTTGCGGACGCCGAAGAAGCGCGAAGCGCTGCCCGACGTGCTGACGATGGGCGAGCTCGAGCGCCTGCTCGTCCAGCCCGGCCGCGCGGAAGTCTGGGAGCGCCACTTCCCCGGCAAGCCGGAGCGCGACCGGCTCCTGCTCGCGCTGATGGCCTACGCGGGCCTGCGCCGCAGCGAGCTGCTCGGGCTCGACTGGGACGACGTCGACCTCTCCCGGCGGCTGCTGCGGATACGGAAGGCGAAAGGCGGCCGGGAGCGGACGATCCCGATCCACCCGGCGCTCGCGCCGCTCTTCGCCGAGTACCACGCGACGCGCGTGCCGCTGACCGAGCACGCGGTCTTCGTCGGCGTGCAGGGCAACCGGCTCCACTACACCCAGCTCGGCCAGACGTTCCGCCACTACGTCAACGCGGCCGGCGTCAACGAGCGCAAGCGGGTGACGCCGCACACGCTCCGGCACGTGTTCGCATCCGAGCTCCTGCGGGCGGGTGCGAACCTGCGCCAGATCCAGGAACTGCTCGGCCACAAGCACCTCGACTCGACGCAGCGCTACACGCGCGTGAACGCGCACGAGCTGCGTGGAGCGATCAAGCGGCTGCGCTGGGTCGGAGATCGTCCGTCGCGATCAGCACCCTCTGAGGCGTGAGCACCGAGCCGAGGCGCAGATGGCGCGACTACCGGACGGCAGCAGGTCGGAGGCCGATCAAGGAGTTCATCGAAGGCCTCTCCGACACGGATGCGGCGGCCGTGGTCGCAGCGATGAAGGACGTGCGGGAGACGGGACTCGGGGCGGCGCGTCACCTCCGCAGCGACATCTACGAAGTTCGAGCTGACGGCGACCGACAGACGTACCGCATCCTGTTCGCTCCCGAAGGTCGCAGGAGCCAGGTCCTTCTCGCGCTCGAGGGATTCTCCAAGAAGACCCAGAAGACGCCGCCGGCCAAGATACAGCTTGCCGAGAGACGCCTGTCAGACTGGCGGCGCCGCGGTCAAGCTCAATCTCAACGGTGAGATGCCGCTTACGCTATAGTAGGCACATGGCGAGGCGGCGAGACTTCCTCGACGAGATCGTCGACGAGCGCAGCGAGCGGAACCCCGAGTTCCCTGACCTCGTCGAGGCTGCACTGCGTCGTCGACAGCTGCTGCGCGAACTTGCAGCACGACGCGAGAAGCTCGGGCTCTCGCAGACCGTGGTCGCGGCGCGGATGGGCACGTCCCAATCTGCTGTCGCGCGGCTCGAGGCCGGCGAGATCGACGCGAAGCTTTCGACCGTCGAGCGCTTCGCCGCCGCGCTTGGTCAGAAGGTCGAGTGGCGGGTCGCGAAGGCTCGTTAGCGGCTCTGACCTCAGACGGGGTCATGTTGACCTGGAATGGGGTCATTTGACCTCAATCGAGTTCAGAAGCCCGTACTTCGTACCCACCTCGATTGGTCGGCGGACGCTTTCAGCAGCCGCCGGCTCCCGGCGACCTGTACCGCACTTGATCGAACGTCGGTGATGCCGAACGTCACCGACATCCGATGTCACCAACCTGCTGCCTCGAGCGCGGCGACTAACGGGCCCTCGCCGCCGGTGCCTTCCGCCAACGCTCGAGGATCCGCTCCACCTCGGGCCGGACGTATTCGCGCGCCTCTGCGCGGTCGGTGCCGGCCATGATCAGCTCGTCGTAGCGCGTGTCCTCGTGGCGCACGGAGGCGGAGACGGCGAGCGCGATCGCCTCCGGGTCGAGAGCGCGCCCCGCCGCGCTCCTCCCCACGCGCCCGCTGCCGCGGGTGCCAGTGTGGCGGGCGATCGCCTCGGCGCGCTCGCGCGGACAGCCGGGATAGAGCCGCTCGATCTCGCAGGCCATCCGCTCCTGGAGCTCGACGTCCTCGGCCTCTCGCCGCACCGCCTCGCGCTCCCGGCGCCGGACTCGCGCCTCCGCGTCGGCCAGGCATTCCCGCTCGGCGCGCTCGAGCGCCTCCTCCTCGACCAGGATCCCCTGCCGCTCGTAGCGTCGGCGTGAGCGGCTGAAGCGGACGACAACCGCGGACAGCCGGCTCGCCTGCCGGGCGCGGCGGGTCAGCGCCGCGTCGCCGGCGGCGAGGAAGACGAGGTGGTCAAGGTCGGCGCAACGCATGCAGATCGGCCCCGCGTCCTCCATCAGCAGCAGATCACCCGTCCCGCCACAGCCGGCGCAGCTCCACTCCCGGTGCGGGGAGACGACCACCAGTTCCGGCAGGCGGCTCTGCCGCTCGCGCAGCCGCTCCCGCTTGCGCTCCGGCAGCTCCGGCGAGACCCAGTGCGTGCGGTAGGCGCGCTCGATCTCGGCGTCCCCGCTGACGCTGAAGCGCAGGCTTCGGCGATCGCGCGTGCGGGCGATGTGGTCGGTCTCGCTCTCGATGAGACCGCGATCCCGTGCGAACCGACGGAGGTGCCGCATCGCGTCCGACAGCTTTTCCGCGTCCACCGCCGCGGCTCGCTCGAGGCAGTCGAGCCGTCCCTGACGCCACTCGTCGACCCGCCGCGGGTGCAACCAGCCGAGACTGACGAGCACGTCGATCGCGCTGGCGTAGCCTTGCTCGGCGAGCGCGGCCTCTGCCGCGCGGACGACGCGTCGCTCGAGACTGACCGGCCCGCTCACCTCCCGGAGGATTCTCCCACCGCACGCGACACCGCGAGCTCGGCGGACGACCGCCGTCCGGACGGGCTTGTAAGACTGCGCCCGTGGCGAAGAAGAAGGCGAAGGCCAGGGTTCCGGGGACCAAATCGGCGTCGGTCTTCCCGCTGCCCGACCCGCGTGCGATGGAGGGAATGCTCGCGGCGATCGGCCGCGGCGCCGCCCACTACGCCGCCGACGAGGCCCTGTTCCAGGCCCAGGATCTGATGTACGAGGCGTTCGAGGCGCAGGGCGTCCGCCGGGCCGCGCTCGCGCGCGAGGCGCTCGCGATCTCGCCCGACTGCGCAGATGCCTACCTGCTGCTCGCGGAGGAGACGGCGTCGAGTCTCGAGCAGGCGCGCGAGCTGCTCGAGCAGGGCGTCGCAGCGGGCGCGCGGGCGCTAGGGCCTGAGCTGTTCGAGGAGGACGTCGGCCACTTCTGGGGGCTGATCGAGACGCGGCCGTACATGCGCGCCCGGGCAGCGCTCGCGGAGACGCTGTGGGCGCTCGGCCGGTGCGAGGAGGCGGTCGAGCATCAGCATGAGCTGCTGCGCCTGAACCCGAACGACAACCAGGGCGTCCGCTACCGGCAGGCGGAGTACCTGCTCGCGCTCGAGCGCTACGAGGAGCTGGGCGAGCTCTTCACCGTCTACGAGGACGACGGGGCCGCAGACTTCGCGTACACGAAGGCGCTCGCCGCCTTCCGCCGGCAGGGCGACTCGTCCGAGGCGCGGGCCTTGCTCGCGGAGGCGCGCGAGTCGAACCCGCACGTGCCCGCGTACCTCTCCGGCCGCAAGCGGCTTCCGGCGCGACTCCCCGACTACGTCGGCTTCGGCGACGCGAGCGAGGCGGTCGACTACGCCGTCGGCGCGAAGCCGCAGTGGGAGAGCGTGCCCGGCGCGCTCGCCTGGCTCGCAGCCTAACCTCACTCCGCCCGGTGGTCCTCCGGTGCACCCGCAAGCTGCTCGACCTCCTGCGACCGGCCGAGCCGCTCGCCGACGTGCCGCCAACCGGGAACGACTGGTACGCGAACCTGCTCTGGATCGACCGCCGCAAGTGCCTGCTCCTTACGCACGCGGGCACGCTCTTCGCCGTCTTCCGTCCCGACGTTCGCAAGCCCGACCTGCAACCGCTGGGCGACTACGTCGTCAGCGCGGTCCAAGCGGAGCTACTCGCCGAGGGCTTGCCGCTGGACCCGTTCGGCCGGCTCGATCCGGCCGAGCTACATCTCGCCCGGACCGCGAGCCGGAGCGTGCTCGGCTTCATGAACGAGATGGCCTTCCAGATCCGCTGGCAGGCAGAGGGCGTGGGCGGGCTCGAGTACTGCGACCCGCGCGCGATCAACCGGCAGATGCGCCGCACGCTGTACAGCAAGGACGGCTACACAGAGCCACTCGACCTCGTCGCTCGATGGACGAGCTCGCCGGAGAGGTAAGGCGCACCGTTGTCATCGTCTCCCGTTTTCTCTCCAGTAGAGGAGAAAGCGCGCATCGATCGCAACGTGGCGCCCACGAGCGGGCAGGTCTGGTTCGCCTGAGAGCGCCGGAGAGCCGCCCTCTCGCCCTGCGAGGCGCGGCCAAACGGGGCCAAGTCACTCCACCTAGTCCGATTTCGCCGTTTCGAGGCCTCCGCTGCCCGATTCGGTGCGCTGAGAGGCGCTCTGCGGCCCTGCGAGAGCCGGACGCGACCACTGGTCGCCGGCTGCACGCCCTTGGCGGCTCAACGGCGACCGCGCCTTCGGCGCCCGCGTCGCCGTCGGCGAGGCTGATCCGGCCCGCTCGTCGAAGTGCCGGCCTCTCCGGATTCCGCAGGCGGGTTCGGTTCACCCTGCTCACCCGAGGGAGCAGCGAGCTGCTCGAGCCGGCCCGCTGCATCGAATAGCTCGTCGCGGTCGACGTGCGCGTAGCGCGAGACCGTCGAGAGGTCAGAGTGGCCAAGGTACTCGGCAACGAGGCGAGCGTCGCTGCGCTCTTGGCGGAGCCAGGTCGCCGCAGTGTGGCGCAGCGTGTGCGCGGTGACGTGCTTCTCGATCCCTGCGCGCTTCGCGGCTCGCCGGATGATGTCGGCGAGGATCGTCTCCTGCAGGCGTCCACCGGCAAGGCCGCAGAAGACGGCGTCGGTCGGCGCGGGCTGGCGTGCGTCGCGGTGCTTCAGCAGCTCATTGGCGAGGCGAGCGGGCACCGGCTGACGTCGGGACTTGCCGCCCTTGCCGTTACGGACAAGCAGCGACCGCCTCCGTCCGTCGAGGTCGAGGTCACGCCATTCGAGCGCGCAGAGCTCGGAGCGGCGCAGCCCGGTCGTGACGAGAGCGAGCAGCACGAGCCGGTCGCGCTCGGCGAGGCCGGGCAGGTTCCGCTCGGGATGACCAGCAGCGTCGAGCAGGCGCCGGAACTCCTCCTTCGTCAGCCAGTCGCGCTCCTGCCGCGGCTTCGGCGGCGGCTCGAGGTCAACGAATGGGTCGCGGACGCCTTCACGTTGGCTCACCCACCGGAGGAACCTGCGCAGGAGGAGAAAGCGCCGGTAGTAGGTCGCCTGCGCAGGGCCCGCGCGCTGCTGGTACGAGCGCAGGTAGTCGACGATCGTCGCCTCCTCGAGGATGTTCCGCCCGCTCGCTTCCGACCACTCGAGCAGGTCGTCGATCGCGACCCGGTACGCCACGATCGCGCTCTCGCTCTTCTGCTGGGCTTCGAGCCGACGCAGCCAGTCGTCGCGCGCCTGCCGAAGTGAGCGACCGCCTGCCGCCGGCCGGACCGTCGGGGCGCCGAGTTCGCGGAAGCGGGAGGCGAGGACGACGAGCGCCGGTCGGTCGTCTGCCGAGGCGCGGGCATCCGCGAGCGTCGCCTCGAGCGCCTTCAGGACAGCGCGATCGCCGCCAGCTTGCGGTCCTCCGCCTGCGGGTACGCTGGACTCCGCCGGCTCGGTCGGGAGGCCTCCCACGTCGTCATGCCAGCGGCCCAGCCCATCCGTCGCCCCGAGGGGCTCCTCTCGGTCGCGCTCAGTCAGCGCTTCGTCGAAGAGCTCGAGCTGGTCAGGCGACTCGACCTCCACGGGTGCTCGCTTCGCCGGCATTGCCACGCGCCCAGGCTGCCAGACCGAACTTGCCAATCACTGGCCCGAAACTTGCCACTCGCCTCGAAGCCGCCAGGCAGAACGGCACCGTTCTCTCCCGTGAGCGCCGCCTGCTGCTGGCCCCGCGCGCCGCGAGCTCGAGCGCAGTCTCACCCCGGGTCGACGGTGAACCGCCGTCAACTCACGTCGCTTGCCTACCTGGATAGCCGGCGAGACACAGATGCACTTTCAGAAGTGCGGCACACAAACGTGACGAGTCGCGGTGGTACTCGTCAGGCTCGCCCAGCTCGCATCGAATGATGCATCTGTATCTCACTGGCTATTCAGACCAGTCATCCGCGTCACAGTCCCCACGCGATCAGGATGGGTCGGCCTGTCACGCCGGAGGTCGCGGGTTCGAGTCCCGTCGCTCCCGTCCGCACCTTGCAGGAGCTCCAAAGGCTTCAGAGCTCCCGCGCGAGCGGCGGACCACACGAGGACCGCACCGGCTCGTCCCGGCCGGCCGCAAACACGGGAATCCGGCGATGAGCTGCGAAGTCACCCGCTCGCCCCGAGACCTCCGAGCTCCGGCTCGGTGCTTCACGAGCTCGTCTCCGCGCTCGACGACGCGTGGCGCGGTGAGAAGCCGGCGACCTCGCCGCAATCCAGTCGGACGCGCTCCGCGCCACCTACGGCAAGCGTGCCGGGCGTAGGCCACCCCGCGCGCCCCGAGCCCGCGGTCTTCGGGAGCCGACGATGAAGCGGAGGCTGCGGTGTCAGCGCGGGCTGTTTGCTAGGGGATGTCGATCAGCGTCTCGCAATTCTCCGCGGTGTCCTTGCCGGTGCCGCCATCGCAGCGATCGTTGGCCGGGCCGCCGTCGATGACGTCGCGACCGCCCAAGGTGGAGATGTCGTCGTCTCCGCCGCCGCCCGCGCCGCTGTTGTCTCCGACCACGGGGATGTCGCGGAACGGGGTGCCGGTGATCGTGTCGTTCCCGCCCGTGCCGGACGTCTGGCCGCTGAACGAGTTGTTGTCACCGATGCAACCGCGGCAGCCTTGGATCGTGTCGTTTCCGCCGTCACCCGAGGCCAGGCCGCCCGCGAGGTTGTCGGCAGTCGTGCGCTCGCACCCGGAAATAGCGTCGTCTCCGCCGTTGCCGGAGGCGTTGCCGTTCGGCGCAAAGTTGTCGCCGCCACCTCTGTCGTCGGTGCCGTCGCCGCAAATGATCGTGTCGTTCCCACCGTCGCCGATCGCGTCGCCAGTTGCCGAAAAGGAGTCGCCCCTCACCTGGTCGATGCCGTCCCCACCGTCGAGGAGGTCGTCGCCCACGCCCCCGACGACGAAGTCCTCTCCCTCGCCGCCGCAGACGGTGTCGTTCCCACCGAGTCCGTCGAAGAAGTCGTCGCCGTCAAGGAGCACGACAACGTCGCTGCCTGCTGTGCCGGTGAGCGAATCGTCGTGGTCGGTGCCGACTATCGTCGCCGGGCTGCCGTGGCAGGTAGCGGGCGCGGCCGACGTAGAGCCTGCCGCAAGGAGCGCCGTCATAAGCGCCGCCGCTAGAACGACGAGCCCCGGCAGTGTGGCGCGTGTAAGCCGAATCCTCATCTCTCCCCTCCTATTGCCGCTAGAGCATGAAGTCTTACGCTGAACGCGTACAGGGTCAACGCCGAGCGAAAATGCGGCCCCAGCGGACAGGATCCGCTTGGTGAGTTGTTGTGAGTAGAGCCGGGAAAAGGAGGGGGATCCGGCCCCCTTAACGGGGGGCGGGAAACGGCTCACCGTCCCCTCTAGTCCCTCTGAATCCCCACCTCTCACGGCGCACGCATCAGGGCGTGGCCTGCGGGCGCGCAGCGCTCACCCGAATCCGCCGCAAAACGGGCTACCGCCCAAAAGGCGGTGATGACACGTCGCGAGTGATCGGCCTCGAGCCCTTCGTTGTTTAGCGTAACGCCGTGTTGCGGTTTCGCTCGTGACGCTCGCCTGTTGTCTTGAGGGACTACGTCGCAATGGGGCGCAAGGATGGGGCGGAACCTGCGTGGCTATTCGGGCTCTTCCGAGTCATGTCGTGGGGGATCGTGGCGCGGCGCGCCTGGCCTGTCACATCGGAGGTCGTGTACGGTTCGATTCGCGGGGCGGCTCGTAGCCGGCACGGCCTCCGAGGCCACGCCGGGCGACCGCGCCGAGCGGTTCCACGGAGACCGCAGTCAGCCCGCCGCGGGCCAGGGCTTTTTCCGTAGCAGGCCTGTAAGCCGGATTCTTCGCCCAGTGGTGCGCCGGGGTGCCAAGATCGGCTGAACCATGCGGTTGGAAGGCGGTGGGCGATCTCGCAGAAGGGCGCCAAAGGGCGCCCTCGTGATGCACGGGTGATGCACAGCCGCTGTTGTCACTCCGTCTTCCTCCGCACCTTCTCGCTGCTCGTCATCGTCGTGGCGCTTCGGGACGCGAGCGGTTCCTGAGCGAACGCGAATGGCGGCTGTGACCGTGAGCGGGCGACGCGAGCCGCGTATCGGTCGTGGTGCTCCTGCCAGCGCGGCAGCTGCTCGTCCATCCAGCGTGGCCAGTCCTGCGCTCGCCCCTCGAGGGCGTCCGCCAGGTGGTCGAGGTGGATGTGCCAGCCCGCCAGGAGGCTGAGCCGGGTCTCCTCGTCCTTTTCGGGATACGACGCCGTGAAGATCAGGCGGCAAGCATCGCCGTCCGCCTCCAGCTCCCAGCGGAGGATCCCATGGATGTCGGTGCTGAGCTCGAGCGCACGCGGCGGATCGAATGCGGTTACGGTCCCACGGGCTACCGTCTGCTCGGGCGTATTCAACCAGCGGAGGATGACGGTTCCGCCCTCAACCGGTTCGAGCTCCGCCTCCCCGAGCCACTGGACGATCTCCTCGGGCTCCGTGATCGCCCGCCACACACGCTCGACGGGATGGGACAGCCGACGTTCGTAGCGCAGGACGTCCCGCCCTCCGCTGGTCCCAAGTGTTCCGTCAGCCTGCCGAAGGTTCGCCGTCATCGCTCACTCCTTTGTCGAGATGTCGTTCGAGGTCGTCGAGGC
>WNGB01012271.1_pt1 | contig 18669 bp, 15 predicted proteins | sample 5400681 | NCBI WGS metagenome assembly WNGB01 (sample SAMN13153367, study PRJNA577476) | soil metagenome | isolation source: 115 cm soil or saprolite under grassland replicate 2 | place: USA:California | collected 2016-06-15 | reverse complement strand
AGGGAAAACGCCGAGGTGGGCCGTAACCGCTTCGAGCGGGTCGTGAGGACGTCGACGCGGACGCCTCGCTCCACGAGCTTCCTGGTCAGCATGTACTCGTAGCGTTCGGAGCCATTCGTCAGATCGGATCCGAACAGCGGAAAGACGTGCAGCGCCCGCAGGGACCTATTCAAAGCTGATGAAGGAGACCGCGACGCCGAGCTCTCGGCCCGAGGCGTCGGTGAAGATCGCACCGGCGGAAAGGAGGAGTTCGTACAGCCCCGGTTCGAGATGGGACGCATACGTGCTGCGTCGCCAGACCGAGGACGAGTGCGTGAGGGCGACGCTCAGTGCGGGGTCGAGCTCTCCCACGCGTCGGACGACCAGCACGAGCCGCTGGCCGTTCTGCGGGACGCGCGTGTGGATGGAGACTGACCGCACGGGCGATGTGAATCGCACGAAGGCCGACGCGTGCGCCTCCGTCCAACGATAGGTGATCAGACCATCTTGCTCCACGTGGTACCAGCCGAAGTTGAGCTGGGCGCGGTCGGTGCTTCCATCGATGATGAGACGGGGTCGCGCCTGGCGGAGATCGGGCCGAAACGCTTGATTGTTCGGCACGGGCGGCGGAAAGGCCGCCCAGGAGGGGTGGACCAGGTGCCAGAAGGACCGTCGCGACCGGTGGAAGCGGAGTCTCCACCTCAGGGCAGACCCTAGATGCCGGACATTCCAGCCCCAGACCTGAAATGGCAGGCTGCGCAGTTCGGGTGATCTCCAGTATCGCGACAGATGTCCTTCCCGACGCCACCACGCGGCAAGTCGACGTAGCGGATAGTATTTGAGAGCAGTCCGGATTCGATTGCGTTCGCACAGATAGACCTTGTTCTTCAGCAATTGATCCGAGTAGCTGAAGTCGTGATCGATCCACGCGTGAGGAGCGACGACGACACGGAAGCCCGATTTCCAGACCCGGATACCCAATTCGGCATCGTCGTAGTAATTGAAGAGCAGCGAATCCAGGGGGCCAATGGTGTCCATCACGCTCTTGCGAATGAGCATCCCGCATCCCATCGGATATAGGACTTCGTGGGGGAGCCTGGCGAATTCGTAGGGGGTGTTGAAGCAGAGGTCTCCACCATACCCTTGAAAGTTGATGGTGCCTCCGGCACCGTTGACGATGATCTTTTTCTTGTTGAAGAAGACGAGGGACGCGACCGCGCCGACGTGGTCGCCCGACTCGAGCGTGTCGACCGCATTCTCCAGCCAGGTCGGATTGGCGTAGCCATCGTTGTCGATGAACGCCACCATCTCACCGTGGGCATACCGAAGCCCGACATTGCGCCCGGCGGGCACGCCGAGGTTCCGCTCGCTCTTGACGACCGAGACCTTGCCCGTGCTCAGATAACCCTGAAGTATGGCAAGGCTGCCATCCGACGACGCGTTGTCGATGATGATGATCTCGAAGTTCGGATAGCTCTGGGCCAGGAGATGATCGAGGCACTTTCCGACGATCTTCTCGCCGTTGAAATTCAGGACGATGATGCTGACGAGACCGCGTGCCACGCTGCCCGAGGCCATCACTTCGTCCCGATCACCGCATAGTCTGTGCTCGCGAACAACAACGCGCTCAGATGCTGGATCGCCTCGTTGAACCGGTGCAGTTCGGTAGTCGGCTGATCGTGGAGTGTCAGGGGCGGAATGCTTGGAGAGGTGCTGGGCGGCGGCTGAAATCGACAGCGAGCGCCGGTGAAGCCAGCCGATTCGAAAAGGAATTTGAGCGTCTCGGGATGAATGAGCCGCGTGTGGGTGGGATCCATCCAGAACCATCGATAATGGACGGACAGACATTCCGGATTGAGAGTTTCGAGGAGTAGCACACCCCCACGCCGCAGCTTCCGATGGCAGAGCTTGGGCAGGCTGACGATTTGATCGACGTCGAGGTGCTCGATGACTTGCGCAGCGAAAATTCCACCCAGCGAGTCGTCGGGCAGAGCCTGGAGATACGCGAAGGCGTCGGCCTCGACCACATCCAGCCCCTTCTCGCGGCAGAGGAGGACCATGTCGAGATCGAGATCCACCCCGCGGGCCTTGATTCCGGCCTCAGCCAGTAGCTCGAGGAACTCGCCCCTGCCGCTGCCGATCTCGAGGACGTTCTCCTGCCGCTCGAAGAACTCGACGTACGCCCGATGGCGCTCCTTGATGTCCTCCTGCGTCCCCCGGAAGCGTTCCTCGAATCCCGCATAATCGAACGCGGGCTCGAGCTCCGGCGGTGGAAGTGTCGGCCTCTCGCCGCCCGCCTCCGGCTCTCGTGGCGTATCCCGGGGCTGGCCCGTCTGCAGGATGTGGAGGATCCGCCGTAGCTTGCGCTCCCCGCTGGAGACCCGTTCTCTCGCCGCCCCGCTCGACTGCTGGACCACCCGCAGGCCCTCGCCGAGCTGTGACTCGGTCGCCAACAGCTGCGACCCGAGGGCCAGGATCTCCTCGCGCAACTGGACATGAACCCCGGACGCGTTGTCGCGGAGCTCGCGCAGCTGGACATGAACCTCGGACGCGTTGTCGCGGAGCTCGCGCAACTGGACATGAACCCCGGACGCGTTGTCGCGGAGCTCCCGCAACTGGACATGGATCTCGGAGACGTCCTCGCGGAGTCGGATCTGGCTGCGCTCGACGACATCCAGCCGATCGTTGATGGTGCCGAGCGCCTCCGCCTGCTGCTCGAACCAGGCGGTGATGCCGGCTATCACGCGAGCGTTCGCAGCGTTATAGGCCGTTTGCCGTGCCAGAACCGGGGTGAGGAGTTTTCGGAGGACCTTCTTGATCGTGACGGCGAACAACCCGAGCACCGGGCGGTGTGATACGAAGGAAACGTCTCCGATGTCATAGCCGGTCCGGAGGTACTCGAAGTCGGCCGCGGTCTGGTCCCGATCGAATGGGGGGACGGATGAGGCGCTCCGACGCTGTCTCACGCTCTCCCGCATTCGCTCCATCAGCTCCTCGATATCGATCTCCCGCCCTTCGGCCACGACCTCGTCCTCCTCGAAGCCTGTCAGCAGTCACCAGCAGGGTCGACGATGGGCAGAGCGACAACGCTGATCCGACGGATCATCGTGGGTGGCGATTGCGCTGGCGGGGCCAAGCGATCGATAGACTATAGCCGATCGGAGTCCGCGTCGGCAATCTCTGCGTCATGTGATCCCGGGAAACGCTGATCTACGGAAACCGCCGGTGGCCTTCGACAACGTTGCCTTGCGACGCGCGCGATGACGGGGGCAAGGCGACCGAGTCGCTCACGCGGGTACTGATCCTCTCCTTACGGTCTGATATCTCCTCCACGCTCTCGAGCAGGGCCCGCGCAACGATCTGCTCATGGAGCAGCAGGGGCCGCAGCATCCGCAGCAGCGCGCGCTGGGCGAGTCGCACGAGGGCGTTGCGGCTGCCCAGGTACGGCCCCTCCTGGATGAGTATGGCGGCGCGTGAACGGGGTGGCAGCGCCTCGACGGTGCTGGGGTATCGGACCCAGTCGAGAAAGGCCTTGGCCTCCGCCGGGTCGAGAGGGGACGGAGGCAGGGGGCCGTCGCCGCGCTCGGCGGCGAGGAGGGCTTCGCGGTAGAAGCGTCGCATGCGGCGGTCGAAGGGCACACCGTTGGCGGTGTTGGCGAAGCCGTACGGGATGCCGCCACAATCCCGATAGCCGGCGGCGAACAGGTGCTGGGCGTACTCCTGGCAGAGGCGGGCGAGATCGGGCTCTTCACTGAGCAGGATGCGCGGGGTCGTGCCCTGGTGCTTGCTGAGCAGATGAGGGCGCGTCGGATTGAAGCCGCTGAAGTGAAAGAAGCGCAAGGGGGCGCCGGCGACCTCATAGCGCGCGCCCGTCCAGGTGACGCGACGTTCGTGGAGGTTCCAGTAGGCCACGTTGTAGGCCGGATCGCGCAGGATGTGCGGGGTGAAGTAGGCGGGCAGAAAGTCCAGGAGACGCTGGTCGACGAAGAACCCGTCGTCGGGCGCCAGGAGACAGTCGCGCAGCAGGCGGTCGCTCCACCACTCGAGGAAGCCGTCGGTCGCCGGGCCGAGGGCGATGAAGCCGAGGTTGTAGACGCCGGAGGCGGCGAGGTCGGCGAGGGTCGGCTTGCGGCCATCGGCGGGGATGGGGCGCAGGGTGTGGGGGATGAGGACGATGGCGTGAGCGCGAGCGAGGCGTCCGAGCTCATCGAGGGGTGCCAGGACCTCGATGTCCGGATCGAGGAAGACGACGGCATCGGCGCCGCGCGCGAAGAGGAAGCGCAAGAAGAAGGGCTTCACGGCGGTGGCGAGCTCCATGACGTCGTAGATCGCGGCCATCTTCCGGAACTCATCGGCGGACAGCGGCAGCTGGGGCTGGGCGGGCAGGACCGTCTCGAACGGCTCGGCGTCGGGGACGACGGGCGGCGCCGCGTCGGTGACGCCGCCATCGATGACGAGGACGCTCAGCCGCTGCCCCGGATGATGGCGGGTGTAGGAGGTGGCCAGGACCCGCGCGTAGGCGAGGTAGTTACGGGCGATGATGGTACAGGCGTTCATCCTTTCAGCAGCTTCTCCATGATGATCGTGTCGGCCCAGCGGCCATCCAGCAGTCCTTGCTCCTTGTAGACGCCAACGGTGCGGAACCCGAGCCTGGTGTAGAGCGCCATGCCGGAGGCGTTGCTGGGAAAGGCGGAGAGGACGAGCTTGTGATACCCGTGCTCGCGACCCAGCTCGAGAAGGCGCTTCAGCAGGACGCTTCCGACACCCTTCCCGCGGTGGTCGCGCTCCACGTAGATCGAGAAATCGGCGACGAAGCGGTACGCCTCGCGGGCGTTGAAGACGTTGAGGCTGCCCCAGCCGGCCACCCTGTCGTCCGCCGCTTCGGCGATGATCACCGGATGGCGCGGGCTCCGGGAGGCCAGCCACTGACGGCGCTCCTCGGGGGTCCGGAGCTCTGTCTCCAGAGTCGCGACGCGATCCTCGATGCCCTGGTTGTAGATCCGACAGATGGCCTGCGCGTCGTCGGCGCGGGCGGGCCTCACCCGGAGATCGCTCACGCGAGCCCTCGTCTCTCGATGAATGCGATCATGAATGGTGACGATAGCACAGGCGCCGCTCACTGGCGCCGGCGGCCGCCTCTTGCGGGAAGGGGTGAGGCTGGGGTTCAATTCGTCTATGGCGATCGACAGCCGCCATCCACGCGAGATCCGGGCCGATATCCGCAGCGGCAAGCTCTCCGGCGTGACCGCGGGGCTCGGGGCCGGGCACGTGCAGGCGAACCTCGCCGTGCTTCCGAGAGAACAGGCCTACGACTTCTTGCTCTTCTGCCAGCGCAATCCGCGGCCGTGCCCGCTGATCGAGGTGACCGAGGTGGGCTCGCCGGAGCCGATCGGGGTCGCGGCCGGCGCCGATCTGCGCACCGACATCGCGCGCTACCGGATCTACAAGGACGGCGTGCTGGCCGACGAGGTCACCGACGTCACGCCGTACTGGCGCGAGGACCTCGTCGCGTTTCTCCTCGGCTGCTCGTTCACCTTCGAGTGGGCGTTGCTCGAGGCCGGGATCCGGCTCTGGCACGTCGAGCAGGGCAAGAACGTCGCGATGTGGCGCACGTCGATCGCCTGTCGTCCGGCCGGCGTCTTCCATGGGCCGATGGTCGTGTCAATGCGCCCCATCGCGGCTTCGCAGCTCGCCAAGGCCGTGACGGCGAGCGCGCGGTTCCCCGGCGCCCATGGCGGTCCCGTGCACATCGGCGATCCGGCGGCGATCGGGATCGCGGACATCACGCGCCCCGACTGGGGTGATCAGCAGCACTTCGCGCCCGGCGACGTCCCCGTGTTCTGGGCCTGTGGCGTCACGCCGCAGGCAGTGGCGCTTGCCTCCAAGCCCCCGTTCATGATCACCCACAGTCCTGGCCACATGTTCGTCACCGACGTGCCGAACGCCGCGCTCGCCGCGCTATAGGCCGATCAAAACGGTCCAGATGCTAGGCGGCGAGGAGTGGCGCGACTGAGGCGTATGCCGCATACGCCGCAGGGAGCGCCCGACGAGCCAACGACGCAGATGGGCCGTTTTCATCGGCCTGGGCTGAAGTTCGCTCCGGCGGGCGACCTTGCCATTTGTGTCGAGCTCGAGGACGAGATCAACGTGGCCGTGAACACCCGCGTGCGCGCCCTCGAGTTCCTCGTCCAGCAGAAGGCCGTGCCGGGCGTCCTCGAGACCGTCCCCACGTTCCGCTCGCTCCTCATCTACTATGACCCGCTCGTGGTGGGCTACGACGCCCTGTGCGAGGCGCTGGCCGCGCTGGCGGCCCAGGTCGAGCACGTCGCGTTGCCGCCTCCCCGCGTGGTCGAGCTGCCCTGTTGCTACGAGGATCCGGAGCTCGGCATCGATCTCGTCCCGGCCGCCGAGCGCCTCGGGCTGCCGCCCGCGGAGCTCGCGGGCTTGCACGCCCGCGCCGAGTATCTCGTGTACTTCATCGGCTTCACGCCGGGCCTGCCGTACATGAGCGGAATGCCCGAGCGCATCATGCTGCCGCGCCTGGAGACGCCGCGCATCAAGGTGCCGCCGGGCAGCGTGGGCATCGGCGGCATCCAGTGCTGTATCTACTCGGTGGAGAGCCCGGGCGGCTACTGGATCCTCGGGCGCACGCCGCTGCGTCTCTATGATCCCGACGCGGCGGAGCCCATCCTGCTGCGCCCCGGCGATCACGTCCGCTTCCGCGCGATCGCTCGTCGTGAGTACGACACCATCGCCGCGGTCGTCGCGTCGCGCACCTTCACGCCGGTGATCGAATGATCCGCGTCCTGGAGCCCGGCCCCCAGACGACCATCCAGGACCTCGGCCGTCCCCGCCACCTGCGTTATGGGATCCCGCCCTCGGGGCCGATCGACCGTGCGGCGTTCATCGTTGCCAACCGCCTGGTCGGCAACGCGGACGGCGCGGCCGGGCTCGAGTGCACGGTGATGGGACCGCGCCTGGCGACCGAAACGCCGTGCGCGATCGCGGTGACCGGCGCCGCGATGCCGGTGACCACGCTCGTCGTGAAGCCGGGCGACGTCGTCAAGCTCGGCGTGGCGCGCGCCGGTGTCCGCGCGTACGTCGCGTTCTCGGGCGGTCTCGACGTCCCGCCCGTGCTCGGCTCGCGCGCCACCTACCTGCGCGGCCGGCTCGGCGGCCTCGGCGGTCGCGCGCTGCGCAAGGACGACCACCTCAGGCTCTTCCCCGCGCCCACGCCGGCGATCCGGCGCGCGTCGGCGACGGCGATCGCGGATCTGACCGTCCCGCCGGAGATCCGCGTCGTCCTCGGTCCGCAGGCCGATCGCTTCACGGACGACGGCATCGCGGCGTTCCTCGGCGGCGAGTACGAGATGCTGCCGCAGTCGGATCGCATGGGGGCGCGCCTGAAAGGCCCGCGCATCGCGCACGCGCGAGGCCACGACATCATCTCCGACGGCATCGCGCTCGGCAGTATCCAGGTCCCCGGCGACGGGCAACCGATCGCGCTGCTCGTCGATCGGCAGTCCACGGGAGGCTACACGAAGATCGCCACGATCGGTTCCTTCGACATCGGACGCCTGGGCCAGGTGAAGCCCGGGCAGCGGCTGCGCTTCCGGGCGATCGATCTCGCCGAGGCGCACCGTCTCTTGCGGCACTGGCACGCGTCCCAGCGGGACGTTCTCGAGGAGGCGTAATGAGTATCGAGCGAGAGCTCTCGGAGTATCTGGCGAAGACGGCCCGGTCGCGCGCGCTGCACGAGGATGCCCTGGCCGTCATGCCCGGCGGCAACAGCCGGACGACGACGTTCTTCGATCCCTACCCGTTCTACATCGGGCGGGGCCAGGGAGCGCACGTGATCGACGCCGACGGCAATGATCGGATCGATTTCAACGGCAACTACACGAGCCTCGTCCTCGGGCACGCGACGCCGGAGGTCGTGAAGGCCGCCCAGGAAGCCGCCGCCCTCGGGATGTCGTTCCCGGGACCGACCGATCACGAGATCCGGCTGGCCGAGATGCTGACGCGCCGTATTCCCTCGCTCCAGCACGTCCGCTTCACCAACTCCGGCACCGAGGCGACCATGAACGCGGTCCGCGTCGCGCGGGCCTTCACCGGCCGGACGAAGATCGCCAAGTTCGAGGGCGCGTTCCATGGCACCCACGACAACGTCCTCGTCTCCGTGGCGCCCGACCCGAAGGTCGCGGGGGGCCGGCGGCGCCCGAAGCCGGTGCCCTCGTCGGAGGGCATTCCCTCGGCGGTGCTGAAGAACGTGATCGTGCTGCCGTGGAACGACGCAGACGCGTGCGAGGAGACGCTCGAGCGCGAGGCGGGTAACCTCGCCGCGCTCCTCGTGGACCCGCTGCTGGGGATCGGCGGCATCATCCCGCCCGCCGACGGCTTCCTGCAACGGCTGCGCGCGGTGACGGAGAGGCACGGAATCCTGTTGATCTTCGACGAGGTCATCTCGTTCCGCATCGCCTGGGGCGGCGCCCAGGAGCGTTTCGGGGTCCGGGCCGACCTCACGACGCTCGGCAAGATCATCGGCGGCGGACTGCCCGTCGGCGCCTTCGGCGGACGCCCGGACATCATGGCCGCCTATGACCCGCGCCGCGGGGCCGCGCGCATCAGCCACGGCGGAACGTTCAACGCCAACCCGGTGACGATGGCCGCCGGCATCGCGACCCTCAACGCGCTGACGCCGGAGGCCTACGTCCGCCTGGACGCGCTGGGTGAGCGTCTTCGTGGCGGCGTCTCCCGTCTGCTCGATGCCACGCGGCGACGCGGACAGGTGAGCGGCGTCGGCTCGTTGTTCTGTCTACACTGGACGTCGTCCCCCCTGACCGACTATCGCTCCAGTCGGCCCAAGGACCCTCACGCCCCGCTGCGCGTGTTCCTGGCGCTCCTGAACGAAGGGGTCCTGCTCACCCAGCGCGGGATGGGCGCATGCTCGCTCGCCATGGCCGACGAGGACATCGACCGCTTCGTCAACGCGCTGGCGAGGGTCTTGTCGCGAGAGTAGGCGACGGCGCTGGACGTGAAGGCCCGTCTTCGACTGACCTCGACGTCCTTCCTGCTGTTCGCCACCGTGCTCGTCGTCTACCTCGCCAACGGTCGTGTCATCGGCGCCGGCGACACCCTTCCCGCGCGATATCTTCCGTTCAGCCTGCTGCGGGAGCGGAATTTCGACCTGGACGAGTTCCCCTGGCTGTACGGCGAGGACGCAACACGGGCCTTCCCCCTGCTGGATGGACTGCCCTATTACCTGCGCTACCGCCGCGGGCACTTCGTCTCTCTGTACTCGCCGTGGCCCTCGGTCCTCGCCCTTCCGATCTATGCACTGCCCGTCCTCGCCGGGGTTCCGGTCGAGTCATGGGCCCCCGGTCTCGAAAAATTGTCGGCCGCGGCCATCGCGGCCCTGTCGGTGGTCCTGCTCTTCTGGGCGCTCAGCGGAGTGATCAGCCGGCGATGGGCGCTGGGCATCGCGGGGATCTACGCCTTTGGCACGAGCACGTGGAGCGTGAGCAGCCAGGGGCTCTGGCAACACGGCCCGAGCCAGCTCTTCCTGGCCCTGCTGCTCGTGTGCCTCGTCAAGGGGATGAGCGACGAGCGGTTTCTCGCGTATGCCGGCTTCGCGATGACCGCGGCGGTGGTGATGCGATACACCGACCTGTTCATCGTGCTGCCCGTGGCCGCGTGCGTGCTCGCCCCGCGTCCGCACCTGGTGCTCCGTTTCGCGCTGTGGGCGCTGGCCCCGCTGGCCGGCTTCCTCCTCTACAACCTCGCATACTTCGGCTCGGTGGTCGGCGGCACCGGGAGCACCAATGTGCCCATCTGGGCGTTCTTCGTCCAGGTGCCGGTGGTCGAGGGTCTCTGGGGGACGCTTCTGAGTCCGAGTCGCGGTCTCTTCGTGTACTCGCCGGTGCTGCTCTTCTCGGTGGGCGGTCTTGCGTGGGTCGGTCTGCGCGGTCCCGTGCTGCTGAAGTCGCTGGCCGCCGGTGTCGTCGTCGTCGTTCCCTTGGTCGCCAAGTGGTACCAATGGTGGGGCGGCGACAGCTGGGGGCCACGACTGCTCGCCGACACCGCGCCGCTCTTGGCCTTCTTTCTCTACCCCGTGACGCGCTTGCTGGATCGACACGGGCTGTTGAAGGCGGTGTTCGTCCTCTGCGCCGTAACGTCCGTCGCGGCTCACGGACTCGGAGCCTTCTTCTACGACCGTCGTTGGGAAGCCGTTGCCGACGTCGCTCACGACGAAGCTCCGCTCTGGTCGTGGCGGCAGTCGCCGCTCGTCTTCTACGGGCGGGAGGCCGTCGCGCTCGTGTGGCCCGGGATGGCGTCCCCGAACACCGGCGCTCCCACCAGCGCCGATTCCCCGACGCTTCTCAGGGCCGCGTACACCGCCACGCCCATTCCCTCCGAGGCCATCGCCGGAGAACCGTTGCGAGTGGCGGTGACCGCGACGAATACGGGCCGAGCCGTGTGGCTGGCCAATCCGCCGGCGCGCCGGACGAGCGACGCGGGGATGGTGCGCCTCGGCTGGCGGTGGCTCCGGGACGGGGTCGACGTCGACGGCGGACGAGCCTTCCTGTGGTCGGACGTGTTTCCCGGACGGGTCGCACGCTTCACGGCCACGATTCACGCTCCGCCGGTGCCGGGAGACTACACGCTCACGATCGATCTCGTCAGCGAGGCCGTGACGTGGTTTGCCGATCAGGGGGCGACGCCTATCCGCGCCACCATCAGCGTGCGGGCGGTCGACCCTGAGCGCTTCTTATTGGAACGCCTGGCGACGGGCCCGTCTCCGACCGCCACGATCTCGACCGACCGCGCGTCCTACCATCGCGGTGACACTCTCCATCTCACCATGGAGCTCCGCAATCCTCACCGTCCCCGTTGGGGCGACGGCTACCTCGTCCGGCAGGGACCGGACGGCGACGTCTGGTTCTACGATGGTCGCGACCCTCCACGGCCGGCCAAGCTTCCCTGGGCCACCTGGGCCCGCGCGTTGCCGCTGCCCGCGAGCGCGACGGGCCGGTTTGCGCTTCCGCTCTCCGACCTCCGCCCGGGCGTCTACCGCTGGTACATCGTGTTGACCGAACCCGGAACCTATCGACCGATCACCCGGGCCGCGACCACGTTCAACGTCGAACCGTGACGGCCGGCACCGAGCGCGGTTTGAGTGAGCCCGAGAAGCGAGCCGGAGTCCTGGCCTCCCTGCCGTGCATCCGCTATCGGGACGTCCTCGTTCTGCAGGATCTCCGCTGTCGTCTCGACAGCTCGCGTCGTCTTCGCTTGGCACCACCTCGCCGAGTTTTCAACTATGTGGGGCTTCCAGCTGTGGCCGATGATCTTGTGGGAGCACACGATCGCTCAAGTGCACGTCCAGCCGCGGGTGTCTCGATGGACCGCGCTCGACTTCTTCTGGCCCTTCGTGGATGGCGTGTGCCCGCGGCCGGATCTACCGTAGTTTCGTCTCAGACGGTCGTCTCGCGCGTGTCCTCCTCGTCATTCACCGCCACCGCGATCCGAAGGAACGTGGCTTGGGCGACAACGAGCGTCGACGTCATCGTGAGAGGATTGACTGGAGATAGCGGGCCAGGCCGTCGGCCCATTGCTCCTGACCGGGATTGTCCAGATGCATGTTGTCGGAAAAGTAGACCGGGGTTCCCGCCCTCAACGCCGACTCCAACTCATGGACCGGGGAGTAGAACGGAATGCCGCGACTCTGGCAGAAGGCCTGGAGCTGCTCGATGGGAGCCAGCGTCCACCGCGACGCATGGTCGATGCTCACGAGATGGGCCTTGTTGGGGAGGGTGGTGACCACGAGAGGTATTTCATGCTTCGTCAGGAGCCGATGAATCTTGTCCAGCACTCCGAAAGAAAACGCGACCTGCTGTCGGATCCTCGGGGAATCAGGGGTGTGGACCCACTCCAGAAGATTGCCGCTCGTTCGCTGCGCCGACACCTGGGGGTGAACCGCCTCGAGCTCCTTGAAATACACGCTCACGATCTCATTCGGCGGGTGCGTCTTGAAGTACCCGAAGAGGAACAGCCGGGAGTGTTCCAGCAGCCATATCCTGAGCCGGCGCGGCGAATAGAACGGGCGCGTCGAGGCGAGCCGGGCGCCGTAGTCGAGAATGTGGACCGACCGGCCGTCGACGTCGAGACTCAAGAACGCGATCGGACCGACGGACTCCGGATTGCCGTCGGCGTCCCATGAGGTGAGGTCCTTGTAGCGGACGTTGTCGTCGAACACATCGGTCAGATCGTAATGGAGGATGACCAAGTCGGGAGCGTACCGCAGCACGTTTCTTCGCAAGTTCACGTAGTGGATCAGGGGGGAATAGCTCATGACCCCCCAGTTCATCGTTTCGACGCGCCGGCCACCGATTCGTACGTCAGCCAGCTTCTTCTCGAGGAGCCGGGGCAAGGTGAACTCTTCCTCGTAACCCTCGACGAGCGAGTCTCCCAGCACCGCGATCCGGAACGACGCGGGATTCTTGTGGCGGAAGGTCGCCTCGTCGAATCTGAACCCCAAGGAATTCGTCCGCAGGCGATAGGCGGGAATGTTGACCTCCGCATGGGCGGGTCTGAGGTAGTCCATCTCCGGCGTGAGCGTATGACTGAGATACGGATGCGCCGCATAGATCTCCACGATGCGACGCGGGTCGTACTTGTCCATGAAGTGGGTGAAGCCGTTCACGATCCGGAACGAGATCTCCAGCGCGACCAGGGTGAGCATGCCGGCGACGAGCGCGAGAGCGAGCGCCCAGAGGCGCCGCCGACGTCGGAGGCGTCCTCGTATCCGATGCGTGGGGCTCGCCGTGGACGGATCGGGCTCTACCATGTTGGCGGCCGAGGCCGCGGGGGCGTGGAGCCGCGCCACGTATCATGCCACGGCGGCCGTCTCGGGGCGCTCTCGCATAAGTGAGGGGGCCGGCGCCGTCTCCGTGCTACGATTCCGCGATGTTGAAGTCGCAGGAGGACCTCGCGGTCATGCCCGCCGAGCAGGGGAACGGGAAACCGTTCGATGTGGCGGTCATCGGCGCGGGGCCGATGGGGAGCTTCACCGCCGAGCGGCTGGCCCGGGCCGGCCTTCAGGTGGCTCTCTTCGAGAAAGACGCGCAGCCGGGCGATTCGACGGTCTGCGCGGGCGGCATGCACGTCGACCTGATCGACTTCATCGACCTTCCCGAAGCGCTCATCGAGAAGACGCTCCCGACGTTCCGGATCGACACCAGTGGGCGGGTCAGGGAGTGGCGCTTCAAGAAGCGCAAATACTTCACCATCCACCGGCGCGATCTGGATACCTTCCTCGCCCGGCGCGCGACCGAGGCCGGGGCCAAGCTCTTCACGCGTTCCCGGGTCGTCGGTGTCGAGCCGGCGCTCGAGAAGCTGTCGTACGAGTACGGGCCCGAACGGGTGCTGCGCGAAACGCGAGCGAGGGTCTTCGTCTTCGCCGACGGACCGAATTCACTGGCGCGGCGCCTCCTGGTGGACGTTCCTCAGCAGGGGCATCCGCCGCAGTTCGTCGGCGTCGAGTACGACCTGGCGGCGCCGGGCAACGCGTTCGACGCGCTCGAGATCCTGCCCGACCCCGGGGCGTTGCCGTTCGGATACATCTGGGTCTTCCCCAAGCGCGATCACGTCAACGTGGGGCTCGCGCGACTCAACGCCATCGAGGGCGACCCGCTCTGGAGGCTCCTCGACGAGTTCGTCGCGCGCCGCCCCGACCTCAAGGGGCACCCGGTCCTGCGGCGCAGGGGCGGCGTCATCCCGGCCACCCTGGGCCCGGTCTTGCAGCGGGACAACTGCCTCGTCGTGGGCGATGCGGCGGGCATGATCAATCCGCTGACCGGTGGGGGTTACGTGTGCGGCTTCGTGAGCGCCTCGCTCGCCGTGAAGACATGCATCGAGGCGTTCCGGGACGGCCGATTCGACCCGAACGTCCTGCGCCGCTATCCGCGGCGATTTCGGATCACCAAGTACTATCTGGTGATCCGGGCCGCCTCCGTGCTCTTGCGCCTGCTGTTGGCCGCCTACCGCTTCTGGCCCGCGCCGGTGTACCTGAAGGTCCTCAACGTGTACTTCCGCGCGATCCACGTGCTGATGCGGTTCATCCCCGTCATCTGACGCGACGTCTCATCGGGCTTCGGCCCGGGCCGCCCCGCCCCTTCTCGGCGTGGTGTACATCATGTAGCCGACGAACATCTCCTCCCACGTTTGCTCTCCCCAGCGCACTTCCTTCGAGGGATCTGGGTTCGCGGGGTTCTGTTGCGAATTGTCGAAGGCCCCGGTCATGAGAATCTTCGTCCCCGCGGGCACGAGCTTCGGCGTCTGCAGGAGGTAGAAGGTCTGCCAGTTGAAATCGTAGCGGGGCACCGACAGCAGGACCTCCCGCCGACCGTCCGGATACTGCGCCTCGTAGCGAAAGCGCTTACCGCGGAAGTGCATGTGAGGCGCGAATCCGCGCAGGGTGACGGCCTGGTCCAGGACGTAGGTGGCTTCCACGGGATGGTCGTTGGCGCCCGGAGGAATGATGAACCCGAAGTCGAAGGCCGCCACGATGCGGGCGTCGAGCGCCGGCGGTCGGTCATGAAAGTAGAACGCGACGCGGGGGACATCCGTCGCCGGCTCGCCGGTCGTGGTGTAGTGAAGCTGGAAGGTGAGGGTTGTCCCCACCGGCAGAAAGCCGCCCGACTCGGGCGGAAACGGCATCGGCGGTAGCCCCGGAGCAAACGTCGCGAAGAACCCACCCGCGCCGCCATGCCAGTGCGGCTGTGCGTGCTGCCAGACCAGCGGGTAGTCCGTGGTCAAGATGGCGTGATGCATGAGCTTCGGATTTCGGGTCGCGATATGGACGGCGCGAACCCACGTGTCTCGGCTGACGGGCGCCGGGATCTGAACGTACCGGTAAGGAACTGTCCCCGTCGCCGGCACTTCCTGAGCCGGCAACTCGACGATCACGTCCGGTTTGCCGAGGGGCCACTCCTCGGCCGGAGGTGCGGGAAGCGTCGGCAATGGATCGGCGCCCAGTCCTCGCGCGCTGCCCGCGTCGATCCAGCGTACGAGCGTGCGCTTTTGCTCCACGCTCAGTGAGCGATCGTGCGCGAATTTGCCGATCAGCGGATCGGCATGCCAGGGCGGCATGCGGCCGGTCAGCAGGACCGCGCGTATCCGGGGACTCCACGTCTTGACCCGCTCGTAACTGTCCATGGGCCAAGGACCGATGCCTCCCTGGCGATGGCACGCCTGGCACCTCGCACGCAGGACCGGGACGACATCGGCCGCATACGAGATTTCCCCTGCCGTGGCCGACATCCCGCGGTCCCAAGCGATCGCACAGCCGCCGGCGCCGGTGGTGCGCGCATCGCTGGCGATGGGCCGGCCCTCGAGGTGGGCGCCGATCGCCTTCGTCAGCTGGTGACGTTCGGGCTCGGCGTCGCTCCCGGCCGGTGCGCGGTAGACGATTCGCCAGCCCTTGGGATCGATGAGGATCGCCTCGCCGCTGCGCGAGACGTGGAGGGTCCGGGTGACGAGCTGGCTGTCGTCACGGAGCACCGGGATATCGGACGCAAGCCGCGCCGACTCGCGAGCGAGCGTCTCGCGGTCGTCGCCGGAGCTCGCGTCGATCGCCAGGAAGACGACGTCCGGCCGGGCCAGGCTGCGTTGCGTTTCCTGGAGGAAGGCCAGGCCGTCGCGGCTGGTCGGGCAGGCGAGGTCGTAGGAATAGAGCACGACCGCTCGCGCCGTCGCGTAGCGCGACAGCTGATGGAAGCGCCCGCTGTGATCGAGCAGACTGAAGTCGGAGACGGTCGGGGTCTCTGGCGCGGCCGCGTTCAGGCGGAATCCGCGGGTAGCGAGCACACCCCCGCCCAGCGCGACGATGGCGACGGCGGTGGCGAGCAGCGTCGTTCGCAATCCGACGCGAGCCATTGCCGTGGACGCTAGCATAGCTGTAAATTCGGTGTCAATTTGGAGTCGCCCCACGACTGCGTGAAGGCGCCCCTGCTCGATCGCGTGCTCGCCGTCGGATTGATCACGGTGGCGCTGACCGAGGGCCTCTCCCTCTTCCACGCCCTCAATCGGGCGACGGTGCTGGCGTCCTGGGCGCTCGTCGTCGCGAGCTTCCTCGCCGCGCGTGGTCTCCGTGGATGGTCTCGACCGCGAGTGGATCCACGCGTCGCGATGGTCCTCGGGGTCACGGCCGTCATCGCCATCGTCGCGCCGCCGAACGGCTGGGATGCGCTCGCGTATCACATGAGCCGCGTCGTCTACTGGATCCAGAACGGCTCGGTGGCCCACTTTCCCACACACAACATCAGGCAGGACGCCTTCAGTCCCTTCGCCGAGTTCTGCATTCTGCATCTGCAGCTGATCTGGGGCGGGGATCGGCTCGCCAACCTCGTGCAGTGGGGAGCGTTCGCGGGCTCCCTGGTCGCCGTGGCCGCGCTCGTCAGGCGATTCGGAGGTGGCGCGGCGGCCGTCACCTCCGCACTCGTGTTCGCGGCCACGCTCCCCATGGCGATCCTGCAGGCCAGCGGGACCGAGAACGACCTCGTGCTCGCGTTGTGGTTGTTGATCGCCCTGCTCGCCGCCGAGGAGAACGTGAGGACGGGAACCGTGATGTCGGCGCTGAAGCTCGGTGCGGCCGTTGGACTGGCCGTCCTCACCAAGGGAACGGCGTATGTGCTCTGCGCCCCTCTGCTGGCCGGGTGGGCGATCCTTCTCTTCGTTCGTTCGGGCCTCCGGCGCCGGGCACTGGGATTGATCGCAGCCGCCGGGTTGCTGGCGCTCGGATTGAACGCCCCTCATTACGCGCGCAACTTCCGGGTCTTCGGCTCTCCACTCGGAGACCGCGCCCTGATCGAGCTGCACCAGAACGACATCCGCTCGCTCCGCGTGCTGGCCTCCAACCTCGTCCGGAATGCGAGCTTGCACGTGGCGACACCGATCCCTCACGTGAACGAGGGCATCCGCCGGGCCATCGAGTCGCTGCACTCGGCGATCGGCCTGGGAACGAGCGACGGCCGCACGACGTTCCTCGGGGCGCCGCTCTCGGTCACCTTCGCGCTTCATGAGGACTGGGCGGGCGCCCCGCTCCATGTCGCGGCGATCGTGGTCGTCCTGGCCGCCGTGGCCACGCGGCGGCTGCGCCTAGGACGCGGACCGGAGGCGTGTCTGGCCCTCGCCGTCATCGCGTTCTTTGCGATGGCGTGGGTGCTCAAGTGGCAGCCGTGGGGCGCGCGCTTTCAGGTGTCGCTGTTCCTGTTGCTGTCCGTCCCGTGCGGCCTGGCCGCCGCGCGGACGCTGAGCCCGCATGCGCTCCGCTGGCTCGCGGCGCTGTTCGTCGTGGCGTGCCTGCCGTATGTCGTCGCCAACGCCGCGCGCCCGCTGATCAGCTGGCCCGGGCGGTCCGCGCAGAATATCCTGCTCCACGCTCGTTCCGAGCTCTACCTGCCTGCCGAGCTCGGCGTGCCGGGCGGGGACGACAGCGGGAGCGGCGACCCCCTGAAACACAGTCTGCGGAGCTCGGGCGGGCCATGGCGCCGGTGGGCCGTGCGGGCGAGCTATGCTGGCGCGGTCGATGTCCTCCGCCGCTCGGGTTGTCGCGACGTCGGGCTGATCCAGGCCATCGACAGCTGGGACTATCCTCTCTGGGCGCTCGCGTGGGAGGCCGGATTCGATCCACGCATCCGCCAGATCCAGGTCAGGAACGCGACGGCGGCGCTCTCGTCGGGGTCGCTCGACGCCCCATGTGCCGTCATCATTCTCGACTCCCCGATGGGCTTCCCCGTCCCGAAGCCCGTCGACCTCGCGGGACGTGAGGTGTATCGGGTCGATCCCGTCACCATCCGTCTCATGCCTCAGTCGAACCGGTAGAGATAGATCGAATATCCGATCCTGGCGATCGGCCGGACGTCACGATACGCCTCGAAATACCGGGGACTCAGCCCGAAGCACGGAAGATAGACGCCGCGCAAGTTCGTGACGCTGATCGCGACGTACCCGCGAAGGGGGGGCAGCCGCTCCAGCGCGAGGAGATCCGGGCGCACGGGCGCGCTCCCCCAGAACGTGGAGCCCGGTAACCGGTCATACCGGACCCCGTGGTAGTCGGGGTTCGCGGTGCCGAAGTAGCTGAGCCACACGCGGTCGATGCCATACCGCGCCATGTGGCGCTCGAGCTCCGTCAGATCTTGTCCCCAGTCCAGGTTCGAATCGGCGAGATACCGGCTGCCGTTGGCGGGCCCGCCGGCGATCTCGTTGAAGTAGGCCAGATAGTGGGGAAAGATCGCGAGCGACGACACGAGATACCAGACCGCCAACACGGCCAGGCCGGCTTTCACCCAGACGCCGCGATCGGCCGCCCATGGGATGAGGATTCCGATCAGCGTGATGAGGAATGGCAGGATGGGCAGGAGGTGGCGATGTCCGATGTTGAACCCGCTCGCCGACATGAACCCGAAGTAGACGGCCGCCGGAACCACGAGGAACACGCCTACGAGCGGCACCCGCCGCCATTGCGTCGCGTACACCGCCAGCGCCAGGCCCATCAGCATCAGGAGCGGGACGGGGGTTTTGACGAGCAGGGTGACGATGAAGTAGTACCACCAGCCCCCCTGACGGATCTCGCCGAGCAGGTACGCGGGAATGGACTTCGCGATGTGCAGGTGCTCGAAGAAGTTGTAGAGG
>WNGB01015508.1_pt2 | contig 18670 bp, 20 predicted proteins | sample 5400681 | NCBI WGS metagenome assembly WNGB01 (sample SAMN13153367, study PRJNA577476) | soil metagenome | isolation source: 115 cm soil or saprolite under grassland replicate 2 | place: USA:California | collected 2016-06-15 | reverse complement strand
CGCGCCGACAATCGAGCCGGGAGACCTCGCGCGACAGCTCGTCGTTTCCCCGCAGGACCTTTGGGTCGTGGATCTCCGACGGCCGGAGGCCGCTGCCCGTGGTCGGATTCCCGGCGCGATGACGCTTCCTTCCGAAGATGCAAACGCCTCTCAGGTCGCCCGGCTCGCCCCCACCCGCAAGCTCGTCGTCTACGCGCAGCGTGATCCGACGGCGCTGCCGGACGGTGTTCGGCAGTTTGGCGGCGAAATCTGCGTTCTGCACGGGGGCTACGACGCCTGGCAGGCTGCGATTCTCACGGCTCCCATCCCTCCCGAAAGTCCGACGCCCGCGCTTCTGGCGGAGTTCCGTTTGAAAAGCGCGCTTCACTCCCGTTACACAGGAACGGCGGCCGCCGAGCCGCCTCGAATCGATCTGAAGCCTGCGGCCCCCGCCGCCTCCGGTGCGCGCAAAGGAGGAGGGTGCTGAATCGAAACTCTTTCTATGGCCTCTTGCCCGATGCGTCGGTCAGCCACGCGAGGGCGCGCATCGCAGCGGGGAAGCCGAGTGTCGTGATCGCGAGGATGGCAACGTGGTCGAGTTCCTCCTGCGTCACGCCAGCGGTCCGAGCGTTTCGTGCGGCTGAATGCGCGCCGCCCTCCACGGCAGCGCCCAAGCAGAGCGCGACCTTCACGAGCCGCCGACTTTTCTCGTCGAGCGGTCCCGACTCATGACACACTCCGGCGAGATCGCTGAACGCCTGCCAGATCTCGGGATGAGTCGTGCGGAAGCGATTTGCAAAGGGCGGCATGTCTGCAGGCATCGTGACGGCTCCTTTCTGTCAAACGCTATCACCCTGACGGCAGACCTTTCGTTCAACGGATGATCCGGGAGCTCGATGAAGTTTCTGGCCGGCATTCCGTACTTTGTCCTCGTTCCGGTCGCGGTGTTCCTGGCGCTGGCGCCCTTCGGGGCGACGCCGCATCTGATCGAAAAGTGGCGAATGCTCTTCGGGGGGACGCTGCGCCGGCCGCTCGACTGGTTCGATCTGCTTCTGCACACGGCGCCTTTGCTGTTGCTCGTGTTGAAACTGATTGCCGGTCTCACGTCGGTCAAGGCCTGAGACGATCGCGGCGAGAATGGCTGACATTCACGAGCTCTCGCTTCGGTTGCAGCTCTTTCTCAAGGCGTATCCCTGGCGCCGTATCGACCCTGTCCCCTGGACTCCTCTCTCCAAGCCCCTGAGTCAGTGCCGGATCGCGCTCGTCTCGAGTGCCGGGTTCGTTCTGCCAGGTCAGCCTCCCTTCGACGAGGGCAGGCGGGGTGGCGACCCGAGCTTCCGGCAGATCGACGGCGACGCCGGCGTCGAGACTCTGACGGAAAGCCATCCGAGTGAATCGTTTGATCACAGCGGGATGCGTTCGGATCCTAACCTCGCGCTTCCGCTCGACCGCATTCGAGAGCTCAAGGCGGCGGGCCGCATCGGGGAAGTCAACCGGCGACACCTTTCGTTCATGGGCTCCTTGACCGCGACCGGGCGGTTTCTTTCCAAGACCGGCCCGGAGGCGGCAAGCTGGCTCGTCGAAGATGGAGTAGACGTGGCGCTCTTGATCCCGGTTTGACCAATGTGCAACCAGGCCGTGGGCCTGTTCGCCGCGGAGCTGGAACGGCGCGGGATCTCGACGGTTGCAATCCAGCTCCTCCGCACAGTGGCCGAGCGCGTGAGGCCTCCCCGAGCCCTCTTCGTCCCCTTTCGTCTCGGCTACCCGTTGGACGCTCCTCAAGAGCCCGAGCGACAACACGCGGTTCTCGAGGCTGCGCTGCGAATGCTCGAGGACGGGGGTCTTAACCCGCCGGCTCTCGCGGACTTCTCGCCTCGCTCCTAAGCGCGATCGAGGCCGCGGTCGGCCCAGGAAGCCGGGTCCTCGCGGGGCTCCAGGTGCGTGAAGACGGTCGTCTGTGGCAGCGCGGCCCGGACGGAGGCCTCGATCTTTTCGCACACGTCGTGGCCCTGCTGGATGCTCCACGCCCCCGGCACGAGCACGTGCATGGAGACGAAGCGCCGCGCTCCGGCCGCTCGCGTGGCCAGGGCATGGATGACGATGCCGGTCTTCTGGAACGGCGCGAGAGCGTCCGCGATCAGGCGGCAGTCTTCCGGGCAAAGAGACGTGTCCAAGAGGCCCGAGCCGGTCTCCCTGATGAGCCGCCAGCCGGACCAGACGATCATCGCGGCCACGGCCAGGGCGAGGATCGGATCGAGGCGCAGCCAGCCGGTCGCCTGGACGAGCGCCACCCCGGCGACCACACCGGCCGAGGTCCAGACGTCGGTCAAGAGGTGCTGAGCGTCGGCTTTGAGCGTGATCGAGCGCAAGCGCCGGCCGGCGGAGAGCAACACGAGGGCAACCGCGCCATTGACCGCCGCGGCGACGACGGAGATCCCGAGGCCGAGCCAAACCTGGGAAAGCGGCTCAGGCTTGATGAGCCGCTTGGCGGCGGCGATGGCGATCGCAGCAGCCGCACCGAGGATCATCAACCCTTCGATTCCGCTGGCGAAGTACTCCGCTTTCGAATGCCCGAAGGCGTGCTCCTCGTCGGGCGGCCGCGCGGCGACCGAGAGCGCCCAGAAAGCGACCAGCGCGGCCACGAGGTTGACCGAGGACTCGGCGGCGTCGGAGAGCAACCCGATCGAGCCCGTCAGGCGGTAGGCCGCAGCCTTCAAGACGATCGTGACGACGGCGGCACCGATCGAGAGGGCGGCGTAGGAGCGGGGGCTCGCGCCGGACGGCACGTCCTCATTATGCGGGTTTCTGATGCGGGAGGCGCTATCGTGACTCCAGACAGAGGACTGAGGACTGAGGAGCGAGGACTCCCGTGGCAGCCGCCTCAATGTCTCCCTCGCTCGGCCTTGAGGGAATTGCCGGTCGAGTCCTCAGTCCCTAGTCCTCAGTCCTCGGTCGGGAACTCCTCCGTCTCCAGAGGGCGTAAGCCGGCAGTCCCAGCACGAATAGGCCCAGGCCCGCGATCGACTCCCTGGGCTTCTCGATGAGCGTGTTGACGGCGACGGCCGCGGAAGCGGCGACGAAGAAGGCCGGCACGAGCGGATAACCCCACGCGCGATAGGGCCGCGGCGCCTCGGGCCGGGTGCGGCGCAAGATGAAGATCGCGGCTCCGGTGGCGGTGAAGATCACCAGCTCGATGAAGACGACATAGGTGAAGAGCTGTTCGAAGGTGCCGGAGAGGACGAGGACCACCGCCCAGATCCCCTGGGCCACCAGGCTCGCGAGCGGCACGGCGCGCTTCGGCTCGATTCTTGCCAGGGCGGCGAAGAAGAGGCCGTCTTCGGCCATGGGCTGGTAGATCCGCGAACAAGCGAGGATGTTGGCCGAGAGGGCACCGAACATCGTGACCAGGATCGCGAGCGACACCAGGCGAGACACGTACGGGCCGAGCAGGGCGACCGCAGCGGCTTCGCCAACTTGCGGCGAGGCCGCGAGCCTTTCGAGCGGGAGAGCGCGCATGTACACGAAGTTGACCGTCACGTAGACGAGCGCCACCGCGAGAGTGCCGGCCAGGAGACCTCGAGGCAGCGTGCGGCCCGGATTCCGCATTTCGCCGGCGGAAAACGTGGCGTTGTACCAACCGTCGTAAGCCCACAGCACCGCGATCAGAGCGAGGCCGAACGGCGCAGCAACGGGCCCCGCGGGCAACGGGGCGAGGAGGCGGGGCGAGGCCGGTGGGGCGATGAGACAGCCCAGCACGACGAAGAGGGCCAGGCTTCCGACCTTCAAGATCGTGAACAGATTCTGAACGGTTGCTCCCTCGCGCACGCCCAGGGCGTTGACGGCCGTCAGCGCCGCGACCGCGAGCGCCGCACCGAGCTGGCCGCCGCTCACCGTCCACGCCTGCGAGCCGATCGGGAGGGAGAAAAGGAGGTGCTCGTTCGAGAGGAATGGGACGAAGAGACCGAGGTACCCGCCGAAACCGGCGCCGATGGCGGCGACGCCCCCCGACATGATGACGAAAAAGGACACCCAGCCGAAAAGAAATCCCGGCAGCCTTCCGTAGGCCTCCTTCAGGTAGTGATACTGGCCGCCCGCGCGCGGAAACATCGCGCCGAGCTCGGCATACGTGAGGGCTCCGGCAAGCGTGAGAAAACCTCCGACGATCCAGACCGCCAGAATGAGGCCCGCGTGCGGAAGGGACTTTGCGATGTCGGCGGGCGTCAAGAAGATCGCTGTGCCGAGCACGGAGCCCAAGGTCAGAGACGCCGTGTCCCACACGCCGAGCTCGCGCTTTAAGGCCGGCTGAGGATCCAAGCTGGTGTGTAACAGTACCCGAAGCCTGCCCCATCGGGCTTTGGGCGGTCTGTTTCGATAGAGTCGCGCGCGATGAAAAGCGCGCGTCCTTCGAGCCGGGCGGCCTTGAAGGCGATCGCCCGCCGAGCCATGGCGGACCGGGGCCTCGAACCGGACTTCTCGCGCGACGCCTTGAACGAGCTCGGCCGCCTGCGCGGCCCGGCTCCCCTAGACGGCGCCCAGGACCTGCGCGACCGGCTCTGGGTCTCGATCGACAATGACGACTCGCGCGATCTCGACCAGCTTTCCGTGGCCGAGGCGCTGCCGGACGGCGCCGTGAAGGTTTGGGTGGCGGTGGCCGACGTCGATGCTGTCGTGGCCCAGAACACCGCGCTCGACGCGCACGCGCGCGCCAACACGACCTCCGTGTACACCGCAGCGGAGATCTTCCCGATGCTGCCGGAAAAGCTCTCGACCAACTGGACATCCTTGAACGAGAACGAAGACCGCCTCGCGATGGTCGTGGAGATGGTCTTCGAAAAGGACGGAGAGCTGACGTCCTCGGAGGTCTACCGCGCCGGAGTTCGCAATAGGGCTCAGCTGGCGTACGACGCCGTTTCCGTCGGCCTCGACGACGGGCGGTCCTGGCCGGCGAAGGCCGCAGCCGTCGCCGGGGTGACCGAGCAGCTTCAATTGCAGGACCGTGTGGCGCGGACGTTGAAGCGGCTTCGCCACGAACGCGGAGCGCTCGACCTCGAGACGATCGAGCCCAAGGCCGTCTTCGAGGACGACCAGGTCGTGGACGTGCGCATCGAACCAAAGAACCGCGCCCGCAGCCTGATCGAAGATTTCATGATCGCCGCCAACGGCGTGACGGCCCGCTTCCTGGCTTCCCGGGGCTGCCCGTCGCTGCGGCGCGTCGTCCGTTCGCCCGAGCGGTGGGCGCGAATCGTGGCCGTCGCGGGGGAATACGGAGAGAAGCTCCCGGCGGAGCCCGACGCGACCGCCCTCGAAGCTTTCCTCGTCAAACGCCGGAAGGCCGATCCGCTGCGGTTCCCGGACCTTTCGCTCGTCGTCGTCAAGCTGATGGGCCGAGGCGAGTACGTCGTCGAGCGGCCCGGACAGAAGCCGACCGGCCACTTCGGCCTGGCCGTGCAGGACTACTCTCACTCGACGGCGCCCAATCGGCGATTTCCCGATCTGGTCACGCACCGGCTCTTGAAGGCGGCGCTTTCGGGAGGCCGGCCGTCGTACGGTGACGGGGAGCTCGAGGCGCTCGCCCGCCACTGCACCGAGCGCGAGGACGACGCCAACAAGGTGGAACGGCAGGTGCGCAAGTCCGCCGCGGCCATGCTCATGGAGTCGCGCATCGGACAGCGCTTCGACGCGCTCGTCACGGGCGCGACCGACCGCGGCGTCTGGGTGCGTCTGCTCGACCCTCACGTGGAGGGCAAGCTCGTGCTTGGCGGAGAGGGCCTGGAAGTCGGCGCCCGGCTGCGCGTGAAGTTGATCTCGACTGACGTCGAGCGCGGGTTCATCGATTTCGTTCGCACGGGATAGAATCCCCAATCCAAAATCTGAAATCCAAAATCCGAAATCATCGATGGAGGGATCTCATGCGACTGTCCGGACCGATCCTTGCGGCGGGAGTACTGGCTCTCATCGCGCCACCGGAGAGTGCGGCTGAGATGGCGAAGAATCCGGTGCCGGGCAAGGCTCCCACGGCGGCCGAGGCGAGGGCCTTCGTCGAAGAGGCGGAAACGACGCTCTTGAAGCTCTGGATCGACGCAGGGCGCGCGGACTGGGTGCGTTCGACCTACATCACCGACGACACCGAGGCCGTAGCGGCGCAGGCCAACGAGAGAGCCATCGCGGCGGGAGTCGCGTACGCCAAGAAGGCGACCCGCTTTGGCAGGCTGAAGCTGCCGGCCGACGTCGCGAGAAAGGTCGAGCTCTTGAAGCTGTCCCTGACGCTCGCGGCGCCGTCGAACCCGAAGGAGGCGGCGGAGCTGACGCGCATCACGGCCTCGATGGAGGGCGCGTACGGAAAGGGCAAGTACAAGCCGCAGGGCAAGAACGAGCTCGTCGGCCTCGAGGAGCTCTCGAAGATCATGGCGAAGAGCCGCGATCCGAAGGAGCTTCTCGATGTCTGGCGCGGCTGGCACGCGATCGCGCCGCCGATCAAGAAGGATTTCGTGCGCTACGTCGAGCTCGCGAACAAGGGCGCGCGGGAGCTCCAGTTCTCAGACACCGGGGCCATGTGGCGGTCCAAATACGAGATGACGCCCGACGCCTTCGCGAAGGAAGTCGACCGGCTCTGGGAGCAGTTGAAGCCGCTCTACGTCTCGCTGCACGCCTACGTGCGCTGGAAGCTCAGGGAGAAGTACGGCGAGATCGTGCCGGCCTCCGGGCCGATCCCGGCGCACCTCCTGGGCAATATGTGGGCTCAAACGTGGGACAACGTCTACCCGCTCGTGGCTCCTCGGGAGGCCGACCCGGGCTACGACTTGACGGAGATCCTCAAAGGGCGCAAGACGGAGCCTCTCCAGATGATCCGCTACGGCGAAGGTTTCTTCACCTCCTTGGGGTTCGATCCGCTGCCGAAGTCGTTCTTTGAGCGCTCGATGTTCACCAAGCCGCGGGACCGCGAGGTGGTGTGCCACGCCAGCGCCTGGGACATCGACTACACCGACGACCTGCGGATCAAGATGTGCATCGACATCACGGCGGAGGACTTCACGACGATCCATCACGAGCTCGGCCACAACTTCTACCAGCGCGCCTACAAGACGCAGCCGCCCCTCTTCCGCGACAGCGCCAACGACGGCTTCCATGAGGCCGTGGGCGACACGATCGCGCTGTCGATCACGCCGGAGTACCTGGTCAAGCTCGGATTTATCGACAAGACGCCGGACCCTTCGAAGGACATCGGTCTGCTCCTGACCCGCGCCCTCGACAAGATCGCGTTTCTGCCGTTTGGCCTGCTCGTGGATCAGTGGCGCTGGAAGGTCTTCTCGGGCGAGGTGGCGCCGGAGAAGTACAACGAGGCCTGGTGGAAGCTGCGCGAGAAGTACCAGGGCGTGGCGGCACCGCTGGCCCGCAGCGAGCAGGACTTCGACGCCGCGGCCAAGTACCACGTGGCGGCCAACGTCCCCTACACGCGCTACTTTCTCGCGGCCATTCTGCAGTACCAGTTCCACCGCGGCCTCGCGCGCGCGGCCGGCTGTACCGGGCCGCTGCACCGCTGCTCGATCTACGCCAGCAAGGAAGCCGGCCGGAAGTTAAGCGAGATGCTGTCGATGGGCCTCTCACAGCCCTGGCCGAAGGCGCTGGCGGTCATCGATGGCCAGCCGCGGATGGACGCCACCGCCATCCGCGACTACTACGCCCCGCTCCAGAAGTGGCTCGACGAGCAGAACAAGGGCAAGCCGGTGGGGTGGTAGAAGGATCGCAACGAGATTGCAGCAAGATCGCAGCGTGATTGCAGCAGGATTTCAATGCCCAAATCGCGTTGCGATCACGCTGCGATCGTCGTCAGAACTTCAGGCGCAGGACGACCGGCAGGCCGGAGGGTTGCGGCACCACGAGAAAGAGGTCGCCGTAGTCGTCGGGGCCGATCCGCACCAGTTCCTTGGCTCCGTAGGCCGCGATGACGTCGGGGACCGTATTCGAGTGGCCGACGACGAGGACGACGCCGTCTTTCTCGTCCGCCTTGAGGCGCGCGACGAGCGGCTCGGCCGTCATGTTGCCCTTCGCGTCTCGCGTCTCGTAGAGCTTCACGGCGACATTGGCCTCCCGCGCAAGGGGCGCGCCCGTCTCTCTCGCCCGCACGGTGTCGGTGGCGTAAACGGCGGTCACCCCGGCACTCCTCAAGAGTTGCGCCAAGCGCGCCGCGCGCTGCTGGCCGGCCGCGGAGAGCGGGATCTCTTTCTCAGAGCCTTCGCTGGCTTTCTCGGCGTGGCGCACGACGAAGACGGCGCGTTGCGCCGCGGCGACCGACGGCCAGAGCGCCGTCGCGATCGCCGCGGCAAGGACGAGCCGGGCGCGAGTCATCCTGCTAGAAACCCATCCGCACTCCCACCTGGATCGCGCGCGGGTCGCCCACGCCTTCCTGCACCGTGCCGTCGAAGTTGAAGATCAAGTTTGTGACGGAGGGCCGGCGAAGGTTCTTGCTGTTGAAGACGTTGAAGATGTCCACGCCGGGCTCGATGGTGAAGCCCTGCGCGACCTGGAAGACGCGCGAGAAGCGCAGGTCGAGCGAGGAGAACTGGTTGTCCTTGCGGCCGAGGTTGCGCTGGGTCACCGAGCCGTCGGGGTTGATCCGATCCTGCGGCGTGTTGGCATCGGCGCCGGTCGCGGTGATCGACTTGGGCTGCGCCGAGCGGTAGGAATACCGCGCGTTGAAGAGGACGTCGCCAGGTGCTTTCCAGAGGAACCACGTCGAGAGCCGGTGCCGCTGATCCCGGCTCGAGTAGCCGTACTCGGGCCCGAGGTCGGTCACTTTGGCGTAAGTGAACTGGAAGGGGTCGCGCTCGTTGTCGTCGTCGGAGCGGTCCTTCGAATACGTGTAGTTGAACTGAAAGCCGATGTTGTCGCGGAACTGCTTCGTCGCGATGAAGGTCAAGCCCCAGTAGCGGCTGCGGGCCGAGGACTCGACCGTGGTCAGCGTGGTGATGCCGTTTGTGCCGTCCGTGCCCAGGCCCGTGGACCAGGGCGATCCCAACAGCGGGTCGTTGCGATTGATGAAGCGCGTCAGGTGGTCTGTCTTCGCGTAGTTGTATTTGAAGGCCACGGCCCAGCCGGGCACGACTTCGCGCTCGGCGCCGAACGAGAAGGCCGTCGTGCGCGGGTTCTGGAAGTTCTTGTCGAAGACGAAGACGTCCGGGTGGTCGGGGTTGCCGATCTCGGAGGCGGGAATGAGGTTCGGGTAAGCCGGCGGCAAAGGTCCGCCGAAGTTGCCGAAGAAGCTCGCCCGGAAGATGGTCTGGCCCCGGCTGCCGTTGGTCGACCGCGTGGAGGCGAGCACCAGCCCCGGGATGCGCGCGTAGTAGAGGCCGAAGCTGCCGCGAAGGACCGTGTGCCCGTCGTTCCACGGATCGTAAGAGATGCCGATCCGCGGCTGCCACATCTTCTTGTCCGATGGGATCGTGCCGTCGGAGGGAAACTCCTGGCCCTTGGACGTCTTGCCGATGAACGGCGCGTAGAAGACCTCCGAGGGCGGCGTGATCGGATCGGGCTCGAGCTGGGCCTCCCAGCGCAGGCCGGCCTGGACGGTCAGATTCGGCATGGGCTGCCAGACGTCCTGGATGAAGACCGCCGGCTCTTTCTGTGTGATCGTCTGGGTGCCCGCCTCTTCGACCGAGATATTGCCGACACCGGCCTGCTGCAGGTAGAGCAGGACGGGGCCGCTGATCGAAAAGCCCGCCGGGCAAGTTCCATTCTGCGAGGTGGTGAACGACGTGCCCATCGAGCACTCCACGTAGTGCGGGTTGGCGAGGTAACTCAGGAAGCCGTCCGTCGAGCTGAAGATGAAGCGGCCGTTGGCAAAGCCGATGAAGGTCTGCGCAGCGTCCGTCTTGTTGTACTCGAAGCCCGCTTTGAAAGTGTGCTGGCCCCAGATGTACGTGACGTTGTCGTTGAACTGCAGGCGGATATCGTGGTAGGTGACCGGGATGAAGAACGGCTCGCCGAACCGGTAGCTCTTCGCGAAGTCGAAGGCCGTGTCGGGCAGCGTCGTTGGAGGCGCTCCCCGAGAAGGTGGAGAGCAGGGAACCCGTGACCACGTGAGAGTCGTCGTTCTCGATGGCGTTGGCGCTGCGCCCCCAGGAATCGACGTCGAACGTGCCGTTGTCCTGGTTGGCCCAGGTGTAGCTGTAGCGCAGGGTGGCGAGATTCTGCGACGAGGCCTGCCAGTCGAACTTGCCGAGAGCCACGCGCGCGTCGTTGGTGCGCTTGATTGGCCCGTTCTCGTCGGGGCTGCCCAGGGCGGCGAAGGCGGACACGACGCGCGGCTCGATGCGGTTGGGGTCGGTCTGCTTGGTGGTCTTTTCGACGTTGAAGTCGCCGGAGAGGAAGAAGAAGAGCTGGTCGCGCATGAGCGGGCCGCCGAGCGTGGCGCCGATCTGGTGTCGGGTCGAATCAAACGGCGGAGCCTTCGTGCCATCCGCGCGCTCGGGCCGCGCCGCCAGGCTGTCGCCGGTGTAGTAGTAGTGGCCCGTGCCGTGAAAGTCGTTGGTGCCCGACTTGGTGATGACGTTGACGAAGCCCGAGGAGGAGCGGCCGTACTCGGCGTTGGCCCCGTCGGCCACGACCACGACTTCGGCCACCGCGTCGAGATTGAAAGTGAACGCGGGGCGCTGGCCTCCGCGCTGCTCGCCGAAGAACGGATTATTGAAGTCCGCGCCGTCCACCGAGATGTTGTTCTGAATGCCTTTCTGGCCGTTGATCGTGAGCTCGTCGCCGTCGGGCCCCTGGACGGTAGCGACGCCGGGCGTCAGCTTGGTGAAATCGAGGAAGTTGTGGCCGTTGTTGGGAAGGTTCTCGACGGCCCGCTTGTCGATGCGCGTTACCCCCTCGACGCGCGCGGTCTCGACGACCGGCGCTTCGCCCGAGACGGTCACTTCCTGCTTGACGCTCGCGAGCTCGGTCTTGAGCGAGAGGCTGACCGTCTGGCCGACCGAGAGATCGATGCCTTCGCGCACGAGGGTCGCGAATCCCTGCGCCGAGATCGTGATGCGGTAGGGGCCGGCCGGCAGGCGCAGGGCGCGGAAGCGGCCCTCGCGGTTGGTCGTGAGGGCCTGTTCGTAGTTGGTCGCGGTGTTCTTGACCGCCACCGCGGCCCCGCCTAAAGGAGCCCCGGTCGGGTCGTACACCGTGCCCTCGATGACGCCGGTGATGGCCTCCGATTGAGCGAGGAGAATCGGCCCGAGAAACACACTCGCCGCCAGGACCGCGACGCCAACGCGGAGCGCTCTGGTCATACCTTCCTCCTGTCGTAATGAAACGTGGTTGAAGTCGAGGGCGAGTTTTTTCTTTTCAACCTGTGAAGTCAAGCCCGAAGCGGGCGTGTAAGGCGTTCGGGACACCTTGACACGCCAGGCGGCCGGCGCGGCCCCGCCGACGACGCTCGACCAGGCGCCTTCGCGCCACGCCCGCCTGGATGGCTTTCGGGTCTACTACAAGGTCGTCGGCCGCGGCCCGCCACGCCCATCGTCTTCGTGCACGGATGGACCTGCGACATGACCTCCTGGGCGTCCGCCGATGTCTTGCATGAGTGGCAGAGTTGTAATACGATGACTTCATGAAGACCCTCACCGTTCGGCTGCCCGAGGCGCTCGTCGCCGAGATCGAGGCGGAATCCCGTGGCCGAAAGGTTTCGAAATCCGATGTCGTCCGCGAGCGTCTGAGAACGGCCGCAGGAAGACGACGTCCACGACTGTCGGCGCGCGACACGATCGGCGGGCTGATCGGCTCGGTCGACGGATTGCCGGCCGATTTGAGCAGCCGAACGAAGGAGTACTTGAGAGCAACCGGTTATGGCCGGAAGCGCACTCGCTGACGCTGGTTTCTTGGTGGCGCTTCTGAGCCGCCGTGACCGCAACCATCGCTGGGCGGCTCTCCAGTCGGAACGTTTGGTCCTGCCGTGGACGACGTGCGAAGCGGCCCTGTCGGAAGCGTTTCATCTTCTCGGGGCAGTAGGGAGGCCCGCGCTCTCCGAGCTGCTCCGGCACGGCGCCGTCGTCCCACGCTTCGAGTTGCGCTCAGAATTGCCGCGGGTCCTGAAGCTCATGCAAAAGTATGCGAGTGTTCCCATGAGCCTCGCCGACGCTTGCCTCGTGCGCATGAGCGAGATCCTCGCCGATCCGGTCGTCCTGACCACGGATTCGGACTTCCGTGTCTATCGCCGCCACAGCCGCCAGGACATCCCCTGCATCCTGCCGGACTGACCGCCGCCGAACGGCCGGCGAACGAGGAGCCTGCCCTCTGATCGTCCCTCCCAAACGAACCTGCTGCCTGCGGCGTCTAAGATCCCGGGTGTGGAAAAACGTGTTTCCGACGACCTTCTCGAGGGTTGCCGGGCCGGTCGGCTGGAGGCGTTCGAGCGCCTCTACGAGTCGGAGGGCCCGAAGATGAAGAGCCTCGCCAGGAACCTGCTCGGCAATGCCGCGGACGCAGAGGACGCGGTGCAGGAGACATTCTTGAAGGTCTATCGCGGGGTCCGGGACTTCAAAGGGGGAGCCGCCGTTTCGACCTGGGCGTTCCGGATCCTCTTGAACACCTGTTATGACGCGATGCGCCGCCGGCGCCGGCATCCCGAGGACGCCGCCTCCGGCGGCCTCGATCTCCACCCGGCCCCCGGGGCCGATCATCCGCTGCGCGTCTCGCTCGAGAAGGCCGTGGCGAATCTTCCCGAGCGCGAGCGCGCCGCATTCCTCCTGGTCGAGGTGGAGGGTTTCTCGCACCGCGAGGCGGGGGAGGTCTTGGACGTGCCCGAAGCGACCTCGCGCACTCTTCTCTTTTCCGCTCGCCGCCGGTTGAAGCACGCTCTGGCACGGGTGGGAGAGCCGGCGTGACGGGCGAGCCGATCGACGGCGACCGGCTCGACGAGCAGATTTCCGCCGCGGCGCGGAGCCTGAAGAAGAGCTGGGATACGCCGGAGCTCTGGCCTCGCATCCGCTGGGCGCTCGAGTCGGGCCGGGAGAGTCCGGCCGGCGGCCGCGTCGGCTTTTTCGAGGACCTCTTCGGAAGTCTCGCCGCGAACTGGCGGCCGGCGCTGGCGGGCGTCGTCCTTTTCGGCCTGGCGACGGCGGGCCTCTTCGTCTTCCGCGGCAGCGGCGGCCGCGACCCGTACACGGACCGCTGGGGCAGCAAGCCGCTCTTGAACGAGCAGGCCGCCGACGAGGTGGATCGGGCGGAATCGGCCTATATCGCCTCGATCGAAAAGCTTTCGAAGCTCGCCGCGCCGCGCCTCTCGGGCTCGACGGAGCCCGTGCTGATCAACTACCGCGAGAAGCTCGCGCTCTTGGACGGCGCCATCACGGACTTGAAGTCCAGCATCGACCAGAATCGCTTCAACACGCACCTGCGCCGGGAGCTGCTCGCCGTTTATCGCGAGAAGCAGCGGACGCTGCAGGACATTCTGCAGGAGGTGAAGTCATGATCGATCGTCGCCGAGTTCCGCCCGTCCTGCTCGTCCTCGTTTGTGCGGTCCTGCCGGCGGCGGCCTCGGCCGGCCGGCGCGAGGAGATCGTCCGCAAGTTCGAGAAGACCGTGGCGCTCAAGCCCGGGCAGGGGCTCTCGATCGACCACAAGAGCGGCGACGTCCAGGTGCGGACCCACAAGGCAGCCGAAGCGCGGATCTCGGCGAGGATCCGCGGGTCCTCTTCGGACGAGGAGGAGATCCGCAAGTTCGTCGACGCGGTCGCGATCGAGGTCGAGTCGGGATCGTCGCGTGTATCGGTGCGGACGGTCTATCCGGAGAAAAGCTGGAAGTTCCCCGGCGGCGGTCAAGTCTCTTTCAGCGTGGACTACGAGGTCCTGTTGCCGGAGTCGTCGCCGCTCGAGGTTCGCAACCGGTTCGGCAACGTCTCGATCGAAGGGCTGAAAGCAGCGGCCGACATCAAGAACGCCAACGGCCGGATTCAATCGCGCGATGGCCGCGGGGCACAACGCTTGGAGAATGCCTTCGGTCCGATCGACGCCACGGGCATCCAGGGAGACGTCACCCTCGTCGACGCCAACGGATCGGTCACCGCCGCCGACATCGACGGCGCGCTCGATGTGCGCAACCGGTTCGGGCGCGTGTCGGCCGTGAAGGTCACCCGGGGCGTCCGGATCGTCAACGGGAACGGCGAGGTCCAGGTCACCGACTGCGCGGGCGCGACGACGGTCGAGAACTCCTTCGGCAACGTTCAGGTGCGCAACGTCAAAGGCAATGCGACGGTCGAGAACACGAACGGTCCCGTCATGGTGATCCGCGACGGTGAAGACCAGCTTCGGGATGGTGGACTGCGCGCGCATCGAGGGGGACCTCGGAGTCGAGAACGCCAACGCCTCGGTGCGGGCGTCCGACGTGCGCGGCGCGGCGAGCGTGCGGACGTCTTTTGGCCCCGTGTCGCTCGACGGCGTCGGGGGCCGCGTGCGCGTGGACAACCAAAACGGATCGATCGACGTTCGCGTCATCGGCAACCGCAAGGGCAAGGATTGCCCGGCGGTCGACCTGAAGACTTCTTTCGGGCCGATCCGCGTGACTTTGCCGGATGAGACCGGTTGGACCGTGGACGCGCGGACGTCGTTCGGCCACATCCGCGCCGACGTCCCCATCACCGTCGCAGGCTCGCGCTCGACGGAATCGGTGCAGGGAAAGATCGGCGACGGCGGCTGTCCGCTGACTCTCACGAACAGCAACGGATCGATCGATATCCTCAAAGGGCAAGGGAAAAAGTAGCCGCTCGCGAAGCCGCCCGCTGGAGGGCGGGCGGCTCGAGAACCCCGGGAGCGTTGCGGGCTACTTCTTCTTCTTACGGCCCGCCTTCTTGCCGGCTTTGGCCTTCGCTTTCTTCGCGGGCTTTCTCGCCGCCTTCCGGGCGGCTTTCTTCGGCTTGGCTTTCGCTTTGCTGGCGGCCTTCTTCTTCGGCTTGGCTTTCGCCTTCGGCCTGGCCGCCCGCCTGGCCGATGCCGCCTGCGCGTCGCGGTGCACGCAGTGGTACTGGCCCGTCGGGATTCCGTCCACGACGCTCGGAGCGCACGACTGCAGCGCGCCGCGCGTCTGGCACTCGGCGTAGTTCACGTCGGACGGAGGACAGGGCTGGCCCGCCGGCGTGTCGCACTGGGGATACCCGTGGAGATGTTCCGCCATGGTTTCGCTCCTCCCTTCGTTTCAGCGAAGAACCGAATGGTCGGTGGGAAGTCTATCCTCGACGGGCTCGTTTTGGAGCCATCCAGAATGGACGGCTAGTCCCACGAGCCGCCCGAGCCGGCGCCCCCGGAAGATCCACCCCCGCCGCGGAAAGCGCCCGCCTCCGGCGGAGAAGGACTCCTCGGTTCTGGCGCGAAGGCAATCGCGACGCCCAGCGCGCCCAGAGTCTCCTGCCTTTGCTCTTTGTCGAACAGGGCGTCGGCGGTGAAACCGCCGCGCCGCCGGCCGGGGGACCGGGAAAGCCAGCGGTGAGCTCGAAGGGCGAGGCCGATAAGCCCTGCCCCGCCGATTGCGAAAAAGGCCCACAGAGGCGCGATGGGGACGTAGGTGCGCAGCGTCGCGAGCGAGAGCGCGGCAAAAACGACGCCGACGTCGAGCGCCAGGGCCCGCCTCGAGCGGACCCCCCAGGCGATCAGGAGAACCGGGAAGACGGCGGTCGCCGCCGCCGCCGGGATCCGCTCCGCGGCGGAAGGGCCCGTCGCCGGCACGTTCCCGTTCGCGACGGACTCGATCAGCTGGCGGTCGAGCGAGTACGGATTGACAGCGGCGTAGACCGCGACGAGGCAGACGGCGAGCACCGCGGCGGCCGAGCGCCGGTGGGACGGGGCCAACGCGGCCCGGTCGAGCCAGCGGGTGCTCGCGATGGCCAGAACCGTTCCCAGTATTAGCCAGAGAGCGGGGCCCTGGGAAAAGCGCGCGAGAAAGAGAAAGAGAAAGACCCCCGCAAACGCCGCAAACGCGGCGTAGCCCCAGCGCCAGGCCGCGGCCGCCCAGGCCGCCGCTGCGATGAGGAGAAATCCTGTCGCAGCCCCCTCTCTCCAGTGCCAGGCGTCCAAGACGCCGACCAGCAGACACAGGACGGCCCAGAACGCCCCCGCTGCGCCCGAGGCCGCTGCCACCCCCGAAGCCGACGGCCGCAGGCGGTCCGCGGTGAACGCGAGGACGGCGGCAAACAGAAATGCAGGACCGGCCAGCGTGTGCAAGAGGCTCGCGATGGCGGCGGCGAGTCCCACGACGGCGAACGAAACGAAGACGAACGCGAGCACGCTCCAGACGAGCGAGGTCTGCGGCCAGGGGGCGGGGTAGAGCCCTTCGATCGCAGCCAGAGTCGCGTCGTCGATGGCGTCCGCCTCGCGCCAGTGGCGTGCCGCCCGGCGGACCTCGCTCTCCCTCTCGGCGCGAGTCCACGCGCTCTTCACCGTCCCCTCCGCAACGAGCGGGAGACGAAGGCGAGCAGCACGAGCACCCCGAGACTCGAGGCGGCGACGACAAAAAAGAAGGCTTCGCCGGCGGGCTTCAAGGCTTCCCAGAGGGGGCGAAGCAACGCCAGGTAGCCGGCGACCGTTCCGATGGCGAAGTCGAAGACCCGGCGGGACCGATAGGCAAACGTGATGACCGCCGCCGCGGCGGCCAGCGCCGCAGGCTCCCACAGGAGCCAGTTCGAATCGTCCTGGAAGACGCCCGAAAGCAGTCCGCCGAAGAGCAGCAGCAGACCAAACGCTGTGAACACGCTTTCGAAGTGCGATTTCTTCTTCGCCTGGGCCGAGACGAGTCCCGCGGCCAGAAACAGGGCGGCGCAGCCCAGAGCATTGGCGCGGACGGCGCCCGGCCTGTCGCCGAAGACCGATTCGAGCGGAAGGCGCGCCGAGAGCCCGCGCCAGGCCGCGAAGGAAGTCACAGCGAGCGACAGGACGACGCGGGAGTCATAGCGGTACGCGGCCGCGAGCGCGATGAGCGCCAGAACGAGGAGGTGATAGGCCCAGTCCGGGCCGAGAAGACGAAACTGGGTCTCGATGTAGGCGAGGTCCGAGCCGACCAACAGAACGCCGAGCAGGAGGACGTAGTCGGCTGCGACGTGCGGCGACGCCGAGGCGCCCCAGGAAAACGGGGGCGAACGGCGCTGGACGAAAACGAAGCACAGCGCCGCGGCGGCCGCCAGCAGCGACGCGATCGCCGCCGGCCCGATGCGATCCTGGTTCTGTTTGAGGAAGAGCCCGACGCCGGAAACGAGGAGGAGCACGCCGCCGTAAAGCAGAGCTTTGAGCTCAAACCGGACCGAGACGAGCTCGCGGCGCGCGACCGAGAGCAGGTGCGCCGCCTGTCCTTCCGAGAGGATCGCCTTTTCGCGCAGGACCCCGACCGCTTCAGCGACTTCGGGGCTCATGAAGTCCGTCTACCAGCGGTGGAAGGCGGGGTGGCCTTCCCGGACAGCCACGAAGGTCCCGCGGCAGGTCGCGGTCACCTTGCCGTCGGCTTCGAGAGTCGCGTCGACCACGGCGCGGTCTTCGGTGGACTCGACCACGCGCGCCACGAGATGGAGAGTCGTGTGTATCGGCGTCGGGCGCTTCAGTGTGACGTGGAAGTCGGCGGTCACGGTGCACGGCGGCGTCGACGAACCGGCTTCTGCATGAGGTGCCAGGTGGCGGCCCAGCAGATGCCGCCGTTCAAGATCCCGTCGAAGGCCTGGTGGTGCGGCTGCGGCCGCCAGTCGGCCACGAGCTCTTCGCCGGAGACGAAGCTCTTGATCTGAAGCCCGTGTGCGTTGGCGGGTCCGCAGCCGAAGCAGGCATTCTTTGGAGCGTAGCGTTCTAGCAGGCTTTGCACCGGACGACTATGCCGTCAGAAGCGCGTGGTTGGCAAGCTTGACCAGGCATGCCTCAATGCTCGAGGAGCAGGCGCGGCAGCGCGTCCACTTCGATGCTCTGGTGCCTGAGGTGGAGAGTTCGCCGCGGTATTGCGTCTCTCCGTTGGGGCGGCAGACCGTGGACTAGCCCGGCGCCAGGAGGGCCTGGCCGGCGATGTCAACGAGGATCTCCTCGAGCAAGGCGGCCTCGACGTCGCGCAGCGTTGCCGGGTTGCTGACTTTCTCTCCGTCCGGACCGTGCAGCTCGAGCTCTTCCGCTTCCACGTGGGCCGCCAGGGCGCTCTGGAGCGCCGGCCGGTCGTGCGCGCCATCGCAGCGAGTGAGCACCTGACGAACGATCTCGTTGGCGGAAACGATCTGGTGCTTCAGGTTGGTCAAGAGCTCACCCTCGCGGGCCTGGAGGCGCGCGAGAGGGCTGACGACCGGCCGTTCCCGCACCGTCGTCTCGATCTCGAAGGCCTCTCCCAGGAGGTCCACGAAGTTCGCGCGGTTGCAAAAGAGCACGAGACGGGCGAGCTCATCGGCGGTCTCTCTGGCCGCATCCGCGGGAGGAAGGCGCCGCACGACGTCGTTCCAAAGCTGGTCGAACGAGACGGTCCGTGGGGCGAGCTCCGCCAGCCGCAACAACATCGTCTTCAAGAGAGGTCGGTTCGTCGAAAGCTCGTCGTGCTGCGTCGTACGGAACTTCTCGACGGCCTCCGAAGCGGTGTCCGGGTGCGGGCTGTCCGGGCGCGCCGTGGCGCTCATAAAGAGCCGCGGGACATAGTCGGCGAAGGGCTCGGAGCGGATCGTGGGTCCCTGCCGGCAAAAAAGAGAACGCTTGAACATGCGGCCCG
>WNGB01005627.1_pt1 | contig 18673 bp, 21 predicted proteins | sample 5400681 | NCBI WGS metagenome assembly WNGB01 (sample SAMN13153367, study PRJNA577476) | soil metagenome | isolation source: 115 cm soil or saprolite under grassland replicate 2 | place: USA:California | collected 2016-06-15 | reverse complement strand
AGGATCAAGCCGGAAATGACCGTTCCCCAAAGCGAATCAAGCGGATTTTTCATCGATTCCCCCTCGCGCCGTTGGCCTGCCGGACCCAACACGGCGAAACTCTCGCCGGTTGGAAGTGTCGATTTGATTGTAGCAAGCGTGGGCAGCTCAATCCAGCCGGATGGTTGTCCGCAAAAGAGGTACGCGGCCGGGCGCAGCGCGGCCTTTGCTCATCTTTGTAGTCTTTCGTCCTACGTATTGTTAGAGGAGAACGCGAATGGCAACCTTGGCTGCACAAAAAATCGCGAAATCGATTTCATTGGTTCCGCTGCCGTATCCCGAGGATGCACTCGTGCCCGTCATTTCGGCACGGACGCTGAGCCTTCACCACGGCAAGCATCACAAAGCCTACGTCGACAAGGTCAACGAGCTGATCCAGGGGACCGAGCTCGAAGGGCAAAGCCTTGAACGGATCGTGATGGCGACGTCTGGCAAATCCGACAAGACCGAGCTTTTCAACAACGCGGCGCAGGCTTGGAATCACGACTTTTATTGGCGTTCGCTGAAGCCAAAAGGTGGCGGCAAGCCCGGCGCGGCATTGGCCGAGAAGATCAATGCTGCTTTCGGCAGTCACAACGCATTCAAGAAGCAATTCGCCGATACGGCCGTAAAGCAATTCGGCAGCGGGTGGGCTTGGCTCGTCGCCGACGGACACTCGCTCAAGATCCTCAAGACATCCAACGCCGAACTGCCGCTCACCAAGGGGCTTGCTCCGCTGCTGGCTATCGACGTCTGGGAGCATGCCTACTATCTCGACTATCAGAACAAGCGCCCGGACTACGTCGCAGCGGTGATCGACAAACTGCTCAACTGGGAATTCGCCGCGCAAAATCTCGCGCGCGCCTAGGCGACGTCAGCCACTCCTTTCCGGCGATTAGCTACACCGGAAAGAGGGGCTACGCCCGCGGCGTCCGCGCGGCCCTCAGAACTCGCGTGGCGGTCACCCTCGAACGCGCAGCGCGGCATTACCGCGTTGCGCGTCGCCGCCAAGCGTGCCATTTGTCACGCGCGATCCCGGCGCGCTTCGCGTGTGGGGCGACCGGCGACGCCACGGGCGCGCCGCGGCCTCCTCGAACGCATACGCGACATTGCGGCGTTGCGCGTCGGCCGCTCAGCGGCGACTCGCGGACGCTCGACCCCCACTCGCTATTCGCTCGCGGGTCGACTGGCGACTCGCTGCTCGCGCCGCTCCTTGTTGCGCGCGGGGGAACCAGCGATAATGACCCGCAGGCATTCTTTTTAGTGAAGGCTGAGTTTCGCTGCGATGGCATTTCCGCGGTTTCCCAGGTTGCCGGGCAAGGATAAGCAGGCCGAAGGTCGCGCGAAGCCCGAATTGGCACCGCGGCACGATGCGCGGCCGACCGCCGGACCGGTTTCGGCGCGCGAGGTCGCGGCTGCCGCCGCCAAGGGGCGCCCGCCTCCCGCTATCAAGCTGCGCCCCTCGCGGGCAGCGGTCGATGCGCGCGAGCGTGACATCACCGTTACCGGGCCGCCAAGCCTGATCGAATGGGCGCCGGCAGTGCCGGGAGCGCAGCCGAGCATTCAGGTCGCCGAAGCCAATCCTGGACTATGTTCCGTGCTCGAGAACGCCGCGCTGCTGTACGCAAGCGGCCACGCCGCGCCTGCGCGACAAGTGCTCGAGCAAGGTGTGGCCACCGACAACGACGCGAAGGTTTCTCCGCTCGCCTGGCTGGCCTTGTTCGATCTGCTGGAGCGCGCCAACGACCGTGCGGCATTCGAGCAGCTCGCGTTGCAGTACGTCGTTGCTTTCGAACGCTCTGCGCCGGCGTGGGAAGAGCGCGAGCCGCAGCTGCGTCCCGGGACGCGGCCGGCGCCAGGAGGCTACTTCGCGCTGGCGGGCAAGCTCTCACCCGCCAACGTGCCGCAGATCGGTCACATGCTTGCCGCGACGCAGAAACAGTCGCAGGTTCGCCTCGATCTGGGCTCGCTCACCGGCGCTGACGACGCCGGCGCCAAGCTGCTCGCCGACGCCCTCACCCAGCTGCGCAAGCGCCAATATGCGCTGGCTCTGCAGCATCCGGAAAAAATCCGGCGCGCGCTGGAAGCGGCAGTGGCTCAGGGGCGCGATGCGGGCGAGGGCTACTGGACGCTGCTGCTCGAGTTGTTGCAGTGGCAAAACGATCGCAAGAGTTTCGAGGACCGCGCGGTCGACTTCGCGGTTGCCTTCGAGCTCTCACCGCCCTCTTGGGAGCCGCCGCCGAGTGCAACAGCCGTCAACACGGCTGTGGATGCGCCCGCCGCTGCGGCGGAGACCACGGAAATGCTTTGCTGGCAGGGGACGATGACCGGCCCGACCGATCCCCAGCTCGCCAAGTTCGCCGAGTTTCGCGAAGGCCGGAGCACCGTGCCTGTCGACATGTCTACAGTCGACCGCATCGATTTCGTATGTGCCGGAGCACTGCTTAACGCGATCATTCGTGCCGAAGGGCAGCGCAAGACCGTGCAGATCGCGGGTGCCACGCCGATCATTCGCGCGTTGCTGCTGCTGATCGGAATCTCGCCGCGCCACTTCATCAAGAAGCCCCAATAATTGCGGCGGTTGCGCACGTTTCATCGACGGCGCACCGCGTTGAACCGGACGCGCCGCGCGAATCTGGTAGCGTAGTTGAAGCGAATCGATGCGCGGCGCGCCGGTTAACGCGGGGCACGAACCGCTAAAAACACAAGCGCCGGTTAACGCGGCCAACGAAACCCTCGAAATCCGCTGGTGACGATAGTGACGGACGATTTTCACGGGACGACGATCCTTTCCGTCCGCCGCGGCGCATCCGTCGCGCTCGGCGGCGACGGGCAGGTGACGCTCGGCAATGTCGTGATCAAGGCGACCGCACGCAAGGTGCGTCGCCTTTACGGCGATCGTGTGCTGGCCGGTTTTGCGGGGGCGACCGCCGATGCATTCACCTTGTTCGAGCGCTTCGAGGCGAAGCTCGACAAGCATCAAGGTCAGCTGCAACGGGCCGCAGTCGAGCTCGCCAAGGACTGGCGCTCCGACCGCATCCTGCGCCGGCTGGAAGCGATGCTCGCGGTCGCCGATGCCAGCACATCGCTCGTCATCACCGGCTCGGGTGACGTGCTCGAACCCGAACACGGTATCGTCGCGATCGGATCCGGCGGCGCCTACGCTCAGGCTGCGGCACGTGCGCTGCTCGAGCATACCGAGCTTGGGGCTGAAGCCATCGTCAAGGAAGCGCTGGTGATCGCGGGTGAGCTGTGCATTTATACGAACCAGAATCATTTCATCGAGGTGCTATGAACGCGGCCCGGTCCGACTACGACGTCGTCATCCTGGGTGCGGGACTGGTCGGCATGGCGCTCGCCGTGGCCCTTGGCCGACAGGGGCTCGATGTCGCGCTGCTGGAACGAAGCGCGCTCGCGGCCTTCGAGGGTCCGGCCGGCGCCGAAGATTGGGATCAGCGCGTCTACGCCGTCAGTCCCGGCAGCGCCGAGTTTCTGCGCGACCTCGGCGCGTGGCAGCGGCTCGCGGCGGATCGAATTGCGCCGATCGAAATCATGGACGTGCACGGCGACAGCGGAGGCGCGATCGTATTTTCCGCCTATGAGCTGGGGGAGCGCGCGCTCGCTTGGATCGTCGAGAACCGCGCGCTCGCAGCGGCGCTGGTCGAGCTCGTGCGCACGACCGCCCACCTCGACGTGCTTGCTCCTTGCGAGCCGCGCACGCTTGCACGCAGCGCTGACACGGCCCAAGTCATGCTTGCCGACGGCCGTAACTTGTCTGCGCGCCTTGTCGTGGGCGCGGACGGCGTGCGTTCATGGGTCCGCCGCGAAGCCGGAATCGCGCGCGAGCCGCAGTCCTACGGGCAGACGGCCATTGTCGCCAACTTCGCGACCGAGCGGGCGCATCGCGGACGTGCGTTCCAGTGGTTTATCGAAGGGGCAGGCGTGCTCGCGTGGTTGCCGCTACCCGGCCGGCGAATCTCGATCGTGTGGTCGGCGCCCGACGCCCTTGCGCAGGAACTTCTCGCGCTGGACGCGGCGACCTTGAGCGCACGCGTCGGAGCCGCGGGCGGCCTGGCGCTGGGCGAGTTGACGCTGATCACACCGCCAGCGGTGTTCCCGTTGTCCTTCCTGAGACTCCCCTCGGTCGTAGAGCACAGGTTGGCGCTCGTCGGTGATGCGGCACACGGCGTGCACCCGCTTGCCGGGCAGGGCGTCAATCTGGGCTTCGGAGACGCGTCGAGTTTGGCTGAGGTGCTCGCTGCACGCGGGCCGGTCGGCGACGCTGGCGCGCCGATCCTCCTGGAGCGCTATGCGCGCAAACGCGCACTGCCCGTGCTGTCGATGCAAATCGTGACCGACGGGCTGGTGCGCCTGTTCGATGCACCGGCGCTCAAACTGCTGCGCAATCGCGGGATGCGCTTGGTCGGGAGGCTCGCGACCGTCCGGCGGCTACTGGCGCAACCGGCGCTGCGTTAAACTGTCGCCCCGACCGCAATTCCCCGGAGCCTTCGATGCGAATATCGTTTGTCCAGCTGGCGCTGGCCACCTTGATTTTGGCGCTGCCCCCGGCGACTGCGGCGCAGGACGGCAAGCCTAACGCGGCCAGAGAGGCGCCTACCAGAGAGGCCGCCGCGGTCAAGAAGCTGCTCGAGGAGAAGTTCCCTGGCGCGGCCGTCAGCAGCGTCTCCAAGTCCCCGTATTTCGGCCTGTACGAGGCGCAGTTCGACGACCGGATCATCTATACCGACGCCAAGGTCACCTATGTCATGGTCGGCTCGATCTTCGACGCCAACACCAAGCAGAACCTCACCGACGCCCGGCAGCGGCAACTCAGTCGCGTCGCCTGGGAATCGCTGCCGCTGGACCTCGCGTTCAAGCGCGTAAAGGGCAACGGGACGCGCAAGTTCGCGATGTTCTCCGATCCCGACTGTCCGTTTTGCAAACGCATCGAGAACGACATCAAGCGGCTCGACGACGTTACCATCTACACTTTTCTCTTCCCCATTGACCAGCTGCATCCCGACGCGTCGCGCAAATCGGCGCTCATCTGGTGTGCCGGCGACCGGGCCAAGGCCTGGGACGCGTTCTTCGAGGCCGGCACGCTGCCCGACAACAAAGGCGAATGCGCGACGCCGATCAGAGACACGGCGCTTCTCGGTAGCCGCCTGCGCGTAGCCGCGACGCCGACGCTGGTGTTCGCCGACGGGTCGGTGATGCCCGGCGCGCTGCCGCTGGCGCAGCTCGAGAGCGAGATCAACAAGGGCGAGGCCGAGGCGAAGAGACTGGCCGCGAAGAAGTAGCTTGGGCGGCGATACTCGAGGGAGACGACATGGCCATTCTCGACTTCATCAGCAAGCAGTTCATCGATATCATCGAATGGACCGACGACTCGCGCGACACGCTCTCCTACCGGTTCCCCGATGAGGACAAGGAGATCAAGCGCGGGGCGCAGCTGATCGTGCGCGAATCGCAAATCGCGCAATTCGTCTACCTCGGTCAGTTCGGCGATACGTTCGGTCCGGGCAAGCACACGCTCACGACCGACAACATTCCCGTCCTCTCCGATCTCAAGGGCTGGAAATACGGCCTCGAGAGCCCGTTCAAGGCGGACGTCTATTACGTCGCCACGCGCCTGTTCACCGGCAACAAGTGGGGAACGGCAAACCCCGTCATGATGCGCGACCAGGATTTCGGCGTCGTGCGGCTGCGCGCCTTCGGGATCTACGACTTCAAGATCGTCGATCCGAAGCTGTTCCTGAAAGAGGTGGCAGGCACCGACGACCACTTTCGCCTGGACGAATTCAACGACACCATGCGCTCGCGCATCGTGAGCGTATTCTCGGAGGCGCTCGCGCAATCGAAGATTCCCGCGCTCGACGTTGCGGCACGTTACGCCGAGCTCGGGCAGGCGCTGCTGCCGCTGATCAATCCGCAAACGATGTCGAAGTACGGCCTCGAGATCACGAGCTTTATCGTCGAGAACGTATCGGTGCCGTCGGAGGTCGAGCAGGCGATCGACAAGCGCTCCAGCATGGCCGCTGTTGGCAATCTGAACGACTATGTGAAATTCCAGATGGCGCAAGGTCTGGAGAAGAGCGACGGCGCCGGCGTCGGCGGCATGGCCGCGCAGATGGCGGTGGGCATGGCGATGGCGCAGCAGATGATGAATCAGACCGGAGGTATTCTGGGCAGTCAGGCGACGCCGGGCATCCAGGCGCCGGGCGCCGCCGCAGCGGCGGGCGCGCCGGCATCGACGCCGGACCTGTTCACGCCGGCGCAGGTTGCGCAGTTGCTCGGCGTGGGCGAGTCGGACGTGGTAGCGAGCCTCGAGTCCGGCGACCTCAAGGGGAAGAAAATCGGCACGCAGTGGCGCGTCACCCGAGCGGCGGTCGATCAATTCCTTCATTCCTGAGCTTTAGCGATGATCTGCTCCTTCCGGCACCACGCGCGGCGGTTGCTCGCCTTGATCTGCCTCGCCTGGCTCGTTGCAGGCGCCGCGCTGGCGCAGGATCCGCAAGCGACGGTCGCGCAGGCAGCGGCTCGTGAGTGGCTGGCGCTGGCCGATCGTGCCGATGCCCAAGCGAGCTGGAATGCGGCGGCCAAGAAATTCCAGGCGGCAATGCCTGCGGCCGCCTGGGCCGACGCGCTCGCCAAGCTGCGCACACCGATGGGTCCGGTGAAGAGCCGCACAATCTCCAAGACGGGCTTCCGGAAGAAGTTTCAGGACGTTCCCGAAGGCGATTACGTGTTGGTCGTCTATGTGACGAACTTTGCCAACAAGGACCGAGCTCAGGAAACGCTGACGCTCGAGCGCGAGTCCGACGGCAAGTGGCGGGTGCTCGGCTATTCCATTCTCTGACCCGTGCGCGCCGACCGCGCCGTCGCGCAGGAGAAGATCGTCTGTCCTGCTCGACGCCGGCATGCTGCCTGAGCGCGCTCTCGTGCCGCGTCTGAGCCGGTCATGAATACGCCATCGCCCTTGTCCGAAACGACGGCGCAAGAGAAGTTCTCGTGCCCCGCCTGCGGCGCCGAGGCGGTGTGGAATCCGGCCAGGCAGGCGCTGGTCTGCCCGTTCTGCGGCACGGCGTCGCCGGCGAAGGTCGACGCCGACACGGGAAAGATCGTCGAGCACGATCTGGTTGCGGCGCTGCGCGGCGTCGGTGCGCGCGGCTGGCAGGCCGAGAAGCGCTATGTGAAGTGCCAGAGCTGTCAGGCGATCTCGGTGCTCGACCCCGCGCGTCAGGCGCAGCGCTGCGAATTCTGCGGCTCGGCGCAGCTCGTACCCTACGCGCAGAGCAAGGACTCGTTCCGGCCCGAAGGCCTGCTGCCGTTCAAGGTCGCGGAGGACCAGGCGCGCGACCGCATTCGCGCGTGGTACGGCAAGCTATGGCTCGCGCCGAACGCCTTGAAGCGCCGTGCGCTTACCGACACCGTCAAGGGCGTCTATCTTCCGTACTGGACCTTCGATGCGCGCGTCGACGCAACGTGGACCGCCGAGGCCGGGCATTACTACTACACGACCGAAACCTATACCGATGGCAGCGGCCGCACGCAGACGCGCCAGGTGCAGCAAGTGCGCTGGGAGCCCGCCGCGGGCGAGCTCTCCCATTTTTTCGACGACGATCTTGTCTGCGCGTCGGTCGGCGTGCATCCGGCGCTCGTGCGCGGCATCGAGCCGTTTCCGACCAAAGAGCTCAAGCCGTACGATGCGGGTTACGTGGCCGGCTGGGTCGTCGAGCGCTACCAGATCGACCTCGTCGCCGCGGCGCAGGCGGCGCGCGACGCGATGGAGGTCAAGCTCCGCCAGATGTGCGCGGCGCAGATTCCGGGTGACACGTATCGCAACCTCGAAGTGCGGGCGAACTACTCCGGGCAGACGTTCAAACATATCCTGGCGCCGATCTGGCTGCTCAACTACAGCTACGGCGCGAAAGCGTTTCAGGCGGTGATGAACGGATTCACCGGCGCGATCCAGGGCGAATACCCGAAGAGCTGGATCAAGGTGACGCTGCTGGTGCTCGCGATCATCGTCATCGTGATAATCGCGCTCTCGCTGGGCACGCATCGGTGAGTCGTAGCCCGGGCTGAGGCGAAGCCGAAGCCCGGGGCATTTGACGTTGTGGCGCCATTCCTGGGATTCGTCCTCTGGACTCATCCCAGGCTACACGGGCTGCAGCGGAGGAGAGATCATGCATGCAGCGATCGTAACCGGAGTCTCGCGCGGCCTCGGCGCGGCGCTCGCTGCGGCGCTGCTCGAGCGCGATTTTGCCGTGCTCGGGGTCGGCCGCGCGAGCAACCCCCGCCTCACGGACGAACGCTATCGTTTTGCGCGCTTCGATCTGGCCGATGCCGCGGGCGTCGACGAGACTCTCGGGCCAGCATTCTCCGCGCTCGCCAACGCAAGGCCGGCGTCGATTTGTCTGTTGAACAATGCGGCGACGGCAGGTCCGGTCGGGACGCTGGGTAGGCTCGCCGCGGGCGAGATCGCATCCTCGCTGGCGGTAAATCTCGCTGCGGTGGTGGCGCTCACGAATCTATTTTGTCGCGTCTTCTCCGACCCGGCACTGCCGCGGCGCGTCATCAATGTCTCTTCGGGCGCAGCGCAGACGGCGCTGGCGGGGGAGAGCGTCTACTGCGTGGCCAAGGCGGGGATGGAGATGCTGACCAAGGCGCTTGCCGTGGAACAACAGGCGCCGGGCTTTCGCGCCATCGCGGTGCGGCCCGGTGTCATCGATACCGACATGCAGGCATTCGCGCGTTCGCAGTCCAAGGACGTGCTCCCCAGCGTCGAACTGTTCCAGGGCTTCCATCGCGACGGCCGGCTGGTCGCGCCCGAGGTCGTCGCGGCCAAGATCGTGGGCAGGCTCGTCGAGGAGGACGTCGAGCACGGCCGCACGTATTCGTATCAGGAGCTCTGAGCTTCGTGGTTTTCGTAGGGCCGAATTCATTCGGCCGGCGAGCGCGAATTGAGGCGCCACGTACGAATGAATTCGCAGGAAGTCAGTTTCGGCTCGGCAGCAGCCGCACCCGGTACTCGAGGATGCTCGGCTGCGCGCCGGCTTCCCACGTCAGGCAATAGATCTGCTTGCGGTCGGCCGTGAACTCGCCTGATTCGTGCGTAGCATGCTCGCGCACGATCGGCATGATCACGGCGTTCGCATCGTGGTAGTGAATGTTGAACGCGACTGGTGCCGCGCTGACGAAGTAGAAGCCGATGCGCTCGCCTGCCTGCAGCGCGACGCATTCCTCGCGCAGTGCGAACGGCGCAAGCTCGACGCCCGCTGCCGCCCGCTCCGTGTCCAGTCGGTAGGGATCCGCGGCGCAGCCATAGAGAGCGAGAGCGGCAAGGGCGCTCCGGCGGCCCGACACGCTCATCGCCGCCGCGAAGGTCGCGCGCGCCAATCTTCGACCAGCAGCGCCCAGCGTTCGTGATCGCGCCATCGCCCGTCGATCTTGAGGTAGCGGCGCGAATAGCCTTCGCGCGCGAACCCCGCGCGGCGCACCAGCGCAATCGAGCGCCTGTTCGCAGGCTGGATGTTCGACTCGACGCGATGCAGGTGAAGCGTACGGAACGCGTAACGCAGCATCAGCTCGAGGCCCTCGCGCATGTAGCCGCGGCGTGCATACGGCGAAAGTGCGTAATAGCCCAGGTAGGCGCTCTGCATGACGCCGTGGAAGATCTGCGACAAGTCGAACACACCGACTAGGGCGTCGTCCTCGCGCCGGCAAGCGAACAGCGTCTTGAACGCGGGCTGGCGGCAACGCGCGAGCATGGCCTCGTAGCCCTTACGCGTGGCGGGGGGTCGCGTCCAGCGGCGATGAACCGCGCGACTCGCGCGCACAGCGGCGCAGAACGCCGGCGCGTCGCTCGCGCGCGGTCGGCGCAGGTACACGCGCTGACCGACGGCAAGCGCGGATTTAGGGACTGGCATAATGACCGGAATGTTACCGCGCGGACGCGGCTTGCGATGAGCAAATGGATCGAGGGCAAGGTGGTCGGCAAGAAGCGCTGGACCGAGCGATTGTTCTCGCTGCAGGTCGCCGCGCCCACGCTGACCTTCGTCGCTGGCCAGTTTGCGCGGCTCGCGCTACCCGCGCCTCCGGGATCGAAGGAGGCGATGCTCGGGCGTCCCTATTCGTTCGTCAACCCGCCCGACGACACCGCGCACGAGTTCTATTTCAACGTGCTGCCGGAAGGCCCGCTGTCGCCGCGTCTCGCCGCGCTTGAGGGTGATGACTCCGTGTGGCTGCTCGATCGCGCCAACGGGTTTTTCTGCGTCGCTGAGCTGCCCGACGCGGCGGCGTTATGGTGCCTCGCGACGGGCACCGGCCTCGGTCCTTACCTGTCGATACTTCGCACCGAAGAGCCGTGGGAGAAATTCGAGCGCCTTGTGCTGGTGCACGCGGTGCGGCATGTCGCCGACCTGTCGTACGGCGAGGTAATCGGAGGGATCGCCGCGGCGCATCCGGGCCGCTTTGCGTTCGCTCCCTTCGTCAGCCGGGAACCGCACAAGGGCGCACTGTCGGGACGCATCCCTGACGCAGTGCGCGACGGCCGGCTCGAGGCATGGACGGGCGTGCCGCTAACGGCGGAGAACGCGCACGCGATGCTCTGCGGTAATCCCGACATGGTGCGCGACATGCAAGAAGTGCTCGAGCAGCGCGGTATGCGCCGGCATCGGCGCCGCGAGCCGGGTCATTTCACGCTCGAGACGTATTGGTAATCGCGGCTACGTCGAGCTTGTACGCCGGCCTGTCGTCGACAACGGCGTCCTAAGTCTTTTTGGCAAGCGGGATCTAGCTGTCGCGAACGGCAACGAGCTCGATCTCGAAGATCAGCGTCGCGCCCGGTGGAATGACGCCCCCTGCGCCTCGGTCGCCGTAGGCCATTTCCGGCGGGATCACCAGCGTGCGCCGCCCGCCGACTCGCATGCCGGCCACGCCCTCGTCCCAACCGCGGATGACACGGCCGCCGCCCAGCGGAAAATTGAACGGAGAGGGTTTATCGAGCGAGGAGTCGAATTTCCGGCCTTTTTTATCTGCTGAAGCAGGCTCATAAAGCCAGCCTGTGTAGTGAACAACTGCAATTTTGCCCTTTACGGCTTCGGCGCCCGTACCGACCAGGGTATCGGTCTTCTGCAACTGCGTAATTTTGGCATCCATCTTGCTTTCCGGAGATGTGGTCGTCGTGCCAGGCGTTTGTGCCGGAGCGATTCCAGGTGACGCGAGCAGGATTGCAACGGCAGCACACACCGATGCAACGCAACAGCTTAGGAGAAGGGAAGGCGACATTGGTTGGCGCTGGGCGATTGACGGGAACGGCGGCGCGCCGACGGTACGCAACGACATTGTCGTAATTCGCGCAATTTCTGACAGCTTTTGCATCGATGATGATTATGGGCTATAAACCACAATTCAGCAAAGCCTGGCACTGGCGCCCGCGGCCCGCATGCCGATGAACGGCTCGGGCGGCGCGCGCAGCGGGCCTGCCCCTCGCCGACAGGCAGTTTCCATGAAAGCGATGCTCGGATTCCTGACTCCGCTAGCCAAAGACGCGGCCGATCCTTTGCAGAACGCCAAGAGCGCTGGGGCCTGGCTGCGGCAGTTGCCGGCGCTCGATGTGATCGGAAGGCAGCAACACGTGATCCGCGCACTCGATCGCATGCGGAAAGGTCAGTACGCCATCGATCTGAATCGCATCGCTGCGATCGAATTTGTCGACGCGGCGCTCGGCGCCGACCGTCGGCAGCTGATCAAGCAGTACATCGAGAACGCGGAGAGCTCGCCCAAGCTCGCCGACCGTATCTGGCAGGCGCTATGGGAGATGAGCCAGGAATTCACGCTCACGTATCAGACGGCGCTTGAATCCGCCCTCACGCAGGTGGCGAACGCGCGCTGGAAAGCGGTCCTGCCTCTGCTGTTCGTGCGCCTGGTGCATTTCCACGGCACCGATGCCAAGTTGCGCGTGTTCAAGCACGAACGCTGGATTCCCGCGAAGTGGATCGAGCTGCACCAGATTTATCTGCGCTCGTGCGAGCTCTCCTGCGATCGCCAGCCGATGGCACTGCCCGCGGCGGGTGCCGGTGCCCAGGCTTGGTCGGTCGAGCAGGAATACCTATACGTGTTGCTCGTGCACCAGCTCAACACCGGCAATCTCGGGCCCGCCGAAGTCGATTGGGCAAGCTCGCAGCTGCGCGCATGGAGCCGCCGGCTCGCGCTGGAGCAGATTCCCAAATCGGTCGAGGGATTCTTCGTCGATCTCGCCGGCCGCTGCGGTCTCATCCGGCGCAACGGCAACGACCGCGGCTCGGTACTTCGCTACGTTGACACGACGCCGCTCGCCGATGCGATGGACCGCGCGGTCGGCGCGCTGCGCGACGCCGAGGCGACCGACCAGGGGCCGATCGCCGCCATCAATCAGCAGCGGGTGGCGGTGCTCCGCAAGATCCAGCCCGCGCTGTCTCCGTCGACGCTTTCCGATCTTCGTCGCGATCCGCGAACCGCGGTCGCCGTGTCCGCGCACGTACGTATCGGCCTATCGCGCATCTGTCAGGATCTGACTGCGAAGGCGGCGGGCGAGAACTCGACCGAGGTCAGCGGCGCCGCCGAACAGATCGAAGTCTTCCCCGTCGCGGGCGCACCGCGCGCCCGCCGCAGGCCCCTGGTCGAGGACGATTCGCTTGCCGCAAGCCTCTCATCGTGGAGCGATCCGATGTGGGAGGTCAAGGATCGCAGCGTCGCCGGACTGCGTATCGCGGCGACGGGCGGCATCGGACAGAGCCTGTCTCTCGGTGCGCTGGTCGCCGTGCGGCAATCCGACGCCGATGCCTGGCTGCTCGGCGTCGTGCGGCGGCTGAACAAGGTTTCCAACGAAGAAGTCGAGGCAGGCGTCAACATCATCGCCGAGCGTATCGTTGCGGTAACGCTGGCGGCGAAGCAACGCCCGAACGAAGACATGGGCTACGTGATCGACGGGCTGGATCTTTCGACGCTCGGTGATCGCTTCGAGGGCTTGTATCTGCCGCCGCCGTCGCGTCCGGACAAGCCGCTCGCGATGAAGACACTCATCGTGCCGACCTCCGAATATGCCGAAGGTCGCAACGTCATTCTCACCACGACAAATTCGGTCTACACGGTGGCCTTCCGCCATCTGGTCGAGCAGCGGCCGGACTGGAGCTGGGCGACCATTCAGATCGTCGAGAAGACGGCGCGCGCGACAGGCTGATCCACAGCTACTGCGCGACCCGTCTGCTTTGTTGTTTCCTCGCTCGGCGCTCGCCGTACTTCTTTTGTACTGTCTCGCGCCTCGCTCCGGGCCGCCTCGCAGCCGGGCCTGCTCGCGACGCTGCGTGATCAGCCTGTCATTCGACTAATCGTATTTTCGAATCATGGTCAGTCGAGCGGTCGGAATTTCAAGGTGATATTCCTGCGGAACATATCCGGCGAGTCGGGCCGCGGCAGCGGCGATGACTTGAGGATCGCGCGCTGCACGGCCTCGTCGTAAGCGCGCACGCCGCTCGATTTGCCTAGCTGCACGTCGATGATCTCGCCGCTGGGCAGCTGGACGACGTCGAAGATGGCTTCGGGATTTCCCGGCATGTCGGGCGGCACGACGACGTTGCCTCTGATCTTGGCCTGGATGCGGCGGATGTAGTCGGCATCCGCCTTGGCGCGCGCCGCGTCGGCGGCGGTCTTCTCCAGCGCCTGGCGTTCGCGCTGCGCCTGCGCTTTGAGCGCGTCGGCCTCGCGCGCCTGCCGCTCGCGAGCTTCGGCGAGGCGCTTCTCCTGCTGCTTCTTCTCGGCTTCGCGCCGCTCGGCCTCACGCTTCTCCGCGTCGTGCTTTTCCTTCTCCCGGCGCTCGCGCTCGGCCTGCTCCTTTCGGGCGCGCTCCTGCTTTTCCTTGAGCGCGATGTCGGGCTTGGGCGGCTCGACCGGCGGCGGCTTGGCTTCGGCTTGAGGTTTCGGAGGCTCGGGTTTGGGCGGCTCGGGTCTGGGTGGCTCAAGCGCGGGTTTGGCGGGCTCGATTCTTTCGACCACGGGCGGCACGTAGAGCTCCACGGTCACCGGCGCCGGCTGGGGGTTCTGCCAGTTGACGCTGAAGACCAGAAACAGCACGAATGCGACGTGAACCGCGATCGCCAGAATCGCCGCGATCCACTTGACTGCGGACCAGCTCGAGCGCGCGCGCAGCGGCGGCATTGCGCCTCAGCTCGGTTGCGGACGGAGGAGCAAGCCGACTTTGCGCACGCCCTTCTGCTGGAGGAGATCGAGCACGCGGACCACTTCTTCGTAACGGACCGCGCGGTCGGCGGCGATCACGACTGCCTGGTCGGGATTCTTCGCCTGTCGGTCGCGCACGCGCGCAATCATTTCATCTCGCGACACGCGTACCGGCGCGGCGGCGCCGTCGCGCAACCATAGCGATTGGTCGGTACGCACCTGGATTTCGAGCGGCGCCGCCGGCGCGGTGAGATGAGTGCCGACGCTGGGTAGCTCAATCACGCCCGGGTTGATCAGCGGCGCGGTCACCATGAAGATCACGAGCAGCACCAGCATCACATCGATGTAGGGCACGACGTTGATCTGGTTGATCGATTTGCGCGGACGGGGCATCGGTCAACCCTGGCGCTGGAGAATGTTCGAGAATTCCTCGATAAACGTCTCGAAGCGCGTCGCCAACCGGTCGACGTCGTGCGTATAGCGGTTGTATGCGACGACCGCGGGAATCGCGGCAAAGAGCCCGATCGCGGTGGCGATCAGCGCTTCAGCGATGCCCGGCGCGACCTGCGCGAGCGTCGCCTGGCTGACGTTGGTGAGTCCCCGGAACGCGTTCATGATGCCCCACACGGTGCCGAACAATCCGACGTAGGGTGAGACGGATCCGACGGTCGCCAGCCCGGCGAGATTGGCTTCGAGGACGTCGATCTCGCGCTGGTACGAGGCGCGCATGGCGCGTCGCGCGCTGTCCATCGTCGCTGCCGACGAGGTTCCCTGCCGGCGGTGCTTGGCGTACTCGCGGAAACCGGAGGAAAAGATTCGCTCCAGCGCGCCGCCGCGATTCTGGCTCGCCCGCTGAAACAGCTCGTTCAGGTCGCCGCCTTTCCAGAAGTCGTCCTCGAACCGGTCGGTTTCGCGCTGCGCCCGCTGCAGCGCGAACAGCTTGAGGAAGATCTGCCACCAAGACCATAGCGACGCCAGGAGCAGCAGCGCCATGACGGCCTGCACGACGACGCTGGCGTGCAGCATCATCGCGAAAAATGACAGATCGGGATGCAGGTTCACAGTACGCTTTGCCCTAATGCATCTTTGCAACAACCGGCGCCGGAATGCGCGCGGGCCGCCAAGTCGCCGGGTCGAGGCAAGCGAGCGTCACGTGCGCCCGGACCAACTGCGCCTCGCCGCGAAACACGTCCTGGACCGCGACCAGGCGGCTGCGGCCGCGCGCGGCCAGTCCGACTGTCACTTCTAGCGCATCGTACAGCCAGGCCGGCTGCCGGTACTCGATGTCCAATCGATGGACGACGAACACGACGCCGTGTTCATGTTCGAGAGCGGTCAGGGTGAACCCCAGCGACGCCAGCCATTCCGTGCGCGCGCGTTCCAGATATCTCAGGAAATTCGCGTAGTAGACGACGCCGGCGGCGTCCGTATCCTCGTAGTAAACGCGGACTGGCCAGCGAAATCTCTCATCGGCCGTCGGTGTCATTCGCTCGCGAAGAGCTCACCCGCCGCCGTCGGCGGCACCAGACCGAAATGACGATACGAAAGCGCCGTCGCGATCCGGCCGCGGTTGGTACGTTGCAGGAAGCCTTGCTGGATCAGAAACGGCTCGAGCACGTCCTCGATCGTGTCGCGCTCCTCGCCGATCGCGGCCGAGAGATTGTCGATGCCGACCGGTCCGCCGGCGAATTTATCGAGTACGCAGCGCAGGAGCTTCCGGTCCATTACGTCAAGGCCCGCGGTATCGACATCGAGCATCGACAGCGCTGCGTCCGCGACTTCGCGCGTGATGCGGCCGGCAGCGCGGACCTCGGCGTAGTCGCGCACACGCCGCAAGAGTCGGTTCGCGACGCGCGGTGTGCCGCGCGAGCGGCGTGCGATTTCCAGTGCACCGTCGGGCTCGAGCGCGATGTCGAGCAATCTCGCCGATCGCCCGACGATTCGGGTGACCTCCTCGGGGGTATAGAACTCGAGTCGGGCGACGATACCGAAGCGGTCGCGCAGCGGATTGGTCAACATGCCCGCGCGCGTGGTCGCCCCGACCAGCGTGAATGCCGGCAGCTCGAGCTTGACCGAGCGCGCGGCCGGTCCTTCGCCGATCATGATGTCGATCTGGAAGTCCTCGAGCGCCGGATAGAGGATCTCCTCGACCACCGGCGGCAGGCGGTGGATCTCATCGATGAACAGCACGTCGTGCGGCTCGAGATTGGTGAGCAATGCCGCCAGGTCGCCGGCGCGCTCGAGAACGGGTCCGGAGGTCTGGCGCAGATTCACGCCGAGCTCGTGCGCGATGATGTGCGACAGCGTTGTCTTTCCCAGTCCCGGCGGCCCGAACAGCAGCACGTGATCGAGCGCTTCCTTGCGCTTCTTCGCCGCCTCGATGAAGATCGCCAGCTGCCCGCGGATCTTCTCCTGGCCGATATACTCGTCGAGCGCGCGCGGCCGCAGCGTGCGTTCGAGCGCTTCCTCCAGCGGGCTCACCGGCGCTGCCGCGATCAGGCGGTCGGTTTCGATCATGTTCGCGTCCGCATCACGCCTTGGCGAGGGTCTTCAGCGCCTGCCTGATGCCGTCGGCCACGGCGACGCCATCGGGCAGCTGCTTCACGGCGTGCACGGCTTCCTTGTCGCTATAGCCCAGCGCGATAAGCGCATGCAGCACATCGGCCGCGACCGGCGGGGCGCGGTGCACGCCGATCGCGGTCGTTACTTCGACGCCGAGCTTGTCCTTCAACTCCAGCAGCAATCGCTCCGCCGTCTTCTTGCCGATCCCCGGAATCTTGGTCAGCCGTCCCGATTCCTGGAGCGTCACGGCCTGCGCGAGTTCCGCGACCGACAGGCCGGAGAGCACCGACAGCGCAGTCCGGGCGCCGATCCCGCTGATCTTGATGAGCTGCCGGAATGCGCGCCGCTCGGATTCGGAGCCGAAACCGAAGAGCAGATGCGCGTCCTCGCGCACGACGAGATGGGTGAACAGCGTAACGCGCTCGCCGAGATTCGGCAGATTGTAGAAAGTGCTCATCGGCACGTCGACTTCGTACGCGACGTCCTGCACATCGAGCAGGATTTGCGGCGGGTTCTTCTCTACGAGCGTTCCGGACAAGCGGCCGATCATGAGCGCGGGGCGGGCAGCGACGCGCGCATTATCGCATGGCCTCCGGCCGCGATCGGTGCGATCAAAGAATACGCCCGCGCCGTACGCGATAACCCGTCCGCCGCAAGCCGTGGAGACCTTCGCCGCCGTGCGCGTGACAGATCGCGCAAGCGAGCGCGTCGGCTGCATCGGCCGATGGGGCGACCGATAGCGAAAGAAGCCGCCGCACCATTTCCTGCACCTGCTCCTTGGCGGCTTTGCCGTGGCCGACCACCGCCTGCTTGATCTGCAGCGCGGTGTACTCGGCGACGGGAAGATCGGCGAGCACCGCTGCGGAGATCGCCGCGCCGCGCGCCTGGCCCAACAACAGCGTGGATTGTGGATTTGCGTTGACGAACACTTTCTCGACGGCGACCTCGGTCGGATGGTGCTCGACGATGACGCTGCCGATATCGCGCAGGATGATCCTGAGCCTCTCCGGCAACTCGCCGCTGGTGTTGCGGACGCAGCCGCTCGCGACGTATTGGAGCCTGCCGCCGATCGATACGATGAGTCCGAATCCGGTGACCCTCAATCCGGGATCGATGCCGAGGATGCGGCGCGTTGCAAACAGGACTGTCAAGGCTGCTATGCCTCTTCGATGACCGCGGTCGTGTAGACGTTCTGGACATCGTCCAACGCCTCGAATGCATCGAGGAGCTTCTGCATCCGCGCGCCTTCTTCGCCAGCGAGCACGACCTCGGTCGTCGGCTTCATCGTCACTTCCGCGAATTCAGGCTTGAAGCCAGCCTTTCCCAGCGCGGCCTTCACCGTGACGAAGTCGTGCGGCGCGGTAAGCACTTCGATCGACCCGTCCTCGTGATCGACGACGTCCTCCGCGCCGGAGTCGAGCGCGACGTCGAGCAGTCGATTCGCGTCGGTTCCCGGCGCGAATACGATCTGGCCGCAATGTTTGAACAGGAAAGCTACCGAGCCGTCGGTTCCCAGATTGCCGCCATGCTTGACAAATGCGTGCCGGATATCGGCGACGGTACGCGTCCGATTGTCGGAGAGGCAATCGACGATCACTGCGGCGCCGTTGATTCCGTAGCCTTCATAGCGAATTTCCTCGTAGTTCACTCCCTCCTGCCCTCCCGAGCCACGCTTGATCGCGCGTTCGATGGTGTCCTTCGGCATGTTGTTGTCGGTCGCCTTGTCGACTGCGAGACGCAGCCGGGGGTTGCTCGACACATCCCCGGTACCGAGCCTTGCCGCGACCGTTATCTCGCGGATGAGCCGGCTGAAAATCTTGCCGCGCTTGGCATCGGTCGCCGCCTTGCGATGCTTGATGTTCGCCCACTTGCT
>WNGB01008424.1_pt1 | contig 18677 bp, 16 predicted proteins | sample 5400681 | NCBI WGS metagenome assembly WNGB01 (sample SAMN13153367, study PRJNA577476) | soil metagenome | isolation source: 115 cm soil or saprolite under grassland replicate 2 | place: USA:California | collected 2016-06-15 | reverse complement strand
ACCTGCTCGATGTGATCACCTTCTTCGGCGCCTCACGCAAGTGGAACCTGGACTTCGCGTGCAAGGCCTTCGGGGTCGAAAGCCCGAAGGAACACGGCATGGACGGCTTCTCGGTGGGGCCGTACTACAGGGCCGGGCGCCTGAGGGAGATTGCACTCTACTGTCGCCGGGACGTCGAGGCGACTGCCCGGCTCTTCCAGAAGCTCGAAAAGACGCTGCTGCCCGCCTTCAAAGACACGCGCCTTTAGGATTTCGCTGGCGCAGGTTCCCGCGAGTCTGCTACGATCAAGCTTCAACAACAAGGTGGGACTTGAGCAGTAACGCGATGCCCCGAAAGCTGGCGGGACAGCGCATCTCCACGCGATTCCTGGTGGGAGCGCCCGCTCTACTGAAGTGGGGAAAACAGCAGATCTCGGGATTCGTCGAGGCCATCAACCTGGCCGGCATGTACGTGGTTGCTTCCAGTCTTCCCGAGCTCGGAGAATACGTGGACGTGGTTCTTTCGCTGCCGCGCGGCGGACGAAGCTTCCGCGTGCGCGCGAGCGTCGTGCATACCCTCCCCTTGAGCAACCTGAGGACGGGGTTCGGCGCTCGCTTCGAGCGTCCGCCGCTCGGATTCCTCGAAGCGATCAGGTGGCTCGCGGAACACTGAGGCTCTCCCTGCCATTCTGAGGTCCTTCGTCGCGCGAGGAGAGCGCTCGCTTCGCTCGGGACCCTTCGCTTCGCTCAGAGCCTGCCCTGAGCGGGAAGACCCTGGCCAACAGAGGAAAGCAGATCCTTCGCTTCGCTGAGAATGACAGAAGAAGAGCGAAGGGATGACACGTCGCGCGACATCGCGCGACGTGTCACTTGCCGCTGGCCTGGATGAGGCGCAGCCGGTCGAAGATGAACTCGATGGTCGAGTCGATTTCGTTGATGTTGCCGGCCGCGGCGGAGGAGAACGTGCTCGGCGTGACACCCGTCAGTTCCCACTGTGCCAGAACGGAATCCTGGTTGTCTCGCGCCTCGATCGTGACCGTCTTGGTCGCCGGCGTGGCCGTGTCCGTGGCCCCGTTCAACCAATCCTGGAGGCGGTTCAACCCTTTCTGAGTGACGGTGATGATGAGCTGACGCTGGTCGGGGGAGTAGGAGAGGTCCAGGCGCCGCGAATCGGTCCGGCCGACCGGAAGGCGAGCAAAGGCGATCCGATAACCGACGACACCGGAAATCTCCGCCCCGTCCACGAAGAACTTGAAGTTGCGCTCCCGCGGGTCGGGACCCGCCGCCCTCGCCGGGACCGCGGCCAGGCATCCCAGCAGGATCGCCAAGACCAACCTGTTTTTCATGCCTCTCCCTCCCCGAGTTTTAGCGTAGCACTTCCCGGGCCTGGGCAGTCGCCTTGATTTCCCGCCCGGCCGGGAGTAGAAGGAGCCGGAAACGCCATAAACGAAGGAGGGAAGCATGGTGAAAAAAGGAATCCCGATTCTGGCTCTGGCCGCTGTCGCGGTCCTGTTGATCGCGGCGGAGCCGGCGGACCGTTCCAAGACCTACAACGTCACGGCCGACACGATCGAAGGCTGCTCTTGTCCTCTCTTCTGCACCTGTTACTTCGGCCCCTCGGCCAACGAGCACATGTGCATGTTCAACAACGTGTACAAGTTCCACAAGGGAAGCCACTACGGAAACGTGGACCTTTCCGATCAGCTCGTCTGGATGTCGGGCGACCTGGGCGGCGAGTGGCACAAAAAGCCCGGCGCCGGCATGCCTTTGGAGTGGGCCGTCGTGACGTTCGACAAGAAGTCTTCCAAGGAACAGAGGGAAGCCATCGGCAACGTGGTCAACATCGTCTGGCAGGTCAAGTGGGGTAAGTTTTCCACGCGCGAGGACACGATCGAATGGCACGACGACGCCAAGATGTCTCATGCCAAGATGGGCAGCGGCATGGCGGACATTACGCTCGACAAGACTACGGGGCCCAACAAGACCTCGCCGACCGTCGTAAAGAACCTGCAGTACTGGTTCACCAATTCCAACGACGGTTTCGTGCTGGCCTACTCGAAGCACCACTTCGACGGGCAGAACAAATTCTCGCAGGATCACAAGAATGGCTTCAATATCACCTGGACCGCTAAGGGCGACATCAAGCCGGCCACCAAGGTGGCGAGCAGGTAAGTCAGCAGTCCACAGCCGGGGTCGGTTGAGAGCGGGCGTGGCCCGCTCTTTTTTTTCTCGAGGCTCTCTGCAGACCGTCCGACAGTCGGCTAAGATCTCGCCGTGACTCCGGAAGACATCGTCAGTGAGTTCCGCGCGCAGCCGAAGAGCTACGAGCGCAAGACCCCGATCGAAGGGGTGCGGATCATTCCCCTTTCCCGCTTCACCGACGACCGCGGATTCTTCTTCGAGATCTTCCGCGGCCGCGCGAACCATGCGGCCGGCCGCGCCCTCGCCGAGTTCTTCGAGGGCGCATCCGTGGCTCAGGTCAACTACTCGGTCGTGGATGCCGATGGGCACATCAAGGGACTCCACTATCACCTGAATCAGGAAGACATCTGGTTCTTCCCCCCTCCGTCGAAGGCCAAAGTTGTCTTCTTCGACATCCGGAAGGACTCGCCCACGCGCGGACAGACCCAGGTCGTCGTCTCGGGAGGAGGTCAGGACCTGCTCCTGAGGATTCCACCGGGCGTTGCCCACGGCTACCGGCCGCTGACAAACCCCTGCGCCCTTCTCTACGTCGTGACGGAGACCTTCGACCCCGCGCATCCGGACGAGTACAGAATCGCCTGGGACCATCCCGCGGTAAGGGACTTGTGGGATATCCCCAACGGATGACAAGGTGCGGCGCGCAAGTAAGCAGACGAAACTCGAAATCCGAAATCCGAAACAAATCCGAAACACCAAATCCGAATGACCGAAACGAACTCCCGGAAAACGTTTCGAGCATTTGAATTTCGTGCTTGTTTCGGATTTCGTGCTTCGGATTTCCCGTTTTTATTCTACGGTCAAGGTTCGATAACGCCACCCGGTCCTATAATTGGCGGCTCCCATGAGCACCGTTCCGGTTCTGCCGTTCGACCCGGCCTCGGTTCCCCACGTGGACCAGGTAGGCATCGAGGAGCGGGCGGCCTCGCTCGGAAAGCGATCGATCAAGAAGGAAGCCAAGAAGACGGGGATCCGGCTCGCGATCTCAATGATCGATCTGACGACGCTCGAGGGAAAAGACTCCGAGGGAAAGGTCCGCCAGCTCTGCCAGAAAGCGATGCGTCCGTTGCCGGGCGACCCGACCGTTCCTCACGTCGCGGCGGTCTGCGTCTATCCCAATCTCGTGCCGGTGGCGAGGGAAGCGTTGGCGGGCAGCGGCGTCAAGGTCGCTTCGGTCGCGACAGGGTTTCCGGCGGGACTGGTGCCGCTGCCTGTCAAAATCGAGGACGCGCGCCGCGCGGTCGCCATGGGGGCCGACGAGATCGACATGGTGATCGACCGCGGAGCGTTCCTCGCCGGCGACTACGGCAAGGTCTCCTCGGAAATCCTGGCCGTCAAGGACGCCTCCGGCGACGCTCACCTGAAAGTGATTCTGGAAACCGGAGAGCTCGAGACGTACGACAACGTGCGGAAGGCCTCGCACCTCGCGATGGCGGCCGGCGCCGACTTCATCAAGACCTCCACGGGAAAGGTCGCGCCGGCCGCGACTCCCGGAGTCGTCCTGGTGATGCTCGAAGCGATCCGGGACTTCTACCTCGATACCGGGCGGCGCATCGGGATGAAGCCGGCCGGCGGAATCAAGACCTCCAAACAGGCGCTCCACCTGCTCGTCCTCGTCAAGGAGACGCTCGGAGACGCGTGGCTGACTCCGGATCTCTTCCGAATCGGCGCCTCGACGCTGACCAATGATCTGCTCATGCAGCTCGCCAAGGAGTCGAGCGGCCGGTACCAGAACGAGGACTACTTTACGAAGGACTGAGAGGAGTTCTCAGTTGTCGGTCATCAGTTCTCAGTTCAGAAACCGACTCAACTGACAACTGACAACTGACAACTGATAACTGATAACTGATAACTGATAACTGATAACTACCATGAGCACAGAAGTCAAAGACAGAGAGACTCGCGAACTCGCGAAGCGTCATATCGAAGCCGAGCGACCGCGGCTGGAGTTCGGGAGCGCCTGGGAATATGCGCCGGCGCCGGAGTCGAAGGACCACGTCCGTCTCGAAAAGAAGCAAGGGCTTTTCATCGCCGGAGAATTCGTCGCGCCCAAGTCGAAGAAGTCCTTCGAGACGATCAACCCCGCAACGGAGGAGGTGCTGGCCGAGGTCGCGGAGGCGGGACTCGAGGACGTGGATGCTGCGGTCAGGGCGGCCGAGGAGGGCTACCGGAAATACTGGTCGAAGTTGAAGCCGGCCGAGCGCGGCAAGTACGTTTACCGGATCGCGCGCATGATCCAGGAGAAGTCCCGTGAGCTCGCGATCCTGGAATCCCTGAATGGGGGCAAGCCGATCAAGGAATCGCGCGACGTGGATCTCCCGCTCGCTCTCGCGCACTTCTTCTACCACGCGGGGTGGGCGGACAAGCTGGAGTACGCCTTCCCCCGCCATCGCGTGTCGTCGATCGGGGTCTGCGGCCAGATCATCCCGTGGAATTTCCCCCTTCTCATGGCCGCGTGGAAGATCGCTCCAGCGCTCGCCTGCGGGAACACGGTGGTCTTGAAGCCCGCCGAGACCACTCCCCTGACAGCCCTCGCGCTCGCGAAGATCTGCCAGGAGGCCGATCTGCCGCCGGGAGTCGTCAACATCATTCCGGGCGCGGGCGAGACAGGGGCGCATCTGGTCAACCACCCGCGCGTGAAGAAGATCGCCTTCACCGGTTCGACGGAGGTCGGCAAGCTCATCCAGCGCGCGACGGCGGGGACGGGCAAGCGGCTCACACTCGAGCTTGGAGGCAAGGCGGCCAACATCGTCTTCGAGGACGCGCCGCTCGACCAGGCCGTCGAAGGAATCATCAACGGCATCTACTTCAACCAGGGGCACGTCTGCTGCGCGGGCTCGCGGCTTCTCGTGCAGGAGTCGGTCGCGGAGACTGTCCTCGCGAAACTGAAGGATCGGATCGCGACATTGCGTCTGGGCGACCCCCTGGACAAGAACACGGACGTCGGAGCGATCAACTCCAGGATGCAGCTCGAGAAAATCCGGGAGCTGGTCGCCTGCGGTGTCGAGGAAGGGGCCGAGATCCATCAGTCCTCCTGCGCCCTTCCCGAGAGAGGCTTCTGGTTCCCGCCGACCTTCTTCTCCGGCGTCGCGCAGTCCCACCGGATCGCGCGAGAGGAGATCTTCGGCCCGGTGCTCGCCGTCATGACGTTCCGCACTCCGGAAGAAGCGGTCGAGAAGGCCAACAACATCCCCTACGGCCTCTCGGCGGGCGTCTGGACGGACAAGGGCTCCAAGATCTTCAAGATCACCGCGCAGATGAAGGCCGGCGTTGTCTGGGCGAATACGTTCAACAAGTTCGACCCGTCCTCTCCCTTCGGCGGCTACAAGGAGTCGGGCTTCGGCCGCGAAGGCGGCGTGCACGGTCTTCGGGCCTACGTGGAATTGTCATGAACTCTTCGCTCCAGATTCGAAAGACGTACAAGCTGTATGTCGGTGGAGAGTTCGTGCGAACGGAATCCGGTCGTTACGACCCGGTCGAGTCGCCGAAGAAGGAGTTCCTGGCCAACGTGTCGCGAGGGTCGCGCAAGGATTTGCGGGAGGCCGTCCGCAAGGCGCGCGCCGCGCAGCCGGGTTGGGCTGGTAAGAGCGCATACCTGAAGGGTCAGATTCTCTACCGGATGGCCGAGATGCTTGAAAGCCGCGCCGATTCTCTTGCGAAGATTCTGGGCGAAGCGACCGGGCAGTCTCCTGCCGCGGCGAAAGCCGAAGTTCGGGCTTCGACCGACCGGCTCGTGCATTACGCCGGCTGGTCCGACAAGTTCGGCGCGATCCTCGGGACCGTCAATCCGGTCGCCTCGTCTTACTTCGGCTTCTCCGTCCCCGAGCCGACCGGCGTCGTCGGCATCGTCGCACCGGAGAGCCCGGACCTGCTGGGTCTCGTGTCGCACCTGGCGCCCGTCATCGTTTCCGGCAACGCGGCCGTAGCGCTCTTATCGGAAAAGTTCCCTCTGGCCTCCCTCGAATTCGCCGAGGTCCTGGCAACTTCGGACCTGCCCGGCGGCGTCGCGAATCTCATCTCGGGCCGCAAGGAGGAGCTCGTCCCACATCTGGCGCGCCACATGGACGTTCATGCCATTGCGGACGCCGGCTGCGACGCAGCGCTCTCCAGGATGATCGGAGAAGACGCCGCGGTCAACGTCAAGCGCGTCAAGCGATATGCGTTCGCCGACTACTTCGCCGGGGACGCCCAGGGCCTCGACTTCATCGAGGCCTTCACCGAGATCAAGACCACCTGGCACCCGATCGGGGTGTAGGTCGCGGGCATCTCCCTCCGCGGGGACGCTCGTTGGAGCGCAGTCGTTCTTCCGCCGCGGAGCGAGCGTGCAGCGCGGGGTCAGGCGAACGACCGAGCTTCACTTCGGTCGCAGCGCGAGGAGTCTCCCGGAGGGGAGGAGCCTCGCGCTGCGGGAGCGAGAGCGAGCGAGGGACCAGGCGAGCGGTCGAGCCCGCATCCGGGCGAGCCGCTCGCCGAGCGCCAGAAGGTCCCGAGCGAGCGGAAGCGACGGATCGAGGCCGCATCCGGCCGAGTCGCTCGCCGGCGCGCCGAGAGGTGCAGATCCCGCGCAAGCGCGAGCGACGGTTATCGACCGGCGAGGTCTTCGAGCTCGCTGCCATCGAGCGTGAACTTGACCCACTCCTTTGGCTGCCGCGCGCCGAAGCGCTCGTAGAAGCGGATCGCTCTCTCGTTCCAGTCGAGGACCACCCATTCCAGACGCAGGGCGTCTCGCGCGAGGGCCTCGCGTGCGAGGGCGACCATCAGAGCTTCGCCGATGCCGCGGCTGCGAGCCTCTTCGGAGATGACCAGGTCCTCGAGATACAAAAAAGGCCGGGCACGGAAGCTGCCCAGCCCTTCGTAGAAGAGGGCGACGCCTTCGACTCTGCCGTCCAGCTCTGCGACGAGGGCTTCGAGCTTTTTCGAATCGAAGATCCAGGAGAGAAGCCGCCCGGCTTCGACGTTGTCGGGCGGAGGAAGTTTCTCGAACCGTGCCAGCTCCCGGTCGAGCTCGATGATACGCGGACCGTCCTCCGGCCGCGCGCGGCGAACAACGGGCCGCTGAACTCCGGACTCTCGACTTCCTTTCACCGCTTGACCGCCACGACCTTCGCAAAATCGACAGACTTCACGAGCTGCACCGCGTCCTCTCCGGAGACGTTGGCGCCCTGCCCCAGCACGAGCCGCGACGGCAGGACGATCACTGTGACGAGAGTCGTGGGCCGGCCCGTCGAGCGGTCGGTCACGACGAAGGTCTTGTGTCCCGAGATCTCCGTCTCGCGGGTCTCGGCCCCGCTCGCCTTTTTCGCCTCCGCGAATGCCTTGCGAAGAGGCGCGAGCAGGTCCTTACCGTCCCCGTAGTCCTGAACCGCGATGCGGAACTGCTTCGTCGAGCTCGGACTCTCGATGCGCTGGAAGAAGCGGGAGACTTCGACGTACGGCCCCATCTCGTTCTCGGCCTCTTCGGGCAGGGTGTCGGTCGGCGCCGGCGCGTAGCCAGGCAGGCTGGCGGGCAATCCCTCCCGCAGCGTCAACGGCCAGGATGGCTTGTCCGGCGAAGCGCACAGAAAGAGAGCGGAGAAGAACAAGAACAGCACCGCGGCCGGGAGCCTCGCCGATCCAAACATGTGAAAACAGAATAACTCGGATCGGCACGATTCTTGAAGCATTCGGAGAATGGCGGCCAATTTGTGGACTCGCCGGAGGGGAGAGGCATGAAAGGCTGGGTAGGGGCCATTGCTGTCCTCGCGTTTCTCGCAACAGGAGTGGCCCTCGGGCAAACCAAGGTCGAGTCTGTCACCAAGGAAAAGAGCGCCCAGGGCACGAGCAAGACGAAGACGAAAACCGTGACGGGAACCGTGAAGGAATACGAAGCCGGAAAGAAGATCAAGATCACCGGGCCGGCCGACAAGAGCTACTCCTTCGACTTGGATGAGAATGCCCGCATCGAGGGGAACATCGCGGTCGGCCAGACGGCGAAGGTTGAATACACCAAGGACAACCAGGGTAAGGAGCACGTGACCGTGCTCTCCGAATCGAAGGCGGCCGCGGAACCTTCCCGCTCGGCGGCGGAAGGCTCCGAGGCGCGAGCGTCGCACACCGGCGGCACGATGCACATGGAGGCCAAGACGGAGCACAAGGGGCCCGGCCCGAACACGAAGGTCAAGACCGAATCCGTGATCGGCACCGTGAAGAAGTACGAAGCGGGGAAGAAGATCACGGTGACGGGACCCAAAGACAAGGACTACAGCTTCGACCTCGATGAGAACGTCGCCATGAAGGGATCGGTCAACGTCGGGGAACGAGTCAAAGTCGGTTACACCAAGTCCGACGGTGGCGACAAGGTCACGACCGTCATGGCGTACCCGGCCGCAGCCAAGAAGAAGACGAAAAAGACCGCCACCTGACATCTCTGGCGGCGGCACGATCCCCCGCATGGTGCGGGGGATCGTTTTGAGCGCGGTGCCGCCGCCGTCTCGACGAAAAATCCGCGTCGCAAAGGAGGACCCGATGAAATGGCGCAGTTTTTTCCTGGCGTTGGCGACAGGCGCCGCCGCAACTCTCCTGGTCGCCCAGGAGGTGACCACGAAACAGACAACGATCGTGAGCCCCGATAACCCCCGGATCGTCACCATCACGGGTGAGGTCATCAAGTACGAGCCGGGCCAGACCATCGTTCTTCGGCAGCCGGACAAACGCGTTGTGACCTACACGCTCAGCCCGGGCGCCATCCTTCCGGAAGACATCCGGATCGGGCGCACGGTGACCGTGTCCACGGAGCCGTCGAGCGACGGCTCGGGCCCGGCGGTCGTCACGAAAGTCACGACCACGAGCATGACACCCGAAGGCCAGACGAAGACGACCACCGAGAGAACCGAGATGAGTCCGTCGGGTGACACGTCGAAGACGACGACGACCACGATTTCCGGAACGGTCTCGGCCTATCAGCCGGGACAATCCATCACGATCCTGCAGCCCAATCAGCAGACCACGACGTACACGATTACCCAGGAGTCACAGCTTCCCCAGGAGGTCGCCGTTGGAAAGACGGTCACGATCCGCACCACGAAAATGAAGAAGGGATCGCCGGTCGTGAAGGAGGTCACGATCACCAAGACCCGCACTTCTTCGGATTAGCAGCGGAGCTCGGTCAATAAAAAAGGCGGTCCCGCACGGGACCGCCTTTTTTTCGAGAGGCGGGATTACTTCTTGGGCCCCAGGATGGCGTCCTTGGCCTTCTTCGAGACGCGGAACTTCACGACGCGCTTGGCGGGAATCTTGATCTCCTCGCCCGTCGCCGGGTTGCGGCCCATGCGCGCCTTCCGATTCACGAGGACGAGCTTGCCGACCCCGGGGATCGTAAAGCTGTTCTTCGCTTCCTTGTAGGAGAGGGCCGTCAGGTCGTCGAGAAACTGCGTCGCCACGCGCTTGGTCTGCCCGGTGGACTTCGCCAGATGATCCGCGATCTGAGACTTCGAAAGCGCCTTCCCGGAATCTTTTGCCATATGCGTTACCCCTTCTTCTTTGGAATCGCCGTTTCCGGCGTCATTCAAACTGGCTCGCTATTCTATCCACCGCGCGGAGCGTCAAGCAAAAAAAAACGATCTTGCGAAAGTTTTTTTTCGCCGCGCGAAAGCCGGTCCGGAGGGGTCTGCTCGCCCGGTATGCCCGCGTCTCCCCTGGAGAGTAAGATCACCGGTCAAGAAGAGAGGAATGTCGAGAACGCGAACGATCCGTTTCGTCCCGGTGCTCCACGCATCAGAGCCGCCGCCCGCAACCGCCGCGGCACAGCCGACCCCGGGGCCGATCGTCCGGCAAGGAGAGCTAAAAGACTATCAGAACATCCCTTTAGCGGCCGAAGGTCGCTTCTGACCCGGACTCGATGACCCGCTGCCACGGAAACGCGAGATTCCGGAGGCGCGGATTCGGGGCATTCCTTCTCCTGCTTGCCGTCCTCGCGGCCGCGGGCTGCGGTGAGAGGTCGGACATCCGGATCGCCCGGCGAATCCTTGAGAACCACCGCCGTCGCGCCGGCGTCAAGCCGCTCCCCGGCGCGCAGGTGGTGAGACTCAGGCTCTTTTCCCCACCGGAGAGAGAAGCCGCGGAGGGAACGGGTCAGATCGAGTGGGACGGCTCGAACTACAGGGAGACGGTCTCTTCGGCGGGCTGCACCACCGTCCGCGGCATCCAGGCGGGCAAGGCCTATCTGACCGATGAGGACGGCGTCACGCGGGTCACCTCCGAGCCGGCGCTCTCCGAGCTTCTGACCCGCTCCTACTTCTGGCGGCGGGCTTATCTGTTCGACGACCTGGAGAACGCCAGGATCGCTCTCGGGCCGGCTGATAGGGCGACCGTCTCTGTCCGGTTGATCCCGCGGGGTGGTCATCCTCTGCTTCTGATTTTCTCCAACCGGGGAGATCTCGTCGGAGCGCGTTCGCCTCGCTTTCGTCTCGAGTTCCGAGGTCCGCGCCGATTAACCGACGCCTCGAGGAGGGACGTTCCGGTCGAGGTGGAGATCTCCTCGATCACCCTGCCCGTGGATCAGATGAGCGATACCCAGGCCGGCGGATGGTCCGCCCGCTGGCCGGCCCCTTCCGCGGAGGCGGCCTTCGTCGGGATCGGCCGCGGCGCCGGAGTGGACGGACGCATCGCTCGAATGCCGGTCCGAATCGCCCTCGACTCCAACGCCGATGGGCCGTTTCGTGTTCGGGCCGGCGTTGCGCAAAGACTCGGACTCTCCCCGCGTTCCGATGTGCTCGGACGACGGCTGGCGCGCGCCGGACCGCTCGAAGTCGGGACGCTTTCCTTTCCGGCGCTGTGGGTCCAGATCTCCGATGAGATTCCGGAGGGCGCCGATGCCGAGGCGGGCGGCGTATTCTTCCGGGAGGCCGTCGTCGAGATGGATGCGGGAGAGGCGCGCTTCCGGTTTCACGATCCCGCGCGCTGGACGGCGCCGCCCGGCTACTTCCGCGGGCTCCTCGACGACGATGGAGATCGCCCGGTGGCGATCCTGCGTCAGGGCTCAGACACTCTGCGGCTGCGCGCTGGGACCGGCTCGGCCTCGGGACTGCTCCTGGCTCCCGATTCCGCGCGCCGGATGGCGCTTTCCACTCCCGGATCCGTGGCCGGAGAACTGCGCTGGGGCACGGCTCCTTTCCCCCCGGCGCCCGTCGCCGTCGAATCGGCAGCCTTCGATTCCGAGTGGGGTGACGACGGCGGCCTCGGCTTCGATGTTCTTCTCCGTTTCCACGTCTTCTGGGACATGCCCCATCGCTGGGCGTATCTGCGGCCGCTCGACGCGGCCGCTGTTAGTCCTTAGTCCGTAGTCCTTGGTCCGCAGTTCGCGTCCCGGGTTTCCCGACCAGGGACCAAGGACTGATCCTTACCGTCCGATATCGATGGCCTGGCTGCCGCCGAGCGGAATTGTCGCGTCGCAGCGGGCGCAGAGGACTTCGGGCCGGAGCGCCAGGAATCCGGCCTCCAGAGACATCACGGCGGCGCAGCAAGGACATTCCACTTCCACGGTTCCGGACTGCGGCGACTGGGTCTTGTCCGGCGCGCCGCGGCGCGCCATCCCGTCACGGGAAGAAGGGTGAAAACGTACGACATTCTCTTCGCTCACCGCTGTTCCTCCTCTTGAAATGAGGACAAAGGATGCGGATCGGACGGTGAAGGCGGAGCCAGCGAGAGGCGAGCGCTCGATCGGCTCGCCCTCTGAAGGACCAGGCCCGCGAGGCCCACGATGAACAAGAGCCCGCCGGTCAAGAGCAGGCTCGCGGCCGCCGCGCGCACGGGCCTCGGACCATCGCCGATTCCCGGGCGGCCGAAGACGACGCCCCCCAGGAAAATGCAAATCACCGACACGAGGAGGAGACTCCTCGCTCGTCCCTGGGGAGCGGAGGGTTGGGACCAGACGAGCCTCATCAGGACGACTCTCGGGACGGTCGAACCCGGCAGTCGGAAGTCCGGGCCAGCCTGGCGTTCGGAGTCAAGTCGCGCACACCGACCTCCGAAGCGTTCGCGGAGCGCGACATCTTCGCGTCCGCCTCTCCTGTCAGCGGAGGAATTGTATTCGACTCGGCCCGGAGAGGCAACGAGTTAATTTCAGATTGACGATTGATGATTGACGATTGATCAAGGCTTGCTCGGTTTCTTCAATCGGAAATCGACAATCGACAATTGGTTTATCCTCGAAGAATGACTCCTTCGACGAGGTTCTCGGCCGCTCTGCTCCTGCTCCCGGCGCTCGCCGGGGGATTCGAGGGACGGGAAGGTCCCCCGCCGACTTCCAACCCTCGAGGATTCTCCGGCAAGAACGCCGACACGGAAAGGAAGTGGGAGCAACGCTACCGCTCGCTGCCACAGGCTTCCGTCATCCAAGAGTCGAATCGGATTCTCTCGGCCGAGCCCCACCACGTCGGCTCGCCTTATGATGAGAAGAACGCCCGGTGGATCCTCTCGAAGTTCCGGGAATTCGGGCTCGACGCCTCGATCGAGACCTTCTATCCTCTCTTCTCGACGCCGAAGGAGCGCATCCTCGAGATGGTCGAGCCGGCTTTCTTTCGCGCGGCGCTCGCGGAGACGCCGGTCGAGGGCGACCCCACCTCCTCGCAGACCGCCGCGCAGCTTCCCACTTACAACGTCTATTCGATCGACGGCGACGTGACGGCTCCGCTCGTCTACGTCAACTACGGAGTCCCCGCCGACTACGAGAAGCTCGCCCGCCTCGGAGTGGATGTGCGCGGCAAGATGGTCATCGCGAGATACGGGGCGAGCTGGCGCGGCATCAAGCCGAAGGTGGCGACCGAGCACGGAGCCGTCGGATGCCTGATCTATTCCGATCCGCGCGACGACGGCTACTTCGAGGGGGACGTCTACCCGGCGGGGCCGTACCGGCCGCCGCAGGGCGTGCAGCGCGGGAGCGTCTCGGACGGGCCGCTCTATGCGGGCGATCCGCTGACCCCGGGCGTCGGTGCGACGAATCCGAACGCCCGCTTCGACCTGAGAGACGCGAAGACTCTGACGAAGATTCCGGTCCTGCCGATCTCCTACGGAGACGCGCGGCCGCTGCTTGCGGCGCTCGCGGGACCCGTCGCTCCGCGGGAATGGCGCGGCGCTCTGCCGATCACCTACCACGTCGGCCCCGGCCCGGCGAAGGCCCATCTCAAGGTCTCCTTCGACTGGAAGATCACACCGGTGCGCGACGTCATCGCGAGGATCCCGGGATCACAGTACCCCGACGAATGGGTGATCCGTGGCAACCACCACGACGCCTGGGTCAACGGATCGAGCGACCCGGTCAGCGGCCTGTCCGCGCTCCTCGAGGAGGCGCGTGCCTTCGGGACTCTCATGAAGGAAGGCTGGAGACCTCGCCGTACGATCCTGCTCTGCGCCTGGGACGGGGAGGAGCCAGGACTCCTGGGCTCGACCGAGTGGGCTGAGACGCATGCCGAGGAGCTGCGAAACAAGGCGGTCGTCTACATCAACAGCGATTCGAGTGGGCGCGGGTTTTTCAATGCGAGCGGATCGCATTCTCTCGAGACCCTCGTCAATGAGGCCGCCGCCGAGGTCGCAGACCCGGAGAAGAAGATTCCGATCCTCCGCCGGCTGCGCCTCCGGCGGATTGAGGAGGCCCGCAACGCGGAAGACCGGCGTGATGCCCGCGAGCGTGGGAATCTGCGCATCGGCGCGCTGGGATCGGGGTCGGACTACACCACGTTCGTCGATCACCTGGGGATCGCGTCTCTCAACCTCGGCTTCGGAGGCGAGGGAGGCGGAGGCGTCTACCACTCGATCTACGATGATTTCGCCTGGTACACGCGTTTCTCCGACACGGACTTTTCTTACGGACGCGCCCTTGCCCAGACGGCCGGGACGATCCTGATGCGACTGGCCGACGCGGATCTCCTGCCGTTCGACTTCACCGGGCTTTCCGATGCTGTCGCCCGTTATGTCCAGGAGATAAGGGATCTGGCGAAAGATCGGAGGGAATCCGTGGAGGAGCAGAACCGCCAGATCGACGAGAGAGTTCCGGAGGCCGTCGCCGACCCGAGGCAGTCCTTCGTGCCCCCCCGGAAGGAGCCGCCCGTTCCCGACTTCGACCTATCGCCGCTCGAGAAGGCGTCGGCGTCTCTCACGGCCGCCGCGAAGCAGTACGAGTCGCGGTTCGTTTCGGCTCGCGAATCTGACGGCGCGCGGATCGCCCGCATCAATGCGCTCCTGCGCTCCGCAGAGCGAGCACTCACCCGTGAGGAAGGACTCCCGCGGCGGCCCTGGTTCAAGCATTACGTCTACGCGCCCGGCTTCTACACCGGCTACGACGTCAAGACTCTCCCAGCCGTGCGCGAGGCCATCGAAGAAAAACAGTACCTCGAGGTCGAGGGGAGCGTCCGGAAGACCGCCGAGGCCATCGAGAGTTGCGCCGCCCGTGTGCGCGAGGCGGCCGGCGCACTCCGCGCCCGTTCCAGGTTCCAGGGAGAACGAAGGCCGGGACACTCCTTGGAACTTGGAACCTGGAACCTGGAACCCGCCCGAGCATCAGCGCATGCGCGCGTAGAAGTCGTTGGACTCGAACTTGCCGTGCGCGACGGCCACAGTGCCGTCGCAGCGCGCGGTGACTTCGCCTTGTTCGTCGAAGACCTCGGCTGCCGCGAAGGTCAGGTTCGTCCCCGCGCGCAGAAGGCGCGCCTCGACGGCGATTCGGTCGCCGCGCGTCGGACGGAGGAAGGTCATCGTGAGCGAGACCGTCGCGGAGCGCGAATCCGGACGCGAAAGCCAGCCGACCGTCCCGATGACCAGGTCGAAGAGGCCCGCCAGGACCGGGCCGTTCACGGCGTCGGTCCCCATACCGCCGCGGTGGTACGGCATCACCGGGTCGATGACCGCACGCACGCGATCCACCCGGTCGAATTCGAGCCGCGCGCCGAGCTGCCGCATCGGCGGGGAGTCGTTCCAGGCCTTCGCCAGCGCCTGGAGCGATTCGAGTGTCGCGTAGGCCTCGGAAAAAGGCTTGGGCTCCTTGCTCACGCGAGGGAGCCTACCAAAGCTGCGCGAAGGCTACTTCTTCAGCGTGCCCTTGAAAGTGTAGTGCATGTCGGCCTGGCCATTCTTCGTCCAGACCGCCGTGCCCTCGACCGAGTCCCCCTTGACGGTCCCCTTCCACTTCATGGTGCCTTCTTTGGGACTCATCGCCACCGCTTCGAAAGTCGTCGCGATGTCGCTGACCGCGGCCGTGTAAGCCGTCTCGGTGAAGCCGTAGGCGTCGCACGCCGTCGATCGGAACTTGCCATCCTTGAACACGAACGTGTCCTGGTCCCCCTTCGGCTTCCCCTTCTTCGTCATCTCCCCCGCGAAGGTCTTGCCGTCGAGAGGTCCGCTCGCCGCTGCCGCCACGTTAGCGGCCCAGATCGCCAGAAGAGCCGCCGCAACGCAGGTTCCGACCCTGAACGATATTCTCCTCATCGTTTCCCTCCTTTTGCGGCGGGCATTCTACTTCGCGTGACTGTGAATCCTCGTCCGCCCGGGGGGCCACGGAACACTACGGCGGGAGCCCGACGCGGCGCATCAGATCCGCAAAACGCGGATCCGAGCGCAAACCGTCGAGCGCCCACTCGACCTTGAGCTGACAGAGCGCTCCTTCACGATTCTGGTAGGACTTCTCCAGCAATTCGAAGGCCTGGTCATTTTCCCGAAGGCCGGCGTAGACCAGGGCCAACCAGTAGGAAGGCAGATAACGGTCTCGGGAGGCCTTCTTCAACTGGTCGAGAACCCTCCGCGCTTCGGTCGTTTTCCCGGCGGTGGCGTACGCATACCCCACCCAGGCGAGCTGGACCGGATTGTTGCCGGAGAGATCCGTCGCTTTCTGGAATTCGGTGATGGCCTCCTCATGCATACCCTTCTGCTCATACGCGCGCCCGAGCACCCAATGGGTAACGGGAAAGGCCGGATCCATCTCCAGGGTCTTGCGGGCCTGCTCCATCGCCCGATCGGGACGGCGGGCGAAATCGTAAACCCAGGACAGATTGGAGCCGATGATGAGCGAGAGAGGATCGAGCTCGTGCGCTCGCTGCATTTCCCGGATCCCCTCCTCCAACCGGCCCATTTCGGCGAGGCCGAGGGCATACCATTGATGGGCGGTCGCGTAGTTCGGTTTGAGCTCGATTGCCCGCCGGAATTCTCTCTCGGAGGACGGCCGGTCCCAGTCGAAGATCCTCGCGGCTTGCGCCAGAGACGTGTGGGCCTCGGCCAGCGTGTCGTCGATCTCCACGGCTCTCTGCGCCGCTGCCTTCGCCTTCGGGAAAGCCTCTCTCGGAGGGAGCACCCCGTATCCGGAAAACCCGAGCATGTTGTAGGAGTCGGACAGCCCCACATACGCCAGCGCGTAAGCGGGGTCCATGGCGACCGCCTGTTGAAAGTATCCGACGGACCTCATGAGCGCCTCCGCCGTTCTCTTGTTCCAGAAGAAGCGCCCCTTCAGATAGAGCTGGTAGGCCTCCGTGTTCTCCGTGTAGCGTTTGGCGAGCCGGCCTCGCTCCTTCCCGCTCAACCGAAGCCTCAAGGCCTCCGAGATCTCGCGCGCGATCGCTGCCTGAACCGCGAAGACGTCGGAGAACTTCCTCTGGTAGCGATCCCCCCAGATGTGGCGGTTATCGCGCGCGTCCACCAGCTCGGCTCCGATCGTTAAGCCATCTCCCCGCTGCAGCACGGAACCCGTCAGCACCGCCCGCACCTTCAGCTCCTGCCCCACTTTCTCTGGCTCCACGGGCCGGTTCTTGTAACGGAAAACCGAGGCGTGCGAGATCACCCGCACACCCGGCATCTGCGAGAGGCTGTCAATCAGGCTGTCCGTGATCCCATCGCTCAAGTACTCAGTATCCGGGTTGCCGCCGGCGTTGGCGAACGGGAGCACGGCCAGCGAATCGATCGCTCGACCCGACAGCCGCCCGCGCCCCCAGAGGAGGAGCAGCAGCGCGAGCGCGACCAGCGCCATGGCGGCGAGCCAGGCGGTCCTCAGACGGGCCGGTCTTCCAGCCGGCGCTCCGACCTGGACCGCCGGCCCCGAGACCTGCTCCCCGGCACGGGCCAGGTCCCGCGCGAGGTCTCGGGTCGAGCCGTAGCGTTCCTCCGGATCCTTCGACAGGCAGCGGTCGACGATCCAGCGCAGAGGTTCGGGCACGCCGGGAGCAACGGAGCCGAGCGAAGGCGGCTCCTCCCGCACGATTGCCGCCAGGGTCTCGACGGCCGTGCCCCGCTGGAAGGCGCGTCTGCCCGAGACCGTCTCGTAGAGGACCGCACCGAAGGAGAACTGGTCGGAGCGGAAGTCCACGAGCTTGCCGCTCGCCTGCTCCGGCGACATGTATCCCACGGTCCCCAGAACCACGCCAGGCTCCGTACCCATCACCGTCGAGACCGCGCTCTGATTGAGTCTTGCCATGGGATGCTCTGACGCGGCCGCCTGCTCCCTTCCGGCCGCGTCGAGCGGCCGCTCAGATGTCAGAAGCTTCGCCAGGCCGAAGTCCAGGATCTTGACGCGACCGTCCTTCGTCACGAAGAGGTTCTCGGGCTTCAAGTCCCGATGCACGATCCCCTTCTCGTGCGCGGCGGCCAGGCCCTCGGCGACCTGCCGCGCGTACTCGACCGCGCGCCGCACCGGCGGCGTCGCTTCGGAAAGACGCTCCCGCAGCGTCGCCCCCTCCAGAAGCTCCGACACGACGTAGGGCGCCCCGGCCGCCTCCCCCACGTCGTGGATCGTCAGGATGTTGGGATGATTCAGTGCCGAAGCCGCCCGCGCCTCCTGCTCGAAGCGCCGCAACCGGTCCGCATCAGCGGAGAGCGCCGCGGGGAGTACCTTGACTGCGACCTCGCGCCCGAGCCGTGTGTCCCTCGCGCGGTACACCTCGCCCATCCCGCCCGCCCCCAGGGGCGCCAGGATCTCGTAAGGGCCCAGCCTCGTCCCCGCCCCGATCACAAATCACCAATCACAAACCACAAATTCTCTCTTCTTCACTCGAACTTCTCCATCATCCAGACGTCTCCTCCGCGCGGGCGGAATCGGTCGAAAAGGACGAAACGGCCGTCCGGCGACCAACGCGGATAGTCGATCCGCGAATCCGGATCATCGAACTCAAAGACCCTCTCGGGCCTGCCTCCCGTCAGCGGCGAGACCCAGAGCGTCTTGTGCGCCAGCACGTCCAGGATCTTTCTCTGATCGGGCGAGAAGGACATGTGCGCACCGCCGACGACCTCCGGCATCTCCTCCGGCTCGCCTCCCGAGACCCGGACTCGGAGTGTCCGCGGCGTCGCGGAGGGACAACGGAAGACGATGGAAGCGCCGTCGGCGGTCCATTGGAGGAAATGTCCCATCACGCCCACGTCCGTCAGCCGCCGCGACTCTCCCCCTTCTCCGTTCATGACCCAGACTTCGAGCCGTCCCCCTTTGTCGGACATGTAGGCGATCTGACGCCCGTCGGGAGAGAAGGCGGGGTTGACGCTGATCGCGGGCCCTC
>WNGB01020677.1_pt1 | contig 18685 bp, 10 predicted proteins | sample 5400681 | NCBI WGS metagenome assembly WNGB01 (sample SAMN13153367, study PRJNA577476) | soil metagenome | isolation source: 115 cm soil or saprolite under grassland replicate 2 | place: USA:California | collected 2016-06-15 | reverse complement strand
CGCCGGCTCGATACACCTTGTGAGGGCGGGCCGGTCGGCCGTGCCAGCGTCGCACGCAGCGGGGATGGTGGATGGCGGACAACGGCCCGGCACCGGAGGGCAGGCGGCTCAGGCTGGCGCGCCGCAGCATCCAGCTCGGCCTGGTGGCGGCGCTGGTGGCGCTGCTCCCGCTGGTGCTGCTGGCGAGGCTGACCACGGCGCGTGCCCAGGACGCCGTGCGTGAGGAGGTCGGGGCGCGGTTGCGCCTGACGACGGCGTTGTCGGCCTCGCTGCTGGCCGAGCAGCTCGCGGGATTCACCACCCTGGTCGAGGCAGACGCCACGCGCCCGCGGCTGGTGCGGGCGGTTGCGGACGGCGACCCGTCCCGGTTCGACGGCGCCGAGATCGAACGGCAGCTGGAGGCGTTGCTGGCGTCGCGGGACGGGCTGGCGGGTGCAGGGCTGGTCGACCTGGACGGTGTCCTGCGCGGGATTCCGGGATCGCCGGAGCTGATCGGGAAGAGCTTCCGTGCCAGGGACTGGTACCGGGGGCTGGTCACCTCCAGGCGGACGTACGTCTCCGAGGCGTTCCGGTCGGCGCAGAAGGGCCACCCGCTGGTCGTGACCATCGCGACGTACGTGCGTGCCGCCAGCCCCGAGGGGCGGCCGCCCGGCAGGCCGCTTGCGATCCTGGTCGCCGGCGTCCGGCTCGACGCCGTGCAGGCCCTCGCCGACAGCGTCGCCGCGGTGCAGGGCGTCGACCTGTGGGTCGCCGACCAGCGCGGCAAGTTGCTGGCGGCGCCCGGAGGCCGCCCGGCTGGCCTCAACCCCGTCGCCACGCAGCCGATCGGCGCGGCAGCCTCCTTGCCGGCCGGGCAGCTGGACGACGTCGACGTCGCCGGCAGGGCCACGCTGGTGGTCCGGCAACAGGTCAGCCCGCTCGGGTGGACGGTGTTCGCCGCGGTCCCGCGCGCCGAGGCCTACGCCGGCGTCAGCGCGGTCCGTTCCACCATGCTGGCGGTGGCGATCCCGCTGGGCGTGATCGTCCTGTGCGGGATCCTCCTGCTGGTCCGGGTCCAGCGGCGCCAATGGCGCGGCGAGGTCGCGCTCCAGGCCGCGCGCGACGAGGCCCACCAGGCGTCGCGGATGAAGTCGGAGTTCCTGGCCAACATGAGCCATGAGATCCGCACGCCGATGAACGGCGTGGTGGGGATGACCGCGCTGCTGCTCGACACCGAGCTCGACGACGAGCAGCGTGACTTCGCCGAGACGGCCGCGCGCTCCGCCAGGGCGCTGCTGACGGTGATCGACGACATCCTCGACTTCTCCAAGGTCGAGGCCGGGCGCGTCGAGCTCGAGCGCACCGAGTTCGACCCGCGCTCGGTGGTCGAGGACGTGGCGCAGCTGCTCGCGGCGACCGCCGACGGCAAGGGCGTCGACCTGGTGAGCCAGGTCGACGGCGGCGTCCCCTCGATGCTCATGGGCGACCCCGCCCGGCTCCGCCAGGTGCTGACGAACCTGGCCGGCAACGCGGTGAAGTTCACCGACGCCGGCGAGGTGGTCGTCCGCGTCTGGGACGCCGGCCGCGACAACGGGACCGTCAAGGTGCGCTTCGAGGTGCGCGACACCGGCCTCGGCATCACCCCGGAGGCACAGGCGGCGCTGTTCGACGCGTTCTCGCAGGCGGACGCGTCGACCACCCGCCGCTTCGGCGGGACCGGCCTGGGCCTGGCCATCTCCCAGCGGCTGGTCGGGCTCATGGGTGGCCGCATCGCCGTCGACAGCCGGGAAGGCGCCGGGTCGACGTTCTCGTTCACGGTCCCCTTCGAGCGAGGGCCCGGCGTGCTCGGCCAGCCGCCGGCGCCGCGTGACGACCTCGCCGGGGTGCGGGTCCTGGTCGTCGACGACCACGAGACGAGCCGGGCGATGCTCACCCGGACGCTGGACGGGTGGCGCCTGCGACCCGAGGCCGTCGCCGACGCCGACCAGGCGCTGGTCCTGCTGCAGAGCGCCAAACGAGCCGCCGACCCGTTCGCGCTGGCGCTGGTCGACCGCAACATGCCCGGCCGCGACGGCCTCGGCCTGCTCCGGGCGGTCCGTGCGGACCCGGCCCTGGCCGAGGTCCGGGTCGTGCTGCTGACCGCGGCCGCGCGCCCCGGAGAAGCGGCGGAGGCGCGTGACGCAGGAAGCGACGCACAGCTCACCAAGCCGATCCGCCAGTCGCAGCTCTACGACGTGCTCGCCACCGTCCTCGCCGAGGGGCCCGGTGGCGAGACCGGCGAGCCGCGGCCGAGCGGCCAGGAGGCCCGTCATGGACGGCTTCGAGGCAGCCGCCGCGATCCGCAGGGCCGAGTCCGCCGGGCCACGGCTGCCGATCCTCGCCCTGACCGCCTCGGTGCTCGAAAGCGACCAGCGACGATGCCTCGCGGCGGGCATGGACGGCCACGTCGCCAAGCCCATCCGCCGCGAGGCGCTCGCCGACGCGCTCGACCAGTTCCTCCGCAACGACCCGGCCGCGCCTCCGACGACGGCGCGAGCCGACCGCCGCTGACCTGCGCTACGCCGGCTCGGTGGTGTCGTTGAGGACCTCGTGGCCCGGGCGCGGCTCCGCCGGGATGGTGCCCAGCCGCCCGGCCTGGTAGTCCTCGAACGCCTGGATCAGCTCCGCGCGGGTGTTCATCACGAACGGGCCGTAGGCGGCCACCGGCTCGCGGATCGGCTCGCCACCCAGGACCAGCACGTCCAGCTGCGGGCTGCGGCTCTCCTGCGCGGTGTCGGCGGTGACGGTCACCACGTCCCCCGGGCCGAAGACGGCGAGCTGGCCCAGGCGCACGGGCCGCCGCTGGGTCCCGACCGAGCCGGACCCGGCCAGCACGTACACCAGGGCGTTGAAGTCGGGCCGCCACGGCAACCGGAGCTGCGCGCCCGGGGCGAGGGTGGCGTGCAGCAGCGTGATCGGCGTGTAGGTGACGCCAGGCCCCTGGTGGCCGGCGACCTCGCCGGCGATCACCCGCAGCAGCGCCCCGCCGTCCGGCGAGCTGAGCAGCGTCACCGCGCCCCCGCGGATGTCCTGGTAGCGCGGCGGGCTCCACTTCAGCCGGGCGGGCAGGTTGACCCACAGCTGGAAGCCGTGGAACAGCCCGCCGCGCACCACGACCTCCTCCGGCGGCGCCTCGATGTGCAACACACCTCGACCTGCGGTCATCCACTGGGTGTCGCCGTCGGTGATGAGCCCGCCGCCGCCGTTGGAGTCCTGGTGCTGGAAGATGCCGTCGAGCATGTAGGTGACGGTCTCGAAGCCGCGGTGGGGATGCCAGGGGGTGCCCTTGGGCTCGCCGGGGGCGTAGTCGACCTCGCCCATCTGGTCCATGTGCACGAACGGGTCCAGGGCGCGCAGGTCGACGCCGGCGAAGGCGCGGCGGACGGGGAAGCCCTCACCCTCCAGGCCGCTGGGCGCGGTGGTGACCGAGACCACGGGGCGGTCGGTCGCTGCCGGGTCGGGGTCGGGGAGGCGTGGCAGGACCATGGTGTCGGCGCTGATGGCGGGCATGAGGGCTCCTTGGTGCTGGACGAGCTCAGGCGTGTCGTCCATTGCAAGGATACTTGCCGGCGCAACATTCCCTCGGATGCGGTAGGTCGCAGAACGACCACACGCCCAGGCGTGGGGCGCCACGTCGGGCGCCCCACGCCTCGTCGCCGCGACCGGCTACTCGGTGGCGATCGCAGCCAGCACGTCGAGCTTCGACGCGCGGCGGGCGGGCAGGATGGCGGCGACCACGCCGGCCACGGCGGCGACCAGGGCGCCGGCGGCCAACTGGCCTGTCGGAACCGTCAGCGCGATCTCGTCGGCCCTGACCATCGCCCAGCTGAAGAACAGGCCGATGACCAGGCCCATGCAGGTGCCGAACAGGGCGATGATCACCGACTCCCAGCGCACCATGGCGCGAACCTGGCGGCGGGCCATGCCGATCGCGCGTAGCAGGCCGATTTCTCGGGTGCGCTCGAAGACCGAGAGCGCGAGCGTGTTCGCGATGCCGAGCAGGGCGATCAGGACGGCCAGGGCGAGCAGGACGTAGAGCAGCCCGAGTTCCTGGTCGAAGTCGGCGGACTGCGCCCGCTTGTACTCGGCCCGGTCCTGCACCCTGGCGGTCGGGTAGTCGGCCGTCACCCGCTCCACCGCCGCCCTTGCGGTGGTCATGCTGACGCCGTCGGCCCGCTTGACCAGCACCTTGCTGTCGAGCTGGTCGCTGAAGTTCGCGTCGTAGGCGGGCAGGCCGAGCAGGTAGCTGGCGCCGGCGACGTGCTTGTCGCCGAAGATCGCGGCCACGGTGAGCCGCTGCTCGCCGGTCTCGGCGAAGCGGACGCGGACGGGGTCGCCGACGGACCAGCCCTTGGCCCTGGCCACGGTGTCGAGCACCGCGATGCCGTCGGTGTCCAGGTTCTCGAGGCGGCCGCCGGTGACGCCGAGGTCGACGATCCTGCCGTAACTGGCCGGGTCGACGGCCACGAGGTCGGATGCGGCGCCCGCGACCTCGGCCGTGTTGTTGCGGACGCCGGACGCGGCCTGGACCTCGGGCAGCCGGGCGAGGCGCCTGGCCAGGTCCGGGCTGAGCGCCGCGAAGCTCCCCGTGTCGATGCGGAAGTCGCTGGTGAAGGTCTTGTCGATGTCGGCCGTGAGCGATCTCCTGGTCGAGGACCCGAAGATCGCGATGAAGGCGACCAGGCTCACCCCGATCATCAGCGCCGCCGCGGTCGCCGAGGTGCGCTTGGGGTTGCGGGCGGCGTTCTCCCTCGCCAGCGTCCCAGGCATGCCCTCGAGAACGGGCAGGGGCATGCCGAGGAGCCGGCTTGCAGGCCGGGCGATCACCGGGCCGAGCACCGCGACGCCGATGAAGATGACGGCGGCGCCGAGACCCACCGCCACGACGGCGCGTCGCGAGTCGGACGCCAAGCCGAGCAACAGGCAGGTGACGCCCACGGCGGTGAGGGTGGCGCCGATCAGGACCCGGCGGCGGGACCGGCCCGAGCCGTCCTGGGCGAGGTCCCGCATGGCGGCGACCGGTGGAGCCTTCGCCGCCCTGCGCGCCGGGAGGACCGCGGAAGCGGCGCTGACCAGGACGCCGGTGAGCAGCGAGACGAGGACGGTACGGGGAGCGACGACGCTGGCGCCCGCCGGGATCTCGAGGAGCTTGAACGCGCCCAGCAGCGCTCTCAGCCCGGCGGCCACGCCGATGCCGGCGACCACGCCGAGCAGCGCGGCGATCAGCCCGACGGCGACGGCTTCCAGCAGGACCGAGCCGAGTACCTGGCGGCGGCTGGCGCCGATCGCGCGCAGCAGCGCCATCTCCCTGCCCCGTTGCGCCACGAGGATCGAGAAGGTGTTGTAGATGATGAACGACCCGACGAACAGGGCGATCAGGGCGAAGGCCAGCAGGCCGCGGTTGAGGCCCTTCACGGCCTTCTTGATGTCGCGGTCGGACTCCTTGACGATCGCCTTCCCGGTGACGACGTCGGCGCCGGGAAGTGCCGCGGCGAGCCGGTCGCGCAGCTGCTCCTGAGACACGCCCTGGTCGGCCACCACGCCGATGTCGTCGAACTTGCCCGGCTCGGCGATGAGGCGTTGCGCCGCGGCCTGGGTGAACAGGACGCCGTTCCCCGACGCGATGCTGTCGGCCGTGCCGAACCTCACGATGCCGACGATCCGCAACCGTTGCGGGCCCTTCTGCACGAGGACCGTGGCCTCCTCGCCCACGGCGAAGCCGCCCTGGTCGGCGGCGGCCTTGTTGATGACGGCCTCGTCGTCGGCCCGGGGTGCCCGGCCCGCGACCAGGTTGAACGGATTGAGTTGCGCCACCTGGTTCCAGTTGAGGCCGTAGGCGTACTGGGCCGTGCCGACGGCCTTGCCCTGCTCGTCCACCAGCTGGGCATAGCCCATGACGTTGCCCTCGGCGGCGCGGACGCCAGGGACGCCGGCGACGGTGCGCACCACGGCCTCGTCGACCGGGGGACGTTGCGCCTCGAATCCAGAGGTTCCCCGGGCCGCCGGACCGCGCACGACCGCGTCGGTGTGGACGTAGACGCTGCCGAACAGGTCGTGGAAGGTCCTCTGGATGGTGTCGGTGAGCACGAACGTACCGGCCATGAAGGCCACGCCGAGCAGCACGGCGAAGGCGGTGGCGAACAGGCGGAGCTTGCGGGCCACCAGGCCCGAGATGGTGGTCTTGAGCATCGGTCTCTACTCCCCCAGCTGCTTCAGGTGGTCGAGCACCCGCTCGGGGGTGGGCTCGGTCATCTCGTCGACGATGCGGCCGTCGCCCAGGAACACGACCCGGCCGGCGTAGCTGGCCGCCACCGGGTCGTGGGTGACCATCACGACGGTCTGGCCCAGCTCCCGCGCCGCCTGCGCCATGAAGGCGAGGATCTCGGCGCCGGCGTGGGAGTCGAGGTTGCCGGTGGGCTCGTCGGCGAAGACGATCTGTGGCCGGGCGGCCAGGGCACGGGCCACGGCCACCCGCTGCTGCTGGCCGCCGGACAGCTCACCGGGCCGGTGGGTCAGGCGGTCGCCCAGCCCGACGGTCCCAATGACGGTGTCCAACCAGGCCTTGTCGGGCTTGCGGCCGGCCAGGGTGGCGGGCAGGGTGATGTTCTCCAGCGCGCTGAGGGTCGGGATCAGGTTGAAGGCCTGGAAGACGAAGCCGATCCGGTCGCGTCGCAGCAGGGTGAGGCGTTTGTCGTCGAGGCGGGTGAGGTCGATCCCGCCGACGCGGACCTCGCCGGAGGTGAGGGTGTCGAGTCCGGCGACGCAGTGCACGAGCGTCGACTTGCCGGAGCCGGACGGGCCCATGATGGCGCTGAACTGGCCGGCGGCGAAGTCCAGCGTCACGCCGTCGAGGGCCCGCACCTCGGTGGCGCCCTTGCCGTAGACCTTGGTGGCGTCGACGACCGAGGCGGCCACGCCCGAATGGCTACGGGCCTGGGTGGTGGCGTCGGTGTAGGTGGTCATGGTCCCCTCCGCTCGACTGATCGGGTGCGGTTGATGGCTCGACGCTAGAGGCGGCGGGGCGGGCGGACATCGGGGCGGTCCCTGGATAACGGGCAGGGCTGACCCTGCGCTCCGGTGAGGGCAGGCCCTCATCCCGAGCCAGGGACAGCCCTCTGGTGTCCTCCCCGGCGAGTTGCGACGATGGCGGCATGAGGCCGACCCTGCTGATCGTCGACGACCATTCCGGGTTCCGCTCGCTGGCGCGCAGGCTGCTTGCGGCGAGCGGCTTCGAGGTGGTCGGGGAGGCCGCGGACGGGCACGCGGCGCTCGATGCCGCGCGTGCGCTGCGACCCGACGTGGTGCTGCTCGACGTCCAGCTTCCCGACCTCGACGGGTTCGAGGTGGCGGTGCGGCTCGGTGACGGTGAGGCCGCCCCCGCCGTGGTGCTGACGTCCAGTCGCGACCGCTCCGACTACGGCGCGCGCGTGGAGCGGTGTGGCGCGCGGGGGTTCATTCCCAAGGTGGAGCTGTCCGGGGCCGCGCTGCGCGCCCTCACGGGAGCGACCGGATGAGATGAGCCCGCGGCTGCGCCTGGCGCTCGTCCTTGCCGCGCTGGCAGCGGGGCTGGCCAACCTCGTGCTGCTGCTCCGGGCCGGCGAGGACCGGCCCGGGCCGCTCGCGTACATGCTGGTCGCGATCATCGGCGTGGGCTGGTCGTTCGTTGTGGCCGGCCTGGTGGCCTGGTCGCGGCGTCCCGGCAACCGCACCGGCGCGTTGATGGTCGCGGTCGGGCTGGCCTACTTGCTGAACGGCATGCTCCTGAACGGCGCGGCCCTCCTCCGCGAGCCGTTCGCGTTCACGCTGTGGTACTCGGTGGCGTTCCTGCCCGAAGCCGTCCTCGCCCACCTGATCGCCGTCTACCCCGACGGCCGCGCGACGACCCGCCCGCAACGCGTCTTCCTCGCCGCCAACTACGCGACCACCGTACCTCTGGCCCTCGTCCAGCTCTGGCTGGTGGACCCGGCCTCGCTCGGCTGCCCGGAATGCCCCGACGACCTCCTGGGCCTCGGTGGCCGCCACCCGTACGGTGAGGCGGTGGTCGCCGTCTCCGACCTCGGCCTCGCGGTCGTGGCCGCCCTGCTGCTGTGGATCGTGGTGACGCGCTGGCGGCAGGCGCCCGGGCCGAGCAGACGCAGCCTCGCTCCGGTCGCGCTGGTCGGCGTGGTGCTGGTGGTCGTCTTCATGACGGGCCAGGCGCTCAAGGTCGTCCTTCCCGACCCGCCGCCCGCGCTCGAAGCCGGGTTCGACCTGGCGATCGTCACGCTGCTGATGCTGTGGCCGCTGGCGTTCCTGGCCGGCCTGGCCCGCGTCCGGCTGGACCGCTCCGCCGTCGGCGACCTCGCCATCGAGCTCGCCGAGACCCGACCGCCCGGCCGGCTCGAGCAGGCCCTCGCCCGTGCCCTGCGTGACCCCACCGTCGAGGTCGCCTACTGGCTGCCCGACCGGAACGCCTTCGTCGACGCCGCGGGACGCCCCGTCGAGCTCCCCACCGGCGGCGCCGACCGCGCCGTCACCATCCTGCGGCGCGACGGCGATCCCGTCGCTGCCCTGCTCCACGACGCCGCCCTCGACGACGATCCCGCGCTGGTCCGCGCGGTCGCAGCGACGGCCCGCATGACCATCGAGAACGAGCGCCTGCATGCCGAGGTCCGCGCGCAGCTCGAGGAGGTTCGCGCCTCCCGCGCCCGCATCGTCGAGTTCGGCGACGCCGAGCGCCGCCGCGTCGAACGCAACCTGCACGACGGCGCCCAGCAGCGGCTCGTGAACCTCTCGCTCGCCCTCGGCATCGCCCGATCACAGGTCGCGACCGGATCGGGGGAAGGCGTCGCGTCGGCGCTGGACGAGGCGGCGGCCGAGCTGCGGCTTGCGCTCGCGGAGCTGCGCGAGCTTGCTCGCGGCATCCATCCGGTGATCCTCAGCGAGGCCGGGCTGGGGCCGGCGCTGGCGTCCCTGGCCGAACGCTCGCCGATCCCCGTGACCATCGGCACGGTCCCACCCGATCGGTTCCCGCCCCGCGTCGAGGAGACCGCCTACTACATCGCGTCCGAAGCGCTCGCCAACGCCGCCAAGCACGCCCGCGCCACGGCGGTCACGATCAATGCCCGGCGACTGGACGGCGAGCTCCTCGTCGAGGTCGGCGACGACGGCGTCGGCGGCGCCAACCCCGACGGCTCGGGCCTGCGCGGCCTCGCCGACCGGGTCGCCGCCCTGGACGGCCACCTCCACATTCACAGCCCAGCCGGGGAAGGCACCCGCATCACGGCGGAGCTGCCATGCGCGTCGTGATCGCCGACGATGCCGTCCTGTTCCGAGAGGGACTGGCGAGGGTGCTCGAGGCCGCCGGCATCCAGGTCGTCGCCCAGGTCGGCGACGCCGACAAGCTGCTCGCGCGGGTGCGCGCCGACCCACCCGACGCCGTCGTCGTGGACATCCGCATGCCGCCGACGCACACCCGCGAGGGCCTCGACGCCGCCCGGCACATCCGCGCGGAGCTCTCGCAGGTGGGTGTGCTGGTGCTGTCGCAATACGTCGAGCCGCACCACGCGATGCAGCTCCTGGAGGGTGGCACCCAGGGCGTCGGCTACCTGCTCAAGGACCGCGTCGCCGACGTGGCCGAGGTGGTCGACGCGGTTCGCCGCGTGGCCGGCGGCGGGTCGGTGATCGACCCGGAGGTCGTCGCGCAGCTCATCGGCCGCCCGCGTACCCGCAGCCCCATCCAGGAGCTGACCGACAGGGAGCGGGAGGTGCTCACCCTCATGGCCGAGGGACGCTCCAACCAGGCCATCTGCCAGCGGCTCTTCCTCAGCCCCAAGACGGTGGAGGCACACGTGCGCAGTATCTTCACCCGCCTCGACCTGCCCGTGACGCCCGACGACCACCGCCGCGTCCTCGCCGTTCTCGCCTTCCTGAGAGCGTAGCCCGGCGCTACACCGTCAGGGCACCTTGGCCGACAGACTGACAATTCTGCCCCCGCGGTCATCCACCGGGTGTCGCCGTCGGTGATGAAGCCGACGCTGCCGTTGGAGTCCTGGTGCAAGGTGGCGGACTCGTAGGATGTTCAGTGGGGTCGGATCACGGCCTCCGCACGCCCGGGATCATTCATGCTCGCAGCACCTCCCGCGGTCGCGGTGACGCCGCAGACTGCGCCTGCACCCGCGCTACCTACTTCCGCCGGATTGCGGGAAGGTGCGCGTGGGCGCATGCGGCCAAGGTTGGGCCGGGCGCAACGCCATCGTCGAGCGTGACCTCCCTCGTCCCTAGGCTGAGAGAATAATGAGCGGATGAGTGATCGGTTCTTCGGCCTGTTGCCGCGCCGCACCCGTCGGATCAGCGGCGGTAGGCGCGGCGCCGTGGCCGGCTCGACGGATGTTCCGCTGGTGGGGCGCTCCGAGGAGCTCGGCCGGGTGCTGGCCGCGCTGAGGCGCGCCGCCGCCGGGTCGGGCGGGGCGCTGCTGCTCGCCGGCGAGGCGGGCATCGGCAAGTCCCGGCTGGCTGTGGAGGCCCTCGCCCTGGCCCGTCAGCGCGGGTTCCAGACCCTCGAGGGTGCCGCGTACCCGCTGCAGGCCGACCTGGCCTACGCGCCGGTGCTGGAGGCGCTGAGGCCGTGCCTGGCCGGGCTGGAGCCCGGCCGCCTGGCCGCACTGGTCAGCGGCCTGCCCGATCTCGGCCGGTTGTTCGCCGGGCTGCACCTGCCGCCGCCGGAGCCGCTGGGAGATGCCTCTCTGGAGCGGACCCGCCTGTTCGAGGCGGTATCTCGCCTGGTCGAGCGGGTCGCGGCCGAGCGGCCGGTGGCGCTGCTGGTCGACGACCTGCACTGGGCCGACGCCGCCTCGCTGGAGCTGCTGCACTACCTCGCCCGGGGCCTTGAGGCCCGGCGCGTGCTGCTGCTGGGCACCTACCGCCTCGACGAGGCGCGCACCCACCCACCGCTGCGGGCGCTGGTGCGCTCGCTGCAGCGGCTCGGGCTGGCCGAGGAGCTCCCCGTCGGCGGCCTCGGCCCGGAGGCGGTCGCCACGCTGGCGGGCGCGCTGCTCGGCGGCGAGCCGCCGGCCGAGCTGCTCGGCGTGCTGCGCGAGCGGGCCGCCGGGACGCCGCTGTTCGTCTCCGCGCTCATCCGCGGGATGCGCGACACCGGCGAGCTGTTCCGCAGCGGCGGCGCCTGGGTCCTCGGGAGCGGGTCTCTGACCGCCGTGCCCGCGGTCGTGCGCGACCTGGTGCTGGCGCGGCTAGAGCGGCTGGACCCGGGAGACCGTTCGCTGCTGGAGCTGGTTGCGGTCGCCGGCGACGCGGCCTCCCCGGCGATCCTCGGCCGGCTCGGCGGGCCGGCAAGGGAGGAGCTCGACGAGGGGCTCCGCCGTCTCCGCGAGTCCGGCCTGGTCATCGAGGAGCCTGCAGGTTCCGAACTGGTCTATCGTGCCGCCCATCCCCTGATTACCGAGGTCGCCTACGGCGAGCTGCCGGAGACCCGGCGACGCCGGCTGCACGCCGGCGTCGCGGCCGCCCTGGAGGCGCTCCGCCCGGGCGACCCGCAGCTGCTCGCCCACCACTACCGGGCCGCGGCGGGGGAGGCCGACCCCGGACGCGCGATGGACGTCCTGGTCGCGGCGGGCCAGCAAGCCGAGGAGCTGCACGCCGACGCCGAGGCCGCCGACCACTACGCAGCTGCCTTGGCGCTCGCCCGCGCCGACCGGCCGGCCATGGTGGAGGAGCTGCTGGAGCGCCTGGGCCACACCCGCTCGCGCGCCGGCCAGTTCGAGGCGGCCGTGGCGGCCTGGTCCGAGGCTGCCGGCTGGCATGAACGATCTGGCGACCGGCCAGCCGCCGCCCGCCTGCGTGGCCTGCTCGCGCTGGCCGAGTGGGACCGGGGGCGGTTCGACGCCGCCGAGGCGCAGCTGGCCGCCGGGCTCGAAGCCGTCGAGGGCACCGGTGCGGACGCGGAACTGACCGACCTGCACTACGTCCGGCTGCAGCTCCTGGCGCGTCAGGTCGACCTCGCCGGGCTGGAGGAGGAAGCCTTGGCCCTGTTGGCCCTGGCCGAGCGCTCCGGGGCGCGGCAGGCGGTGGCCGCGTCCGCGGCGCACCTGGCCCGGGCCGAGGTCGCGTTCCTGCGCGGCCGACTGACGGTTGCCCGCGAGCACGGCCTGCAGGCGCTGGCGGTGGCCGAGCGGGCAGGTCTCAGCGCGCTGGCCATTGCCGCGCACCGGCACCTTGCCGTGACCGCCATCAACGTCGGCGACCACCATCGAGCCCACGAGTACGCGTTCGCCGACCTCGCGCTGGCCAGGCAGACCGGCTCGCCCACCCTCGAGCTGGGCGCCCGCTTCGTCGTGTTGGCGATCGACCTGGTCACCGACGCCTGGGAGGGGGTGCTGCGCGACGCCGACGAGCTGCTCGCCCTCTGCTACCGGGTCGGGTACGCCCGTGGCGTGGCCACCGCCCTGGCCGGACGCGCGTTCGTCTTCGCCCACCGCGGCCGGACAGAGGAGGCGGCCCGGTGCGTGGCCGAGGCTTGGGAGGTCTACGGCGGCGCCGCAGCAGCCGACCGGCACATCTTCACCGTGGTCGAGATCGCCGACGCGGCCGCCGCGCTCGCTGCCGGCGATCCGGCGCGGGCGCGGACGCTCGCCTCAGCGGCCGTGGCGACCCCCACGAGCCTGCCCTGCCTGGGCCTCGCCGTCCTCGGGCAGGCCCAGGTGGCGGCCGGCGACTTGGCCGGCGCGCTCGATACCGCCCGCCGGCTCGGCGGGCTCGGGCCGGATGCGCCGTGGCCGGGCGCGTGCGGGAGCTGGGTCGAGGGGCTGGCGCGGGCGGCGCTCGGCGAGCGGGGGGCGGCGCTGGCGTGCCTGCGGCGCGCCGCGGACCGCCTGGACGGGCTCGGCATGCCGTTCCAGGCTGCCAGGGCACGGCTCGGCTGGGCCGAGGTCGCCGCGGTGGTGCGCGCCGACGGGGATCAGGTCCTGGCGGGCAGGGCCGACGCGGTCGAGGCGGCCCGCCGGAGCCTGGCCGCCTTCGACCGGCTCGGCGCCCGCCCGTCCGCCGACCGAGCCCGCCGGTTGCTCCGCGATCTGGGGGAGCGGCCGGCCGCGCCCCCCAGGGCCGTCACCGGCGAGCTGTCGGAGCGGGAGCTGCAGGTGGTTCGCCTGGTCGCCGCCGGGCTCAGCAACGTGGAGATCGCCGGGCGGCTGTTCATCAGCCCCCGGACCGTCACCACCCACCTGCAGCACGTCTACGCCCGGCTCGGGCTCCCATCGCGGACGGCGCTGACCCGCTGGGTGCTGGAACGCGGCCTCGCCGCCGAGGATACGTAGGTCCCGGCGGGCCGATACGTAGGCGGACGGATGGGCCGGGTCGCCCGGGTGGGCGAGCATGAGCCGCCGGGCGACGACGCGATGATGGAAGGTGACGGCGATGACGCTGACAGGCATCGACCTGGTGATCCCCCTGGACGAGGTGGGATCGGCGGACGCCTCCCGGGTGGGCCGCAAGGCGGCCACGCTGGGCGCACTCAAACGGGCCGGGTTCCCGGTGCCCGACGGCCTGGTCGTGACGACCGAGGCACTGGCGCGGACCCTGGCCGCGGCCGCGCTGGACGCCGCCGCCGGCCCGGAGCAGGTGGCGGCGGTGCCGCTGCCCGGCGAGGTCGCCGCCGCCGTCGCCGCGGCGGCCCAGCGGATGGGTGGCGGGCCGCTGGCGGTGCGCTCCTCCGCGGTGGACGAGGACCTGCCCGGCGCCTCCTACGCCGGGCAGTACGAGAGCGTCCTCGGCGTGCCCGCGGGGGACCTGGCGTCGGCCGTGCGCCGCTGCTGGGCCTCGGCGTTCACCCACCACGTCGCCGCCTACCGGCGCTCCCGCGGGGTGGGGTCGGACGTGGGGATGGCGGTGCTGGTGCAGCCGATGGTGGCGGCCGAGGCGGCCGGGGTCGCCTTCAGCGCCGACCCGGTCACCGGCGACCGGGACACCGCAGTGGTGAGCGCGGTTCGCGGCCTGGGTGACCGGCTGGTCGCGGGGAGCGCGTCGCCCGACGAGTGGGTGGTGCGCGGCGTGGCGGCCACCTGCCGGGCGGCGCCGGAGGGCGCCATCGACGCCGAGGTCGCCGCCGCCGTGGCCGCGCTCGCCCGGCGGGTCGAGGCCCGACTGGGCGCGCCGCAGGACATCGAGTGGGCCTTGGCCGGTGGCGAACTGGTGCTGCTCCAGGCGCGGCCGATCACCGCCCTGCCGGTCCAGGCTGCGGAGCCGGTGCCCGTGCCGCTCGAGGTGCCGCCCGGGTTCTGGGAGCGGGAGGCCAGCCACGCGCCCAAGCCGTGGACGCCGATGACCCTCTCGGCCCTCGGCCACGCCCGCAACCGGGCCATGCGGCGCGCGTTCGCCGAGTTCGGGCCGCTGGCGGAGACCCTCGAGTTCGCTCAGATCGGCGGCTGGGAGTACACGCGGCTGGTGCCGCTGGGCGGCAAGGACCGGCCGGCGCCGCCCGCGCGGCTGATGCCGCTGCTGATCCGGCTGGTGCCGCGGCTGCGCCGACGCATCGCCGACGCAGTGGCCGCGGTCCGCTCCGACACGGCGGGCCGCTTCGTCGAGCAGTGGTACCAGCAGTGGCGGCCCGACCTGGCCGCGCGGATCGCGCTGCTGCGCGACATCGACCTCGGCGCGCTCGACGACGAGGAGCTGGACGCCGACACCACCCGCGCCCTCGCGTTGCTGCACGACGGCATCGACATCCACTTCCTGCTGCACGCCGCGCTCATGCCCATCCTCGCCGAGCTCGCCTTCGCCTGCAGGGAGCTGCTCGGCTGGGCCGACGAGGAGGCGTGCGAGCTGCTGGTCGGCCTGTCGACCACCTCCACCGACCCCGCCCGCCGGCTGGCCGAGCTGGCCGGCATGGCCGCCGACCGTCCCGCGGTGCGCCGCCTGCTGGGCGAGGCCGACGGCGGCGCCGCCGGCCGGCTGGCCGCGATCGACCCGGACTTCGCCGAGGCCTTCGCCGCCTACCAGCGCGAGTTCGCCTGTCGCGCGCTCCGCTACGAGATCGCCGACCCGTCGATCGCGGAGACACCGGAGCTCACCCTGCGGCTGCTGGCGGACCAGCTCACCCGCGGCCACGATCCGGCCGCCGGCGCCGCGGCGCTGGCCCACCGGAGGACGACCGCGGCCGGCCGGGCCCGGCCGGCCCTGGCCGGGCGGCCGCCCGCGGACCGCGAGCGCTTCGAGCGGGCGCTGGCCCGCGCCGAGCGGGCCTACCCGGTACGCGAGGACAACGAGTTCTTCACCGTGAGCGTCCCGCTCGCGCTGCTGCGCTACCGGGTGCTGGAGATCGGCCGGCGCCTGGCCGCCCGCGGACAGCTCGACCGGCGTGACGACGCCTTCTTCCTGACCGTGGAGGAGGCGCGGGCGACGCTGCGCGACGGCCAGCCCCAACGGGCGCTGGTCACCCGCCGCAGAGGGGAGCGCGCCTTCGTCGAGCAGCACCCGGGCCCGGCCACCTACGGCAAGGACCCCGGACCGCCGCCCCCGCTGGACGCCCTCCCCGCCGAGGCCAGGTTCACCATGACCGCGCTGCTGTGGTACATCGACCGGATCTTCGAAGCCGCGCCCTCCAGCCACGCCCAGCAGGCGGGCACCCAGGTCCTCGGCGGCATCGCCGCCTCGCCCGGCCGTTACACGGGGCCGGTCCGGGTGGTAGCGGACGAGTCCGAATTCGGCAAGCTGCGGCCAGGCGACGTGCTGGCCTGCCCGATCACCTCGCCGGTGTGGTCGGTGCTGTTCCCCAGCATCGGCGCGCTGGTCACCGACACCGGCGGGCTGCTGTCGCACGCGGCGATCATCGCCCGCGAGTACGCCGTGCCGGCCGTGGTCGCCACCGGCAACGCGACCGCCCTGCTCCGCGACGACCAGGTCGTCACCGTCGACGGCGGCGCCGGCCGGATCGAGGTGCAGGGATGAGCGCACCCGGCGCGGCGGCGACGCAGCCAATCGAAGGGCCGCTCGCCTTCCTCAGCGAGGCGGTCGCCGCCGCGGCCGTGGTCCAGACCGCCGAGCGCCTCGGGGTGCTCGCCCTCCTCGACGGTGGCCCGGTGACTGCCGCCGAGCTGACTGCCGCCTGCGCCGTCAGCGAGCGTGGCGCCCAGCTGCTCCTCGCCGCCCTGGCCGGACTGGGCCTGGCCGAGAGCGTCGGAGGCGGCGCCTGGCGCGCCGTGCTTCCCGACCTCGCCGGGCTCGCAGGCATGCCCCGGATGTGGGCGCACCTGGACGGAGCGGTCCGTGAGGACCGGCCGCTGGTGCGCGGCGACACACCCGGCGGCGCGGCCGCCTTCTACCCGGGCGCGGTCGGCCACCTCGGGGCGATGCTGGCGGCGACCGCGGAGCGGGCGGCGAGCCTGCTGCCGCCGGCGGCGCGGGTGCTGGACGCGGGCGCCGGCGCGGCCCCATGGAGCCTGGCGCTCGCCGCCCGCGACCCCGCCTGCCTGGTCACCGCCGTCGACCTGCCCGCGGTCATGCCCGCCACCCGCCGGGCGGTGACCGACGCCGGCTGTGAGCGGCAGTTCCGCTTCCTCGCCGGCGACCTGTTCGACGTCGAGCTCGGGCGCGGGGCCTACGACCTGGCGATCGCGGGCAACCTCTGTCACCTGTTCGGCGAGGCCGCCAACCGCCGCCTGCTCGGCCGCTTGCGCGACGCGCTTCGTCCCGGCGGGACGCTGGCCGTCGTGGACGTCATGCCGGGCGACGGGCCCACGCCGCGCTGGGTCGCGCTGTACGAGCTCGGCCTGCTGCTGCGCACCGCCAGCGGCCGGGTCCACCCGCTGGCGGCCTACCTCGGCTGGCTCCATGACGCCGGGTTCGAGCCGCCCGAGCGCCATCGCCTGGTCGACCGGGCACAGGGTGTGCTGCTCGTCGCCCGCAAGCTCGCGGGCGGCTGAAGCCGGGCGGCGAGGGCGCCGGCGCGGACCAGGTTCGTGCCGTCCGGCTCGCGACCTGCAGGTCGACGGTGAGCACGCTGCCCGCGCGGTGCAGCGCCACACGCCGCGGTCGCGGGGCAGGCCCTCGTCGTCGTGCCGACCGTGATCGGTGGTGGGGGCAGGATGGAACCGCTAGACGCCTTGGACGTCCGAGAGCGTGCGCTCACTCGGGCATGCGAGGCAGCCCGAGCCTGCGCGGATGAGTTGGACGGCCTGGTCGGGTTGGGCGGTGGCGGCGGGCTGGGTGGCGGTGGCTGGCTGCTGGGCGGGTTCAGCCTGGGAGCTTGCGGGTACCGCCCGGAGCAGGATCGTGGCCAGGACGGCGATGCCGACCGCGACGGTGGCGCTGAGCGCGGCGGTGAGCTGCAGCCCCTGGGTGAACGCCTCGCGGGCCGCGGCGAGCAGCGCGGTGGCGACGCCGTCGGGCAGGTGCGCGGCGACGCCGACGGCACCGCCCAGGGTGTCGCGGGCGACCGTGGCGGCCTGGGCCGGGATGGCTGGCGGCAGGGCGTCGGCCAGCTGGCTGCGGTAGACGGCGACGCCGACGCTGCCCAGGATCGCGATGCCGAGCGCGCCGCCGAGCTCGGCACCGGTCTCCGAGATCCCCGAGGCCGCCCCCGCCCTCTCGGGTGGGGCCGAGCTGACGATCAGGTCGGTCGTGGCCGTGAACACCGGCGCCAGCCCCAGCGAGACGACCAGCGAGGCGCCGGCGAGGATCGCCAGGTCGGCGTTGGGAGATCCACCGACCTGGGTCAGGACGGCCAGGCCGATCGCGGCCATGGCCAGGCCGGCACCGATCACGTAGGCGGGGCGGATGTGGCGCAGGATCCTGGGGGCCAGGTTGGACCCCACGATGAAGCCGACCGCCGACGGTAACGACCACAGCCCGGCTTCCAGCGGCGACAGCCCCAGCACGAGCTGGAGGTACTGGGCGACGAACAGGAAGTAGCCGACCACGATGAAGATGCCGAGCAGGTTGGTCGCCAGCGACGCGCTGAATGCCTGGATCCGGAACAGCCGAAGGTCGATCATCGGATCGGGCAGGTGCCGCTGCCGGCGCACGAACAGCACCCCGGCCACCAGCCCGACCACCACGGCAACGATGGCAAGCCAGCCGAGCCCGTCCTGGGCGATCTGCTTGAGCCCGAACACCACCGCCAGCACCGCGACCAGCGACAACCCGGCGCTGGCCAGGTCCAGCCGGCCGGCGTCGGGCGCGCGGTACTCCGGCAGCAGCCGCGGCCCCAGCACGAGCAGCAGCGCCATCACCGGCAGCGCCAGCAGGAACACCGAACCCCACCAGAAGTTCTCCAGCAGCACCCCGCCCAGCACCGGCCCGATCGCGCCACCGGCCGAGAAGCTGGTGATCCAGATCCCGATCGCGGTGGTGCGCTGCCTGGGGTCAGGGAACATGCTGAAGATCAGCGACAGCGTCGACGGCGCCAGGGTCGCCCCCGCGATCCCCAACAGCGCCCTGGCGGCGATCAGCATCTCCGGGCTGGTCGAGGCGGCGGCCAGCACCGAGACCACCCCGAAGGCGCCGGCGCCGGCCAGCAGCAGCCGGCGGCGGCCGATGCGGTCGCCCAGGGTCCCCATGGTGACCAGGAACCCGGCGACCATGAACCCGTAGATGTCGGTGATCCACAGCAACTCCGCGCTGCTTGGCCGCAGCTGCTCGCTCAGCGACGGCACCGCCAGGTGCAGCACGGTCAGGT
>WNGB01008610.1_pt1 | contig 18690 bp, 18 predicted proteins | sample 5400681 | NCBI WGS metagenome assembly WNGB01 (sample SAMN13153367, study PRJNA577476) | soil metagenome | isolation source: 115 cm soil or saprolite under grassland replicate 2 | place: USA:California | collected 2016-06-15 | reverse complement strand
GTACCAAGCGGTGGAGCTTGTCGGGGTTGACAAGCGGGAGGCGGGCCAATACCCGTGCATCGATCCGATCGCTTTTAGCGTGGCGCTGATAGTAGCGGCGGAGGTCGGCGACCTCCTGACTATTGACCAGAGAGACCGCAACCGCTTGCCGCGCGTAATACAGGGCGACGGGAAACCAGGCCATACCGGTCGGTTCCATCACGATCTGCACCTCCGTCGAGAGTGCGCCGTCACGTGCCCGCACGAGCAACTGATCCAGCTCGTTGGGATGGGTGTGGACGGTCAGGATCGGGGTGCAGAAGTGCCCAGCCTCGTCCAGAACCACCGCTTTGTGGGCGGTTTGAACCGCCAAGTCGAGACCAATGGTGCGCATACACCCTCCTTATCACATGATATGAACGATGACACGCGGGAGGCGAGCGGGCCGCTCGATGCCCAGGTCCAGTACATAGTGGGGATACACACCCCCAAGCTTGCGAGTGATGCGGGGCCCTGGTGATTGCCAGTCCCCAATGTTCGTGAGTAGGGTCACCTGGGCGGGAGGATGGCACTCTATCGAAAGGGGCCGCACAGCGCCCCAGCGCACATTGTGTACTGTTCCCCGTGCTTGACACCTCCCGATTTATCTACCTCGTAGCCAGTCCCCCCATCCAGGTGGAAACCATTCTCCGGTTGTTCGACATCCTGCGGGTCTCGCTTGTAGCGATGCCGCCCGGCCCTGTGCGGTTCTTGCTGGAGTTGACGGCTGCCGCCGACCTGTGCTATCCTTGATTGGGTAACTTGTGAGCGGGGATATGCCACGCAAAGAACATCACACGACGCCCACCATCATCGGCCACAGCCTCTATACCGATCTGGTCGCCGTGTCCCGCGCCACTCCCGCCTGGTGCGATTGGCTGGCGCAGCATACCACCTTCTACCTAGACTCGCCGCTCGGCACCTTTACCGCACGGCGCCAGCCGCGCTCTGGTGCCGTCTTCTGGTATGCCTTTCGCCGCTACCATAAGCGGCTCTACAAGGTCTACCTGAGCCGGTCGGCTGATCTCACCATCGCGCGGTTGCTGACGGTGGCCCCGCAAGTGGCAGAGCAAGCTGGCGCCTGACCCCGCTATCGCGATCCCTAGCGGGCGGGCTATCATGAACGTACAATGGGTGGTTGACCGTCGGCGCTTGCCTACCTTGCTCGATCGTCGGCCGGACTGGACCCTCCAGGATCTCGCCGATGCGATTGGCCGCTCACGCGCGTGGGTCAAGCAGTGGGTCGCCCGGTTGCGGCAGGCCGCGCCTTCCGACGATCCCGTGCTCCAGGGTCGGGAGTGCGCCCGGCCCACGCCACCACCCCGTCTCAGTCAGGTCGTCATCGACCGCAGTCTGGCCATCCGCGCCAACCCGCCTCAGAATCTCAACCGCATTCCCGGTCCCAAAGCGATCCTCTATTACTTACAGCAAGAGGCGACGACGACCTTGCAGGGTGAGCGACTGCCGCGCGCGACCCGCACGATCTGGCAGATCCTGCGTCAGCATCAGCGGATTGTCTCGCCTCACAGACAAGCCCATCATCCAGTCTCCCGTCCAGAACCCATGCAGAGCTGGCAGCTGGACTGTAAGGCTGCCTCGACCGTTCCGCCCGCGGCAGACGGCAAGCAGCAACACCTGGTAGAGCTGCTCGATGTCGTCGATGGAGGCACCTCCATCCTGATCGCGGCCGCGGCGCGGCCCGATTTTACGATGGCCACCGCCATTGAGACCGCCACCGCGATCGTGACCGAACCGCGGTTGCCGGACATGGTCACGCTCGAGCGTGACCCGCGCTTTGGCGGTGAGACAAGGCCGCGCGAGAGCCCCTCGCCGTTCCTACGCTTCTGGCGGTGCCTGGGGGTCGCGGTGACGATCTGTCCGCCGCACCGGCCCGACCGCAATGGGTTTGTCGAACGCTGCCATCGCACCTACGACGAGGCATGTTTGCCGGTCTATCGGCCCGCCGATCTGGAGAGTGTGCGCACGGTTACGGCGGTCTTCCTGCAGCATTACAACGAGGAGCGCCCGCACCAGGGATTGGCCTGTGGCACTCCGCCGCCGCGCGTGGCCTTCCCCAGCTTGCCCGCTCGCCCGCCGGTCCCACTGACGGTTGACCCCGATCGCTCTCTCAGCGCGTTGCATGGGAAGTGTTCTGTACGCAACGTGCAGCAGGATACAAGTGTGACGGTCGGTGCTGGGCGCTACTACCTGACGCAGGCGCTGAGAGGCCAACAGGTCATAGTGCAGATTGACGCGCCCGATCGGACGTTGGTCGTCACGCACACTGGTCAGGAGGTGAAACGGGTGGCGATTGTGGGGCGCGGGCGCGGGCGGGTGCCGTTTGCGCAATTTGTGGAATTGCTGTGTGCGGAAGCGAGGACGGGCCGCGTGCCACCCCAGTCCACGCCCCACCAGTTGGCGTTGCCGCTGTAGGGGCAAAACGCTTGACAGAGCGGCGAGCGGCCTGGACACGAGGTTGGTACTCTGGGGGTGCTGAGGACGGGAAACAGTACACACATTGAGCCGACTCCGGCCCTCCCAGGCAATAGTGTAGCCCCACCAGCCGCGACCTGCCAATCGAGCCGTGGCGTTCCTGAACGAGTCCAATATACAAGCGCACATTATGAAGCGTGACACGAGAAACCACCCGATTTTGGCGCGGCTGAACTTCACCATTGGGCCGCCGCTCAGAAGTATCCATACTCCCGACTGATGCCATTGCCGCGCTCAGCGCGTACACTGATCGAGCACTCTCGCGCCAGTTGCATCGTCTCATCTGATCAGCCCTCGTACGATGTCGGCGGCTGGTGCACAATCCGTTCTACGGCCGAGGGGATGTCGTCGTGTAGCGCATTCTTCTGACCGGGATGTCTGGAACCGGCAAGTCCGTGCTGATCGGCGAGCTTGCTGCACGCGGCTATAAGGCCGTGGATGCGGACTGTGACGTGTTCTCCGAGTGGGTGGAGTTCATCGGCGGCTCCGGGGCGGCTGAGTTGCCGGTGGAAGCGGGCAGGGACTGGATGTGGCGAGAGAACTGGATTCAAGAGCTCTTGTCCACCGAGGACGCCGACGTCTTGTTCCTGAGCGGTTGTGCGCAGAACATGCGGAAGTTCCTTCCCCAATTCGACCACGTCGTACTGCTGAGTGCGCCTGCTGATGTGATCGTTGAACGATTGAACACCAGGACAAACAGTCCGTACGGCAAGCATCCCGACGAAGTCGCGCGTGTGCTGAGCTTGCTGGAAACGGTCGAGCCGTTGCTGCGAGGTGCCGCAAGATACGAGATCGATACAGTGCGTGGCTCGACGATGTCATGGCGAGCGTGCTCCGGCTGGTGCAGTCACAGAAATGATGCTTGCTGAACGGTTACCCACATTCGTGCGCGGCCCAACACGGCGCTGTAGCTGACGCCGCTGCGCGTCCAGCGAGGTCAAGTGACGCTATCCGGAAGCGCTGCAAACGTGCGACGGATGGGCTCATCGAATCCCCGACGCTGCGCGCTCGGGCGCTTGCAGCAGCAGCGGCTCGTACGGCCGCACACGCTCGCGATACCGTCCCCCTAACAGGCGTCCGACCGGCTGCCCGGTGGCCTGGCCTAAAATGTCCCAGAGGGCGATATCAATGCCACTGATCGTATGCGTGATCGCGCCGCCGCGCCCGTGTTAGTCCAGCGCCCCCAGATATCAGTGAAGCGAACCGGATAGTTCGCAGTACTGTCCGAGCTGACATACCTGCCCATGATGTCGTGTCCGGCGACCGCGCGATCCATGCGCACACGCTCGGGCGCGAGGTGCAGGTAGAGTGAGGTCTCGAACTCGTCGGCGTGCGCGATGAACGGCGCGCCGCCGGCCGCAGCGAAGGCATCCAGCTTTTTGCATGGCAATCGCTTCGTTCATCTCTGGCCATGTCAAGCGGTTATAGCGATATTATGCGGCGACGTCAGCGATTCCCTACTCCTTTCTCCACCTGCGTGCGCGTGGTATACTCATCGGCGAGTATGCGGGTGAGGGGAAATAAATAGGTGTCATCCGATCGTCAGCTGCGGCCCAGGATGGCGTTGCCGACACTCGTCATAGTAATCACGGTAGGTCAGAATGCGCACGCCCTGGCCTTGCGCGTAGCGGATGAACGCTTCCGTGGCGCGCATCTCGGGATCCTCACGGATGCTGCTCCAGTCATGCTGGCACAGCGAGAAGACCTTGCCTCGTTCGCCGCTCGGTCAATGTAGGGTTTCACCGACTCCACGTAACCTTCCAGATCCTCCCATCCCAACACCTCAGCCCGAATCACGCAATCATGCCAGCCATGGATCGGGATCTCCAGCATCTCAGGAAAGCCTAGCGCCTGATACCAATACGGCTGCAGGTCCATTGAGACGGGATGCCAATCATGCTCATTGCGGCCATCAGTCCGTGTGAAGCGAATCCCCTCCTCCCAGAGCACTTCCAAAATGTCGGGCCTGTCTCGTAGCCCGCGGTAGTAGCACCACGGCCCAGTCAGTCCAATACTTTCTACATCAAGGTGCTTACGCAACAGCTGGCTGGCCTTACGCACCTCATGGCGCGTTTCCTGTAGGCTGACTCCACGCACCACCCGGATTGACTTGCCATCGTCAATATGCACCGTTTTGAGCAATTGGTGCGAGTAGGTGTGCTGTTGCAGGTCAAAGAGCGGATCTACGGCGATGGCCTGGAACTCCGACACCCATTGCTCAAGCGTTTGGCCCACAATAAACAGCGTCGCAGGGACTCCGAGTCGGTTGTGAAGTACTCTGGCCTGCTCCAGAAAACGTGGGGTCACATCCGCAGCGGCGCGCGCCTCCACGTCGTAGCCAATCAACATGATACCCTTCATACGGCGCCCCAGAGATGTAGAGCTGGAGGTGCGAAGCACATTCTATCAAATACGGCCCACGCGACCGTGTGCTGGCGATCGCTCCTGATCCAAATTCAATAGCGGCACGTGCCTTGCCCCATGACAAAGCGTGACAAACCGGACCGTTTGCGTACATCCACTAGACTGCTGCCACTGAGCGTAACACTTTGTTGAGGCCGACGACCGTCTCCTCGACATCCTCCTGGGTGAGCAGGGGATTGACGTCCAGATGAACGGCCCGGCTCAATAGATCGAGCGTGTGCGGACACATGTCGGTGCGATATTCCACTGGCGCCCCCCAGCGCCACGGACCGCCCTCGGCCGACCACGTGCGTTTGGCCAAGATCGGCCCCCAGTGCGCATAGACATGGTAGTCGACATCCTCGGGCCGGTACATGTCGCTCGCGCCAATATTCTCCGCACGCAAGGCCCGGATGACGCGGTCGGCCAGATCGGCGCTGGGCATGAAGAAGATCAGCGCGATCCCGGTGTCGCCTTCGACATCGGTGATGGTACGGTAGTGGCCCCGCGCGCGCGCCAGCGCATCGGCCATGCCGGCTTTGATCGCGAGCTTGCGTGTCAGCATCTCCTCAAGCAGGCCGTCAAGGCGTCTGAGTTGCACCAGTGCGACGGCGGCGAGCAGTTCGGGCATCCGAAAGTTCATCCCGAGCAGGATCTTGTCTGCTGGGATGTTGTTGCGTTCGCCGCCGACGACATCCTGCAGCATCAGGACGCGCTTATGCAACTCCTCGTCGGAGGTTGTCACCAGGCCGCCCTCACCGCTGGTGATGATCTTGTTGAACTGCAGGCTGAAGGCGCCGACATCACCAATGCTGCCGAGGCTGCGTCCCTGGAAGCTGCCGCCATCCGCCTGCGCTACATCCTCGATCACGCGCAGGCCATGGCGGCGAGCCACCTCCATGAGTCTGTCCATGTCGCTGGGTGCGCCGCGCATGTGAACCGGCATGATCGCCCGGGTGCGGCGCGTGATCTTTCGTTCAACATCCTCCGGGTCGAGCGTCAGACTCTCGTCCACGTCGGCCAGCACCGGGATAGCGCCAACCATAGTCACGGCCGATGCCGAGGCGATCCACGTATAGGCCGGCACGATCACCTCGTCGCCGGGGCCGACACCCAAGCCCATCAGGCCGCAGATCAACGCCGCCGTGCCTGAAGTGACGGCGGCCGCGTGCCTCGTACCCATATGCGTGGCGAACGCCTGCTCGAGCTCGGCTGCGCGGGACGGACCCGGGTTCGGCCCGTAGTAACGAAAGAGGCGCTTGCTGCGGATCACCTCGACCACGGCCTGCTCTTCCTCGGCGCCGATGAGATTGCCGCCTGGGTACATCGGCGGATCAGGCCGGCGCCGTGCCGGCGGGCCGCCATCGATCGCTAAGCGGTCGGCTTGAGCGCTCTTCGACCTGGTTGTCATCACATAACTCCTTTGCTCGACATGTTCACTTCACACTGCCCGCCGTAAGGCCAGCGATGAAGTAGCGCTGCAGCGTGGCAAAAAGGATCAGAATCGGAATGCTGGCCAGGACTGAGCCAGCCATCACCACGGCGGGGGTTTTGACTTCGCCCTGCTGGGCGACAACCGATAGCCATAGCTGTATCGGGAATAGCTCCTGGCTGCGCAGGAAGACCAGCGGACCGAGAAACTCGTTCCATGTGCTCAGAAAGATGAAGATGGCCAGTGAGGCGAGTGCAGGGATGATGATCGGCAGCACGACCTGCCAGTAGATGCCGAACTCGCCAGCGCCGTCGATCCGGGCTGCGTCCAGCAGGTCGTCTGATAGCGACAGGCAATACTGGCGCATCCAGAAGATGCCGAAGGCGTTGGCGATCCCGGGTATGATCAAAGGCAAGTAGGTGTCGATCCAGTGGATGCGGGCCATGATGATGAAATTCGGGATCAGCCCAACGCCGCTTGGGATCATCATCGTCACGAGGATACCGATGAACAGGGCCTCGCGACCGCGGAAGCGCAGTTTGGCGAACGTGTAGCCCGCCAGCGAGCAGAAGGCCACCTGCAGGATCACCGAGACGACAGCCAGAAACGTGCTGTTCAACATCCCACGCCCGAAGAGCGAGCGCGCGAATAGTTGCTGGTAGTTCTCGAGCGAGAGCGTATGCGGGAAGAGCGGGATCGGCAGCGCGTAGTACTCCGCCTTGGGCCGCACCGAGGACAGAACCATCCAGTAGAATGGCAGCAAGAACGCGATTCCGGCCAGTATCAAGACGACATAGAGCGCTGCCTGTGTGGCGCGCGCCCGCAGCCGCGCGGCCAGCGAGAGGCCACTGCGGGTGCGGGATGGCGTAACGCTGGTGATTGTCATCGTGTGATCTCCTCAAGCCGCCTCGCGGCCACCTAGCTTCAACTGGAGCATGGACAGGGCGAAGATGATCGCCGCCAGCGCCCAGGCGATAGCCGAGGCATAGCCGAATTTGAAGTAGCGAAAAGAGTTCTGGTACAAGAAGGTGCCAGTCACCAGCCCGGCCTGATTCATCCCTCCGCCCGGCCCAAACAAGACATAGGGCTCGGCGAAGAGATTGAATGTCCCGATGGTCGAGATGATCGCGTCAAACAGGATCACCGGGCGCATCAGCGGGATGGTGATATGCCAGAAGGCTTGCACATCCGTTGCACCGTCCACCCGTGCCGCCTCGTACAGATCGCCAGGAATACTTTGCAGCCCGGCCAGCATAATCACCATGTCGTTGCCGGTCCAGCGCCACAAGAGGGCCAGGACAAGGATGGCCTTCATCCAGGTTGGGTCGCTCAACCAATTGACGGGCGAGAGACCGAGGGCTTCGAGCGCACTATTGAAAAGACCAAATGACATGCTGAAGAGCTGACCAAAGATGAGGCCAGTGATGACCAGTGAGGTGACAACTGGCAGAAAGTATACGGTGCGGAACGCACTGCGGAAGCGCACACGCCGGGAGTTAAGAAGAGCGGCGAAGACCAGCGCCAATAGAATCATCGGCGGCACGCTGCCGATCCAGACATATACGGTGTTCCATAACGACTTATAGAACGCTGGATCGCGCAGCAGAACCTGGTAGTTTTGCAGACCGACAAACATCCCCGGCGTCGTCCCGCGCCAGTCGTACAGGCTGACGGCCAGGGAAAAGACGATCGGTAGCAGGCCAAACGCCAGGAAGATGATGTAGAATGGCGAGATAAAGACATACGGCGCGGCGGCGCGCCACCAGCGATCTCGGCGGCGCACGGTGGGTCGCTGCGCGTGTGTGAGCTGCGCAGTAGGAGCCATAGTCCCTCCTTACCCCTTCTTCAGCTTCTCGCGCATCTCTTGCGCCGCCGCACGCAAGCCATCCTCCGCCGACTTCTGGCCGTTCAAGATCTCCTGCAAGTAGTTGCCCATGATCTCCTGCGCCTCGGTGAAGCCGGTGCCAAAGAAGACGTCGGGCGTGTCCTTGGCGATTGCTCTCGATAGTTCAACCACTTTCTGGCCGCCGAAGTAGTCGTCCGACTTGGTCTCGAGCTCGTCTAGCAGCGGTTTATAGGCTGGGAGAATCTTGGTCTTCTCGTAGAGGCGGCGAGCGCCATCGCCGATCAAACTCATATGCGCCAGCTCCCAGGCGGATGACTTCAACGTGCTCTGCTGGGGGATGACCCAGACGGTGGGGTACTGATACCCGATCCGTGGCCCGCCCTTCTTCACAGCCGGCACGCGCATGAGACGCCACTTGCCCGACAGCTCAGGCATATTCTGAGTTAACGTGCTCGGATACCAGGCGGCGCCGATGATCTGGGCAGTAACCTTGCCACTCTTGAGCGCCGCGGTCATCTCGTCGCCGTATGCGCCGCCGTTCACGTTCTGGAGCACACCTTTCGCTCCCCAGAGCGGCTTGAGCGCGTTCACCGCCTCGACCATCTTGGGATCATCCACGATCACCTGGGTATCATCCTTGTTGAAGTAATAGCCAGGGAAGCCCTGCTCGACGGCAAGTACCTCAAACAGGTTGAAGTCATTGGCATTCATCGCGTACAGGCTCACCTTGCCCTGGCTGGCGTCGTGGACCTGGCCGCTGGCGTTCGCGAGATCAGCCCATGTTTCGATCTTTTCCTCCTGAACGCTATATTGGTCCCACAGGTCCTTGCGGTAGAACACGCCAACCGGTTCAGAGTCCGTGGCAAGCCCATAGAATTTGCCCTTATAGGAACCCAGAGAAACGATCGGTGGCACGAACTGGTCAAAATACGGCTTGGCCTGCTCACTCAAATCGGTCAGGCCATCCACATACTGTGTCAGTCGCAGCACGTCGATCCCAACCAGATCGGGGGCACCAGTCCCGGCGACGATGGCATTCAACAGGTTGGTGTGCGTGTCGTCGTAACCGAACTTCTTGATATCGACTTTGACATTCGGGAACTGCTTAGTGAAGGCATCAACCTGCGACTCGATGCCTTCATACGTCCCCTCAAACCCCCAGACGGTGAGCGTGCCGCTCTCGCCGCTCGCAGCCGCAGGCGCCGCTGTCGGCGCGGTTGCACCCCCAGCAGTCGGCGCGATTGCACCCCCAGCAGTCGGCGCGATTGCACCCCCAGCAGCGGGTGCGGTTGCGCCCCCAGCAGCGGGTGCGGTTGCCCCCATCGCCGCCGGCGCAGTTGGCACAGTTGGCGCTGCCGGCTCGGAACCGCACGCTGCAAGTACAGCCCCGGCTGTGGCGCCTGCCGATAGGCGCAAGAATTGCCTGCGAGTGATGCGCTTGACCATGGTTCCCTCCTGTGAAACATCTGATACACAGCGGAACACTTGATGACCCGTGTCTGCTGGCAGAACCAACCGACTGGCGCGCTAGGAACGACAGTGAAGGCGTGCCCTAGAGGCGATGAACCCTTAGGTTCAGATGATGCAGAGCGCGATGCAGTCTGGTGGTATTGATTACGTTGGTTGTTGAGGGGCAGAATCTTTGCCGAACCGCTTGCGCAACCCTATCACACTGGTTGGTCAGCGAAAGTCCTGTCGTGAACATCTGGTTAATTGCATTTTATCATTAAACGGCCATATGTCAAGCCTGTAACTGGACACTTTTGTGAATTTAAATATAAACTTCGTTCTGTAAGGGGCCAATACATTGAAGAAAGCCGTACTTCATGGTATCCTTGCACGGCAGTAGCGCGGGTGAACCCAAAAAGAACGAGGACTCAAGCGGATGTCTCTCCCTACCAATGACCGTCGGCTGGCTATTCTTCAACTCATCCGTCAAGCAGGCCAGTTGACTCGTCGCGAGATCGCACAGCGCGTCGGTCTCAGCTTGAGCCTGGTGAGCCGACTTACGACCGATTTGCTCGCACAGGGCCTGATCTCCGAAGTCGGGAGATCCGAGTCGGACGGTGGCCGCCCTCCTGATCTTCTAGCGCTTGCTCCGAACGCGGCTTATCTGGTCGGGCTCGACATCGGCGGTCGGCATCAACGAGCGATTGTTGTCGACCTGCGGGGGGCGATCGTTGCCAGCCTGGTTGAACCGACGCCCCTCTCAACTGAGCGTGAAGCGATTCTGGACAACCTGGAGCAGTTGATCGACCGGATCATTCGTGAAGCTGGCCTCACACGTAGCGCAGTCATGGGAGTTGGCCTCGCCCTCCGAGCAATTGTCGATTCAACCGCAGGCGTTGTCCTTGGCTGGCCAAACACCCCCGCTTGGTCGGCCGCATGGACGGATTTTGCCGTTCGCGATGCTCTGGCGGCACGGTTGCCCTGGGAGCGCATTGCTGTCGATGATACCGTGCGCACACTCGGGGTCGCTGAAGCCCAGTACGGGCATGGCATACACGATCAGAATTTTGTGTTTGTGCTGGCTGATACCGGCATCGGCATGGCGATTATGCTCGGAGGGACGCCGTATCTAGGGCCAAGCCATATCGCCGGCGAAATCGGCCATATTGCATTTGACGCTGTATCAACCCTGTGTGATTGTGGCAATACCGGCTGCCTTGAGACCCTGTCATCGACAACCGCGATCTTAGGACAGGTTCGGCGGCGATTGGCCGACTCGCACATTCGTACCGTGTTGCGTCGGAGCGACAGGGAGCCCCGCATTGAGGAGGTCATTGACGCTGCTGCAACTGGCGACAAGCTGGCATACCAACTCCTGACTGAAGCCGGCGAGTACTTCGGCAGCGCACTGGCAATCGTGCTGAACTTACTTGGGCCTAAGCTGGTCGTTGTGGGTGGGAAACTGGCAGACTCGAACGTCTACCTTGATGCCGCGTGGCGTATGATGAAGCTACGGACACTCGACCAAGCGTCCCGCGATGTACGCGTAGTGCGGAGCGAACAGGGCGAGTTAGCCGGCGCACGCGGCGCGGCGAGCTTGGTCCTCGACGCTTTGTTCAGTTCAGGCAGTTCGAACATTCTCATTCATGGGATGCAGCCCGTCCCAAAGTGAAGTAGAAATCACTCGCTGCAACATATTGCCGTAATCATTGTGATCTCATTCGGGAGCGCCATGAACAAGCAACTGGGGTTTGGATTTGTCGGAGCTGGTGAGATCGCAGTCGCCTCCGTTGAGGCGCTGCGCTCGCCATGGGTTCAGCACGCGCATCTACGATGTGCGCCATGACCTCGCCCAAGATCTCGCCGCGAGATATGGTGGACAACCGCCCGACTTGATCGAGACACTCCTCGGCGATCCAGAGGTGACCGGTTTTCGACTCACCTTCCGTATGGTACTGTTCTCAGGTTCGGTAATGTGTGGTACAACACACAAATTGCGTCCCTGACCTCTATCCCTCACCAGCGATATGCCGCAGTAACTGCGCTCATAAGGTCTCCGCCACATCGAAGATGACTTTGCCGGATCGGCCACTCTCCATCACCGCAAAGGCGTTGTGCGCCTGCTCCAGCGGAAAGTGATGCGTGCTCAAACGCGCGAAGGGCAAGTCATGCGCCATGGTGCGCTCGATCAGCAGGGGAAAGTAGCAGAGTGGTGTCGCGGCGATCCCCAGCAACCGGAGCTGTGCGCTGAGGAAGAACCGATCTGCGCTCAGAGTTAGAGGGGGGCGAAAAAGTGCAGAAGATCTTGGGTGACACGGTGTCGAGGCCAAGCGCTTCTGGATTCTGTAGCCACCCGAATTTCCTCACGCACTATAATGCGTTACAAGGCTCTGAAACGTGACAACCGGTTCTGGTGTGTCATACTGCGTGGTAGGTAAGGCAGCGTTTCTTTCGGACGCCGTATTCCGCTAGCCTACGCTCGAAAAGGTCGAAAGCTACTTCGATGCCACTGCCACAGAGACACATCGCGTGATGGAAATACGCCTGCCATCAGCGCGATCACCAGCGCTTCCTTGGTGCTGCGTTCATGCGCGTATAATAGACGGCATGACCGATATCCAGACGGGCCTGGCGCTCCTCCAAGCGCTCGGCATTTTCGTCGAGGGATGCGGGTGTGACCAGCTCTTGACCCATGGCTGATCGGCGGCACCAAGGAGTATTCGATGGATATCCCCTTGCTCTTCGGCCCGTACAGCAGTGCTGCGCTGGCCCATAGCGATCAGCTAGCGCCCTATGATGCCAATGCCATTGGTTTCATATGTTTGACGAGCGCGTTCGAGGCCCAGCTTGCGCCGGCGATTGATGTATTCGCCACGGCCGTGGCACATATTCGTGGTAACGCTGCTGGAGCGATGCCAGGAGAGGAGGCTTCAACATGACTGAGCGGAAGATCAAGCTTGGCATCGTCGGTGCCGGCATCTGGGGCCGCAATCACGCGCTCGCACTGACGACGCATCCGCGCGGCAATCTGGCCTTCATCTGCGACCGCGATGAAGGCCGCGCTCGTGCGTTGGCCGACACATACGGCTGTCCCTGGACAACCAGCCTTGATGAGCTGGCGGCGAGCGATGTCGAGGCGGTAACGATCGCAACGCCCGACTATCTGCATAGGGATCCCACGCTGCTGATGCTGCGTGCAGGCAAGCACGTTCTCGTCGAGAAACCGCTTGCCACCAGCGTTGCCGAAGCGCTTGCGATGGTTGCGGCCGCCGAACAGGCCGGCGTTAAGTTCATGGTCGATTTCCACGCCCGCTGGCATCCGCTGTTCATGGGCGCGAAGAGCTACGTGGAGCGCGGCGCGCTCGGGCCGCCCGTGATGGCCTACGCTCGGCTCAGCGATACGATCTATGTTCCGACTGAGATGCTGGCGTGGGCCGGTCAGTCCGGGCCCGAGTGGTTTTTGTTTCCGCATACGATGGATGTCGTGCGCTGGCTGTTCAACCGCGATCCGGTCGAAGTGTATGCCAAAGGCTATCGCGGCGTTCTGGAGGGCAAAGGCATCAATTGCTGGGATGCTATCCAAGCGCTGATCGAGTTCGAAGGCAAGGCCTTTTGCACCTTCGAAACCTCCTGGATTGTCCCCAACAGCTATACCAACGTGGTCGACAATCGCCTTTCGTTGTATGGCGAGAAGGGCGGCCTGGAGCTCAAGAATGAACCGACGCTCTGGGCCTTCACCGACCGCTTCCACACGCCATTCTCGTCCGAGTCGGTCACGCGCTATGGCAAGGTCTGGGGCTTCCAGTATGAATCGATCCGCTACTTCGTTGATTGCGTCGCCGACGACATCGTGCCGGAGGCGAGCGGACGCGATGGCCTCATGGTGACCGCGATGATCGTGGCGACACTTAAGTCGCTCGCAGAAAGCCGGCCGGTGAAGATCGCCGAGGTGCTTGCTGTCGCAGCGCGCTGAACGAACGATCGTCAACATTATGCAGCGACGATGTTGATACTGTTTCTTTCGAAAAGCAGACAGGCAGGAGGTTGTATGGGCATTCTTGATTTATTCCGTCTCGATGGCAAGCGCGCCGTGGTGACGGGTGCCAGCCGCGGACTCGGCCGATCGATGGCGCTGGCCCTGGCCGATGTCGGAGCGGATGTGGTCATCACCGGCCGGACACAGGAAACGCTTGATGCTACGGCCGCCAAGATCCGTGCTCTCGGCCGCCAGGCCTGGACCGTGAAGGCCGATATGAGCGTGCCAGCGGAGTGCGAAGCGACCTGTGGGCTGATCCTGCGCGATTTCGGACCAATCGACATTCTCATCAACAACGTCGGCAACCGCGAGGTTAGCGTGGCGATCGAGTCCGAGCCGCTCGCGACGTGGCAGCGCATGATTGATCTGAATCTGACGAGCTGCTTCATCGGCACCAAGCTGATCGGCGCGGCGATGCTGGAGCGCGGCAACGGTGGCCGGATTATCAATATCGCCTCGATCAGCGCGCTGATCGCCAACCGCGGAATCGGCGGCCGGGACTATGAGACCGGCAAGGCGGCGGTGCTGCATTTCACGCGCTGCGCCGCAGCCGATTGGGCGCCGCATGGGATCACGGTGAATGCGATCTGCCCCGGTTTGTTCATGACCGACATAAATCGGGAATGGAACGAGCGGCGGCCAGAGGTCATCGAAGCGTTTGTGAAGAATGTGCCGATGGGGCGGACGGGCGAGCCGGATGAGATCGGCCCGCTTGCGGTCTATCTGGCAAGTCCGGCCGCCGCGTATGTGACCGGCGCGGCCTATGTGATTGACGGTGGCTACACGCTGTGGTGAGCGTTCGGCGGTCGGATGCGGAGGTAGTGGCCGCGCTTGGTGGATCTGCCCCAGATCGAACCGGTGTGGCTGCCGACCTACGAGCCGTGGCTCAATCCGACCCATAAGCCGGGTACCCGCTGGGTGCCGCTGGTGGCGGGAGCAGGTGCTGATCTTGCATCGGCTGGCGCGGGACTGGGACGCACTGCGCGAGCGGGTCAACGCCTTTCTCTCTCAATTTGCCGCAGAGTCGCATGCGGTACTCCAGTATGTTGACCTCACTAGGCAGGGGATAGTAGCCCAAGCGTTGAACGAGCCATGATTACCGGGTTTGATTGTCAAATTTCATGAGGTACCTACGGCAAGTCCTGGAGAACCGAAATGGTTGGTTTGGGTGGTGACGGTCTGAGTCAGTGTACGTTCGAGTGACGCATTCTGTAACGCACATTATTGAATCTAGCGATGTTAGGTATTACAATAAGCGATTGATATACTCTTCCCAAAGGCGTTTGAAAGATGAGAGTGTCAATCATTTTGAAATGCAGATGCCCTTGTTATAGTGGCAGAAGCAACCATCAATGCATTCGCCTACAGTAATATGCGCTATAAACAGTTAGAGCGCCAAAGCAGTTACTACAGGACTCCAGCCGAGGCGTGCTATGCCCTTCTTTATTCAACACACTGAATGGGTGACAGCTCGCCTGACGGCACAGCACCGCGGCGTACCTGGTCACCCGGGGGCTGTACTCCTGGTTGGTGACGTGCTCGCCCCAGGTCACGCTATTGCCTGCGTCGTCCACTTCGAGCATCGCCGGGTGGATTACGAAGTGGTCGGGCACGGCGCCGTGCCAGTGGTCATTGCCCAGTTCGAAGAACATGCAGTCACCGGGGCGGATGACCTCGATCAGCCCGCTGCAGCGCTGACACAGCCCAATCCCCTCGGTCACATAGGCGGTGAAGGCGTTTCTCCAGACAGAATTTTAGCGCTAGCAATGCGGAGCACTCCTCCTCGATCCAGCAGCGGGGTATATATGGTATGCTGATACGCGCGAAACAAGCGCTTTTCTGGATACCAACGATGGAGGCGCACGATGGACTCGCAAAGGCCACGCGCCACGCTTGGCGGCCGCTACAGCTTGACCGAGAAGGCCCGGCGGCTGTCAAACTTTCGCTTCGTCGAGCTGGAGCTGCTGGAGCTGCTGGCGGGCTGGAGCCAGAGCATCGTGCATATCCCCTTGCGCGTTGGCTTCGGCACCCAGATGTACACGCAGGCCGTGCACTGCCGCGACCTGGCGTGGGCGCTGGACAATCTCAAGCGTGCCCATTTCCAGACCGTGGCGCCCTCGGACGAGTTCGTGCGGCTGTGTGAGCGCATCTGGCACCTCCACGCGCCTCTTGAGCGGCTCATCGCCGTGTACCGCGTGCTCAAGCCCCACCTCGTGTCTGTCTATGAGACTTATATCGAAGCCACCGACCCAATTGCCGATGCGCATAGCATCCGGGTGCTGCGTGCCGCCGTGGCGGATCATCGTGCCGATATTGCTTGGGGCGAGGCGGCGATAGCGCAACGAGCGGGCACGATCCAACAGCAACGCGACACGTCCGACGTGCAGGCCGAGCTAGAGCACGCGCTCAACGCTGCGGGAGGTGTCGTGGCCGAGGGTGCGCCCGCCCATTGGCTGCCCTCACGGACAGGGGATCAGGAACTCGAGGCCGCGCGCGCGAGCCTTCCCGGCACTGGCGAACTGCGCAGCGCGGGGTACACCTATCGCAAGCGGCCGGCGCCCTTCGCCGCCGGGCGCCAGCCCCTGCCCGACGACCTGTGCTATTGCCAGGACATCCCCGGCTACGAGCCGCCCGAGTTCCACGAGGGCTCACCGGAGTGGCTGCTCTACTGGGTGCATCATCTGTGGTATGGGGAAAATTTTACCGTCGATCGGGTTGGCAGGCTGATTATTGATTTTCCCGAAGCATCGTTTGCACTGCGCTTTGATATGGCGCAACAGGCCTGGGAGGAGGCACGCCACATTGAGATCGATGCCCACATCATTGCGATCCTTGGTGGCAGAGTCGGCTTGTATCCCTTGCGAGGCTTACCCTACGACGCGATGATGAGCGAGCCCGACCCCTGTGTGCGGCTTGTGCGTGACAATATTGTGGGCGAGGGTAATGCCGCTGCCCGCAGCCAACTTTGGCTTAAGCTGTGCGCGAGCTGGCTGCCCACGCCCGTGCTCCAGGGTATCGAGCATTTGGCGGGCGACGAGCGCGTGCATATCGGCTTTGGCAATGACTGGACGGATCGGCTGACGCAGGGCGACAGCGCCCGCCGCGCCGCGATCGTCGAAGCGGTCGAGGCGCAGATTGTCGACTGGTTTCCGCCGCAACAATACGAGCAGTGGTGCGCCAAGATCCGGCGACGCTATAGCGTGCGGTGACGTTGATCAGGCGCTACTGGGTTGATGCGCGGCATGGGGCCTCACCGAATACGACAGAAGCGTTCGTGCACCACGACCGGAGAGGCCACACCATGCCAGCATTGGCACCTTCCGCACCGTAGATGGCGGATGGCGTGTGGATGTCGTATCCTCCAGCAGCCAACCGAGCTGGTCAACTTTGCAAAACTTCAAGAGAAATTTGACACATGAAGGGGTAGATGCGCTGTCCTGAGCGCGTCGAAAATCTTTACAGACCCCCATGCTCCGCCGCGCACACTCGCGGATGAAAATGGGGTATACTCAGCCCGAAGGCTGGCATCCAGATCGATTTAACTTAGTGCCACGAGTCTGGTTTACAGACTGATCCGGATGCTGTTCGGCACACTCGACTGTGGTACCCGGCACCGTCCGGGAAGCACGCATATGCGTTTCTTACAACTCACCAGCATCCTGCTAGCCCTCCTGTACTCTCGTCACCAGCATACAGGAACGCGATGGATCTTTTGTATACTCATGGTGCCGGTCTCGATATCCATAAGCAGAGTGTGGTTGCTCACGCTCGCATCACTGACGCCAAAGGTCGCGTGACGCGCCACACCCACACCTTTGGCACCATGACTGCTGATCTGCTCAATCTGGCAACCTGGTTGCTCAGCCTGGAGATCACCCACGTTGCGATGGAAAGCACCGGTGAATACTGGAAGCCGATCTGTGCGCCAAGAAGCGCATCGGTAGAGTGTTTCCACTCGGAAACCTCACAAGGAGTGTGTGAGTGGCTAGCGGGTCAGGCAGGGAGAACCGAGGCAACTCCATGCTTGAAGCATCCGCGACAATGTGGCGGGCAGATCCTGGACGACCTGTCGCGCTGCTAGCCAGAGCGCTGGAACGGTTACGCAAGAAACTGCTGCTTGACGCGCCGTAACCAGGACCACCCGTTCTAACGGTCCAGCCAGGGTGGAGGTAGCGGATCTCCTGTTAGATCGCCAGGAGTAGCGTAGATTGGGCCGGATGTCAGCACTCCATTACACCCTGACATCCCCGCTACCGAGCGAGGCAAAGAGCCGAGCCAGGCGTATAGGCAGAACCTACCCCAGCGTGTCGACGCTACTGATGTGAACTTGGGAACCCAGACCGGCTCTCCACTGGAGTTGGTCAGCCTGCGACTACTGCCGGTCTGGGGGCGGAGCCTTCGTAGTAGTCTGCAACCGGGAAAGCCGGTTTGGTGGCGAAGGAAGGCAGTTAGGTTCAGTGCTGGTTAGTTGTGAACTAAGCCGGAGGACGGATGTATGGACCGAACGATGATGGCCCAAAAGCAAATGACCCTGGCCCGAACGGCGCAAGCCAATCCGCATCACAGGTTCAAGAACCTGTATAGTCTGCTGCACTGGGACTATTGGATTCGCTGCGCCGCTGACACAGTGTTAGCCCGACCAGGAAGCTTAACCGCAGGAGTGGATGGCACGGCACGTCGCGCCTTTCAGGAACGTTACGAGGCAGAAATCACCTCCCTCGTCGCAAGCCTGAAACACAAAACCTATCAACCACAACCCGTGCGCCGAGTTCACATTCCAAAAGGTAATGGCAAGACGCGCCCGCTGGGAATTGCCACCTTGCGGGATCGGATTGTACAAGAAGCCTTACGTGCCATTCTGGACCCAATCTACGAAGCCGACTTTCATCCACACTCCTACGGGTTTCGCAAAGGTCGCAAGACCATGGATGCCATCGCCACTATCATGCCCTTGTTCAACGAGCGGGCCAAACACTACTACGTCATTGAGGGCGATCTCAAGAGCTACTTCGA